>Ga0214543_1000829_pt1 | contig 56299 bp, 23 predicted proteins | sample CNSS2metaG_FD_160094 | JGI IMG/M metagenome (GOLD analysis project Ga0214543, IMG submission 160094) | Root nodule microbial communities from cowpea collected in UCLA plant growth center, Los Angeles, California, USA - CNSS2 | ecosystem: Host-associated > Plants > Roots > Nodule | place: USA... | reverse complement strand
TATTTATGTCTCTCAAATTTCTTCGTACACTTCATTTTTTATTGTATTAGTGACAATAATGAAATGTATAAATTTTGGATGTATTATTTGGGCACCCCCAATAATGTTGGTCAAGATCCGCCACTGTTTGAAACGTCAAATAAACTTAATGATATTTTGTTAAAAAGACTAAATTCAAGCATTTGTAAGGATGCAAGACTATATTGGTCCAACGTTTTATGCTTGTTTGGATGGAAGAGTGGATTGGAGGGTGTGGAAATGAGTGGATACAAGAGAAAAAGGAAATTAAAATGAAGTTGTTTGGATAAAGATATTTGAAAGAAAGTTTATAAAAATGAGTGAATGATGTGATAGATTTAATAGATTAAAAAAATATTTTAATTGATAAAATTGAAAGATTATATTTATTTATATTTACTATTATTATTATATTCTTTTATTAATATTATTATATTTATTATTATTGTTTTAATCATTTTTTATATTAATTTATTGTTATTTATTTCATTAGTAATATTATTAGTATTATTTGATTTATTATATTCTATTTGATTTTAATAAAATAAATTTATTTTCTAATAATTATGGAATTATTTTTTAATATAAAAGTTAAAAAAAATACACACTTTCCTCTTAAAAGTATTAAAATCTCAAAATAAAAGTATATTAAAATTTAAATTAATTAATTTAATTTTAATTATTACTTAATTATATTTTTTATTAATATATTTTAACTATTTATTATACTATAATATATTTTATTCAATTTTAATTAATTAATTATGAAAGTTTTGAAATTTCAATTATTATAATAATAAAATAAAAAAGCAACTTTGAGCTCATTTCTTCACATATCGGAGAGGAAAGAAGAGTGTGTGACTTTTTCTCATTTTTCTCAATTTGAGTGCATAGATATTTTGACTTTCAACATTCTTAGGGCTTTACATAGTAGGAAACAAACATCGCATTAAATATTCACTAATTTTAATTTTTACTAAAAGTTAAGGAATAAAAATATATTTAAGTCGATTACAATTTAGTAAATTCTTGTTGGTTTTGATTAGATAATAATTTTAAAATATATCGTATAATTCTTATTGAATTTTTTACTTTGTTTGATAAGCATAATGTTTTTTTATAGATGATATACACACAATTCTTAAACTATCATTGCATTTAATAAAATTTTATAAAAGTTTATTATGTGTTGTAAAAAATGTTATTATTTTCATGTTTGTCAAGAAAATTCCATAGCAATGCGAGGTGGACTAAGATCCTAAGTCTGTTGTCGCGCACAAGTCTAGTTCGCATGAGTTTGTGACGGGAAAGGGTAGGTCGACCCACTAGCCCACAATAAATTTTTCCTAGATGAAAACCTAATGAATAATTTTTTTTAAGTGGATAACATTAGCATAAAATGAATAAGTGCCTTTTTTTCATTCCAATTTCTAAAGTTACATTTTAAAAATACATTGTCATTTGATTCATGGTGTATTAGATAGAAAAACTTTTAAATTGAGTAATTGGATTCATGGTGCAATAGATAGAAAAGTGTTAAATTGATTCACAATTAAATACATGGTGCAACATTTTTTTTTTAAATTCATGATACAACAAAAATGTGGGTCAGTCCGCAAACTGGCAAGCTATAAGAAATGTGAGACAGACAACAATTTGTAGCATGTTTTTGCACAATAGGACAGGCCAACCCAACCCGTATTTTGCAATTTTAGTATGGGATGGACCGACCCACATTGTCACCCCTACATTAAACACATGTCAACATAAAATTTGTATTGAAGAATGTGTTAAAGCTATTTAATATATCAACACACATTCTAACATGTCAATATTCGAGTCCACTAGCGAGATAACAGAACAATAATTTTAACTCTTACACATATAACATGCATGACCTAATGATCTAATCAACTAAGTGTGAGGTTTTTAACACATACATCATGACACACATCATGTTCACACATACATTTATGTCATGTTTGAATTCCAACACTTCTATGTTATTATTTTTATTATGGACATCATCAAAAACATCACAAATTCACCCGATAGCAACAATTTATTAACAAAATTATTTGTGATTTTAAAAACTCATATATATTATCATTATATCATATATAACTTTGTAAAAAATTACAAAATAATTTAATAAAAAATTCGATCTTGTATATGTTAGAAAAGGATTACTCAACTAATACTAATAATAATAAAAATATGAAATAATATAATAATAATGATTAAATCAATAATAATACTAAGACAGTATATAAAACAATTAATATTAATTAAAGATCAACAATTATAATAACAATAATAAATAAAAGATAAAAGGTAAGGAGTAGAAATATCATGGGTTGAGGCACGCATAGCACTATTCTTAGAGAGAAAACGCCCCTACTGCACAGGGCTAAACAAATAACACTCATATGTGTTTCAAATCATATGCGTTTCTCTCCCAAGATACAACAACCCGTCAAATCGATCGAGTGCAACGAAGGATCTCCGAACCTTATGAACACCACTGTCTTAAAGATAATATAGAGAAGAAAAGAAGAACATTTCAGAGAAAACTCTAATGTTTGTTGTCTTTGTTGTTGTGTCTTTCCCCATGCACCTAGGTGGTATTTATAGGTAGAAAATGGAGACAAAGAAGTAAATAGTAATAAGAATATAGCCGTTAGCCATAAAAAAATTAACCCATAAATTAAAGGTCTATAAAAACATGAGTAACAGTAAGTTTTTCTATTTTAATTATTTATTTTTTAAATTATATTAAAATATTTCTAAAAATCCCCCACATAATTTAAAAAATAAAATAAAACAAAATATATTATCTTTTAAAACAAAATATTGTAGTTCAGTGTAAGGAACCTTCCGCGTCTGACCCTTACACCTAGTGCTTATAAACTTCCACCCGAGAAAATGCAGAGACTTGATTGTCTTGAACTACATCTACTGTGGCCGGGTTTTAGTAAATAACACATACAATATCGGTGTTCATTATAGGTTCGAATCAGTGGGTGCACGTTACGGCCTTGTGCATGTATCTTGTTTCATGAGTGTCACTTAGAGACTTGCCCATGTCTCATAATGGCGGCCCTACCATCACACTCACTAGGTAAACCCTCAAAGGGTGGTTTGTGACTCACACCCCTACAATAATTGTCATTGAGTTTATTAAGAGGTATTTTATAAAATAATTCACATACCTCAACCATTAGGTTTATTAAGAGGTATTTTATAAAATACGCATAATAATGCACATACCTCAACCTTATTATTGCCACAATTTATATAGTACACCTCGCCATAGGAATGAGACATAAAATTTAATCAAATTATTTGGTGTACTTTAGTTAACAACAACTTCGTTGTTACCCATTGAACTTCATTCCATGGGATCGCCATTCATGTGGAGATGGGTGTCCATTGTTGCAACTAATTTATGGGCTATAGTCTCATTCCCCTCGATGACTCAAATACTTGTTATTGATGCATCAACCCTTTGATAAGCAGATCTGCAACATTTCTTTCTAACCTGACAAAGTCAAAAGAGACAATACCATGAGTAATTAAATTTCTAATATATTTGTCTCTCATTGTCATATGTCAAATTTTCATTGACGTTTTTACTAAAAACTTTAAATATAACAATTTAATGATCAAGATGCATTGAAAACAGAAATAATTTATGTTTGCATAGTAGATCATGACAACAACTTTTTAACATATTCCATGATAGGACACCTTCATCCAAGGTTAAAACATAACCATAGCCAGCAGTTGATATTGTGCCACCAGAATCAATATCCAATTTACATTAAAATATCATTCAATCATCTCAAGAAATTGGACATATTGTCATAACTAGAAAAAACAAAAATAATATCACACTAGATGGCAATACAGTGAGGTATATATTCATTCACTTTATAATATATAACCAAGATTTTTTTATTAACAGGTATGCATTGCAAGACACCCCCACACTTTGAAATATTTTAAATGTGGTTCTTTTTTTCTTTCATAACTCATAACAAGTTTTATCACAATCTTTTGTGTTCAAAATATGGTAAACAAGATATAAAATTTCACTAATACAATGTTAGGCAAGCCAGAACTTGTAGAATAACATTTACCATATCAAAACATTTTTTTTCTTTCTTTCACTGCACCATTATATTAACACCATACACTATATGAAGATGTTACATAATGAATAATACCATGAGTTTCACACAAAACACTCATTTATATATACATGTATTGTCATTTCTCTATTTAATTAATTTTGTACCTCAAAATTTCATAATTTGAATGGTCTCTAATCAATCTTCTCAATAATTATAATAATAACATGTCATATAACACAACTTTCAACTTTTGTAATAACCAAAGAAAAAGTTACTAAATATTTTATTACAAGATAAATGTACTTAACTCAAACAAATCATCACAAATATATCATTTATCCATAATTTCATTTATTGTTACCAATAGAAATAGAAACAATTATACACATCAATTTTTAGGCTTAGTTGAAACTCATTTGATTATAGCCATAACAAACACATTAGTTCATAAAATGTGTTTTTCAGTCTTCAGCTCTATATTATTTTTAATTTTAGAAATGAATACAGATGAGTAATCAAAAAATATAAATAACAAGATAATAATTTTTCTCTCTAAGAATGTTAGAAAAGGATTACTCAACTAATACTAATAATAATAAAAATATGAAATAATATAATAATAATTATTAAATCAATAATAATACTAAGACAATATATAAAACAATTAATATTAATTAAAGATCAACAATTATAATAACAATAATAAATAAAAGATAAAAGGTAAGGAGTAGAAATATCATGGATTGAGGCACGCATAGCGCTATTCTTAGAGAGAAAACGCCCCTACTGCACAGGGCTAAACAAATACACACTCATATGTGTTTTAAATCATATGCGTTTCTCCTCCAAGATACAACAACCCGTCAGATCGATCGAGTGCAGCGAAGGATCTCCGAACCTTAAACACCACTATCTTAAAGATAATACAGAGAAGAAAAGAAGAACATTTCAGAGAAAACTATAATGTTTGTTGTCTTTGTTGTTGTGTCTTTCCCCATGCACCTAGGTGGTATTTATAGGTAGAAAATGGAGACAAAGAAATAAATAATAATAATAATATAGCCGTTAACCATAAAAAATATTAACCCGTGAATTAAAGGTCTATAAAAACATAAATAACAATAAATTATTTTATTTTAATTATTTATTTTTTAAATTATATTAAAATATTTCTAACGGTATATATTTTTGATATGTATTTTTGTAACTAAGTTGAAGACGGGTCATTCAAGTAATTAAAAGTAATAAATATTGTATTAAAATAAAGTTACACGAATAAAGTAGTGATCCTATTGCTATTTATAGTGAAAAAGACAACTAACAATGTGCCGCCTAGGAGCTGTTGCCAAGACGGGACTAACGATGTTACATTGCCAAACCCCAGAACTCAATATGATCATATTAGTATTATATTCGGCATCTTTTTTATAAAATCTCCAAGTTTAAATTTATTATTAATAAATAGAAAAATTGTGTTTGGAAAGATTGATAAAATAATTTTTAACTTATTTAATTAGTTTATAAATAGATATTATCAACTTAAAATTGTATGAAAAAACATCTTAATAAGAATTTATTTTAAAATATTGTAATTATAAGTTACAAATCATCACATGTGTAATACCTTCATAAAATCATATAATCTTTCAAAATTCAAATTATATATATATATATATATATATTAATTATGGTATCGTCTTTGGTGTTGGTAGTCCTTCGATGACCAAGAAAGTCAATCTCTAGCCGAACAAAGTATTAGTAACCAAAACTGAAGAATTTTTGACAAACAAAAGTTCGACTAGTAAAGGGTGTTGGACCAACCTTAAGGAAGGTTATGGGTCGATTCTAACATACAAGAAGCCAAACAAGGAAATAATATTGGGCAGACCTCAAATCCAATCACAAATTTTGTACCTTCGAGGAGACCATGTAAACTGTTCCTTTTAACGTTAACTTCCTGTCTAAGGATCACACTTTCAATTGTAACAAGAATCTACCCACCCCCGAATTCCAAGGGGAGGTGAGAACTTGAGATGTAAACTCTCATTTTCTTCTTATAGATACGAATGTCCAACCTCAAAACAAATAACATGTTTTTCCTTGGCTAATATCTCACTTAGTTGTTAAACTTGCAATTTACTTTGCTCTCCAATTGATTATCTAGTTTAGTTGCGTGAACAAATATATATAAAATATATGTATGTAAATGCAATGTTTAAAAAAAACTATAAATAAATTACAATCTTTTTCAAATGTTTATAATATACAAGTGAATATTTACCTCACATTTATAATAAACATTCACATATAATTTATTAAAGAACCATGAAGAGAAAAATGAAAATAAATAAATAAATAAGATGTTTGTTTAACTTATGCAAAAGTATTTTTTTTTGAGAAAAAATCTAGAAGAAATAAGGGTTGAGTTGTAGTCACCTCTTTTTTTTAGGTCAAAGATTTTATGCTTGAGTGAGAATAATCTTATTAAGTGAACATTTTTAGCTTAAGTGAAAATATCAGACAACATACCTCATGCATCAAAAGAAAATAATTTTTCAAAAGTTTGACCCAAAACTAAAGTTTAAGAAATACAACTCTCAAACACATACAGAATGATAGTACAATCCAAAATTTGTTCGAACATCGTCCTTCTCTCATTTCAATTAAATCTAAATCATTCAAACTCGATATATATTTCATTGACATCAAACTAAAACCAACATAAGGGTAAACTATATAAATTGACTATACTCATCAAAACCATATTTAAAAATCATATTTAAAACTTAGTTTAACAAACTATACACCTTACATGCATAATCTATCCACCAAATCCACTTCTAAATAGAAGTACTCAATTTAATTCTAAAACAAGAAGTTTATTAACTCAAAACTCAAATAATAATCCATTTGAAACATTTAATAACTTTCAACCAAAAAAACTATTGTTGCATAGAAACCAAATCTTATAACCAAGTCACTCTCACATCTAAATCAAATATCCTAAGATTCTATGAAGAGACATAAATAGCTCAAATTATATGTAATTTCACATTCCAAAGAAAATTCTATCTCAAAAATGAACTTATTCAAAATCTAGAAACATAGACCAAAGTATTCAAAAATAATCAAATTCAAGAATCATCTTAACAAGTTGAGATGATAAATTTTTTTAAGTGACTCAAACAACATTGATAATAATACCATAAGAAAAAAGACAACAATAAAGTAATGACCCAAATTAGTAACTATCACACTTCTAATTTGTTCACCACAAGATTAATAACAATTAAAAACCTCGTGAAATATGCATATACATAATATACATATACATAATATATTTACGGTACTCCAAAATGTATTTCAAAATTTTTCAAATAATAACATAAACATCACAATCCTAAGAGGAACTATATAATAAAATAAACATTCTACTTTAATATTCTAAAAGATTTGCAGTCTCCATCACCTACATGATCCTCTACTCACGTATAACATATGATCATCACATGTAGATACCTCGTCTATAAAATATAAACAAAGGGTAAGGTAGTGAAAATAAACAATACTAAATAAAGCAACATTATCCTCAAACCAGAAACTAGTAATTCAACCATATAAGTTAATCTCCCACTATTTCATCCCTCTCTCCATTTCTATCATAAAATATGATTCTACATCAAAAAAAATCAACTCTAAATCAATAAGTAACAATAAGAATCAAATGTCTGTAAAATAATACAAGCCTCACGACTCTATCATCACAACATAACCCTCGCGGCTCAATTATCATGGCTCAAACATAACATAAACATTTAACTCTACTTCCGAAAGACTAGTGTATTGAGTAAACTGAAAGACTATGCACCTATCATAACTCACTTCTGCTTCTCAAGAGCTATAACTACAAATTTTGCATTGGAACACCAATCCCTTTCGAGTATGACCAAGGTAAATTCCTTATATATGACCAAAAAAGCCCACATTGAAGAAAAGTATCCATCAAAGAAGTCCACGGGGCCAAACTCCCATAAAAGCCTTGTGGGTTAGGGCCAACTCATGGACTTTCTTCTTAAATATGAAAAATATATTACTAAATTTTTCAGTGCCCTACATGTGCCCGACAACCCGGATTGGTCGAGCGGGACCAAAAACCTAGAGGGGTCGGGCGGGCCCAACAACCTGGACGGGCCCGAAGACCTAGACGATCTCGATGACCCGGATAGACCTGATGACTCGGACGGACCTAACGACTTGGACATGCCCGACGAACGGGACGGGCTTGACGACTCGGACGAGCTCAACGACCCGAACTGGTCTGACAACCCTTACTAGCCTGATCCGGACGGACCCAACGACCTGGACGGACCCGATGACTCAAACGAGCACAAAGACCAGGAAGGGCTTGACGACCTAAATGAACCCGACAATCTAGCGGGCTAGTTAGATGTGTTCGACACGTCGGGCCTGTATAGATCGTTGGGATTGTCCGGGTCGTCGGGCTCATCCGTGTCATGAAACTAATCCTGCTCGTCGTGCTTGTTTGTGTCGTCTGGCCTGTCTAGGTCGTCAGGCCCGTCCGATTCGTCGGACCTGTTCGAGTAGTTTGGTCCGTCCGGATTGTCCAGGAAGTCTAGGTCGTCGGGCCAGTTCAGGTCTTTAGGCTCGTATTGGTCGTCAGGCTTATTCGGGTTGTTGGGCCCGTCTAGGTAGTTTGACCCATCCGGGTTGTCAGGTCCGTCGAGGTCGTTGGACTTGTCGGGCCCGTTCGGGTCTTTGGGTCTGTCCTTTTAATCGGGCCCATCCGAATCTTTTGGCTTGTCTAAGTCTTCAACCCCGTCTGGGTCTTCGGGCATGTCCTGGTCGTTGGGTCATTTGTGTCGTCGGGCCCGTCCAATGTTGGGTCCGTCCGGGTCACTCGACTTGATCTTTGACTTTGGCTTAATGTAGTATTTTTAGGGGGCCTAACCCACCTTAGCCCTGGCCCTAACCTAGTGGAGAGGGGGCTTTGGGGCTGGGGCTTTTGTTTGGCCCTCTCATTTGGGGTCCCCCTTAAAAGGGGCTTAATGAAGAGTGGGTCATGGTTGGTCCATGGGTTAGGGTCCACATTGACAACTCTACTCACAACTAGATATCTTTCTCTACATGAGTTAGATACGAGAAGAGATATCTTCATAATCCTTCATAGCACCCACACATATCACATATTTCATCTTAACTCAATCCAAACTCATCACATAACATCAATCATATATTCTTCCTTTCAATTTAATTGTTAATAATTCATCATTTATTTTCCATTACATTAATATAGAATTCAATTACAATATTTCAATCAAATATATTGAAATAGTGAACGATATAGTCATTTTAGCCTTTAAAATCATTTATAACACAATATTTATCTCAAACATTTATTCATATATATATATATATATATATATATATATATATATATAATATTTATATCCTAAAAAGCATAAATAAAACATATCTTAAAGTTATTGAAACACTATTTGGCTTAACTAGAGATCTTGCTCACCCAATGAACTTGTATACTTGTCCAATGAGAAACCACCAGAGTTGAGATTGCATAGTGAGTCATACACCTCACCTAGTGAAGATTAAACAGGGAGCTCCCTGAAGTTCCAGATGGTGCCCAACGCTATTAGGATAGCACCTAACATCCCCTTTGTGCACCTAACAATGGCTGTCTGGTGCCCATCACCACGACCCTTCGAGCTCTCTTAAATCTATTTTTCATATAGCACCCAACGATTATGAGATTATGCCAAACATTATTACATAAATTTCATAATCTGATATGAGTATCAGATTGGCCCATTGAGTCTATTTACGTTATTATACATTTTTTTCTTGTACCAAAATAAGTCTATTTCAATTTAAATCTCACTCATATAACACCTATTGACCAATTTGATGCATCATATTCAAATCACCACGTTTACCCAATCCCATTTCTATCAAACAGATAATTCAGGCATGCATATACTTTACAAACAAGTTCAATATCCAACCCATTTTTCACACTCTCCTCATCATCATCACAAAATTTGATCAACATAGCCTCATCTCGAAAAATTGAAACAACAATACCATAATCAAATTACTAAACAACAAGTTTCAATATCATAAACACTTATTACAACTTTATCATCTCCACCATAAATTTAAAAATAATAGTCATTGTAATTCTTTACTAGCTTTCCTTACTTCAAAATAACTTGTCCAAAACTAAAACTCTACACCTCAATAGATTGAGATACTCCCAACCAAAGACCTATTGCAAACTATCCAAACAAAATATAAATTTATTATATGATAGATTAAGTTGAGAGGATTATTTCTCAAGTGTCCCTACTAAGATTGATGGTTAAAATACTACCAAAACTTGAGATGAAAGATTTTTTGGATATATATAAACTTACACTATTTTAAAATTGGATCGGTTCCAAATATTTCTTAGCTTTCCAATTTCTCAGTTGTGCAATTAGATGTTGAAATAGACAATAATATAAGAAGAAATCGAAAGAAAACGAATGAAGTAAAGTGGTTGTGAAAAAGGAAAGTTGAAGGAAGAAGAAGATAGGCACGATGCAATTTTTGTTTTCTTTCTCTTTCGTCTTTTAATGTAACACACGTTACAGTAAATCTTTTGAATAAATGAGAACTTGCTCTATTTGAAAATATGCCTAGTTAGAATTCAAATTCTGAAAAATGGAAGAAAGAAATTATAGAGAAACGAGAGAAAATATTTGAGAAAGAGAAATAAAAGAGGAGAGGGAGTCCGCAATACAATTTGAGTTACTCTCTAATTTATTTAATTTTTTACTATCTCTTATATTTTAATTTTTTATTCTATAGAAATAATTTTTATATTATTTTTAGTATTTGTTAAATTATATCTTAATTTTTCAAATCATTTAAATTAAAAAAATATATAACTTTATAAATTGAACGAACTAATATTTTATATATGATGTTATGAAAAGAATTACGCATAATAAAAAGAATAAAAATTAGAAAAAAAATTGCTTGTAATACTAGTTTAATTTAAGAAATAAATAAAAAAAACCAAATAAGACAAAATTTAATTAATGCTCATTAGATAAATTTATTTAAATAAAATCATTCGTCCAAAAAAAAATTATAACTTTTAAAAAATTAAATTGAAATACTAAAAATTTAATTTTTAATTATTTTTTAAAAATTCTAAATTTTAATTATATATTAATAAAAATAAAATTTTCATTTAAAATTATATAATTATATTCTCTTATGTCATTTTATATTTATTAATTAGTTTATCAATTAGTTTTATTAAATATTCCTAATTTATTAAACTAAGCTACGAATTTATAATAAATTAATTTATTAACTAAAGCTTTATCCATTAGAACTAGATTAAAGTTTTATATAATTGTAACAAGAATTAGTAAACAAATTACCTAAAAGAATTATTTATTTACTTAAAAACTCAAAATTCGTTATTCTTTATTGCGTGCTTGTTTGTATTAAATATTGTGAATATAAAATTAGGTTAAAAACATACGGAGAATAATGCCAATAATATTTAATTATTTTTTTATTTTTGTTCTTTTGAAAAATGTTAAGTTGATTCTTTAATTGTTTTTTAGTGTGTGTTTGAATTGGAGAGAAAATTTTAAAAAAGGCGAATGGATAGATTTAAAGAGATGTAGAGTGGATTGTGCTATTGTTTAGATTATGGAAAAGATAATACAATTTGAATAAATTTTAGATAAAATTTTATAAAAGTTAATAAATAATGTGATATATTAATGGATTAAAAGTTATTACACATTTTTAACGTATATATTTTAGATAATAATATATAATATTAATTATTTTATTTGGGTAAAGCCATTTTTTCATAAATCTCTTCCGCAAAGCAAAGAAAGTTGGAATGCCCATTTTATTTTGATTTCCGTGCAAAAGTGTTTGGAATTCACACTTTCCTTATCCGGCGTTTGTCAATTTCCAATCCTAGGAAACAAACAAGTCGTAGTTTCAATTTAGTTTTGATTTTTGAAAAATTAATGTGATTTAATCTTTTATGTTAAATTTTTTAAAATTGATGAAATTTTTTTTATCAAAATTGAAGTTGTAATATAAAACTCTAAAAAATAGTATTTTAGAAATGACAATAGATTAAAAATAGTAAAACTCGATTATTTTAATACTAAAATGTTAGAGTATAAATAAAATTCTTATAAACGAGTTTCATTATTATAAACACAATATCTCTCTAAAATCCTTTTCCTAAGAGTTTTCTCACATCTCTCAAGGATTTATTATCTTGTGTACATGTTTTTGAAGACTAGAGACTTCTCGTATGATTCTCGCGGTGAGATATTCAAGTTCATCTGATCAATCTCTCCAATTGAGTAAGTTGATTTTTTACTCTTTTCTCACGATTAATTGATCTTCTTGTTGCATGAGAGTGATTCTAGCTCGCATGTGGTGTTTGAGTCATCTTTGTAAATCTCTGTTGATTAGTGGTTCTAACGGTATGTCCTGATCATGTTTGTGTTGTTCCTAGGTTTAGTTTGGGCATCCTGTTGAGTTGAAAGAGGTTGGGTACTATATAACTATCTGAGTTATCTCACAGGTAAGAGAAGTTAGCTTTAAACTTTTGTCTAAATGAGTATTTTTTATTTGTGTAATTGCTTAGATTGGTAAAGTCTGAATTAGTATGATTATGGTTAGTTGCTCTTGTTTAAATTGAATTTTGTAACTTTTGTTGTATGTTGTTGATGAATATTGTGGTAATTAGGAGAACTTGGAATCTAAGTCACATTGGTACCAATTGCTATGTTGTAAAAATTGTTAATGATCAATCTTAAATAAGAATACCAATTAATATGAAAACAGGTATAGATCACTTAAAAATAAAAAAAAGGGCAAATTGTTGTTTCTGATACAGCATCGAATGCCATTATAGTGACGTAGGACGCTAGAAATCAGTGTGTTCCAAGGGTTTGGCACCGGGCACTGCTTTTCCAGCACTGGTGCCACCTTGTTTTCTCGTCTACGCCCTCTTGTTAAATTGAAGATTCCCACTTCATTAACTATTGGATCGAGCTGAAATTTTGACAACTAATACTAGACACATGAATTTTCATTTTGACCAATGAGATATTTGTTTTGAAGTTTGTGGTTACATAAATGGTCTTCACCATTTTGATTTACTTTATTTATGTATATGTTTGAGATTGTAATTGATTGAGATGGAATTGTTGATGTGTGAATATGAAAAGGAGATTAACATTGTATATGATAAAGGTACGTTTTGAACTTTTGTAGAGTATTTCTCGGGGAGGAAATCCCATTGGTGATGTTTTCATTAGGGTGTGCTTTGATAGTCCGTATTGCTCCATCTTTATGAAACTATCCTGAACTCTACTAGCTATTCATACTCACGTAGAGGAGAATGGTTAGGTGGTAAGAGTAACAGGAGGTCCTGTCATAAGAATGATTCCATTATTCTTATGATTGTAAAAAATATTAACCCTATATGTGGTAGCTCGGTAGAGTAGGTTATGTCACCACAGGTGCATGACTTCAGTAGTCTGACACAAGTGCACGTATCCAGATAATATTGAGTCTAGATGAGTTTGATTTATAATATGACATGAGTAGTGGTTGTGTACTATAATTTGAAATAAAAAATTATATGCATATGAAATGTTTTAAAGTGCCTTTGTATAATTTATTCAATTAGATTACCTTTCACTACAAAAAATCATGTATGTTGTGACGCTTATTTTTTTTATATTACGACATTTTCAAACGTCGTTATTTATGTGCACAACATTTTTTGAAAACATCATAATTCCTGCCGCCACAAAATATAATATGACATTTTCATGTCAAACGTCGCTACAAACGTCACTTTATACATTGTATAAAGTGGCATTTTAAAGAGGTAAATAACGATAACTAAAAATGATGCTATTTACTTCTTGGAAAACAAATCCAATGAAAATAAAATGTCATAATTCAAATTATATTACGACATTTATAAATGTCACTATACTAAATTATAAAAAAATTATTATTTATTATTATTCACTATATTTATAATTTCATAATTCAAGAATATTGTATTACTATTATTATTATTATTATCCATTTGTATTTATGTTTTCATAATTCAATAATGTTTTATTATTATTATTGTTATCCACCTATATTTATAATTTTATAATTCAACATATTTTTTCTTTAATAATGACAAATTAAATTATGAACAAAATTATAAAACTATAAGAAAATATGCTAAAATACAAATAAAAATGAACAAAAGAAGAAATTTCATTGATCGTGGAACAATTTCAAAGTGCTGAAGAGTTAAAAGATCCAAACATAAAATAGACAATACTAAAAGTCATTTTGAAATCGTAATACAATTATACTTTTAAACCTAATCCTAATTTGTTTCGCTTCCACCATTTGATCGTACTACATCCTTTGGAGACGGTGCACCACTTTGAACATCATGTGCATTCAATGAATAAGAAATATAAGTAATTGAATAATTTTAAAATAGCAATACAATAAAATTAATTAATTTTCTTAAGTAAATTATAGTACCTCGTTACTAGACGGATGTACCAAAGCAACAACCATTGCAGCAAGAGGTTCAAGAATATCTTCTCTAGAAGCAACATAGGCAAGCACTTTTTGCATTTGGTTCATTTGGTTCTTAACAGTTGCAAGGTCACTTTCCATCTTTACAAACTTGTCATCCATATTTGATGAAGTTCCACTAGAGGAAGCAAAGTTGATTCCACTTAATCTTGCAGTTGGACATTGCTTGAAAGCAGGTGTAGGACAAGCTCGAAAAGAAAAACCTCTAACCCGACCTAGATATTCTTTTCCAAACATAACACCAACTGGATCATTTGGAGATATATCTGATGCAATTTCTGGATTTTTCAACATCAAATCATCAATTTTTTCCTGCATAAAAACGACAAACATCACCATTTCATAAATTTCATGCTTATTAAGAAAATTAGATTTTTCTTCATATATGTCAAGTTTTGTTAAAGTCGTGACCCATATTCTAACGTGATTAATAAAAATACTCCTACCATTCTAAGTTTTATATAGATAAATTAAAAATTGCATGTTGATTTCTAAAAGTTCTGATAAATATGCAGATCTACAAGTGTATCTAGATCTATATTATACAAGTTAACATTAAACATTAATTGATTTGAGACATTACAACTACAACATAATTATGTTGAGAGCTCTGTTTTAAAAAAAATTAATTGTGAGATCAACCCAGACCGTAAAGAACTAGTGGTCCATTCTACCACCAATGTAGTTGCCTAATAAATTCAAGATTCCAATAGTGAATAATATTCCAACAATTAATTGATTGTGGTGGAATGTAGTGATTAAGATTCCAGCAGAAAAACAGAGTATTATAAAGTAGTGAAAAAATTCCAACAACAAAACATACCTTATAATGCAGTTAACAAGATTCCAGCAGTGAACAAAGCATATATAATGCAGTGAACAAAATTCCAATAGCAGAACAAACCATATATAGTGTTATGAACAAAATTCCAGCAGGCATAACAAACCATATATATTGCAGTGAACAATATTCAAGTGACCAGAAAAACCATTTATATGTAGTGAGCCAATTTTCAAAACAGACAAGACCTTTTATATATAAGACACAATAAACTTATAAACAAAAGTTGCATAACTCAATTCACTGAAAAAAGTTACCTCAATCTCCATAGCATCGCCATTCACGTATGTGCCATTTTTTCTCTTATGAGTTATCTTCCACATTTCAGCTCTACTAATACTTCTACCGGTCTCTATTTTCTATGTATTCCAAGAAAAAAATTATAAGCTAAAGAAATCATTCCATAACCAATATGAATATCATTATTAAGAATTGAATAAGTAAAAAATTACCAAATGATCCCTTCTTCTTGACAAAGACATAGCACCACCAATATGAGGAACAATTTGTTTTTTCCTAATATATTTTTTTCTATTACATAATTCCTACAAAAAAAAAATGAGATCAGATTTTTTGAAAGTTCAAATTAAGCTTATTTAAATATACTAATTAAAAAGGTTATACCACTATTGAAGGCTTGAGGCAATAATCAACAAAAACAGTCCATTGATCCATACTGACATTCTCTAGACAATTCTTAATGAGCTCATTTCTACTCATAAGTGGGTCATAAAATTCATTCCAAAGTTTGCATCTGTACTCCCACCACAGTTTCCCAGTTTTAAACATGACATCTCTTTTTGCCAAGTCTTCGTTTATCTTAAAATAAAATCGAGTCTTAAAATATAAAATATAAAATATAAAACACAAATATGTTAGTCCAGATTTATATTGAATAAAAGAAAAAACATAATAGATGTCTAATAAATGTTCAGAAGTGGCATGAACAAAATCTGAATTTGGGGTAGATTGAGGACTTGATTGTTCAGATTAAGAAGTTATATGTGCATACCAGTTCTCGCCACCGCTTGTCACCATATTAAAATTACAATTACAACAATAAAAAACTTCAACCTTAAGGATGCACCTATAAATGCACACAACATTCTGTAAATTGTCTACGTGCACCACATATACATAGTAAAATCAATTATAACTAATAGTGTACGACACTGCATTATCCTGCATTATTATTTAGAATATTAACTTGGTTCTGATGTTCATCTCCGCACTACATAAACTAGAACTTATAGTATAGTCATCAGAAGGTTCTTAAAGTGTACAAGTGAATTATAAACTAAGAAAATTTTTCCATAATCTAATCAAGGTTTGTTAGCATTAATCTATATATTTATACTAATTTAGCATAAATTACATTGTTTTGAAACCATGAATACTTCGTAGTAAAAGAGTTAATATGGAGCAGGGAATATAAACATGACTTGGTTGCCTCCTAATGAAGTGACTAAAAGGTGAGGCAATCTAGCTTTAACCTTCCACATGAGAATTGATTAAGATTAATCACAAATACTTTTTTTTCATGAAGAAAAAATTAGTTCTGGTGAAGGTGAGTAGCATTGACAATTTTTGGCTTCATCATACACCCATGGCACCCAGAACCATAGAAGAAGCACACAACATTCTGTAAATTGACCCACATGCACCACATATAAATAGTAAAGTCAATTATTAACATTGACAATTTTCGGGCTTCATCATATACACATAGACACCACTCTCTTTGTTTAAGAAAAAAAAAATACATTGAACAAAGAAACCAGAGGTAGGGAATATGTGGACCCCATTCTTTTTCTTTTTTTTTTCTTTATTAGTAATGACACAAAGAATATATAGTACTAGAGTACTCAAAGAAATATATAAACACCTTTAACCTTCAAAATTAACACTAAGCAATTCAAGCTTATTTCCTTTCATATTTAGTTTATCTTTTATGTCTCAATACTGCATCCAACAATACAATGTTTGAATTAAAAGTGGAGTTTTGTGTGAAACACATAGTAGAGTACAATACTACTTTTACTCCAGCAATGTTTCTTTCAACAACAACTAGGGGAATATAAAATAGAGTACAAAAAGGTGAAAAACTCAATGAAGGGGTTAGTGTGACTCAATCTAATTCGTAGGTATCTCTTTCTCCATCCAACACCAATCACCCATCCCAAAAATGATTTCATTTGATGTGGAAAACTTAATGTTGCATAAAGATCACCATGTAGGACTATCATGATGCAGAAAACTTACTGTTGGCTTCAGTTTCATGTTGTCTCAACTGAGGTCATTCTCAATGAAGCACTAGTTAATGTTAATGTCCTTTCCACACCCTCAATTTATTACTTTTATTGTTAAAATTGACGAAAGTTGTATCTGTTGTTCACACTTAAGAACTATATATTGACATAGTGGCATGCTTTTTCACGGCAAAAGAAATTGATCATGTAAGTCTCTTGCCATAAGTTGCAAACTCTCACTCATCAGATATGCCCCAAAGACAATATGCTTATATTTTTTGGCTTTAATTCAATATTAACATTTCAGAGCATTGAAGATACATAAATCAATACGAAATTACCGTGATAAGAGAATAAACTCCAAGTGTAGAAATTTAGACTTTGACATTACCAATTGCTTCTTGAATACCTCACAACCCTTAGTTAAGTCACCATTTTACCTGCATAAAAAAGAATTTATGGTTATCTTTAATTATCAACATTTAACCTCTCACATGACTTGTCAAAACAGTTGGTGTTAATGAATCTTTTCCATTAAAATTACAAAGCACTTACATGCATTTATATATAATTTGAAACTTTTAAAAAAGAATGGCTTGATAGAATCATGAAACTGCAATGGAAAGTTTAGGGTAGCTTGACATAATGATGCTATAAATGATTTGAAAACAGAGGAAGATTCATCTGAAGTAAAAACCATAAAACCCTAAATTTTGTCCACAATGGAGAACTAAAAAATAAAGCATAATGGTTTTTGACCTTCAAAACCATAAAACCCTAACACAGTACATTACCTTGATTGAACCAATGAAGTTGAAGAATTGAAGAATAGAGAACAAGAACAAAAGTATTGGGTCGACTGCGAACAATAACAGACGCTTGTGGAAGAGGTTTCGAACAACTGCGAATAGTTGGGAGCGACTAGGAGTGTCTGCGAACGGTGATGGCGAATGTGAACTGTGATGGCTAGCAAATGCGAACGACAAGTCTATTTCGAATGCAAATCACTTTTTTTAATACGTCAAGAATGCAAATCACTTTTTTGTTTCGAATGCTTGGAAGTGGACACGTTGAATGGAAGTGAATATGAATAGTGAATATGGAAGGCAATGAATGTGAAAAGTGAATTTGGAAAGTAGAATCAGAAAATTGAAAATGAAAATATTGATTTTGGAAGGGAGGGAATTCTTTTTTTTTTTTTTTAAAAAAGGAGGGTCTTATATATTAAAAACCGGGAAAACATTTTTGAGTAAAAAAAATATTTATTGAAAATTGACATTTTTAAATGACATATTTTTTAGTAGTAGTATGACATTTAATAATACGATAGTTAAAAATGCCATATTTTACATGTAAAATATGGCAGTTTTAAAAATGTTGTATTATACTACAAAAAACGACATTTTCAAAGAAACACCATATTAAAAATACTGTTATATACACGATTTTTTGTAGTGTTTGCACTATGTGTCTTGTACTGTTTGTATTTTTTTTCGCAATGATCACCTTATTGGTTTGAGCATATGAAGATGAGGTGTAATGGTACCTTTTGTGGTTGATGCGCCATCAATTTGGAGAATCGAGTGATATTAGATCCTATTAGGTATAATTTGGTAATAAAAGCATAGTATAATAGACTAAGAATGTATATGTGTTATATTATTGTAGTTCTATCTATGTGATATAATTGTATTAATATACATTATACATTAGATAAAAGCATAGTATAATAGACTAAGAATGTATATGCGTTATATTATTGTAGTCCTATCTATGTGATATGATTGTATTAATATACATTATACATTAGATTACATGTTTTGAATATTATAATAAAGCATTCTATTTTATTAATTTTAAATGACTAAAATGAGATGTTACCGTCAATAAAAATGATTTACTTTATTGTAATTAATAAAACAAATCAAAGAAATTTTGTTGTTAATAAAATTTTTTTCTTGGTGTCAATTTTAACAAAAAAAAATTTAATTTATTTTAAAAAATTTAACAAAAAAATCAAACTACATCGATTTTTCAAAAATTAAAATTAGATTGAGACTATATAAATAAAAAACCCAACTTATTATTTTTATACCAAAAGAGCGTAGAAATAATTAAATTAATAAAAATAAAGAAATAATAAGTACGTGACTTGTTCTGTCCACTGTGCTGTCCCACTCTATGCAATGAAACACTTTATTTTTTCCTCTGTTTCTTCACCCAAATATAAAGAAAAGTGACATCTCTGTGTTTGCCATGTGTAATCACCCTTCAGTGTCTGCCACACCTGCACCTTCCCCCACACACTCCTTCCTCTGTCTCACTCTCTAATGCCAATGTTAGATTTTTTCACTCAAAAGATTAAAATAATAAAATATTTATTTAGATCGGATATTATTTAAATAATATTTTAAATATTTTTTCCTTTTCACCTTCACCCTGATAGGAATAAAAGAGAAAGTACTCCAGTTGTTTTGGTGGGAATAAGGTACGGGAAGTAAGGAACTAGAAACATTAAATTTATATTGTTTGTTTGAGATTTATCCTTTTTTTCTTAAATGAAAAAATATTTTTCAAAGATAATCAATATTCCCTAAAACTAAAGAAAAAGAGTTATTCACTCCATTTTAGAAAACCTTTCAAATAACTAATTTATTTTTAACTTTCGTTTCTGTTTCCGTTATTGTTCTCATTTCCTTTCCCACTACTCATACTGCACCTTCATGGCGTCCCTGACTCCCGGCGTCCTCTCCAAGCTCTTAGAGAACGCCGGCAGCAAGGTAACCGCCGCGCACCGCCAGGCCCTCCTCCAGGTCACCGAGATCGTGCCGCGTCTCTCCTCCACCTCCGCCCTGCAGACCCGCGGCTACTTCCTCAAGCTCTCCGACTCCCTCCACTCGGCCTTCGTTTCCGTCCCCGACGACGACGCACACCTCATCTGCTCCGACAAGCTTCAGCTCGGCAACTTCGTCTACATCACTCGCCTCGACCACGCCTCCCCCGTCCCCATCGTCCGCGGCCTCACCGTCCTCCCCAAGCGCCGCCCATGTGTCGGCAACCCAACCGAGCTCCTCCCCGGCGCGTCCCTCCACGCGCCCCAGAGCCAGACTGAACGGGTGAAGAAGAGGGTCGTTGAGAAGAAGGTGGAGACGAGGAGGTTGAGTTTGGACTCTGCGAGAAGGGTCTGGGATCATAGTCCTGTGCGCAAGGAGAAAACCGGTTCTGCGAGTTCCGGTGGTGGTAAACTCAAGCACAAGAAATCCAACCCCACTTCGCCTAACGTGTGTTGCTGTTCTTTTTCTGCTGTTTTCTTCTTCTTTCAGTCATTTACTCACATGTGGGGGTGTTTGGAGAATAGAAGGGAAGAAAAAGGAGGGAAAAGGAAGTATCTTTTTTTTTTTTGGTAGAGAGAAAATATTATTTTTGTATATGGGAATGAATTTTTTAAATTCAAAATTTTTAATGGACTTTCTTTGTTTTTCATCCACTGTTCCTAGTTTCTACTATTGCATAACAGGGAGTAGGATGGATGGAAAATAAGAGAAAAAATTTAAAATTTGAATTGAAGATGGAGAGGAAAAAAGGATTTTTATTTAAAAATCAATTTTTTGTTTCTCACACTTTTTCTTCAAGTAAAAGATCTGAACTCCATTTAAGTGTGTGTTTTATTATTAATTCATAGTTTGGTGAATGAAAGGTTTTACCTTTCGGATCCCTTTTGCTGTTTGTTGTAAATTTTGCATGGGTTTTCTGTGAGGGGGTGGTTTAATAGAGGGTTTGTCAGGGAATGAGTGTTTTCTTTACTATGTATTTGATGGCGGACATGTTATAGTAGTCATTAAGTTGTGTTCAGCAATGTCCCAAGTTTAAGGTTGTAGATTTTTAAGGAAACGTGAGGCTGTCGTCCCACTGCTGAATGTTGTTGTTTTCCTTTTGTTAAATCACCGTTTTGGATAATGGGGGCCCTCTTGGTTTTTTTAAATTTTTTGCGCTTTTAAAAGGCTTTAATTTCTGTTGTTGTGGACCACGCCCACAGCTATGAAAGGTTGTCAATATTTTTTTGGTAATGAATTATGTAAATGTGTTTCGTGAATGTTTGAGGTCAGTATGGTAGGGCCTTTGGTTGAGGGTACTTTTGAGGGTTCTACATGCTCTGATTATAACACTTTTACTCTGATGCTATATGAGACAAAAAGGTTTATTTTTATGCGTCGTTTGTTGTGTTTTAGCTTTCTTGAAGCTTATTGTGGGTACATGGTGTATGATGCTGTAGGTGATAGACAAGAAGCTTTCCACTAAAGCTGATTCTCCGCTAAAATCTCCAACTTCTAGTGTCTCACCTTTGAAGAAAAAAAACGAGAATCTGTGTCCAAAATCATTGACAAACACTCCTGTGAGGAAGAGTACTGGCAGTAGGTCACCCTGTGGTGGCACTGTTCATAGCCAACTAGTAAAGGTTCCCCTCAGTTTCAAGGCTTGGTCTTACGATACTCCTGCATCTTGGGATGATCTCTCACCCTCCACGTGTGATCTTGCAAAGGTATTGAACTGGTTTGTGTGTCTTGATAACATTCAAAACTTGCTTGCAACCATCTCTAGTTTTTGAATTTTGTTGTGTCACTCTTTTGCAGGAAGTTGTAGGTCATAGGAATTTTGCTTTTTTGGTGGCTGTGCGGTCTCTTGAAGAAGCATCTGCTACAGATACTGTGATCCAATGCATGTGGTATTTATTTAATATTTTTAATACAGTTCTTATGTTTTTTGTCACCTCATGTCTAACAAATGCATATTACAAGTTAATTGAGTATTTATAATGAACCTAAACACTTTCTATTTCAAAAAGCATTTCTAGTTATTGAAATACAGAAATGCTTCTGTTACTGTTCTTTTCAAAATATGGTTAACTAGTTTGTGTAACCTGTACCTCCTGTGCCCGTTTAAGTTTTAAAGTACAAGTTGTTGTGGATTATATCTTTCTAAACGTGTCACTATTTGAATGTTATTTCAATTGTAAATTTCTTGCAAAGTGAATAAATATCATGAGAAACCTTATGGTTATTCCAACACTGCATCTCAGCATTTTCAACTGTTGATAATCAGAATTGGAGGGAAATATCTCAGTTTTCTGATAATCAGCTTCTTTCAAGGAAACAGTTGTTTCTTTTGTAAATCTATCCTAAGTGATTATTTTTTGAAGTTAGCTAAAGAACACACACACATGTTTTTCCTCTTTTGGGTAAAGATGAGTAACTGGATTGACTTTATAATTTTATCGACTAAGATGAGCATTCTTTCTCAGCATGTTTGCAGAACTTTGCAAGTCATGTCAAACACATTCTGCTGGATCACTTGTGAAGCAGTTTTTGGAGCTTCACCTGAGTTTGCGGAGAGTTTTAGTGCTGTTTAGTTCTTTACTTATTCCATTTCCGGAACCAAAACCAAGCGGCCAGTCTACCCTGCAGTGTGCAATAGAAGATGCCGGCAAAGTTCCCAGTGGAACGAATGCTATATCTTGGGTACAAGCTGCCATAGGTACCAATCTTTCCAGATTCAATCTATTTGAAAAACAGGCGAAAAGTGAGGTTCTGAATGATGAAAAATGTCATTATGTTGTCATTGAGAATTCTCCTGAGGACATCAATACTGAGAATGCAACTGCTCAAAGCAAGCAAAATCGAGCAACTCAAGCAAGTCCTTTGCCGAATTCAACTGCTAAAAGGCTTCCTTCTGCAAAGCGGAAACTCTTGGCAACCAAAAACAAGGATGCTGGCAAGCAGGATCAATCAAAAGGAATTGAAATAAAGGTGGCTGCAAGTTTGGCTGAAAAACTTCTCGAGGCATCTAGTGAATGGTTCCTGAAGTACTTGGAGGAGTCCCTAAGGAATGAATTTGGGTTGAAAAATGAAGGGAACACTGAAATTGCAAGTCTTCTCGGACAGCTCAAACAGGTGAATCACTGGTTAGATAATTTGGTTGGTGGAGATAAGGTCGATCACAGAGTAGAGAAGCTAAGGAAAAACTTGTACCGGTTTCTACTAGAGCATGTTAATTCCACTACTGTTTCTAATTAATAAATGTGCTATAACACAATGACTAACAAAATTGAGAATGTGGAGAATACTATCCTCAACTGACTCTGCATCATTGGACAGCTGACATTGGTATTACAGTGAAGATTTAAAGTTATAAGGTTTCTGTAGAACTACTTTAATTAGGATCTTACCCCTTGTATAATTTAATTAACTTTCTGGCTGAACAAAGTAATTCCCAAGATTGTACTACTTTTTAGCTGTATTCTATGATAACGATATGTTATTACTTACTATTGATCGTAGATTTATGTTGTAATTCATTTTGGATTAACCTTTTGGTCATTTGCTTCCAAACAGTGTTTAAGCTAACCTTGGAAATCTCAAGTGCACTCTTTAGGTGTAGTTCTGGCTATTGTATGAGCAAATGCTATAAATTGTCAATTCTTGGTTGTGCCAAAAGGTTGGCTTTTCTCTGTGGTGCAGAATGTTTTGGTTTCGTTGTCAAGACAAAAGAATAATCGTGCCAAAGGGTATGGTAGAGAAAGAGACATTGAAAGAGACATTTTATAAGAGCACTAGGACCAAGTGTGAAAACATCAAAATTCAAAAGCCAACGCCTTCTGTGATAAAGATATATATATATATATATATATATATATATATATATATATAATTTGATATTTTAGTTGGTCAAAAAGTAATGTGTATGGGATGAAGTTGATGATCTCGGAAGCTGTGCCTCCTCAACATTTGGAGCTGACTTTCCCAAGGCTTTCATTCCTTTACAAGACTTCATGTGTTTGTACATTTTCTCAGGCTTAAACGACTTCCCACATTGCCTGCATCATCAAGTCCTATTTATGGTCTTCTCATTGATGATTATGATAAAAACGTGAAATTGAAAGTTTCTCGAAACATATGGGCATCAAGTACACATAGCTCATACATACTACACTACTCACATTTAATTGAGATGCATGAAACAACTGTGAAATCTTTAACACTAGACCCCGCAGCCAAAAGTTGGTAAACATCACAATCTGCTAATAAATGTCAACCCTTTTTCGTATTTTATATTTTATTACAAGAAAATCTAAATTATGGACTTTGACTAGACTTATACAACCACCCTGAATCTTCACTTCACTGGCCTCTTTGTTGGAAACTTTTGCCACTTGTCGTTTCAGTATATATGTTTTAATATTGTTCATACTTATTAGACTAATAACTAACAGTCTAGTGCAGCTTTTCTGGTCTCCATGCACCTCATTTAGCTGAGCCTCAAGCAGGTCCTCACAAGTCCTAATATTGTATCCTATTGATCTTCAACAGAGCTAAAACATCCTCCATAAATATAACCGTGAGTTTTCATGCACAGTTGCTTCTCACCATACTGTTGAAATGCTAATAATTGAAATTATGCTCATGTTGAGTCACTTACGAGCAAATTGGTCCACCAAATGGTTTGCAAGAGCTTTGATTAAGCAAGTCGCCTAACTTTTTCCTGCTCCTGTTTGTTTCCTCTCCATCAAAGCTTTTTCTGCAAACAAGGAAGAAGAATGAGAAATCAGGAAGCAACCAAGCAAATAGTAATATTAGGATCATTATTTTAAAATATTCAAAGTTCAACTGATAGCATAACTCATCACCTTGCGCCATATTGCTGTTTCTGGTCTTGATGACCCCAAGAAGTCCTAAAGCACCTCTCTGATCCTCCCAACCGGTCTCCCTTACAAATCTCAGCTTTTGTTTCAGGCATGTTGCTGGGTTCCTTCGAAATTTTTGTTTGACCCGGGTTCATCAGGATGAGTGCTGCATCATTTGTTTCCACTGTGCCACAAGTGATCCAATTTCGAAAAATATTAGAGACTTTAGTAGAATTGCTTCTGATCTTAGTGAAGGATGATTGAGATGATGATGAGGATATGGTGGACAGGGATGAATCAGGTGAGTGAGTCTTATTCTGGTCATCTTTGTGAATGCCTTTCTTACTCAACAGATTGTGATACAGGGAAGGCAATGAGCAAGTCTCTAATTTCTCTTGGTGCATTTCACTGAAACTCTCTTTGCCTCTTGTGATGTCTAAGTGCTTCTCTTCTTCAACCTTAGAAGAGTCATCATCTGTCACAGACGACCTGTCTGAGCTGAAGACCAACGAGTCCTGACTGATTTCTGATGACCCTTTTGTTGGAGAATTTGTTTTCGAATTCTGGTCTGTTTGAACCTGAGATTCTTCTTCTGCTAGAGACTGTGGCGGCTTCCGCTGCTGCTGATGCTGGTGTTCTTTGTCCTCTACAACTTGTAACTGAGGACACATCTTTTCAGCATTGATATCACAAACTGCAGCTTTCTTTTCTTCTAGTGAAGGAGTTGTTGCTGCAGCATTATCCAAAAAGTTGTCAACTTAATGAGGCTTTTGACATTATTGGAAAAGTGCAGAATGCTTTGGAAATGTCCATGGATGGAAATTATGGGTGGCCATGCTCAAATATTAATGAGAATAACAAAAGTGGGAATAGCAATTTTGTCTAAGTACATACCAAATGGGGTAGTGTGGATTTGTGATCCTTTGAGGATGTATTCATTGTCAGAGATGGGGGTTATGAGGTCGTCATCCAGCAAGTCTTGCCACACATATCCACTCTTGTACCTTCTGCCGTTCAATAATTGTTAGTTACAAATTCATCACAATGCACACATATGGTTAAAGGTTAAAAAAAATGAGGTATAGAAATGGACCCAAGCAAGGATTAGGAGGGTATCACTCAACCTCTTGTAGGACCAAGAAAATGCCTCAGGCAAGTCTTTCCCTCTCAATTCCCCAAGCCATCTCTTGACATCTTTTCAGGAGAAAAAAGGCAATACCGTTAGATAGTAAAAATCACATTAATCACAGCAAAAATGATCCATGAACACCAAGAACTCATTGTAAATGTCAAAGGTAATATGATGTGACAAGAGAAAAAGATAGAAACAAAGAGTCTGAAATGTAACAAGTGTCTGCATTTCCTTACTCTATTCACATCACCTTATGTGTAATGCAGCAGAAACAGAAACAGAAACAACAAGATGCAGAAAAGAAGCATTGAATTGAACACACCTCTGAGATAAACCCCATTACGAGTAAGATGAAGAACACGAATTAGATGAGGATGATCTGCACGACCACCTATCTGACTGAGGAAGTAAATGATGTGAAGCCTTCTCACTTCTCCTAAACCTTTGCCTTCCATTTCAATTTCTCTTGGTGTGTTGTTCTTCTTGCTTTTGCTGCAGCAAACACCAACACCCTCTTAACAAAAGGAACCTTACAAGTACTCTTCTTTTGAGGACCACCCTCTATTGTTTAACTCTGCTATCTTCTACTATGTTTCAGAATATTATATAAAACGTAGAAAGCAGCAGCTAGCATTGGAAAACACACAACACAAGAGATCTTTGTCTCTCTGCCGGCCTGCGACACAAGGAACTGAACTGACATCACAGCATGCAAACATTTATGTCCAATAAAATATTCACAATTTCGTATCATTATCGTATAATATAAGGTTAATATAATGCAGGCCTGCTAGGTAGCTACATGAGCATATATGCATGGAGTGCTTACTTGTTCTTATCTTCTAACAAGAAAACAAAAACATTTTATGTCCCTAACATAGACAAAAGAGTGAGAAACATCGAGACCAGAGAATACCAAGCAAGTGATTGGTTTGTGGAGTAGAACGAAGTTACCTTCACCTCTTCTTTCTAACACAAAAAGCAGATAGATATATAGAGAGAGAGAGAAAAAAAAGTGTGCAAGAATTGACCAGGTTTGTGGATATATAAAGATGTAGTTACAGAGTGGAACCAGGTTCAGGGATAATCTGATTTCTCGCGATTTAAGATTTAAGAAAACATTTAATAAATGTATTATAGTCAGCTTTTGACTTAACATCATTGTTCCCCAAAAAGTTCTTTTCTGTTTCTTCTTTTTTCTGTTTCATAGATGATGGTAAGAAACAAAAAGTGAGAAAAAAAAAATGAAAGATAATTAATATGAGAATTAAGATTATTGGTTTGACTCAAAGAAACTAGAAAATAAAATTATTTTATTTCTTATTAATTACTTTCTTTATTTTTATTATTATAATAAAAATTATGGATGTTGAATAATAGCACAAATAGTATTGTTTTGGAATATGTTGCATAACTACCTCTGCATGTCTTTTATTATATTGTTTCTTTTTTCTTTCTAACATAACTGTTAAATGTACATACCGTTACACACACACTTAAATTTTTCATCCACTTGAGTAATTTTGAGAATTTATTATTATTATTATTATTATTTATTTATTTATTATTATTGTTGACTTTCTGAAATTCAACAAACAGAAATAATGGGTAAACCAGTTAGAAACTGAAATGTCCTAATCAATTATTAAAATTATGAAGTCTGTGCTGATGATTAAGAAAACATACCACTTTGACTTGGTCAAATAATTAAATGAAATGGTATATTGAATGCAGTGATATATATATATATATATATATATATATATATATATATATATATATATATATATATATATATATATATATATATATCATATAGTTGCTCAAAAAAGATTAAAATATTTTATTGTTATTTTTTATTGATGCATTAAAACACATTATTCTTTTCATTTTATAACTGTATTGAAAAGATGAGCAGCATGATTTGAAAACATATTATTTTTGTGAATAATTAAATTAATACATTCTATTTAAAAATATACAAATAACGAATACCAATGTTTATTATAGATCAAGATAAATCATCTATAATATGTGAAATTGATTATCACATATTTCCCATAATAAATCTAAAAGAAAATATTTTTTTATCTATTATTTAAGAATTCTTTTAATATTTAAAAATAAATAATTCCTATAATTAATACTTGAAAATGTTATATATATATATATATATATATATATATATATAATTTTCTCACGTGAAATTAAGAAAACGTATAAATTTTTGTGAGAATAAATTTCATCACTATCAATTGATTATAAAATATTCTTTATAATAAATTTTAAATAATTATTATAAATCAATAGTCATACATAATAGTTTGTGATTCTATACCAGAATAAAATATAATACACTTTTAATGCTTGCAATTTTTATTCCAAAAGAAATGGACATGCAAATTTAAATACAAAGATTTTTTTTTTAAATATAATACCTTTTAATTCTGTGATATTTGTTGTAAAAGAAATGGACAAGAAATTTATTTACAAAGGTCCTTTTTATTCCAAGAGATATAAACATTAAATGATAAAATGAAGAATAATAAAATCAATTGATATTTTAACAATTTTATTATTTATTTCACTCGTAAGAACCCTACATCCTCTTACTCATTTTGCTTGAGAAAAAAAAAAAAAATCACGTTGGTTGCAAAAATACCACCCTATAACTTAGATCTGAACATATAATTATTACTAGTTACAATTTACAAATAGTTTTTGCTTTTCTACATATAAAATACCAATTACAAACTCAATGAAAAAAGATATAAAATAAATGAAGGTGTATTAGACAAACTTTCTCACAAGTAATTTGAAGAGAAAAAAAGATATGAATTTTTCCCTGAGTTATTAAAAGTAATATTCATTACTTGTACATACTCTTTCATATAATCTTTCCAAATTTCTCTTTCAATTTTTACATAAATTAATTTTTACTTAATCAGCTTTTTTTTTTCTTCTACATTTATTTATGAATAAGAAATTTAAATAGTTTACGTTTTGCTAACAGCCTAACACAAAGATGCACCCAAATGCAATCAAAAAGAAGAGCAAACATACTTATAGAAAACCAGTTTGACCTAATTTGAAAACACAAATTGTTGAAGACAAATAGATGACAAGAAAGACACTACAAAGTGTTTGACAATTTGAAAATTCCAAATGGCAATCTTGGCCAGCAAGTAGAAGAACACTATATATACAGAATAATCATATAAAGTGAAAGTGGAAAAAATATACTAAAAATTGAAGAAAAACTTCAAACATAATGGTCCAAAAAACAAAGGATTTTGTTAGAGATTGACCTTTTCATGATGTGTAGATCCTCCTTTGTATAGTGTGAGTACCCTTTTGATGATTCCATTGCCATTGAATACATGACACACAAGTTTTGTTTTATCCCTTTTGTCTTCTTTCCTTCAACATCACATTGCAATTTTCATCACAATATGACTCATAAATAACTACCTCAAAATACAAATTAGGAAACTATCATTATAATTCTCTGAAAATCATTCAATTAGAGATTGTCACCTTCAATGAAAAGGAATCATTCCATCTTTATATCACCATGTCTAATATTGAAAATGATTTTTTCATTGAAGAACAAATCCAAAAATGAAACATATTTTTTTAATTTTTTAAATATATTTGTAAGAATTTGATTGACAAATCTAAAAATTTATACATTTATTGTTCTCTGATTTCTTCTCCTTGGGTGCCAAGTTACTCATAATTTTGTTTATGGAATATAGTTTTTTCCTTTCTTTTTCTTTATGACATTTATGACTAATTAGCTATTGCATGATCTCTTATTTTTACCGAAAAAGGGAAAATAAATTGGGACCATGTAGCTTAATTTAATGAATTGGATGAGCAAATTATAAAGATAAGGAAAAGAAAAGTAGTGATCAATATTTATTAAATCATGTGATGGTGAACCTAGCTTGCTAATTTGAATTAAAAGTTCATGAAGAGGGTCAGCAAAATAATGGAAATTTTTCTGCTTAAATAACATCAGGCATAGACAATTCAACAACCTATTCAATTAATTAAAACACTAGTCAATTTAAAGGTCAATAATAGATATTTTTTATAACAAAACTTTGTAAACAAATAACCAAGTGAAGATTCAAAACATGTATATCATGTCATGTGTGTATGTGTATGTTACTATTTTAATGTATTCAGCATAGACATGTAATTTCACTTGTTACATACCCATATATAGCCCAAAATAATGATACAGTGAAATATACTTACTAAAAAAAAAAATCAACGAAAACCTCTCTCTTTAACTTTATCAAACTTAATTATATTTTTGTAGTTATTTCAATTATTTTTTTTATAGTGAATTGGATTGTTAGTCAATAAACTTAACTGAGCCAAATAATAATAATATCAATAATAATAATAATAATAATAATAATAAATATCAATGCTTTAAAGAAGGATAGAGCTATGTCTAAATTTCTAATTACTTTGTTAATATAACAAATATTTATACTACAAGAAAATGTCTCATTAACAATAAATTTTACCGATCAAAAGTTAGTCTCTACAGTGATCAATTTAGATACCAATTTACAAAATAAAGAAAAGATATTGGTTACTAAAATAATCAGTATTATGAATGAAAATTATAATTTATCTCTAAATTAGTTTCTAAAATTTAGCTACCAAAATAAATTGGTCACTAAACATTTGCTACCAAGATCTTTGTTACCAAAGGAATTGATTTATAAATTAGTCTCTAATTAATTAGTGACCAATTGTACTTTTTTATTAATATTAATGACTATTTTAGTAACCAATAATTTTTATTTTGTAAATTGGTATCTAAATTAGTTACTGAAATGACTAACAACTTTTAGTCCCTAAAATTGTTTGTTAATTAAACATTTTCTTGTAATGTCATTAAAGTTTAAAGTTGTTTCATATGGAGAGAGAAAACAATAATGTCTAACATGTGTAATATACATAAATTAAGCTTTAGCTTCTTTTGTAAGAACAATTTTATGTTTGGTAAAAATGAATTTTATATTTATTAGAAGTGTTTTTAAAAATAATGAAAGTTAACCGTCTAACTTCTAGTTAATATATAAATTAAATTTTAACTACTTAAAAATTCATTTTACAAACTTTAGTATTTCTCTAAATTATTCTTTCACATTGTTTCTATCTTCTCTCTTTAATTATGGTATTACCTTCTATCTTTTCTCTAAATAGAAGTCATCATGTAGAGTATTTGTTTTCTACTTTTGTGAAACACGAGATAAAGGGAATTAATATATTGATTTATTTAAGTTGAGTTGTGTTCCGACAGAGATATAGGGAGTTAATATATTGATTCATTTAAGTTGAGTTGTGTTCCAATACGTCTAATAGTCTCATAGACGATACTAATGTTCTGATCTCCAATCCTAAGTCCGTTGAGTAACATCGTTAGGGTTATTCACTACATTTGATATATTGTCCACTTTGGAGTTTAGAGCTCCATCACAAATTTGTTCTTAAAAGGCGTTTCGATGAGTTGAAGAAAGAAGAGGTATTTAAACTGTCTTTGACCTCAACTCTTGAGTGATGTGAAACTATTGGGTGTACTATAACAAGTTGAAAAGTTGCAAGTTAGGAATAATATATTGTTAGTCGTTAAAATGAAAATCTATAATGTAAATAGATGGAGTTGCATTCATTTTGATTGAAAAATTTTGGTTTCAGTGTTACTATTGAATGTGAGATAATAAATTTGGTATGATATGGATAACTGGATTGATATTCGATGTTAGAAATAGAAATTTATGAAGTTTAGATATATGTTAAGTTATAAGGAATTAATTTTAAATTTGAGCATTGTATTGTCAATATGAATTTAGAAATAGTTTATTTAATTAATGAAATGCAAACATATGTATACAATGATATTGATTTTATGATGGTTTGGTTGAAACTATTTAGATTAATAATATTATATGATGGTGTTTATATTATTTTTATGCATAATTTTTTAATTTTATAATATTTTCTCTTAAATAAAATATGAGAACGTCTTTCTCTTAATTTTATAATATTTTCTCTTAAATAAGTAAGAATGCGAAAAGTTTCTTTCTTTTTATGAATTTTTGTACAAGTGATTGTTTCATCACTTAGAATGAAAATCAGAACATGAGAACGTCTCTTTTCTTGACATGTTTTTTGCTCGAGCAACAATTTGACATGTTAAACAAAAATTGTGATAAGACAATTCTCTCTCCTTTTTGTGATTTTTGTAGGCGAAAACCAATTGCTCAAGTGACATTTTATGGGGTGAAAATGTACATAAAAAATGTTAATATGTATCATTAAAGAAATAAGATATTTTAGGTTTACTAACAATTTGATCATATAATTAAGACATTTGGTGGTGAGAAGTTGAAATAGGTTCTTGTATCAAGGCTTTTTATAACAGATGTAGGTACTACCCTAACATAAGAAACTAAGGTTGATTTTTACCAATGACATTATAGGTTAAGTGTTAGTCTCGGTTGGGACATGCTTGATACGAGGCTTTCAAAAAAATTTAAGTGTGAAATATTGTTTTGAATGGTTGAAAAGTAGTTGAGAATTGTGTCTTGGTTAGAAAATTCAATAATAGTTTGTTGCGTTTGTTATCTAGTGTGAGAATATGAGTTAAGTCTTTAATCGTGAATGTGTTTGATTAAGTAATTATGTAATTACATGAGTATGAAGTAGTATTAGCTTAGAGATTGATATTTATTATATTAGCTCACTCTTGTGATAGTATTTTGGAACACACGTTTCATATATTAATTTGGAAACCAATGGTTCTAGAAGAATTGCAAACTATTAGTGACAACAAAGCATGTTGTATCCTTATGAGAGGTGTTGATCTATTTAAAAACAAAAAAGGTTGTGAATAGAAGTTTACGTTCAAGTTGGCTAACTGAATATCTTTTTATGTTGAATATGGCATCCCTAACTTCCCCTCTTGTTATATACATGTCACATATATATGGCATAAGCCATAGTGGTGATGACCACGATGTTACATAGTATAGTGCCATGATGACAAAAACAACATGTTGTATTAACTACAACCCAACAGTTTATCATTAGACCTTTAAAGTTTGGATGATTTTATAAGGCACGTACTTTCTAAATTCAATGAAAAATCTAGTCCAAATCATAATATTAATGGACCTAGAAGATTCATTTTTTATGTGATTCAATTTCCAATTTGGTAGGGGCCAAATGTTTGAGCTGATTTGGCTGGGGTCAAAGGTCGAGCAAAGTCAATCCAAGCTTAAGGTTGGTTCGGGTTGGTACCAACGGAAGGTCGATTCGTGTCAATCCTGGCCAAAGTCGAGATGAGTTATCACATGCTTAGGGTTGAGTCGAGTCGACCTAGGTCAAAAGTCAATATGAGTTAGTCTAAGTCGAAGGTCGAGCCTAGTAGACCCGAGATGAAGGTCAAGCTGAGTTAACTTCAGCCAAAGGGTCATGCCGAGTCATCATGGGTCCGAGGTCGAGGCTAGTCAACATGATCCTAGGTTGAGTCGAGTCAATCCAAACCTAGGTGGAGCCAAGTCGACAAGACCCAGATTAAGTCAATTCAGTCTCGACATAGGTTGACTCATGTCAACTCTTGCTGATATTGATGTGAGGTGGCTCAGATCAACATCAACAAGAATTGACATGAGGTGGCTCAGATTCAAGTCGAGCCGAGTGAACCAGACCCAAGTTGTTATGAGTCGACCTGGGTTTAGGTCGAGTGAGTCATCCAGATCCATATCCGATGGAGTTAATAGTCATGTATATTAGATCGATTTTACTAAATTTAATATATTTGACAAAGTAGATTCAATCTAAATTTAATCCAATTAAAATTGGATTGAAAAAAGAGTTATAATCTAGTTGATTTGATTAAAATAGATATGAATCGTAGATCAATATATTTTATTGGAAGTAGACTAGATTCAAAAAAATCCAATCCATGCCGAGAGATGTATGAGAAAGTTACATTGATAATTTTTGGTGGAGTACTTCCGTAAGAAAATCTAATACTCCAAAGAGTTTAAGTTCATACAACTGATTTAGAATGATTTATTTGGATTATATTTCTGGATAGACTAACTAAATTTTACACTCAATCCATTAAAGCCTAAGAATTCAAAATGTTTGAGAATGGACTGAGGCAGAAAACAAAAGAAGTTGGCATTTCCTTACATAAAGTTTTATGTTTTGATTGAAATGATTAAAGTAGTGGAATATTTATTATACTTATAAAAAAAACACATTTTGAAATAAGTGGGAGTTGATCCAAAAAATCTATGAGGTAGATAAAAAATATCCTAAAACATAACTTCTAACTGTTATATATATGTTTTTTATAAAAAAAATAAAATTAGCATCAAAACGCTATTTTTAACAAAAACCTCAAATTTATATTCTGGGAGACTCTTTTGTTCATTAAAAAAGAGAAAAAGAAAGAGAGGGAACTTATGATATTTATAATGTTTACAGGTCTTTGCATTTTTTACAATGTTTGTATATCTACACCATTGAAGTAAAAGAATCAACTTATGAATGAAAGCACACTCAAAAACAAAAGAAGGAACGCACAGAAAAATGGAAGAAAAAAATGCTACAAAACCAAAGGAAGAAAAAAAAAATGCTTTCATGTGCATGAAAATGCTACAAAAGCAATGCAGAGAATATCACAACACAGAAATGAATGAGTCATCAAGAAATAAGGGAAGAGATATGTGATGTTCACCTGATGATGCAGGAGAGGTTTTAATGGCTCTGATTTTCCATTGCTGAATGTGTTTACAAAAAGTGTCAACGATGTTACTTTATGAACATTTATATGGGTATAGCATAGAAGCAAAGCAGTGAAGTTTTCCAAAAGCACGTTTGTATCGTGAAAAATAGGTGCATAAGCTGGATTATAAATAAGTTAGCAATAGTAACGTAGAAGGAAATTCTTCAAGCATTCTCCTCTTTTGCCTTAATAAAGTGAAACCTTTATAGAAAAGCTTATGTGTTTGCCTTTCCTTGTAGAGAAACTTTGCAATAAGAGTGTCCCCACTTGCCACTAATTTTGAGCTTCTCATAGAAGAATACATAATTTTCTTTACCTTTATAAGTAAGATTCCCCTCATGATGCACTAATGACGAGAGATGACCAACAAAATAATAATACACTAATTGAAGAGATTGAAGAGGGAGTTGATTTCTTGAAATCTTACTTTTTAACACTAATTAAGCCATTTGGCTTTCTAAGTTTATAGAATAATAATATTTATTTTGTATATCATATTCTAGTTTTTTATAATTTTCAATAATTTTGATTAATTCTTTTAAGTGAGATTTTTCTTGAACTTAACAATGTTGTGGTTGAGGTTGGAAAAGTGTTTTTTTATGAAAATTCCACATGTAACAATTTGTTGAAGAAAGGTGCACCATTGATGAGCTTAATTTTGTTTTAAGGAAGGTCTAGGTCATAGAGTAGACTATGAATGTAACAAATAATTTTTCCAATCTTTCTCCTATAGTCCTATTAAAACCTAGTGAGATAGGGAAGTATTCTATACAAGACAATTGCTCCTCAATTTCTCTATGAACGATGGAAGAAAGAAAAAAAAAAGTAAAGAAGATTAAGCCATAACTTAAATATTAAGTTTTTTTTTTACTACATGATTCAAATTTTGAGAGTTATTTTTTTAGAGATTTTTTCTTTTTTTCTTTTTTTCTTTACACAACTCACCGATCCTTAAGAGACATTATTTACATAAATGAATCTTTATCATTATTGATCATCATGATTTCTCTCGTGAAAATATTTGTCTGAGCAAAAGTTCAGCACCCTATTTTTTTAGGGTTAAATATGTTTTTGATCCCTCAAGTTTAAGTGAATTTTGGAATTAGTCTCTCTTCAAAACTTTACACCAATTTAGTCTTTCATCTTTAGAAATGTGTGGATTTAGTCCTTCTTACCAAATTTTGTTAAGTTTATTTAACATTTTAAACGCATTTTATGATAATATTTGAGTTAACATTGAAACGAAAATGTGTCAAACGGTGTAAATAATTGAAATACTATCATGAAATGCGCTTGAAACGTCAGATAAACTTAACAAAATTTGGTTAAAATGACTAAATTCATGCATTTTTTAAGATGAAATATTAAATTGGTCAAAAGTTTTGAAGAAAAATTAATTTCAAATTTCACGGAAACTTGAGAAACCAAAACATATTTAACCCTTTTTTTTTATGATGTGCTTAATACACCACAACTTAGAACATGAAAAATTTGTGCTTATATAAATTATGAGTGCAACTGTTTCATCTGACAAACAATAAAACATCATGCAAATCTTTTCATTATGTCTAATACATGATTAATGATTATTAGACGATAAGTACAACCTAACATTAAGTTGACACAAAAAATAATCCTAAAGTTTAATTTTGTGATGACGAGAATTGTGTCAAATATAAGCTTTTTTAAATGTCTCGTATAATGTGAAGTTGCATTGTTTGCCAATATCCTACAATGCACACTTAATAAGATATCCATAGTTCAAATATACTCAAATATAAGCTTTTTTAAATGTCTTGTGTAATGTGAGCTAAAGTTGCATTGTTTGCCAATATCCTACAATGCACACTTAATAAGACATCCATATGGTTCAAATATACTCAAATGGCAAAAAAATTTCAGCAATGACTTCTTCATGATCCTATTTAAAGACATTACTTGGAGAAAAAAATAACCATTCTTACTTTTTTTTCTTTCCATTTTCTATCTATTCCTCTATTTTCTAATCAAAATATACTTACATTATATTATATTAATAGTATAGCATTTATATTTGTGTTATTTTAATTTGTAAAATTTAAAACAAAAGAAAACACTCTATATAATAGGAAAATGGACAAAATCAACTTGTCATTAATTTCTTTAAAATGAGTTGGATGAAATTATTGTAAATTACAAAAATAGATTAAAAATTTTAGTCTACTCTAATTTAGAAATAGTTTACATACCAAGAAAACAAATCCCAAAAAATAAAATATTTATTCATAAAATTAATTTAAATAAACAAATTTACCTTTTTTTTTCATGGATTGATAAACCAATTACTTCTCAAGTGGCTCATGTTTCTTATCGAAAATAAGAGTGATTGACATATGGGTACCATATTTTACCTTCAAACTATAAAAGACTTTTTTTTACCATCAACCTTTGACAAGGAACTTAAAAAACAGAAAGAAAAAGAAAGAAATCACACAAAAATTCAAACTCCTAATAGTCAAAGTGTAGGGTTATTCCAAATGGAGACCAAAGTGAACCTAGGATCTCATTTACCACATTAAAGATTCTAAACAACCCAAGTTACATTTGATAATATATCTTACCAATTATACTATGAAGTCAAAACAAGATAAACATATAGTTTTATAGAGTCCAATGATGTCAACCTATTATTCAAGTCTTTATTGTCCCTTTGTTTTGTCCTCCACAACCAGTGCCAAGATTAACAAATCCATACAACATTATTTTTGGTAACAAAAATAAAAATGCATGCAATGTTATTTTGATGAAATTGGATAATAAATTAGATAAAAAGTAATCAAAATTGATTGGAGAATTCTTCTAAAACCAACCATTAGAAGATAGCACTATTATTTTAAAGGAGTCTTGTCTCCATCTTATGTGCATCTTTGCTTTTATATTTTTTTATTTGTCAAACACAGGTGGAGGATTGGTGTGGCACCACTACATATTCCAAGTTATATAGTGGCAAACTTTTCAGGGATGAAAACAAACACCCAATCGATTATACTTATTCTATTTTTCCAAGTACAATTTCATATTTATTTTATATAATGACTATAATTCTCTTATTTTTGTCTTTGGTAGATAATGAGTATACTTATATTTTTATTATATTTGTTAATTTAAAATATTAATTAAATAATGTTTTCTTTAAAAAGATGAAAGTCTTTGCTTCGTAGTTGCACCTTGGCCACCAATACCGATTATGACTTCTCTCTTCCTCTTTCTCTTCTTTATCTTTTTGTTTTATATTTCTCATTTATCTCCACTTAATTTATAGAAAAAAAAAACAATATTAAAAATAATTATATATCTTTTAATTTAGTTTTAAAAAACAATAAAACCTTTTACGTTATGATAGAATTGGTTAAGCTAACTTTGCTAGCATTCAACATTAAACAAACTCTATTGATATACACACCAATTCGATACTAACATAAATATTTATTTATTAAAAAAGTTAAAAATAATTTTATATTTTTTTTAAATTAAATTTTTGCATTACTTAATGTCCGTTAAAAGTTTAACCAATACTAATATTTGAAAATTAATTTAATATGTTTTATAATATTTGTTGAACATTCTTAATCATCTATATATGTGTGCGTACTACTAGAACTTTTCCCACAGATTTGGTGTCACCGGCAACTTTCGCATAAAAATATGAAAAAAAAAAACTAATTTCTTACAAATTTTTACAAATATAAATTAAGTAATAATGTTATATAATTAAGACTAAGTTCTGACACACATATAATAATATTGAAAAGAATATAGGCAGTTATTGAAAGAAAAAAACACAGGAAAACGTAAGTTATACACATATGTGTATTCTCTCGCATACATATATATAATCGGTTTAATGTATTGAAGTGGATTTAATTTAAGTTTATAAATTGCAGTTTTAGTATGACATGATGCAGAGTGTGGTAACATGGAACAGCAAAAACCTTAAAATCCTAAAAGCTTATGCCAACTGGGAACAAATAATGGAGCTAGGAATGCATGTATTTGGCGTTATTCTTACCGTACTGTTACCGTAGACGTCCTATTGCACAAAACTCCATGAAACTGAACATGCATGAATGTAAACTTAGGAGACATAATTAGACCTACTTGATTCTCTTATTTGGTTTCTTCTTCTTCGAAACACTCATAAACTCAATCATCATTTTTCTTTATCACTTCATGGACACCCTGTTTCACATTATAACTTCCACTTCTCTCCTTTTCATGCATCTTTTTTCCCCCTCTCAAAACATCATATTAATCACACATATAATACATATATATCAGGGTTTTACATAACGGGCTTTTTTATATTTTTTTATCGTTTGATCATAAATTTGTAAAATAGAATTCGTTGATTCGTTTTTTTTTAAATTGGAATAAGTTGTCACGGGGAGGACAACATTAAAGATGAAGTTGTTCTCCCTCAGCTAGTTTTTTTTTTCTTCAAAAAGCAATGTCGTTAGGTTCGACTCTGATTTTTGTACATCTCATAGTGAGCTCGTTGTCTTATATAACAACTTTTCTTTTTGTTTTTTTTTTTTTTGTTTTTTAACGTTGCAGTTTTATTTGTTTTTTTCAAATTTTTCACTTTTCAGTTTTTTTAACCTTGCATCCAACATACCCAAAAGATGACCTAAATGTGAAACTGGAGGACATAGATATAAATGACTGTCTTATTAATCTCTACTAACTTAATTGTTGTATTTTAATTTTTAATCAATGTTAAAATATATTAATGCTTATTTTTATTTTTATTCCAATTTTTTTATCACTTATTGTTCCAATACAAAAAAAAAAAAAAACTAGAAGTGAAGTGGTCATCTATGAAGACGACTTCACTGTTCACATGAACAGAAGTCGAACTCATTCTTGATAACTTTGTTTTTTGTAAAAAAAAAAAAAATATGAAACTGGTTAGATGGAGGACGACTTCATCTTTAATGTCGTCCTCCATCCTATCGACTTGACTCTGTTTCGTAAAAACAAAATTAGACAGACCGTTTTTACAAATTGGAGTTAAAATCGATCCCCAAATAAAAAAAACTTACATAATGACTTCCATTTCATACTTATAATTTATTCTAATATTTTGTTTCTTCTTAGTATATATTTTGTATAAGTATTCTTGTAGTTTTAGAAGGTCAAGAAGGTCATGAATGACTAATATGTTCTACTTCTTTAATGAGATTCTTTAGTTACCTACAAAGTATATGTCACGTAAACCTTCATCTTTCCACTACAGTTTTATTTGAATCTTACTAAACTTTTTGAAGATTTTAATTAGGAGAAGTAGTCATAACTATGATCCAACTGAGACAAGTTCCTTTTTTCAATTCTTTCACAGATTTTTTCAAGCCCACTGAAACAATATCGTTTACAAATATGGTGATAGTGGTGTGTATTCTACATGAAGAAAAGCAAATTGGAAAGAGAGCAGAACAACCAAAAGCAAATGTATAAACTTCACTTCTGAATAAGAACTATGCAAATCCTTTATCTTCAAGGAAAAAGCTATAAAATATATGAGGAGAATGTGAAAGAAAGGAGTACCTTCTTTTGCACAATGGAGGGACAAAGTCTATCAGAAAGAGATTCACTACAACATATTATTCTGCAAAAACCACAAAAAAATGAGAAAAGAAACAACACTTGAGCATTTAAAGTGCAAAATCTTGACTAGAGAAAGAAGGCAGAAGCATATCAAAGTGATAAAACCAGTCTACTTGTCCATTTTCCAAAGAAATTCAACTTAGGGTGCAGAAAAGGGTAATAACCAAAAAGCTTTTAATTAATGTAAGACTTAAATTCAGATTCAAAATTGGAATAACAAGATAGAGGTTACCATAGGTACTAGGAGGAGAAGTCTATAATATAACTAACTACCCTGTTTTTATGCAGATGATTATCTATTGGGAAAAGAGACAATGAAAATGCAGTATGATGAAAGCATTAGTTTTAGCACAAACCTTCATGGAGTGAAATCCGAGAAACAAAGTCGAAGGATCGAAGGGCACGACCAAAAAGGAGAATTCTGAATGAAGATGGAGCAGACTATAGTGTTTGCTCAGCTATTACAGGATTATGTTGCAGGAATGTGAATCTCTGTATATGGGCTTCATAATTTCAAACCCTCTTTAATTTCTTACTTTCTCCTAATAATTCCATATAAGAATTCATTTTAGATTTTAACTTATTGCTTTAATTTAATATTTTATTATTCACAAGAATAGATGTGTCAAAAAAAAAAGTAATCTCATTTTATAAAGAACAAAATTGTTCTATTTTGACCAAGTGAGAATGAATTGAATAAAAATAATGAATATAGAGATTAAACAAAAATAATAAATATAGGACTGAATTGAAAAAATTAATAAATATAAAGATTGAATTGAACAAAATAAAAAATATAAGGACTAAATTGAACAAAGAAAAATAACACAACTACAAATTGACATGTAATGTAAGGCCCATCAAAATTCTGATTCTTTTCTGCCCTAAATTAAAAGGGTTGCCCCTAATTTAATGGGCCTAAGGGCTGGCCCAAAGGGGATTCAGACCCTAATCTGTCTTAATTCCATTCTTTCATTCACTTTACAGAAACACGCTCCTCCTTGCCTCCTTGAACAGCCGCAACTCTCTGCTAGGGTTAGCCATCAACCTTCTTCAAGCTAGCTCAAGCTAGGTTTTCACTCCACGTAAGTCATTCCTCAGCTCATGATTCCCCTTTTCTGGGCCCATTTTCGTTTTTACCATTAGGGTTTCGTAGTAACTCGTTCCTATTCTATTTTTACCGATTATTTTCATCTCTTTGGCCTCCTTAGGACAGTTGTGCTCACTGTGTGCGTATCGAAGTATTCCGCTAGCCCTTTTCCAGGTATGGGAAGTTAGGGTTTCTGCTAAATCGTTGGTGTCCATGATTGCTTATGTAATATTCGTGTGATTTGATGGTCTGTATACTGCTCTGAGTTTATGAAATGTGTTATTGCGTTGCTTGGATTGGATTTTGGTCTGTTATGCGAGTGAACAATGGGTGAGGACTGATAATCTCGCCCAAGCGGGCTTGCCTCGCCTAGGCGAGATGATCAGAGGCTCGCCCAGGCCTTTTCGCGCTAGGGGTCGCTCAGGCGACCAGCTCAGTTTGAGCGAGCGAGCGTCTCGCCTAAGCGAGAACGCGCAGAGGCCATTGTTCCCAAATGTCGAGCCCTCGCTTAGGCGAAGGGAGCTCGCCTGAGCGAGAGTCCCTCTCGCCTGAGCGAGACCCTTCGGCCTAAGCGAGAAGCTGGGCGAGAGTGCTATGATGTCGGTTGTTTTCTCTGTTCTTTGATAATTGGCCATGGTTGAACTGATTTATTATATTAAAAGCATGAGGGATATGATGTATGGGTTGTAAATGGTAATTGTGGTATGGTCTTGGCATGTGATTCTATATGAGAAGGTTGGTAATCAAAGTGGCATGGTATTGACATGAGATAAAATTATATATATTCATGATTTGGGGAAGAATGAGATAGTATGGATTCAACATGGAATGTGAATGAGGATGAACTACAGAGGTTGTTATGGGTTCTTAAATGCATGAATAATATTGTTTGGCTGCTTGGATATGTTTGGTATGAGGTCAGTACGTAATTCCTTGAAAATTCTTAGGTGGGATTTCAGGATCGTGCTTCAGTAGTCGGGACATAATTCCATGGCCCCTATTAGTGGGTGTCCATGGTGGTGCCCCATCTATATAATTCGGTAAGGATTCAAGGTAAGGATTGCATTCGGACACTCTAAGGAGTCAGTTGGTCTCACTTAGAGCGGACTAACTCTTGTGGTGTGAGTAGTAGGAGGCCTGAAACTCATTAAGGGCTAACCTTGTGTGTGGGAAATTGATTCATTGTAACACTTGTAACACATAGCTCGGGAGTAAGCAGAGGTATCCACCACAAGTGCAAGCATCTGCTGAATCCGACCAGATTATATGTATCCAGATGAGTCGAGTCAGAGTCTAGTGTATTGCTTGAGAAAGTCATAACATGTTGGATGATTTATAAATACTGCTTGGATTGAGTGATGGTATGTGACTGCCTGATGAATTGTTTTCTACTCTAGCTTACCCTACTATTTGTTGTTGTATGTTCTGTGGTGTGGTCTTTTCTTTTGCAATGATCATCAACTTGTTGATGTGAGCAGAGGTGAGAACTCCCCGAAATCATCAGGGTGATGGAGGTTCTGCTGCATAGTCTGCTTGGATTGGATCTAAAACTTTTTGGGCTTTCTTTATGGGCTATGGCCCATGTACTAGTCTATCTTTTAATTCCCTATTTTGATTATGTTGCACTTTGTTTCTAGTTTGGTTTTTGGGTACCGTGGTATGCCTTGGATTATTGTAAGGAGTTAAGTTTAAACTCCGGGACTGCACTGTTATATTATATTAGTATGACGTTTCCTTTAATTATGTTTATTAATTAAATGGGTGTTACATGTAACGTGCACAATTAATTATTTAAACATAAAAGATCAAATTGATAAAATTTGATGAAAATAAAAACTTAATTGAACACTCGATCAAAGGACCAAATTAAAAAAAAAATCAACAAAAATATAAACCATACTTATATTTAAACCTTAAAAAATTTCATTAAAAGTGTTACTTTCGAAGGACACACTTTTTCGCATTATAAGAGTTAATATTCCTTTATCTTTTATGTTTACTAGTTAAAGTTCACTCTATAATAAAGAATAATTTTTAAATATAATAAGTGATTCTATTTTGTAAATCTAAAATCCTAATCCAAATTGTGAATTAAGAAAAACACAAATAAAAAAATAAAGAGAAGTTTCATTTGGATAGATTTGTGGAATAAATGGTAACTAGTGTACTTCCTATTTACACCTCTCATCTCCTTCCCAGCTATCCTTCTGTTTTGGACCCTTTGGCCCATCCTTTGGACCCCAATTCATGCAATAATTTAACCATGGTGCCACTCTAATCTGTGACCCCAAACATTCAGCACCAACTATTTGAAACCCATTTGCCATATCCATCACTGCATCACTTTTAGCAGCATCATTCCTCACCCCTAACCCTCTCATCCCTTGCATAACAACCCCAGGCTTTGAAAACAATGCATGCCCATGCAAGGAAGAATAAGCCACAACCCTATTCCCATTTTGGAATTCCAACTCACATGCATCCACCCATTCACCCCCACTATGTTGTGACAAATAAACCTTCCACAGTTCTCCATTGAAGTTGCTCACCCTTAATGTCACATGCTCCCAATCCCCAACATGTTCCCCTTTTCTCCTTAGAGGAATGTTGGTGCATGCCACCTTTGCCCTTGCACCCCCATTAAATGGGTAGAAAACCCACATAACAATGTCACTGAAACTCCCACCCAACATTGCTTTCACATGAACATAAGCTTCTGCACTTGCCAAATCTCCTTTCTTTACTTTATCCCTCTTGGCTTCATCCAAAGGAAGGTCCAACCAATAGGTAACTTCATCATCAAAGGAACCACCTTGGGGAAGGTTTGACCCATTTGGTTTTATTGCATTCTCCCTTGTCACACCCTTTCTTTTCTCCATCAGCACTGCCCCATTGCTGAAAAACCAGTCCACAGAAGAAGGGAGGTACTCTTCCATTGGGTGCAAGTACATGTATGGAGAATAGGCCTTGATCATGGCCTCAACTTGAGATAAATTGGGCATGTAGGAAAACTTGGCCTTTGTGTTTTTCAAACAAGCTATAGGTAAAGGTTTAGTGTTTGTCCCTCCTCCACTTTGAGCTAGGAAGGTTCCTACACTTACTCCTTCAGCTTCAATGCCTCTCTTCATTGGTCTAACATCAAACACACCAAACCTCTTGCTTTCTGTTCTCCACAGCTTCATTGAATGGTGTCTTGTGCATTCATCAGTCAGGTATGATCTGACACACCTGATTCTGTCAAGAGAAGGCTTTTCTGGTGAGGTGGTGACGACATAGCCCACAGGTTTGTACTCATCTGGGGCTATTGGTAACCAAATGTAACCTTCTTCTTCATCTTGCTTTTTTTTCAAACACCTGGTGGTCCACACCAGGTTGTAATCAACTGGTTTGGCTAAAGCTCCATTAGAGAGTGAAGAGTTATCTTTGCCCACAAGAACCCAACCATGAAGAGGCTTGTTGTTAGGTTGGCAGTAACATCCCAGCATGAAGAATCCTTCGGATAAACCTGTTGGTTCAAAAAAAGTGACTCCAAGATTGTTCGGTCCACCTTCAAAGGATGTCCAAACTTTGTTGAATGTTGTGATTTGTGACACTAGCAACCCACCACCAAGGTCAATGGTGCCTGTTGCAAATCCACCACCTACAAAATCCATGAAGCATCACAGAAAATTACCATAACCAAATGAATCAGTAATTTTGGCCACCTTGTTTCTTATCTCATTATGCAGAAAAGAAATGAAGAAATACATGATTGAATGAATAATGCTGCTACCTTGTGGCCAAATTGGTATATCAGCAGGAAGTTTAAATGTGGTTCCAATGGGCAAATGTTTCTTTTTCTTCTGAGAACCGACCATTGTTTTAGAAGGTCGAATGTTATGATATGTCACTTTTGTTGTCCAATGAGGCTATTCATCAAACATTAACAAAAACTGTGAATTTTGCAAGAAGAAGAATATTCTTTTCGTGAAACTTAGCAACAAAAATATAATTGTAAAATGGGGTTTAGTAGTAATGTAATGAGAAAATCCTTCAAATATTTCTCTTGGCGTGAACGAACTAGCTAAGATATTGTGATCCATGCAAGATAGAGGTTATACTTTTGGGTATAGGTGATCCAGCACTTTGCTTTTTCTCCAAGAGATACTTTATTTTCATGAAGAATGAGAGAATCTTTTTTCTTTTGGAAAAACTATTCCACCACCAACCAAGATTCTATGAGAAACAGCCAGAAAAAAACAAACTAAATGAAAACAATTAATTCGTTTTATCTTAAGAAAGAAAAGCCCTTTGGATATTTAGTAAATTAAAAAGAAAATATGAACACCAGATGTGATTAGTCTCTTTATCATATAAACGGGTTTTGTAGCGTTTATATATCTTAACTATTCATTATCCTTTTCGATTGTTTTTTGTTTTCTTATGCTAATCAAGCATTATGTTATCCTTTTATTTTCCCTGTGATTAATATTTCTTGCTTCTTTTTCTATTATTTAATTAAAAATTGTGTGATTTTCCTTCTATTTTAGTTTTTCACTTTCTTTTTAATAGGATATTAACAAGGTAATGACCGATCTTTCTTTAATATTTTTTTATCAACAATAAAAAAATATATAAATTATAGAGAAGTATTTTAACCCTTTTACATATAGTAGATTATAAAAACAGGGATGGAAAGGTAAAAAAACAAAAGTATTTTTTTTTTCTGGTTTTGTTCTAGTCAAAACTCATCTTGAAGTGTGTATCAAAGCTTGGGCTCTTTCTTTTTTCACTTGATCTAGTCTTCTCTCTAGTTGTAATTTCTCATTAAGTTGGGTTTTAATGATTTATGATCAGGTCATGTCATCACGTTAATAATTTGACAATCAATTGACGGCAAGGTAAAATGTTTTGATTTTGAATTCGTATGAGAAAATTTTCAAAATTGAATATGTAAGATAAAATTTCTAAAAGCATATATAACAGTGTAGTTGTAAAATATTCATTTATGTCTTTTTACTATAAATTTAGTGGTGACATGTCCAATAATAAATAATATTAAATAAATTCAAATAAAATTTTAAATTAAACTAATTAAATTAATGTTAACTCTATAATTCAATTACATAATATATTTATTATTTTATATAAAAGAATAAGTGCACATGAATAATAGTTAATTTTGTAAGTCACTTTTAACCATAATATATTATGAACAATAATATTTTATTTCTTTTAATATTGTTATTATTTGTTCTATTTATTAATTTACTCTCAACATTTTATTTTAGAAAAAAAAGTATAATTTACTTAAACGCATATACTTTAAAAAAAGTATTGTATTTAATTAGAATACTTATATTAAAATAAATTAATATTTTATTTTGTTAGAGATGGTAATGAAATCTCTAGTTTAAGCTTTGTTAGACAATACATACGGAATAAGACTATTATACAGCAAACTTCTCCCAGCTTTATTTAATTGTGTTCCTTCATTTTATACCTTAACTAAAGGTCAAATTTATTCAATCTTCTAAAGTAAACTTTTTGTGGATTGTTTATTTATGTTTTATTTTGTTGTGTTCTTTCTTTGCCTTAACATTGTATTTTTTGTATGCATAGGTACTGAGAATGAAGAACTGATACCAGAATTTGTTTATGAAATCAAGAATCGAAAAGGTTCATCAAGAATTTGGATTTTTGTTAGATTTTTGGTATTATTACTTTACTATGTCTTTAAAATACATTGATAATATATTTTAAAGTCTCAGCAAATTTAACAGAAAATACAAACTCATTTATGAACTGGTTTGAAGAGATTGGTTGATGTTAGCTTTTCATTTTCTTAATATATTTTTCCAGTATACAGTTGGTATTACTCAATTCCATTGTCCACAGAATAATTATCATTCCTGTAACCAATTTGAAGTTTACAACCACCAATGTCTCCAAACTCTACAATCTTCACCTTTCATCTCCATTCCAATTATCCTTCACCTTTGGCCCTGTTGGTCCTTCCTCTCCCAGCACTTCACTAGGCAACTTCTTCACAATATTTTCTAAAGTAGATTTTAGCCTCCCAGGTAAGATCTTCTCAAGCTTCTTCACCTCTTCATCTATGTTATAATCAATTTTAGGACCCCATTCTCTGTAATAGTTCAGCCATGGAGGCTCCACAACTTCAGAACCCAAATACTCAGCAGAAACCAACTGAGATGCCCCCAAATCCAAAACACTGTCACCTTTATCAGTATCATTCCTTATGCCTACATCATTTTGCCCTACCAGGTGAAGGCCAGCATGAGGGTATGATGCATGACCATGCAGGGAAGAGTAATACACTGGTTTGTTCCCACTTTGGTACTCAATCTCAGAGGAATCAAGCCACATACCCTTACTGTGTTGTGAGAAATAGACCTGTTTTAGTTCACCATTGAAGTTGCTTACCCTCAGCGTCACATGCTCCCAGTCACCAACATGTTCACCTATCTTCCCCAGATTAAGGGTAAGGAACTCAACTTTGGCTCTTGCAGGTCCATTGAATGGATAGAATGTCCATATTGCAACATCAGTGAAGGTTCCTCCAAACATTGGCTTCACATGCACATAACTTATGGCACTTTTCAAATCCCCTTTCTTCACCTTCTCTTGTGCTGCTGCATCTGAGGGCAGGCCTATATAATAGGCACCATCATTGTGAGGATCCTGAGGTAGGTTAGACCCATTTGGTTTTATCATTTCGGGATTCATTTGCCCTTTCTTATACAACACTGCCCCATTGGTGAAAAACCATTCCACAGAAGATGGAAAGTAGTTTTCATCAGGATGCAAGTACATGACTGGAGAGTAAACTTGGAGTATTGCCTTGATTTGTTCCAAGTTAGGCATGTACTTTGGGATTGGATTGTTGTTTTTCAAACAAGCAATAGATGGAGGGTTAGGAGTCCCAGTTTGAGCAGCAAATGTGCCTACTCTAACACCAGGAGCTTGAATTCCCCTATTGTTTGGCCTTACATCAAACACATTGAAGGTGTCCAATCCCCAAATCAAGTTATTTGTCTCACACTGATCTGTGAAGTCTGACCTGACACACATGACTCTGTCAAGGGAAGGTTGATCTGTTGTGTTGGTGACAACATGGCCTACAGCTTTATAGCCATCAGGTGCAATTGGAAGCCAAACATAGATGGGACCATCTTGGTCAATTTTCAGAGATCCAGTGTTCCATACAAGTGTGTAATTAACTGGTTTCTTTAAGGTGGGGTTGTTGGTGTTTGCAGACACATCTTTTGCCACAAGACTCCATCCAAAGAGGGGCTTGTTGTTGGGTTGGGAGTAGCTTCCCAACATGTGGAAACCTTGAGGTATTCCTGTTGGTTCATACACTGAAAACCCTTTACCATCATCTCCACCCTCATAGACCCCCCAAACTTTGGTTAATGTTGATGCTGATGTTGACGCTTCATACACTTGCAACCCACCCAGATCAATTATTCCACTTGCAAAATTACCACCTGAATGTAGCAATTCATCACCAAATAATCAGCATGCGTTTAACTAGGTTATTCTGTTTCATCAACTTGAAACAAACATATGTTTCTGACATAAACCATTCTTAAAACAATCACTTGTTTAAGGTAGAAAACTGTTCATTTCAAAAGCAAGCAAATTGAACAAACACATAAGAGAAGTTGAAATCTGCTTATTTTAGTGAAACAAATTTTAAAAGATAAGCACATGCAAAATCACCCTTTATCAGAATCATAAGAGAATTTGAGCATTCTGATTATGTTTACCTGGAGGCCAAGCATTTTTAACAGATGCAGGAAGATTGAACGTGGTATCAATGGCAAAAGCTTGCCTTTTGTTGACGAATTTCTCTGCACAATAACATGAACTAAGACAATTACCCATTGTTGAGTTTCCAAAGAATGCGTGTCAATATATGCAAAACATGATTCCTATACAATAATACAAGTTTCTGCAAGAGCTATAGTATATTCCTTAGACCATAATTTGAAATTTTGAAGGTATTAAGATAAAAAAATAAAAATAAAAAGTGAAATTTCCGATGTTCTGTGCATTTATTTTATTTCCAACCACTGAAAAAATTACTTTATCCTTTATGTTGGAATTTTTCATAATTGTTTGTAGGGAATATCTGTGGTGTTAGTAGAATTATCATATATTATTGTATAAGCTTCACTTTTTTATGGACATAGGGTAGGAACTAGTGAAAAACAGAGTACTCTGTTATTTAAACTTTTCATGTTCTTCGTTTAGTTTTTGTGACACTAATTTGCATAGGTTTGTATTTAAATAAAACTGAACAGAACATTTTAGGTATCATCAACTGTCAAACTTTTCAGAAATGAAATAATTAATGTTAATAAAAAAAACATTAAATAGAAAACACTAAATGAAGTATAAAACTATTTTTCGTATAAGAATTATTATTATTACTACTGTTAAAACTTTACAAAACACATGAAAAATTACTAAAATAATTATAAATCACAAAAAAATATGTTGAGATTTTTTGACTATGCAAGACAGAAGAACAATTCAATTGTATGTATGAAATAGTATAAATTACATTGATCTATTTTCTTAAATGATTTATTTATAATGTATACTTAAAATATTCACTAAAACCTATTTTAAACTAACAATTACAACATTTACAACAGTTATACGATAAAAAGTATTTGTGTTTATCATGTGAAGAAAGAATAACAATGAAATAAACTAATTAAAGATATTTCCATCAAACAATAACTAATGCAAATTATAATTAGAAAATTGTCAGACAATAAAATTTCAAAACAACATCTTATAATTGAAAATGAAAGAAGTGTGATTTATTATGTAAATAAATAAGTTATATTAAATTACTTTACTTTTGGCCAAAAAAAGTGCTCCAACTTTTTAAATTTATATTATAAAACATTTGCATACTTGCTTTTCTTCTTAACTGTCTATCTTATCAATTTACTCTTTTAGTTTTAAATAATACTTCACTGTTAAAATTTGACAAAAAACAAAAGTAGCATGGTATCAAAATTAATATTGTTTGCTAAATATAAAATATAATTTATAAACTTTCCTAATTTATTGTTTTAGAAAATAAACTAAAATACTCTCTTTTTTTGTTTATTATGCCATAATTAGAACTTCCTTTTTCATAGAAGCTTGGTTTGGTTCCTCAAAGTTTTATTCTATTCTCAAGACTCTATAAAGAGATTTAAATTACTTTTTTTCTCAAATAATTAATTTTTTTTCTCTCAGGCTTTCTTATATCTTTCTTAATCAATAATCATCTTATTATACAATCTATTTTTAGCAAAATGGTGTGTCTTGAAATAGTTTTATTTGATATTAAAAACAAAAATATTATTGTTTTTATAAATATTAAATAAGTGAAAAAATATATAAAATATATTCCATGACACAATTAAAAAAAATATGTGGCTTCCTCGTGCCACAGTCCCCAATTTATTCCTTTTTGGTGGATTTTTTCTATAAACTAAAAAGAATGTTAATGGAAACATATGCCAAAGACGAAAGGACAAAGAAAGGCTTTAAAAAAAAGGTTTGGCCATCCACACCTGACTAACACCAACTGTGGCTAATCAATAGCATTTATCTATGCATTAAACAAAACTTTACCATTAATTAATCTCTAATCAAATAAAAATTAATATATTTATTAAAAATGAGATTATTTCAGTAAAATTAATATATTTAGAGAAAATATATTATAGGCAAATTATTTTGTTTTAACACATATATTTGTTTGTTTTAACAATGTTATAGTGTGAATTAGAAGCAGGAGCAATTAAAAAATAAAAATAAAAATATAAAGTAAATATAACGTTAAACAGATGAGTTTTAAAACATATTTTCCCTTATCAGTTTCTCTGCACATAGTTTTGATTTGTGAGTGTCATATACTATGTTTTTTCCCTATCTCTTTCTTATGCAGGGAAAGATCTGAGTAAAGAAGAGAGAAAAGAAGAAAAGCAAATCGAAATAAAAGAAGAAAAAGAAGATAAAGCAAGAATGGCAGAGAAGAGAAGAAAAGAAAGTACCTTTAGAATGATGGTTCTTCCATGGCACATGCAGCTTCTTCCATGGTGGAATTGCAGGAACCCCTATTACCTGTGTTGCCAGCACAAACACAGCAAAAACAATCCTCACATTGCCACCCATTTGTCACACTTTTCAACTGTTGTTAATCTCAGATCTCTCTCATATACACTCTTTGCCAAAGCCAAATAGTCAAAAAAAACTCACCCCAACTGCAGCAAAAAAAGCACAGTGTTTGGTTGTGGTTGGTGTTTCACAATAATCAAATTAATATATAATGGAGGTGTTGTTGGGTATGGGTTGGATTCACTAAAGCTTTTGTCTTTTGGCTGATTGAAACTTTTGTGGCTATGTCTCTTCCTCTTAAAATAAAGTATTTGCAAAAAGTTTACCATTAAGGTTTTTCCCTCTTTTGCTTCTCCTGTGATTCTTTAAATCTATCCAATTTTTCAAGATATTGGAACTTTTTGGTTTTTCTCCACTTCGGTTCTCCCTTCCATCTTATAGTCATAAATTAATAAATATTGTGTATAAGAGAAATGATAATCAATATTACTTGAGAAAGTATAATACTAAAGGAAAATATTTTTTCACATGCATCAGTTGACAATTCATTTTTTAAAAGTATTTAATTATTAAAAAATTTAATTTTTATATTTATAAAAAAATATATTAAAAAGTAAAATAGTAGATATATAAAGTATATGTACAAATTTATTGATGTCAAAATAATAGTAACTGAAACTAAAAGAGCTTTGAATGTTTTCAAATATTATACAATGTAAGTGTTTTTCATTTGACACTTTTAATGGAAACTATTAAAAAAGAGGAGATATCACGTGATAAGAATTATAATATATATAAATCCATGATTTGCATATGATGATGAATACACCAAAAGGATCATAGAGGTTCCACCAGTTTAATTTTATAGAATATTTTAATGAATTATATTAATTATTAAATATAATGTGATGGATGCTTTTGGTTTTGGAATTTAAGTCATTAAATATATTTGACTTTTATTTAACATTCTTAAAAATAATTAAATGCTGCATAAAAACAGGATAAGCTCATGTAAAGGGTGGAAAAAAAAAAGTCTTTAAGCGGATATACCAGGAACAATAATAAATAAGAATTAATATTCTACGTAATAAGAATGTGAATGAAAGGGATAATAGAAGTGGAATACTATTACCTTTTTAGCAAAAATCATTTGGTACTTTCTTTTATGTGTAGAATAAAAATACAATAAATTTTCATAGTTCTAATAAAATGGTAGTAGAAATTTATATTTCTTTTTTTTTTCTTTTTTTCCATCTCAAAAGAATACACGCATGTGTAAATTAATTAAAGTTAAATAATGAGATCTTAAAAGTTCAAATAACAAATAAATAGATTTTATTTTTCAAATATTTAATTACTAAAAAAGAAACAAGGAGCTACTTTCTTACTTAGATTAGAGCATCTCCATTATAGGATGATACATTGAATTATAAGAACAAAACATCTCCATTGAAATATACTAACATGGGAAAATATAAGACATGGTCATAAAAATAAAAAATTATTATTTTTTATCCTAAATATATATAAATAAATAAAACAAAATTATTAACGAGGATGTTGATTATAAAATTTTGCATTAGGAGAAAAATTAAGAAAAACTCTCAAAATAACATAATTCAGTGAAATCAAAATTAAGATATATTTTTACTAAATACTTTTAAATTTTTGAAAAATTAAAATTACAAATGGCTATGTGAGTTTTGGTTCACATCCTCTCAATTCATCAAAATTTGATGGTGGAAAGAATTTAATTTTTAACCTGTCACTCTATTTTGGTTCATTCTTCCTAATTTATCAAAATGCTCGATTAAAGATGAGAGGAAATGAATTGATTATTTTATGATCAAAATTAAAATTCACAATTAATTTAAAAAATAATTTTTACATGTCATATTATTTAAAGATGTAATAATATAATAAATTAAATTTCAATTACAGCATATCAATCTGTTTGGTTAACTGTGAACCGACGACAAAACGAGTTTGGTATTAAATAATCTAATTTTTAAAAATTTTTTTATTTAAAAAGTATAAATTAAAATATAATTGCATAAAAAGATGAGAATAAAAAATAAGAATTGTAGTATAATTATCCGATTATAAAAGAGATAAATAATGTCTTTTTTTTACTTTTTAAAAGTAAAATAGTGTAGTATTTTATTTCAAGTTATGACATAAAATGACATGACATAATGAACGTTACCCTCATTACGAGAATGAGAGGATGAGGTAACGTAGATTTGGTTATTTCAAGACTGTGGGAAATTTCGCAGCACAATGATCCAATTACTCGCACTTTTGTTGCGAAGCTGATGAACGCGTATTCGTCGAAAACTGCGTAATTAACCTAACCAACCACAAATACACCAAAACGGAACACAAAATAAGGTTGCTTCTTGTGTATACTTGGTTTGTCAGAATTCTTGAATTTATTTTATAACCAATCAATTACACTTTATGTTTAACAGTCTTAATTAAAATTTGTCAACATGTCAGAATATTGTTGATATATTATCAAAATTTGTGTCCAATATTAATGTCATAAACCAGTTTTCAAGAAATATTTATTAGTCTTTATTGCTACTTCTCTTTGTGTTTGGCAGATTTAACAGGGTAGCAAACCATTTATTTTATTAATTTATTAGTCAATTTGAGTAAATACAAAAAGAATGAATCCTTAAAAGTAACGTAAAAGTACCTATAATTTATTTAATTTTATTTTACTATTTTTTTCTTTATATTTTAGTCTATTTATTTTATTGTTTTTGACTTTTTTATATATTATTATTGTGTGAACTAGAAAAAGGTTAAAAGTACACTGCTGTTTAAAAGATAATATTTGATTATTTTAGGTTAAAATATTCTTTTGTCCAATTTTTGTCAAATTTTTTTAAATAAGTCATAATTTTAGTTTTGTGTTCAAATAGGTTCTAATTTTCGGCAATTTTGTTCAATTGGATCTTTTTTGCTAATATCGTTTAAATCATTAACGGCCATTAGAGATGGCAAATAAACCCGTCCCCGTGGGTATTGCCCGAACCCGTCCCCGTTTTGACGGAGAATCCCCGCATTGACTGGTATGGGTATGGGTATGGGGAATCCCCGACTTTTTCAATTGGGTATGGGGATGGGTATGAGATGTACATATCCCCACCATAATACCCGTCCCCGCCATATCTTCATTCTCGTTTAAATTATTAAAATATTCACAATTAATTAAGTAACCCTATATATATATATATTATTTATTTATTTTAATTATTTGGTTTGTCATGAAACTCATTCGTATGTTATCATAACCTTTATGTAATTATGTTAAAATGATGTATGTTAATTAAAAAAATTGTATGCCTCACATTTGAATATTTCTATTATTTTTTTAATACTTTTATTTATTATATATTTTCCTTTCACATGAGAATGTTTATACTCTCAATTTAAGGTAATATAAAAAAAAATTTACTTATTATTATTATTATTATTAACTTTTGTTTAATTTGAAGAACTCTTTTGTTTCATTAAAATAATTTTCGTTATTTTTAAACCATTGAGTATATATGTTGATATTTGAAAAGTTTTCTTAGTTTTCTAAGATATTTTTCATCTTATCATACATTAATTATACATTTGATTTCCTTTGTGCGATTTCTTTCGATAGTCTCTCAAATTATTTTTAAAACACACATTTGTTAGTTTTTTTTATATTTTTATTTATTGTTTTTATTTTCAATGTAGAATAATATTTCGATATATTCTATCTAATTATTTTTTATTTTATAACTCATTATTAATCATACTGTAATTTTTTTACTTTAAATTATGTTTGAAGTGGTTAAAATTATATATATATATATAT
>Ga0214543_1000828_pt1 | contig 56315 bp, 23 predicted proteins | sample CNSS2metaG_FD_160094 | JGI IMG/M metagenome (GOLD analysis project Ga0214543, IMG submission 160094) | Root nodule microbial communities from cowpea collected in UCLA plant growth center, Los Angeles, California, USA - CNSS2 | ecosystem: Host-associated > Plants > Roots > Nodule | place: USA... | reverse complement strand
TATATATATATATACTACTTTCTTTCTTCACTTACTTTCTCTTATTTCGATAAAAGAAATACAAATTAATTTTACAACACTATATTTAACAATTTTTATAACAGTAAAATAATCTTAACAAAAATTAATTTTCATACCTTATTTAATATTAGAAAAGTTTATTAAAAAAGCATTCAAAAACTGCACTTTTGTGGAGGTACACAAACACCAACAATTATGCCAAATGCTATGTGGACATGTAACACACGAATAGTGTTGCACATGAAAAGAATGAAGCATATTCTGAAATATAAAGAAGTCAACATATTTTTATAACCTTTTTATAATATTATTTGAAGAAACACATGGGTAGGGTATGGTATATGTGTCTATTTTTTTTAGCAAAAGTTTATTAAACTATAAAGTAATTTTTATTAAAAATAATTGTAAAAAATATTTTTATTATTAAATAATTTTTTCATAAATAATTATTTGAATTAAAAAATAATTATTAAAAGAATAAGTTAAAATAATTATTTTAAGGGTTGAGAATATTTTTAGTCTTTACATTTAAACACAAAATTGAAATTCATTTGTTTCAAATTTTAATACACTTTTTTCTCCAAACTTAAAAAAAGAATGAATATAATAATTTTAACTTAACAAAGTTAACTCTCTTTTTTAGTGTTAATTGATGTTAAGTTGACATTAGAGTTGGAATATGTGAAATGATGTAAACAACTCAAATGTCATTTTGAAACATTATTTAATATCTCAAAAAGAAAGTTCATGTTGTTGGGTTAAAACATGTTAACTTTTGTTTAGGTGTAGGTATTACAAGGTAACATTAAAGTTAGAACGTGTCAATGATATAAATATTTTATATCAGTCTTGAACACTATTTAACACTTCAAAAGAAAGTTCATGTTGTTGGGTTAAAACATTCATTTTTAAAGATTGAGCACAACAATGTATCAAAGTTTAAGACATGGATGAATTTCAATTTCGCGTACAAGTTTAGGGATTAAAAATATATTAAACCCTTATTTTAATCTATAAAATGATTAAATTTAAATAACAATTAAAAGATAAAAATGGAAATGTAGATATCTTGATTTAAAACAACAAATACTTAAGAAGTAAAATTGAAAAACGAATGCTTTTTATATATAATACAGATTATATAACTATTATTTGTATTATGTTGCTTATTTTATCTTATATCAATTTGTCTTTTCTATTTTATCTGTTAAAAACAAATGTAATTTGTCATACAAACAAAATTATAGCAATGAAAATCTTAATTTTGTAAGTATTGTGGGAATTTTAGCTGTCTGTGAAACTAAATAAATTGATAAAATGCTTTCCTGAAAAAATAATTACTCGCCTGATCCATTAAATCAATAGTTGAGCCCTGCATAAGATTTTTTTGACTGAATACCAAATCTTCGTACAAAAGTTGAACCATTTCATGAAATGACAATTAAGATTTGAAGGAACAAATTACTGTAACATGCATTACCAACGGCTGTCAATATGTTTAGGAGATTGCTTACCAAGAAAAATAATTAAGGACAAGAATCAAACTTATATGTGAAAGCACAGTATTTGATTCCATATAAATAATTTTATTTGGCTTTACTTTTGTTATATGATAATAGCTTGATTAAGGTTGTATTGTTAGGTCAACAACTGTAATTAAGTCATAATCTAAGTGTAACCATCTAAATATATTGATTCTGTCCATTTTCTTTATTTCATTCCCCAAACTCATCTTAATTTTTATGATTTTTAGTAAATGTTGGAGAAGAAGAAAACTTTATATGGGGTGCAAGGATCATTTTCAAATGGGTTAATGACATGGTTAATCATTTATTTTAATCACAAATTTATATGGTGATGTTGTGAAGATTTAGATTGTGCATATTACACACAAGTGAGTGACGTGAAATTTGAAGGGTTGTGCGTAAAACTGTAGAAGTCATTGTTTAGAGTATGGTTCTGTAGTAGTGCACCGAGTTGAATATCATTTTCTTTCGCTTCTGTAATCATGAACATGAAATCATCTTAGTGGTTCTGAGAAACTGTTGCAATGATAGTGAAGCAACTAAAATCTAAAGTGTGTTGAAACTCGGTGGTGCAGGGACTCACAATGGTCTACCATGCGAAACACTATTCTATCGATCTACCAACCATCACACTTATCTGGATTAGTGCCACTGATGCAGTCTTTCATAGAATCCGCCACTGAAAACCTTGATTCTGAAAAAGAAGACATTGTTTTTTCCAACTTGTCCCTGAGACTTGCAACTGATGTGATTGGGCAAGCAGCATTTGGTGTGAACTTTGGTCTTTCTAGACCCCATTCAGTTTGTGATTCCATCAAGAGTGTTGAAACTGACCCTGCAAGTCATGGTAATGACAATGAGGTATCGGATTTCATCAACCAGCACATATACTCCACTACACAACTCAAGATGGACTTGTCTGGTTCTTTCTCCATTATATTGGGTCTGCTTTTGCCGATACTTCAAGAGCCTTTTAGGCAGATTCTGAAGAGAATTCCAGGAACCATGGACTGGAAGATTGAGCGTACGAACCAAAAACTAAGTGGTCGTCTTGATGAGATTGTGGAAAAAAGAATGAAAGATAAGACACGAAGTTCAAAGGATTTCTTGTCACTCATACTTAATGCCAGAGAAACAAAAGCAGTTTCAGAGAATGTATTCACACCAGACTACATCAACGCAGTTACTTACGAGCATCTGCTTGCTGGTTCAGCAACCACGTCTTTTACCTTGTCTTCTGTTATCTATTTGGTTGCTGGACATCCTCAAGTTGAGAAAAAGTTGCTTCACGAGATAGATGCCTTTGGTCCTGTCGATCAGATTCCGACATCTCAAGATCTTCGTGACAACTTCCCTTATCTTGATCAGGTTTCTTAAACTAACACAAAATCTCATACAACTTCGAAATTGTATATGTACTTCTGTTACTATTTTTGAATGCACTCTTCTGCTAATTCAAATTCAAATATATTTATACTAGTGTGCACTTTACCTCAAATGCAGGTGATCAAAGAGGCAATGAGATTTTACACTGTATCTCCATTAGTTGCAAGAGAAACATCAAATGAAGTGGAGATTGGAGGCTATCTTCTCCCAAAGGTTAATAAAATATTCATTTTATTTTCAAATTCATTTCGAAGTGTTTGATGAAAAGTTAGTCATAAAATTAAGTGTTTTATCTGTGCCGCTGCTGAATCTGGTTTGCATGAGCAGGGGACTTGGGTGTGGTTAGCACTTGGAGTTGTGGCAAAAGATCCCAAGGACTTTCCGGAGCCAGAAAAGTTCAAACCAGAGAGGTTTGACCCCAACTGTGATGAAATGAAACGAAGGCACCCTTATGCTTTTATACCATTTGGAATTGGTCCTCGGGCTTGCATTGGTAAACAATTTTCCCTACAAGAGATCAAGCTTTCTCTCATTCATTTATATCGGAAATACTTGTTTCGGCATTCACCCAATATGGAAAACCCCTTGGAACTCCAGTATGGGATAGTCCTCAACTTCAAGCATGGGGTCAAGCTCAGAGCCATTAAAAGAACATAAAGTTACTAAGCAAACGGTTAAGATTATTCATATACTCTACACTGCAGAGTTCAGATGATTTTATCTTACAAATGTTACAGTCTGCTAAATTCCAAATATTACCTTATGTAGAATTTTAGCCTACTATAGCTTGTGTAATAGAATACCTGAAAGAGTGTGTTACTAGGATCATGTTATGAAGTTTATCAAAATTCCATGTTTTAATAAATATCAGCTGGGCACACTTCCTACAAGATTCTGGATGGCATTATCTTTTGTGGGAAATAAACTTCAACAAAAATCAGAGGACAGTGAGTAATATCAATACCCATAAATGAACAATTGTACAGATGGAGACCCCTCTCATAAGTATTATCAAACATAAGCTACTTGTACCTAGCTAACGCAATTTAAACTGCATGGAACAACAAGATGTTGAACTTCTTGAGAAAAATAATGATAAAATACAGAAAGATGTTGAGCTTCCACCACATTTTCATACCATGTAAACTGGGCCATTTCCCTTTCACCGTGGCCTCACCGAGCTCTTGTCCAAGTGAAGTGGCCTAGAAAGGTTGATTGAAGGGTCAGAACCTGCAGTGCTTTTGGAATCTCCATTGGAGAAAACCGGTACCCTCTTGAGAAATTGAAACTCATCCATGGACTGTTGCCTTTGAGCTCTATTATACACATGATTACTACTTGTCTTTAGCTTTGCCTTTGTGGACTGAGTCAGGTTCATGTAATTAGGCCTAGCCACAGCATTACCATTGCTGTCATCAGTCCTGTCACAAGTGTTCCCAGACATTGGTGTTGTAGATGTACAAATGGAAGATGATGCAGAACTCTCATCATATCGAAACTCAGAACTTGGACTTGAGGATGAACGAGTAGCTTGCCCAACAAGGGGAGGCCTAGCAGAAACCCTTGTTGTCATGTTGTTCTTCTTGACTTTGACCAAACATGGTTTGGAATTAGAGTTCACATAGGATTCCTCAAACTTCTTTGGAAGTGGGGTTTTATCTAACAAACCTTCTGCCTGAGATTGTTCCATCAATCTACTCTCCCAAGGCTTGGCTGCCATCCAACGCTCCAACCAAGTCCACCCCCAGTTAGCTTTGTTAATCTCATGGCTCCTCAGAGAGGAAACAGAGCCATTAGTTCGTGAATTATAACTTGAGGTTGATCTGCATTGCTGGAATAAAAACAAAACATACACAATTTTAAACACCTTTCTAAGAAAGCGCATAGTTTCAACTTTGTCACTGCTTGTTTAGGTGAATCAAGTTGAAATACTTATTATCATGATTTTAAGAAGATACTTGTTACCTTTTGAGCAAGAGAATAAGCAATTGCTCTTTCCCTTTTGAAAGCTCCTTCTTGCCTCATCTGTATCTTTGTTTTAACATCTTCCAAAGTTCCTCTGCTGTCACACCATCCTTCCTGCACTTTTTGTTAGACAGTACACACACCAACGAAACAGAAACACAAGCTTTTGCACGAGTGAGTTATGATGATACCTCAGCTTGCTTCAAAAGTTCAAGCTTACTGCGCCTTTCATTAAGCATGTTCTGCACAGCTTGCCCCTCTATGGACATCCTCACACGACGAGCTCTAACACGGGCCTGAACCCGAACCAAGGCTTGCATACACCTCAGTGTCACCGCAGCTTGTTTCCTCACCTGTCTCCCCCGAACAAGAGCTTGAATCCTCACCACTCCTTTCAATGCCCTCAAAGCCCTTCTTGCCTACAATCATAACCACACAACTATCAACACCAAATCTCTTCCATTTCATTGAAGATCCACACATTTCAATGATTAGAATGAAGATCCATACCAAGAAGGCACGGAAAGCAGTTTGGATTCTTATAGCGGCCCATTCTTGCTTGACGAGTCTGAAATCCTTAGGTGGTGCTCGAACCACAGTGGCTACTGCGGCTGTGTAAGCATCTGGTGCTACAACAGGTGGAGAATCAGACCCTTCAGAAGCTGCTTTGTGGTGGTTTCCTTTGAAAGCCTTCCAAGAACCCACATCCCCAGAAGAACTCCTCCATAGCCTCCACTTCTTGCTCTTACCACCCTCTTTCACCTACACATAAGCCAAACAAGTCATGAAAAAAGAGTAAAGTTTAGATGGACGCATGCACTTTGAAGTATATAGAACTAACATGTTCGTCTTTGTCTGGTTTCTTGAGTCCGATTAAAGCCTTTACCCATTTTCCTGATGCACCCATGATGAGTTTAGCTTTGTTTCTTTGAAGGAAGCTAGTGTCTGTGAAATGAACTCAAACAAAAGCCAAAGTTTTGTTTTGTTAAACGTAACTGAGTTACAGCGTAGACTGTCGGAGAGAGAGTGTTTCGTGAAGGGATGTAACGTTAGGAGGAGATTTGAAATTCAAAACGTGGAACGGACAAAGTGGGGGTTGACGATGTTGGTCCCGCATGATGAAGGAATCGTTTGATGTTGCATTGGAACAGGACACCACGTCACGTTGAGGTTCAGGGTTTGAGGTGGGTGGGACCCACGGGCTTTGTTGAGAAATATAATAATAAAGGCATAAAAAGGCACGAAGCCTTTGGTGTGTAGTACCTGAAAAGTGTTACCAAGTCAGAAATAAGCAAAGTGTTACCGAAACCCTTTTAATATATTTCTCTTATAATTTTTTCTTTATTTTCTTATTTTGAACTTTTTTAATATAAAATATAAACATTACACTGAATAAAACTTTTCAAAAACACTAAATAGAACCATATTTTAAATTGGTCAGTAAATATAATAATTAATAAAAATAAATAAAAGTTAAACTTGACTAATACTAATGAACTAATGAGAATTTAATGATTAAAGTCAATAGATAAAAAATAAATAAAAGCGTGGGGGCATCCGGCGAAAAATGCTAAACGACAGGGATCTTTCATGCAAACAAACAAAGAGTTAGTGCAGGGGAAAGAGATCTGACACTTTGTTATGTCAAGGGCCCTTCATCTCCTCTTCTTTTTTTTCTCATAACTTTTTTCTCTGTTACTGCTATTTTTTAGTGCAGTAGAAAACAACCTTACAAAAGAGATTAATTACCATACATCCACATCTCACTCTGTTTCATCAAAATTGGACTCAGACACTTGCAATGCTTCCTTTACTTATTTATTTTATGTTCCAACTCTTTCCTCAGGCTTATAAAAACTAATGAAGAATTTGATTTAATTTTTACATAATCATGTTGTTTTACTTTTAAATGTAGATACTTCATTGAACAATTAATCTGGTTGTAAAGGGAGTTTGGCTTTTTATGCTTTGTCTTTGTTGTTTAGTGTTGAGGAGCATTCGACAAATAAAGTAGTAGCAGTTGAAAATCAGAGAAAATGTAGAACCAGGCTCCTACTTTTTTTAATGGCATTAACAGGGTCTTGGATTTGGAAATGCTATAACCAGTAATTTCCTTTCCATCCTCTGTTTTTTGGAGAACAGTGAAACATCGATTCACAGGAATCCAAAGACAAACCCAGAAACAACTCAAATAAACTATAATAAAAATGCTGCCTTCACTCCCTTTCATTGGCTGCTTAAAGTTGAATTTGAACCTTTGGGGGGTGATTTCCAATACTTCATAATTTACTCCACAAATTAATTACTTTTTCTTCTTTTTACAAATTTTGAGGTTCAATTTGGTGGGAATCTTAAATTTTAAACTTCAACTTTTTTTTTATAATTGAATAATAATATCTCTTACTTACTGGTGTTGATCTGTAAACAGCTTTTTTTGCATTAAGTTAGAGTTACCACTAGGCTGTATTTTGAAGATAAGGTTTTGTGGAGTTAACTTTAAATTAATCTGATTTTATAAAATTGATTTTAACTGGTATATGTACAAAATATGTAAACAAATATTTGAACATAAGTTTATGCAACATTTAACTTTATTAAGTTAAATGAAACTCAAATCTGAATTTTATGATCGTGTTTTTAATGTATTGTAAAATATAACGATTAATGAAAAAATCATTTGACTTGTTTTACACTCACATGTCAAATGTGAACTCGAACATATCTATAAGTTTTCAACCTTAATCATAATTTGTCAAATAATTAAGGGGTAAAAATTATTCCCTCTATTAGCTTATAATAGTTATTTAAGATTTTCTTTTTCCGTCAAAATTAAGGAAACCATTTAACTTTCTATTTTTAATATGATTTTAAGTGAATTATTTATTATATTTCTTCTCGTATTATTAGTTTAATGTATGTTTAGTTGATGTTACATTTTTTTCTTTATGTTATTAAACCCTTTTTCATATTAGTTAACTGAAGGGTAGAATAGAAAAAATAATATTTTTAAATTAAAAAATGAAAGTAAAAAACATGTTTTCATTGAAAAAATCACAACTAAAAAGAAACAAAGGAAGTTAGAAATGTTCTTAAAAAGTATTTTTAATGCTTTTGCTTATGGCGTACTTAGCATTCTAAAAAAATAGTATTAAATATTGAAAATTATACACTCTTATATATTTCCTGCATTATGATTATTTCAACTAATTCTCACCCTTTAAAAAATTACTTCATTGTTATTGGCAGTTCACCATTGCAGTATTTTTCAAATTAATTATCTCTTCTTCTCCTAAGTTATTTCCCACCTTATTACTGAGATAAAATTTAAATTTATCAGACATTAAGTACTTAATAAACTTCCTTTAAAATTTATTCCACCTCCTGTTTCAAACTGATATTTAGGATGGTCTGTTTCTAAAAATGGATTTAAAGACATAACAGAGTTTAAAATACAAAAAAAAAAATGTCATGCAGTGTGATGAATACTCAACATTCCTCGGATCAATAGTCAAAGAAAAGTTAATGAAAACATTATTATGTTATGAAAGAAAAACGAAAAGTAAGAGACAGATGGTCAACGAACGAGGTGAGTCACTTTTCTTGTTTTCCATTTTGAAACTATTTTTGAGTATTCAACACACCACCCGACCTTTTATTGAAACAAAACAAATAATAAAACCAAACTTACCTATTTAAAATATTCCAAAACTATCGAAACACATTCATCTTCATTTATTCATTTTTAAAAAAGTAGTATCGTTGGATAAGGCAACATAAATTTTAACTCAAAAAAAGTACGCGTCTAAATATTTTGGATGATTTATAATTAATTACATCAATTAATTTTATTCAACTTTAAAGCAAATGAACCATATATCATAAACATTATTGAAGTTAAACGGAGAAAACTCAAAAGTAAGAAGAAAAATGGCTCAATCACAAAGTCACATCGATAAGTAGAGAAAACTTTTAAATTAACAGTAGAAATATTTTGAATTTTCCACACCAACGTTTTTCCATATTGTCTCTTTAATTAAATAAATTTTGAATTTAGAAAATGTTTTCTTCTGTCATTTTTCTCTCTCTGCCCAAACAGAAGATTATTGTTCAAAATATAGCACGTTGTCAGACCGGCTCCTGTGACCTTGTCTTCCCCAAAACATAATATTACAGTATATTTACATAAGGCATGACTTCATGAGCATTATTATAAATATTCAAAGTGTAACTAAGTAAATAAGTGTTACCTCGTGCTGTGTTAAAGCCATAAGTATGTCGTACCATTGCAGTCCTCTAACATCATACCCGGTGAAAATCCTTCAAATGGTGATGATGATTCTTGTGATTAACTAGATTGTTCAAATGAAAACTTAAGTGATCCCTAGTTACTGATATGGATTTGACGAATAAGAGTTTGTTTTCATGCACAACATCTCTGAAAATTTCAAGGGGGGAAATAACTACCTTTGTATTGCATCCATAGTTCGTATGAGTCTATACAAATCTTAAGGATAAAGAAAAAAATGAGTAGCACTATATGGAACTCTCGAGATATGACAAACAAACTTGGACACTGGTTAATTTAATCACAAGGGTATATCTGTGAATATGTAGTAATACTCAGTTAGATATATTCCTGTAAAATTAGTTCCATAAGAAGGTAACATCGTAACTTGTTGTCGTTAAGGGTGAGCATTGAGAAATCATGCTGCCGAAACTGATCGAGACTTTTGCTGCTGAGGTGGTATGCCAAGCCAAGACTTCGTCATGTCGTATGTGGTGAAACTAATTGCTGCTGAAGGAACAATCTGTGAACAGAGCAAATAATGTTTTACAAATAGAAGAAGCAAAAAGAAAGCTAGGATGACATGTTAAAGTTGATATTAACAATTTTAAGGAATCGGCCACAGTTATGGCTCGTGACTATTTTTAAGGGTGTTTTTTAATATGGACATGTTTTTCACTGTTTAAATGAGTAACCAAAGCCACAAGGTTCTAAAATGAATGCATGCGTGTAGTTGCTGAAGCAAGATAAAGAGCCTTAATAACTACCACGATTCACCAACTATTATTTTCAGTCCTTACGTTGTTGGCAAACAGAAGAATAGAGTCCAACAGGGTTACTGACATGGTTTACTGTCCAATGTAATACAGTGCATCAAATTCCACATCCAGTTTATTCAACTCAAAGAAAACCAATATTAAGAAAGATAAAGTGCTGTACACTCCCAGACAACAGAACAACGAATGACAAAACAAATAGCATTTCTTTTATAGACAAAGAAAATAATAGAAACGATGAAACAGGCATAAATTTGGGTATGATAAGGCGGGCATTACCCTTATATAGTTAATGCTTACGCCATGAAACAGCTGCCTCCATCCTTGAGTACGAACAATCGTCCTAAGTCCATCAATGGTATTTTTATATCTGACATTCTCATGACTAGCATTCTGCAGGCTGCCAACCTGTACAAACAAATAGAAGATGATGAATAAAAGCTTAAACAAGGGAAATGTGCCGATACTATATAGTTGTAAAACTAGATACGACCTAAAGAGGCTCAAACATCAAATTTTATACACAGCAAAAAGATTGCAGAGCTAATTGGCTAGACACCCATCTCACCATCACCAGAAAAGGGGAAAATGTTTATAAACCTGAGGTAGACAAAAAGTCATGCTTCAAATACCTGCATCTGTCTCTTGACAACATCTAAAGGGTATGTTAAAGTCTGCCCAAACAGTCCAGCTAGAGCTCCACAAGAAAGACGCATCACAATGGACTTTTGATGTTCTTCTGGAAGGTTAGTCTTCAGTTTCTCATACATGTAGAACTTTAAACCAGCATATGGAAGAATTCCAGTAAGGGTTGGTCCTAAGGAAAAGAAATAGGTCAGGCTTCTCATCAATGTAATGGAAAAAAATGTAGGGCAGTAAGAAATAATAGCTAATATATGTTGTAAGAAAGCATTATCTCCACAATTATGTTTTCCAAGAGTATTCTCCACCACAATAACCAATTACGGCTGTCTAGGTAGATCCTGTAAGCTGCAACATACATACCTGCACCCCTATAAAGTCCACGGGCTCCGCCTTCCTTATAGACACTTGTAAGCACACCTTTAATGCCATTATGTGTAGGTTGAACTCCTCTTATACCATCTTTGATATCTCCTCTTGTATCCACCACCTATAAAAATTTAAACCACAGAAATACTAAACATTATTAGATTGTATACTACAAGCAATTATTTCCTCATAAAATATCCCCTAGTAACTAAAGCTAATCTTTATCAATTTTAATTGACTAGGGTCATTATGTTTATTCCTACATTAAAGCATTGGCCTTAAAACTTTCCTAGAAATTATCATAACTCATTAGGGGTGGCACCGTTTAAGTCTCTTTTAACCAATTATAATTTAAAAAAAATAAATATGAAGCAAAAGACTACAGTCATTTATACTTGTACATACAAGCATATTAAATAAGGGACAATTTTATCATTTTCAACATACAAGGACCTTGCAGTCGGGAGAGAATGGTCTTGTCCTTGATCACACATATGCTTTGAGGGGAATCTCCCAACTTGCAACCCAAATAAAGCAATCCCCACGAAAATCCCCAAATGATAGGAAAATTTTCCGTCCCATGGACCATGTAAATTGGAATCAAGATATACCACGATTCATTAAATCACCCTCAAGTATTCTATGAACACCACAAAAGTTTTTATGTCTCTCTATGAAACTGGAGGATGTAATTCTAACATAATGCATTCTTCATCTCTCTTTTTCCCTAGTGGTACAAATATAACCTTCCTTAAACTTTAATTTAAGTTTTCACTAAATGTGAAAAAAGAGAAATAATGGAATGGATAATAATGGTCTCTAAATAATTTCATCAAGTCTATTTCAAAGCTTGATATGTTCGAGTCAGATAACTACCTGGTAAGCAAGTTTGGTACGAGCAAGATCCAACGGGTAGGTACACAAAACTGAAGTTCCCCCTGCAGCAGAGCCTGCTAAAAGATCAATACAAGGACCCGAACCTAACACTGGATAATTATTCAAGATCCAACTTTTGTAGCGCTCATATGTCATAAAATGCAAGGCTGCATACGGAACAATGCGGATAACACCAGCTCCATTTCCCCTGAAATCACCACATAAACAAGATTAACGATACATAATTTAAGCCCGAGAAAGCACCATGTTATGTAATTTGAGTCTTACTTATATAATCCTTGAAAACCTTCCCTCTTGACTAATTTATTCATAGATTCATACACCCCAAGAGAATGAAATCCAGGTGTCCTTGTCTGTGGATAAAATAAATAAAGGTTAAAAAGGAACATACATCCATTAAGAACATTCTCACGAAGTGGAGATGGCAAAAGGAAAGTAACAACATCGTAAATGATGTACATCTAGCAAGTGACAACAAACATATAGCTTAAAACCAAAGTAAAAAAAAATCCTTGAAGCATGGGGCAGTAACCTCTGAAAGAAATCAATGACTTCAAGACTCCAGCAAGAGGCATAAATCAAATAGAATAATTTAGTTGACACCCGAGGCAACCCAAGATATAATATTATCCTCTCTTTACACATTTAAAACTCTCTCCCCCTTCCCTTATCTTCCTAATCTAGATCCAATATACCTCACTTCCTTAGCATAAACTTACATTACATATTACTGTTGTCTAGTATCATCATTATATCATAAGACATTTACCTCCAATACATTTACAAAAGAAGGATATTTAAATCCATTATCATCAAACTTACAACGCGATCTGATCGTACAAGCTTCGAATCATGTTTTCAATTAAATAAGTGAAGAAAAAGAGTGGTGAACCTGCCAAAGTATCTTGACTCGTTCGAGAGGTGCAACAGCGGTCTTAGAAAGCGCACCAGCAAAGCCTCCGGCAATTAGTTCCTTGACATACACAGGAACGCCATCAAAACTAGACTGTTTCCTCTGAATGGATGCATTGTCCACGAAACCAGCAATGGTAGACCCTTGTGAAGAATCCATTGATTCCAAAAGTAAAAAGAAAATAATAAGAATTGAATTGTTATGAATCAGATTAAGGCTATCCACTCTGGAGCTCAGAAAACTCCTTATCCCATCTGCGTTTGGCGAAAGACAAGTGGGCGTATTGCAATGGCAAGGAATTGGGTGTGTCCAGAATCACAAGCCAATCCCCTTCAGCAACAATAAGAGACATCAACAGCAGACAAGAACGAGCAAAGCGACCCTTTTCGATCACAACAATGAAGAGGAATTTACACCGAAAGACAAGGAGTCGTGTGCCCCAATGAACATAATCCCGTGAATCTGAATGGCGTGAAAATAAAAGGGTGAACAGAAAACCCTTGCTTTGGTGAAAAGGAGAAAAGGAAAACGGGTGTGTGATGTGAGAGTTGGGGTGGAAGAAGGAACAAACCCGTTTTCCTTTGAACTGAATTGAATTTTGGGTTTTCGTGTTTTGATTTGATTTTTGATTAAATGACCCCTTTTTCTACGTTCCTATTTTCGCTTCCTCGAAACTGCCAGTTTGCAATCACATAGGATCTTTGGTGATGTTTCACGTGGAATGTCCCCGTCACCATTCATTACATCATTTATGATTTTTGATTTTGTCCACGTGAATTTATACAGGAAAATATCTATACTGTCACATTCCTTTTGTTTTTTTTTTTAATTAAAAAACTAAACAGCAAAAATTAAGTGTTTTCTTAATCTTAACAATTATCAACCATCAAACAATTATCCGTTGTCAATTATATTATTATAAAAATTTATTAAGATATGTGTTATCTTATAAGAATACACCAGATTATTTTCTTTTCATAGAAATACCGTTGAATGTTGTTATTTTCTTTGATAAAAAAATATAATTATATAATTAAGATTATCTCGATTTGATTTATATCAATCTATTAAATTTCATGACATTCTTTTATATTTTTGGCAATTAATTAATTAACGAGTGATAAAATATTAAATTTAATAAATCTAGCCAGATAATCCATTATGATTTAAATGTTTTCATTGGCAGTACAGATTGAATATTTTAATTTTAATTAATTAATTTCTTGATGACGTTAATATATATATATATATATATATATATATATATATATATATATATATATATATATATATATATATATATAAAACTGAAAATCATTTTAATTAGTTTTTTTTTTTGCTAAATCATTTTAAATCTAAATAGCTTAAAATTATTATATAGTTTTATATTGTATTTTTTGGAATGGAAATATATTGAAATCTTTTCTCTTTCAGAGAATGTGAAATTGGTTAATAATTTAAAAATAAAACCATTAATTCTTTTCATATATGGTATATATTCTCTATAAAGTCTGGTAGAATATTTGGTAGATGTCTTGAATGTGAGTGTACATTACGTTCTAATAAGAAAGAATAAATTATGTATTACTTATAAGTTTAATATTAAACACAAAGGTAAAGGGGTATCAATTGTTAGACTTTAGTAAAAATATATATTATATAAAGTTTGGTAGAATTTTTGGTAGATGTCTTGAATGTGGTGCATTACTTTATAATAAAAATAAAGAATAAATTATGTATTACTTATAAGTTTAATATTAAACAAAAAGGTAAAGGGATATCACTTGTTAGACTTTAGTAAAAATGTATACGTTCTGCAGGTTTGGCAACCCTTCTGCAGGTTTTTCTTTTAAAAGAAAGAAAAATCTTATACATATATTATTGAAAAAATAAAATAGCAATATAAAATAAGTAAATATATTCTTATTTACTTTTTTTTTCTGGAAATCAAACACTCGCACTATTGCATAAAAAGAACCGGTTTAAAATATTTAAATATATAAAAATTTATTACTATTATTTTAATATTTTTTATTTTCTTTAAATTATTAACATTTATTAGGAATGAGGATAAAAGATAAATAATTCAAATTAACTTGTAAATTCACAAGAAAAAGTATGAGATGAACTAAATATTTTAATCTATCGATCCGTTTAGGTATTTTTAGTACAATACTAAAGACATCAATACATTAATTTTTTAGTCAAGTAAAAGTTTTTTATTTTGTTAAACCACTTCCATTGCTTTTATTTAGTATTAATTGATTATTATAATTTTTTTTAGCTTAAACAATGTTTTTTTTCTTTTTTTTATGAAAAGTTTAATTTTATTATATGTAATTAACATAGATTTTAATTTATGTTTATTTATTTTATTATAATATTATCAATGGGTAGACTCGAGCGATAAATACATAAACAGTTACTTTTTCTTAAAAACTTGTTTATAAAAACTAACATGTATGCCTGTTATTATGCAGAACGCGCCAACAAAACTAATATGTAACGAAAAAGTCAATTTTACTTGAAAAAAAAAAGAACGTAATGGTCAAGCCACATTACCATCTCTGGTGTTTATAAAATTGAATTTAATGAAACACACACGATGATGTATATTCAAATAAAATTTAATATTTTTATTACTATCCATTTAAACAAAATTATATTTACGACAATATATAAAGAATTTTCTTTTTTTTTTATATTTTAAAATACTAATTTTAATTTTTAAATATAATAATTTATTAAATTTTTAAAAATTGATCGTTATTTTTATAAAAATTTTATATAATCGAATGTTTTTACTTATTTTTTTCTCTTTATTTATTAATAATTACTTTTTTATTTACTTTTTTATCTATTATAATATATTTTACTTTATTTTTAATAAATATAAATTTAATTTATTTATTAATTTAATAATATTATAATATTATCTCTTATTATTATTAGTATTTAAAAAATTCCATAAAAATGCTTGTGCGCATATGTTTATGATAGTTTATTCATAGTGAGTTTTATATTATAATATTTTACTGAATATCATTATTATTCGATCAAAGTCATATCATCATTATTATGTTGAATAGGGTTTGGGTTCCAATAAACATATTTATTATTCTTGATTTTAAATTATTTTAATATTGAAAAAAAATGTTAATTTTAAAACTGATATCAAACCGAATATAAAAATATAACCTATTTTTAAAATATAAATTTAAATCCCAATTCATTTTTTTTTTGAATTTTGAATTTATAGCTAGGTAAACTAGTTTTTTTTAATTGATTCATTTTCAATCAAGTATTTATATTTATAACTAAATCAATTAAGTATTGAAACACTCGCAGTTTTATGATTTTTTTTCCACAACTTAGAAATTCATGATCATGATTCGTGAACTATGCTAGTTATTGAAAAAAAATAACTAAATGATAAACCTATTTTTTTTTTCCTAAATGTATACTAAATGTTGATACACCTTTTTATTATCTTTCAATTATTTTTCATCATGTTGGAAAGTGAGAAAAGAAAAAGTCATCTTCCAAAAGTATAACCTTATTAACCAAATCTCAGTTTGATTCAACATCTTCCTTTTCAATTTGGGTTGTAATTAATCCACAAATTTCTAAATGGTGGAAAAAATAATGATTGTTTAAAATTTCTTACAACCTACTCGATCATGACTACGTTCTACATGCAACATGGTTGGTTTGAGAAGATAGTCCAGAATTTTTATTACCAAGAACACAAGCACCAGACATACAAATCGCAAATAGCTAAAGAAGCAGAAAAATTATCGGTATGCATTCATGTGCTAACTATCTGAACAAGAGAGAGAGGAGACAACAAAACTGTGGAAAAAAATCAAGCCTTTTTACTAATAATTTGTTCATCCTGGGTTGGGTTTTCAGGTAGAGGTAGAGGTGGTGGCGACGACGACGATACATCAGCATCATCTTGATCTTGGGGTTGCGTCGGAACAGCTGTCGCGTTATGTCTTTTGGTGTGATATGCTGAGATCCTCTTTCCCCTTCCTTCGAATATCACAGGGTCATCCTCTGCATCAGGGACACATTTTTCTCCCAGAATAATGGTTTTCATCCAAACAGAGTCCTCTGCTTTCAACTTCGGCCCTTTTATTTTATCTTCCCTGTGATCCTTGTGATCCCAGTTCCTCGCCACCGACACACTCCTCGGCATTTTGATGCTCAGACTCAACGGTGCCCTTCGTTCAGAGGTCACTCTCTTCATTCTGTCTGAGATAAAGGGGTCCTTCGGGAGTTGTTGCAATGCCGGTGGAAGAGGCAACTTCTCCTTCTCGTTTTCGTTTTCGTTTTCGTTGTTGTTGTCCTTGTCTTCTGAATTCGATGTCGGGGAAGTGTCCGATTCCTTGGGGAGTTCTGTGGGATCAAGTGTTGGCGGTGGCGTTGCCGGTTTTCTTCCAAATCCGCTGCATAAGGCGGTGATAATGGCCATGCTAGCCGCCAAGCCTGCGGCAAAGAACGACAGATATATAACAGGATGGTGAATGAATAACAGGGTTTCAACTGGGAGTCTCCTTCCCATCACAAACACGAAGAACGATTATTGCCTCCTGCGTTTTTTTCTTTTTTGTGTATCCCTCCCTTGCTTGTTTTGTGTTCACAGAACCACAATTTCGAATATGTTACGAGGACTTTTTTCTGCATGCACAAGTCCTGAGACAAGATTCAATTTCAGATGTCAAATACCCAGTTTTTGGGTTTCTTCGGGAAGGAGAAAAAATAGAGATAAGAAGGCCTAACCGTAGATGTTTTTTTCTGTCTTGTTTTCGCTCTTTCCATTTTTGGAAAATATGACAGCATTCTTGTTGCCCTTGTAAACCTAAAAATATCACCATGTTACTCTGGAAACGTTAGGGAAAACTTAACAAATTTAAAATTAGAGGATATGTGTTTCATAATGTAAGGTTTTATATTGAAACGAAGACAAATTTAATTGTTAAATTGTATTGCATTTTCACAGACAAAACATCAACTTTGAGTTTTGACCACAAAATAACAAAGACATTATTTAAGTAATTATAGTTTAATTTTGTTTTTTTTTTAATATTTAATGTATAGCAATGGAGCCAAGATTTTGATTTAAGAAGGCTAAATCATAAATGAAGAAGTTGTTAAAGAAATTATATTTCGACACACTTTATAAAATAAACGCCCGCTTGACAATTTTAATGGTTTAATAATATATCAACAATTTAATTTAAGCAATAGAAAAATATAATTACAATATTAATATATTCATTAACAAATAGTTATTTTATTGTCATTGGTTGTCAAAATTATGAATCCTTTTTTGTTAACTACCACATCCGTAACATCGTATGCACTCCATTTGATATATACAGTTTATAAGTGTTTTACTGTTAATTTTGACATTTATTTTTATTGAAATTGCACAATTTGTCAAAAATTGTAAATATAAATATTATTTTTACAGTAAAATAGGAAAAAGAGAAGAAGAAAAATCGAAAATAAAAACGTAAAAAGAAACATTAGGTGTACATCATCACACACATCTTATTATAAAAACAATAAATTAGTATTTGAGTTATATAAGGACACTCATAAATAATCTACTTCGAGTTATGAAAGCTGGTAACAATGTTAATTTTTGCTTAATGTTGAAACATTACTCAAACAAGGAAGAAGAATTTTCGATCCTTTTGATGTATCAATTGCTTATAATATGATCCTTTTGATTTTACCATATTTGTTAAAACACGAGGAATTGATATTTTAGAAATACTTGTATTTTCTAGTGATGAACAATTGTTATAAAGAACCACTAGAATCATATTACAACATTAATAAAAAATAATATTTAATGGTAATTTATTATGACGATTGTAATATGGCCATCTTATAATATTTGAGACAATAACAAACTTGTAAATAAAAGAAAACTTTTTACATGTAGTTTAAATTTAAACTAATATAAAAATTATTTTCCATGTCAGTTAAACCATTAAAATTTATAAAAAGTACTTATGTTAGTTGAAATTAAAGCACACATGACAAACAACATTGGGTTGGTTACTGTCAACAGCACAACAATGAAAAGAAAGGCTTTCTTGGGTGAGCAATTTCTTGATGTCGTAAAAGTCTGGGAGGTTGTGTGGGCTACTACTTTCTGCACCCATCAGATTTCTTCCTGCACCCTATCACTTTTGGAAATTATTTTTCGGAACATAATAAATAACTATGAATCTTTTTTTTTTTTTCTGGAAAGCAATCTTCCCATTTTATTATGGAAAAAAATTTCCTAAAAACATTTTATAGAGTGGATGAGAAATTTAATGGGGTGTAAGAAGCAATAGCCGCTTCATGTTAGGGTTAAGAAGAGAGAAAAAATCATCATTATGAAGTATGGAAGAACTATCCCCAAACTCATGTTGTTCGTGTTAAGTTCATATCACTTTCTATGTTAATTTTGTATAACTAACATAGTAAACAAACTTTCCATATCATTTACTTAACTAACATATAAAAATGAAAAGATCCTATACTTATTCTACAATTATCACATAAAATCCAAAATAATGTATAAGAATTTCATTTTTGCATATATTCAAAGACACGGACACTCTGTAAATAAACTTGTCAATAATATCTTTAAATTCCATGCTTAATGCATTATTTAATTAGTTCTATTTATATTGTTATTATTTCAGACATTGTTTACGATCACCCTATACGATCACCCTAAACATAAACACACTATTTAATTATAATTTTATAATTGATAGAAGTTTATCAATAAGTTTCTATGATCATCGTATCATCACTTATCCTTTTTAAAAATTACAATAAGACTTTAGTGTACTTGCCATGTAAAAAAAAATGTTTACACAAAACACTTTGTTAATAAATATACTATATAAAATAATATTTGCATTCTTAAGAAATTAAAAACTACATATTATAGATATCCAATCTCTTCATAGCTCTAATTTTATAATTTTATAACCATTACTTATGTTATAATTTTTATCACAAATTTCAACTGCTACGTATAATCCATCGTCAATAAATCTTCAACCTTGTTGGCATTTTCTAGGCACCTCTGTACCTTTTTTGAAACATAAGTCCAATCACATAAGGGATTCACACCACTCTTAACCTAAAATTTTAAAATAATGAGTTTATTAGTCTCCATCCTTATATCATGCTCCACCTTCTCATTTCTATTATGTGGGACTTAGATTCACACTTGATTCCAACAATCTCACCTGAAAGGTGAATCCCTTCCACCACATTGGTACACCCCTCCGGCGGAAGCAACCACGAGTACCCCTTATCATATCATTGTTTTTCTTAGCAGGACATGCTTATCTAGAACATTCGTCTAAGGCGATTAGGAAGACTAACCATTATCTCTGATGCCACAGTTAACAAGCAAGACTAACCATTGGCTTTGATATCACTATTGGAAAAAAAAATATCATCAATAAAGAACATTACCGTCTTTACCTCCAAGAATGATCCTATAACAAATAAAAACAAGGACACACAAGACTATAACATGAAAACTTCAAATACAGATAAAAACCCATGAACATTATTCAAAGATAATAAGAGAATAATCATAATGTGCAATATTCAAAATTTTACAATACACAAAAAACACTATTAATCATTTGACCCCAAGTACATTCACACTCTTAAGAACATAAATTTAAGTATACATCACAACATTATACTACAAGAGTATAAAAAAAGTCAAACACTAACGCAAAGTGTCTTTGACTTGGAACAAGAAACATTATCGACTTAGAACCCATTATATAGTCACTAACACTCATTTCCTACACTCCCTAACTTGTCTTATCATCGAATGTGAAATTTTTCAAAACATATTATTTTCATCGGTTCAACACATTTTAAGTATTAATCTTAGTAAATAATGACTTAAAGTTGTTGAGTTCATGTTTTGGGTGTAACAATATAACTATAAAATAGGCTTAATTACTCGGATCATACTTATTTTAGTTCGAAAATTTCAAAATGGTACCCACTTTGAACTTTGTCTCAATTTAGTACCCAATTTTGATTATTGCATCAATGTAGTAACCTCCGTTAAGTCTTCACAAACGGCGTTAACTACCTTGTCATGTGTCAGCCTCTGGATTTTTTAATTTTTTTTTTAATTTTTTAATTTTTTTTTTGAATTTTTTAAGAATTTTTTTTTTGTCACGTGTCAAATCCTTGATGTGACACGTGACAAGGTATCGCCACATGTCAAGGTACCTGACAAGTGTCATTGTCTTCATTTCAACTTAGTCCCCACATGTGTCTATTTGTTTCAATTTAATACCCATATATGTTTATTGGTTTCAATTTAGTACCCAATTTATTTGTTTTAATTTTGTCTGAATATTTTTTTACAAAATAGAGAAATATTGTGTCTCCCTTAAGACCAAATTTATTATTTATATAAATGTTATATTTATATTTGTTATTAAAAATGACTTACAAATATGTTATTCATGACTTTTACCATTAACTTTAATATAAATTTCAATACTTAATTTTATAACTCATTTTTAGTAACAAATATCAATATAACATTTATATAAATAATAAATTTTGTTTTAAAAGAGATACAATATTTCTCCATTTAAAAAAAATATATTTGAATAAAATTCAATCAAATAAATTAGGTACTAAATTAAAACAAAATAAACATATATGTGTACTAAATTGAAACAAATAGACACATGTGGAGACTAAGTTGAAATGAAGACAATAACACTTGCCAAGTACCTTGACACGTGACAATACCTTGCCACGTGTCACTGACAATGCCATGTGTCACTGACAATGCCACGTGTCACACCAAGGATTTGACACGTGGCAAATTTTGTTTTTTAAAAAAAATTAAAAAATAAAATAAAATTTTAAAAAAAATTTTAAAAATTAAAAAATCCAGATACTGACACGTGGCAAGGTAGTTAACGACGTTTGTGAAGACTTAACGGAGAGTACTACATTGATGCAATAATCAAAATTAGGTATTAAATTGAGACAAGGTTCAAAGTGGGTACCATTTTGAAATTTTCAAATCAAAATAGGTATGATCCGAGTAATTAGACCCTATAAAATAACATATAACAACTATTAAATACAAGAATAAGTTAAAATAACTGTCACACCTTGAGTAAGAAAATTAAACAATAAATATTTATTTAAAAATATAAATCTTTAAATCTTTAAAAAATCACAAAAATTTAAATATATATCCAAACTTACCATAAACTTAAACGTATATTTGTATTCATAAAACAAAAGTGTGGGAAGATAAAAAGTATTGTTATAAAACAAAGAAGATTGGTTAACGAAGAAGATTTGTTGAAAAGCAGGTGAGAAAATATAAATGGTAGAAATGGAGGTTTGAGGCAAAAAGCGTGGTGGTCCATTTGGAGGACACTGTCACCGAGACATCATATGATGTTCATTTTTGGATGTTTCCTCTTCTTTCTCCCTTTTGTAGTGCCTACTGCTCCATCACATATTCCCATGCCACACGCACACGCTCCTCCACTTTCCTCACCAACCAATCCAATAAACCTATTTTTCTTTTCAATGGTAGGTCACACACATCTTCAATTTCCTTAACCAATTCTAAACGCCTTAAGCCATAATACATTATGTAACTCCTAAGCTTTTAAGGATCTAATTCTTCTTGAATCCAGAAAAACTACCAAAATTCAACATTCTTCTTCTTCAACCAATTCAATTCCACTCATGGCCCTGTCTTTAGTAACAAAAATAAAACCGACTCTTATTTGTGGTCCATAAAATATAAAGGCATCTCCTTGGAGTCTGGAATAGCTAACATACGAGAAGATGAAATTTATTCGATACCTCACCAACGATAGTAAATGTTTTGTCACAAAAGAATGATAGATGTTTGTATACCTTTTTAGCCCTTTCTGGTGCCATATTTGTTTATCTACACTAATTTGATTTGACCCTTTTTTTTTGTTGGAAAATCTTACTTGGATTTTCTAAACTTCCAATTTCTCATCCTACCCTTTTCTTTGTCACACACCAGTCCTGGTAAAAAATAACAATAAAAAAAAAATCACATCCAAACAAAAATTCACCTTTTTACAATAAAACCAAAAAAAAAATTAATTTTTGTAAAGGAAACAGAATTCTCAAAAACCACGTATCAACATGGTTGAATAATAATTTGACTGAGGAACTATTAATTAAAGACCACTTGTCACTGTTAAAACTTTTGAACTTACTAAAAATTCTTGAACAAAGAGTATAGTTGACATGATCGAAATGTTTTGCACCTCACCGAGGATCATTTCATCCTTTTTTTTCCTATCATTTCAGTGAAAATTCGACTACTTCTTTTAATATCGTTATCCATGGAATCTTATTTGACATTAATATATAATTGCGTGTACGGAAGAAGAACACGTAGAAGAGACGTTAATCTCAACTTAAGAATTTCTTCAGACGAGTCAATTTTAACTCCTTTTAGGAGAAGATACTTGCACTGATAAAACTAAAATTAGTGAATTGATTGGAATTAAGTATGTGGGTTAATTAATGGAACCCTAAAATTGGTTATTATCGCAGTGTGAATTAACAGTAATACTGTGTATTAAAGTTTAGAAAGCCGACAAAAAGACGTAGGATTGGAAAAGAAATAAGAGCATGTTGTGGGGTGGGCGTCCTTTGCTCAACAAAAATGAGTCTCCCGTCTCATCGATTTCTCTTACATGCTCTATTTGTCTATTTAGGATCATCCCTTCAAAGAAAGTTTCTGGCTTTTCTTCATTGCTTAATAAAGTATTAAAGTAGTAAAGCACAACACATAATCTTGATCCGCGTTAAGGCTTTCCTTTTTCTTTTCTTTTCTTTGTTCTTTGTTCTTTCGATGAATGGTTTTGGTTTGAATTGAAAATCAGCAAAGAAAGCATCGATTTTGAATGGAGGAAGGGTACTCCAAAAGCAAGTTCAAGACCGTGTGTGTCTTCTGTGGCAGCAACTCTGGCAACCGACAAATCTTCAGCGACGCTGCGATTCAATTGGGCAATGAATTGGTTTGTGGTTTTCTTTTGCATCATTCTTTCACTATCTTGCATATTATTTTCTTTGTCTATAAACATTTGTTAATAAGAAAGTAAGAAAGGATTTTATATGGTCGCAGAGCACCTCCTCTTGTTCACTTCTGATGTATTCTGTTATGCATAACTGATCTCTACGTAAATAAGCTCTTGTTTTCTGTGATGATGCTTGCTGATGAATTTGTTAGGTCTCTGAAAGAAGCCTCTTTATTTTTTGTGGGCTGAGTCTTTCTTCTTCTTCTTTTTTTGTGGTAGGCTTCACAATTTTGTATGAATGCATTTCTGTGGACTGGACAAGCAGAATGAATAATTCTTCATCATCATTTTCTTTATTTTTATTTTTTTCATTTTCATCTTACGGTGTGAATTACAGGTAAAGAGGAACATAGGCTTGGTGTATGGTGGGGGCAGTGTTGGGTTGATGGGCTTGATATCTCAGAGAGTGTATGATGGGGGCTGCCATGTCCTGGGGTATGTGCATAAAGAAAAAAGAAAATTACTTTTTAGTCTCACTGATAATTGATCACATTGTCTCATCATTTGTTTGTTTCTTCTTCAATTTTACCTTCACTCCACGTACAGGATCATTCCAAAAGCTCTCATGCCTCACGAGGTATTTGTCCTTCCACATCACCACCTTCTCATTTTTCTGTGCAGTTACTTTAATCAATTGGTTTATTTATTTCTGGGATTTAGTGTTTTGGTTATTTCATTACCACCAATGCATTGGAGTATAACTTAAACGGTAACAGGATTGATATTTGGTGTTTTATTTATAATTAATGGCCACCCCTTGGCCATGGAAAATGGAAAAATGTATAGATGCTTTTGAAGGAGAAAATATGATGAATGAATTATTGCAATTTTGACAGATATCTGGTGAAACAGTAGGAGAAGTAAGAATTGTTTCAGATATGCATGAGCGTAAAGCTGCAATGGCTCAAGAAGCTGATGCATTTGTTGCTCTCCCTGGTAGTTACCTCAACGGCTCTCAAATAATTTTGAAAAAATAATTGATGATTACGTGTCTTGGACATGTGAATGTCATTAAATGGTTCTTAATTGTACGGGATTTGTTTGTATTCTTGGTGTTTTGGATTGTTGTATTGATTATGTAGTATGGACTCTCATTGTCCTTATAATTAGGAGGATATGGAACCATGGAGGAGCTGTTGGAGATGATAACTTGGGCCCAACTTGGAATTCATAGAAAACCGGTAACAGTATTTTTACTGTGTAGTTCAAAATCTTTAATGTAACAATCAAATGCTAACTCTCAAAATCATCCTCCTCCACAGGTTGGTCTGCTGAATGTTGACGGTTACTATAACTGTTTGCTTGCATTATTTGACAATGGTGTTAAAGAAGGCTTCATTAAGCCTGGTGCACGGAATATTGTTGTCTCTGCTACTTCTGCTAAAGAACTTATGATGAAGATGGAGGTCTAATTCCAATCAGCAATTTCCCCTTTACCCTCTTAAAAATATTTGTGTTTTCAAATCTATCATTATAAAAAAAAAGTGGTAATATTATGTTGTCAATTGCTTAGTTCAATGGCTGCTGCTATCTGAGGTTTAAAATAAAGCATGAACATAACCATAAGACTCTTTTGATGACTTATTATTACTTGGACTTGTGAGTTGTGAGAATAGAATAGAGGTCTTATTCTTTAATTTGTGTGACAGTTGTCAAGGTGGACTTTGGTGTCTTAAGTACTTTGTTGGGTAATTGTTATCATTTAGGACTTTGCTGCATATGTGGCAATTGTCTTAAACTCTGAACATGATCATAAAAGTTAATGATTTCAAAGAGTCCTTGTTTCCTCTTCTCTCTGTTTTGTCTTATTTTCTTAGGTGCAATGAAAGAACTGTGTTAACGTTGAATCATTTTTGCAGCATTACACTCCTTCGCACCAACATGTTGCCCCTCATGAGAGCTGGCAGATGAAGCAATTAGGTGATTATCCAGATGCTGAGTGAGACTGCTATTGATGGAAGGTTTTTCCCAACAAATTGATTTATGATGTGATTCTTCATCATATGAGATGTGTACAAGTGCCTGCATAGATGGGGCCATATGTTGTTTGTTACCGTGTACCATGTTGTTTTATGACTGGAGTGCTAATATATTGGCTTTGATGCTTTTCATCGTTTTCTTTTTTTCCTTTATTTCATGGTCAATTGATTCCTTCTGCCGAGATAGTCATATCTGGTTGTTACCACTCATTAAAGCCAAAAGTACTTGGAAATGGAAAGAGATGATAAGCATTTTTTTCTTCAGCCGAATTTCAGTTGTGCTTAATGTTTTGGCTCCACTTTGTAGTGCCTTAATTAGACAAAAATCAAGGACAACAACCTCAACATTTTATGAACCTTTATCATATACTTACTATGATGCCATATATTAACAATGTTATTGACGTGAAATTCTTTTTATCACTTTCTCTCGTATCCATCCTTGTCTCTCTCATTCTTTTTCTAAGACTGAACCATTTAGTCTACTATTGAACCTTCTTTACACATGTTTAAACTACTTTAATCGATTTTCTGTTATATTTTACACCATTCTCTTTAGGGTTTAGGGTTTTTATAGCCTATAATTTTATGTTCTGTATCATGTCAGTATATTTATATGGAAAGATTTGTTAAAAAACATAAATCTTAAACTAAAGATCTTAGATAACCATTCCTAACACATTTTTAAATAACACTAAAATGATATTTTATTACCACATATTTATCTGTGGCTCTCAGCTTTGGAATCATGTCATGTTCACAAAAAAAAAGTGATTGTAACATAAATATAATAATAACATTTAAGTTTATAATTAACCATAAAATAAATATTGGATAAGATTGTTTATTTGTAATGAGTGTTAAGAAACTAAAGTAACGTGTACCAGACAATATTACAAAAACAAAAACAAAAAAAGTCCACAGTCATTATAATTAAATCAATCTTAAAAAAGATGAAACGTCACTAAACAAAGAGAAAGTTGTAGGGATCTAAATTGTTGAAATAACATTTTCATACCTTGATATATATTAACTAGATGGATTTGAGATTGTTTGTTTGAATTATTGTTTACGCCAACAAAACTGATTACACCTTTTTCCTTTCTAAGGTTGTTTTAAATATACCAAAAAAGTTCAATAACTCTTTAATAAACTATTTATTAGATTTTCTAGGCTTTTTTTATTTTGGGGTCTGTTAGAAGTCGAATTTGTATAAATGGATTCGTTTATTTTTTTTTTTTGCGAAAATGGGTCAAGTCGTCAGGGAAGAGGACGACATCGGAGGTGAAGTCGTCCTCCCCCTGACCGGTTTCTTTATTTTTTTTTTCAAAAATGATGTCGTACTATACTATAACGATTTTGGTTTTAAAATAAGTGAAGTCGTCGTTATGCATAACGACTTCACTTTTCCAAAATTTTTTTGTTTGTTTTTTTTGTTTTTGTTTTATTATTTTTTTTCATAATATATGAATTTTCATTATTTTTTTAATTTAAATTTATTGGAAAAATAAACAGTAAAAAATTTAATAGAATAAAATTTAACTTTAAATTAATATATTTTAAAAAAACAAATAACTTATAAATTTAAAAAACATTGATAACTTATAAATTAAAAAAAAATAACGAAAACTGAAAATTAAAAAAATATAATCAAAAATGAAACTAAAAATAATCAAAACAGTTCAATTAAAAAAAGGAAAAAAATAATTGAAATATTTAAAAAAAAAATAATGAAAAGTGAAAAACTAAAAAAAAAATTAAAACTGAGAAGTTTAAAAAAAAAGAAATGAAAAGTGAAGTCGTCATGCTACAGTACGACTTCACTTTTCAATTTAGTAGAAGTCGTTATAAGAAATAACGACACTATTTTTTGAAAAAAAAAATGCAAAACCGGCCTAGGGGAGGATGGTTTCACCTTGAAAGTCGTCCTCCCCAATAACGATTTGACCCAATTTTACAAAAAAAAAATTCAACGAATCCTATTTTACAATTTTTTGGTCAAAAAGATCCTTAAATACAAAAAAGCCGATTTTCTATTTTATTTTAAATATATAAATTAATTAAAGGTTAGGTGAAAAGTAATAGTAGAGGTGAAAAAAGGAATAATTAATATTTTCATGGTTGCAACTTTCTTTTGGTCCTGTTTTATTCTTTTTGAATTAACAATATTTGAAATCTCTCCAATGCTAATGGCGCAAACATGCTCATCTAAAAATACTGTCACAGAAACATTATTTCATAAACTCCAATAAAGGAGTATGAAAAAATAGAAGGAAAATTATGGTTTCTAAACTGATACACAAAGTACCACCACCCTGAGTGGTAAAATATGCAGAGTGTGACATAAAGTGGTCACAGGCCGAAGACCTATAACTTCTTTTAACAGAAACCAAACAGAATCTTCCAAAATATAGTATTTTTACTGACATTAACCATAGAAATTGAGTCTTGAATGGTGAATGTGGTAATGCAAGTGGTGCTGAGTTGGAGAAATGAGGCCATGTTTGAAACTATTAAGCAGAGGGAAGTATTAAGCAGGAGCTGCAGCGTAGGGTTGTTTGGCTTTGATGAGTGATGGAATAGGGTGTTGCACTTTCCTATTTCTTAGGTTTACAGGAGATTTTTACGCGATACACAAGATTAACGAGATCGAGTCCAATCATATAAAATATTGACATTATTTCCAATCCAAAATTTTAAGTCAATAGATTTATTGATATTCGTGATACTTCAATTTCTCATTTTTACTGAATGTTGGAATTAAACTCACACTTGAATTCTTAGTGATATTTTATGTCAGCGATATTTTATGTCGCTTGAGTCCCCCTGAGATTGGTGAGGTGATATTTTATGTCAGCAATATTTTATGTCCCTTGAGTCCCCTTGAGATTGGTGAGGTAAGGATTGTGATGATGCAAAAGAGATTATGTTAAAAATTCCATATCGATTAGAGATAAGACCGATTAACAATATATATAAGTGGAGTGCAAAACCTCACCTTACAAATTGGTTATGGGATTGAGTTAGATTTAAAGTTCAATTCTAACTGATTATGAATAGAAGTGTGAGCTTGTATCTTCGGTGGACAGTGGTAGTGGTGGACCAAGTGATATGGTTAAATCAGAAGATAAAGCCCAGTGGAGAGTGCTATGCTATTACTTCTTCTCTTGAGGGGTCCCTCTTCATAACTTGTTAACTGTTTGGCACATCCCCACTCTGAAAGGGTTGCACAGGTATTCCACTGCACTGCACAATTTGTGTTCTTGGGCTCACTATTCAGATAAACTTTCCTCACTTCCTCTTCCTTTCAATCATATTTGTGGAGCATTCAGCATTGAATTCAAAGGAAGAATCTTGAATACTTGGGTTGGAGCATGGAAGAAAAATCCTTCTTTCCTTTACACCCTTTAATGTGTCCACTTCATCTTAAACTAAGAAGCAATAACAAGCACTTTACTTTGTTACAGTTTGAGATTGACAACAGTACAGTGTTGTTGACAACTGACATATGAAACCTGTCATGGAACTGTTGGGCAAACAAGGGGACCCCTTGTTTGGCAGCTTCCTCAAACCAAAAATGCATACATTTGGCAGATCATAATTTGAGAATTGTCGGGCCAATTTTTTTCTTCTAGAATCTCAAAGTAGTCACAGAATCAAATAAGATAAGTGTAGACTAGAGATGTAGAAAAATGATACAAATGATACTAGGAAGCTGTAATATGAAAAACTGTTTAACTCAGAAAAACCAAGACAGAAAATTATGCTCTGCAATGAAGGTGGCATTTTTGTTTCACTCCTAACCAAAGCACCGAAAATAAATATAAATTTCTTAAGCCTACTCAGAGGTAATCAATTCACAAGAGTTGTGAGGTACCACGGAAGTTCTAGAAGGTGAAGAACTTCGGTGTCTTCATTTCTTTCCATTTTCTTTAGCAGGAATCAAAATTTGATTAGTTGACATTATAGAAGAAAAAATTTATGAATTCATCTTTTTCCACCATCCAAGTACATCAATGTCAAATAAGATATTTTCACTTTTAAGCAAGGACCAAGTGAACCATTTTATGAAGAATGTATAATTTAAATAATTGCTCTGAAAGTTCTTGAAGTAAAAATAATTTTAGATACCACAACGAGTGGATAATAGACTTCTAATTTAGAAAAAAAGGGAATGTTTGACCTTTCCATTCAAGATGTTATTATAATACAAAACAAAATTTTGACTTATGGGATTACCAAAACTCGGTTGTGGATAGACAACTCGCTGGCACAGGTTCAATGTGATATCGTAGACTCGTAGTGTTTTATTCTATCATGCACGGAGTTGTGTATAGCATACGACACGTATTTAATACGTTAGATAAATTTATTTTAAAAATAATAATATACAATATATGATAGATATATGATTAATAAATATTAAAAAATAAACAATAATTTTTTAAAAACATAATAAATATATCATTCTTAAAAACATAATAAAACAACATGGTACACGGTAACAAACAACATATGGCCCCATCAATGCAGGCACTTGTACACATCTCAAATGATACAGAATCAGATCATAACTTAAATATTGGAGAGAAACCTTCCATCAATAACAATCTCACTCAGCATCTGGATAATTACCTAATTGCTTCATCTGTCATCTCTCATGAGGGGCAACATGTTCGTGCGAAGGAGTGTAATGCTGCAAAAAGGAATAGTCAGCTACAGTTCAAGTTCAACACAGTGATTTCTACACTTCTTTTATTGCACCTAAGAAAATAAGACAAAACAGAGAGAGAAGAGGAAACACATTACACTAACCCTTTGACATCATTAACTTTTATGATCATTTTCAGAGTCTAAAAAAAATGCCACACAAGCTGAAAAGTTCGAAATGACAACAATTACCAAAAAAGTGCTTAAGGCACCAAAGTCCTCCTTGACAACTGTCACACAGACAAAGTGCCTAAGGGCGAAGAACATAAGAAAAGAATAAGACCTCCAATCTATTCTCACGAGTCCAAGTAATAATAAGTCATCAAAAGAGTCTTATGTTTATGTCCATGCTTTATTTTAAACTTCAAATAGCAGGAGTCCTTAAACTAAGCAATTGACGGCAAATAAGTGGTGTATAATAAACAAATAAGTGAACAGTTAGGTATTTGTTTTCGTACAAAGTTTTAAAATGTACTGAGTAATGAGAATGATGCATAATTTTTTTCGTATCGGAGGGGTAGCGACTGATTTTTTTAATTATTCAAAGGGATTCACTTCTTATGTACCACAAGTTTGATTATAAGTTACAAAAATCAACCCTTATTACTTGCACTAGGTGGATCCTTGAAGAAAAAAATAGGCAAATAAGTGGGACAAAATAAACTAATAAGTGGAGAGCTAGGTATTAGTTTTCGTACAAAGTTTTAAAATGTACTGATCAATTTTTTTTTATTATTCAAAGGGATGCTTTTCTTATGTTTCAGAAGTTGGTTTATAAGTTACAAAAATCAACATTTATTACTTGCACTGGGTGGTTGCCTTGAAGAAAAAAATAGGCAAATAAGTGGAACATAATAAACACATAAGTGGAAAGCTATATATTACTTTTTGTACAAATTTTTAACATGTACTAATCAATTTTTTTTTATTATCCAAAGGGATGCATTTCCTTATGTACCACAAGTTTGATTATAAGTTATAAAAATCAATTCTTATTACTTGCACTAGGTGACTGTCTTGAAGAAAAACATAGGAAATAAGTGGGGCATAATAAAATAATAAGTGGAGAGCTACATATTAGTTTTCGTACAAAGTATGAACTTGTATTGATCATTTTTTTTAGTATCCAAAGCTATGTGTTTCTTATATAACACAAGTTTGATTATAAGTTACAAAAATCATCCCTTATTACTTGCACTAGGTGGCTGTCTTGAAAAAAAAGGCAAATAAGTGGGGCATAATAAACAAATAAGTGGAGAGCTACATATTAGTTTTCGTACAAAGTTTTAAATGTACTGATCAATTTTTTTTTTTTATTATCCAAAGGGATGTTTTTCTGATGTACCACAAGTTTGCTTATAAGTTATAAAAATCAACCCGTATTACTTGCACTAGGGGCTGCCTTGAAGAAAAAAAATAGGCAAACAAGTGTGGCATAATAAACAAATAAGTGGAGAGCTACATATTGGTTTTCGTACAAAAAAGTTTGAAAATGTATTATACAATTTTTTTGATTATCCAAAGCGATGCTTTTCTGATGTACCACAAGTTTGATTAAGTTACAAAAATCAACCCTTATTACTTTAACTAGGTGGCTGCCTTGAAGAAAATAATAGGCAAATAAGGGAGGCATAATAAACAAATAAGTGGAGAGCAACGTATTTGTTTTCGTACAAAGTTTTAACATGTACTGATCAACTTTTTTTTATTATCCAAACCAAAGGTATGCATTTCTTTATGTACCACAAGTTTGATTATAAGTTACAAAAATCAACCCTTATTACTTGCGCTAGGTGGGCTGCCTTGAAGAACAAAATAGGCAAATAAGTGTGGCATAATAAACAAATAAGTGGAGAGCTACGTATTAGTTTTCGTACAAAGTTTTAAAATGTACTGATCAATTTTTTTTATTAGCCAATGGGATGTTTTTCTGATGTACCACAAGTTTGATTATAAGTTACAAAAACTAACCCTTATTACTTGCACTGGGTGGCTGTCTTGAAGAAAAAAATAGGCAAATAAATGAAGCATAATAAACAAATAAGTGGAGAACAACATATTAGTTTTCGTCAAAAGTTTTAAAATGCACTGATCAATTTTTTTTATTATCCAAAGGGATGTTTTTTTATGTAGCACAAGTTTGATTAGAAGTTACAAAATCTATCCTTATTACTTGCACTAGGTGGTTGTCTTGAAGAAAAAAATAAGCAAATAAGTGGAGCATAAAAAACAAATAAGTGGATATTAGTTTTCGTACAACGTTTTAAAATGTACTGATCAATTATTATTTATTATTCAAAAGGATGCTTTCCTTAACTTTCACAAGCTTGATTATAAGTTTCAAAAATCATTCCTTATTACTTGCACTAGGTAGCTGACTTGAAGAAAAAAATAGGCAAATAGGTGGGACATAATGAACAATTAAGTGGAGAGCTATATATTAGTTTTAGCACAAAGTTTTAACATGTACTAATCAACTTTTTTTTATTATCCAAAGGATGCATTTACTTATGTAGCAGAAGTTTGATAATAAGTTACAAAAATCAACCCTTATTACTTGCACTAGGTGGCTACCTTGGAGAAAAAAATAAGCAAAAAATTGTGAAATAATAAACAAATAAGTGGAGATATACGTATTAGTTTTGGTACAAAGTTTTAAAATTTATTGATCAATTTTTTTTTTAATTATTCAAAGGGATGCACTTCGTATGTACCACAAGTTTGATTATAACTTACAAAAATCAACCCATATTTCTTGTACTAGTGGCTACCTTGAAGAAAAAAATAGACAAATAAGTGGGACATAATAAACAAATAAGTGGAGAGCTATGTATTGATTTTGTACAAAGTTTGAACATGTATTGATCAATTTTTTTTATTATCCAAAGCCAAAACGATGCATTTCTTATGTAACACAAGTTTGATTATAAGTTACAAAAATCATCACTTATTACTTGAACTAGGTGGCTGCCTTGAAGAAAAAAAATAGGCAAATAGGTGGGACATAATAAACAAATAAGTGGAGAGCTACGTATTAGTTTTCGTACAAAGATTTAAAGTGCACTAATCAATTTTTTTTTATTATCCAAAGGGATGTTTTTCTAATGTACCACAAGTTTGATTATAAGTTACAAAAATCATCACTTATTACTTGAACTAGGTGGCTGACTTGAAGAAAAATATAGACAAATAAGTGGGGCATAAAAAACAAATAAGTGGAGAGCAACATATTAGTTTTCGTACAAAGTTTTAAAATGTACTGATCAATTTTTTTTATTATCGAAAGGGATGTTTTTTTGATGTAGCACAAGTTTGATTATAAGTTACAAAATCAATCCTTATTACTTGCATTAGATGGTTGTCTTGAAGAAAAAAATAGGCAAATAAGTGGAGCATAATAAACAAATAAGTGGAGAGCAACATATTAGTTTTCATACAACGTTTTAAAATGTACTGATCAAATTTTATTTATTATTCAAAGGATGCATTTTCTTATTTACGACAAGTTTGATTATAAGTTACAAAAGTCAACCCTTATCATTTGCACTATGTGGCTGCCTTTAAGAAAGAAATAGGCATAATAAACAAATAAGTGGAGAGCTACGTATTAGTTTTCGTACAAAGTTTTAAAATTTATTGATCATTTTTTTTAATTATCCAAAGGGATGTTTTTCTGATGTACCACAAGTTTGATTATAAATTACAAAAATAAACCTTTATTACTTGCATTAGGTGGCTGTGTTGAAGAAAAAAATAGGCAAATAAAAGGGGCATAATAAACAAATAAGTGGAGAGCAACATATTATCTTTTGTACAATGTTTTTAAATGTACTGATCAATTTTTTTTTATTATTTAAAGGGATGTTTTTCTGATGTACCACAAGTTTGATTCCAAGTTACAAAAATCAACCCTTATTACTTGCAATAGGTGGCTGCCTCGAAGAAAAAATAGGAAAATAAGTGGGGCATAATAAACAAATAAATGGAGAGCAACGTATTTGTTTTCGTAGAAAGTTTTAAAATATAGTGATAAACTTTATTTTATTATCCAAAGGTATGCATTTCCATAGGTACCACAATTTTGATTATAAGTTAAAAAATCAACCCTTATTACTTGCGCTAAGTGCCTGCCTTGAAGAAAAAAATAGGTAAATAATTGGAGCATAATAAACAAATAAGTGGAGAGTTACATATTAGTTTTCGTAAAAAGTTTTAAAATGTACTGATAGATTTTTTTTATTATCCAAAGGGTTTTTCTTTCTGATGTAGCACAAGTTTGATTATAAGTTACAAAAATCATACCTCATTACTTGCACTAGGTGGCTGCCTTGAAGAAAAAAAATAGACAAATAAGTGGGGCATAAAAAACAAATAAGTGGAAAGTTACATATTGGTTTTCGTACAAAGTTTGAAAATGCATTGATCAAATTTTTTTATTATCCAAAGGAATGTTTTTCTGATGTACCACAAGTTTGATTATAAGTTACAAAAATCAATCCTTATTAGTTGCACTAGGTGGCTGCCTTGAAGAAAAAAATAGGCAAATAAGTGGGGCATAAGAAATAAATAAGTGGAGAGCAACATATTAGTTTTCGTACAAAGTTTTAAAATGTACTGATCAATATTTTTTATTATCCAAAGGGATGTGTTTCTGATGTAGCACAAGTTGATTATAAGTTACAAAATCAATCCTTATTACTTGCACTAGGTGGTTGTCTTGAAGAAAAAAATAGGAAAATAAGTGGAGCATAATAAGCAAATAAGTGGAGAGCAACATATTATTTTTTGTAAAACGTTTTAAAATGTACTGATCAATATTTATTTATTATTAAAAGGCATGCTTTTCTTAACTTTCACAAGCTTGATTATAAGTTACAAAAATCGTTCCTTATTACTTGCACTAGTTTCTGCTTTGAAAAAAAAAGGCAAATAAGTGGGGCATAACAAACAAATAAGTGGAGAGCTACACAATAGTTTTCGTACAAAGTTTTAACATGTACTAACCAACTTTTCTTTATTATGCAAAGGGATGCATTTCCTTATTTACCACAAGTTTGATTATAAGTTACAAAAATCAACCCTTATTTCTCGCACTAGGTGATTGCCTTTAAGAAAGAAATAGGCAAATAAGTGGGGCATAATAAACAAATAAGTAGAGAGCTACGTATAAGTTTTCGTACAAAGTTTTAAAATTTATTGATCATTTTTTTTTAATTATCCAAAGGGATGTTTTTCTGATGTACCACAATTTTGATTATAAATTACAAAAATAAACCTTTATTGCTTGCACTAGGTAGCTGTCTTGAGGAAAAAATAGGCAAATAAAAGGGGCATAATAAACAAATAAGTGGAGAGCAACATAGTAGTTTTTGTACAACGTTTTTAAACGTACTGATCAATTTTTTTTATGATTTAAAGGGATTCTTTTCTGATGTACCACAAGTTTGATTACAAGTTACAAAAATCAACCCTTATTACTTGCACTAGGTAGCTGCCTTGAAGAAAAAAATAGACAAATAAGTGGGTCATAATAAACAAATAAGTGGAGAGCAACGTATTTGTTTTCGTAGAAAGTTTTAAAATGTAATGATCAACTTTTTTTTATTATTCAAAGGTATGCATTTCCATAGGCACTTGAAGTTTGATTATAAGATACAAAAATCATCCCTTATTACTTGCACTAGGTGGCTGCCTTGAAGAAAACAATAGGAAAGTTTTAACATGTACTGATCAATTTTTTTTTTATTCTCCAAAGGTATGCATTTCCTTATGAACCACAAGTTTAATTATAACTTACAGAAATCAACTCTTACTTTTTGCACTAGGTGGCTGCCTTAAAAAAATAGACAAATAAGTGGGACATAATAAACTAATAAGTGCAGAGCTACATATTAGTTTTTGTACAAAGTTTTAAAATCTATTGATCAATTTTTTTAATTATTCAGAGGGAAGCACTTCATATGTACCACAAATTTGATTATTACTTAAAAAAATCAACCCTTATTTCTTGTACTAGGTGGCTGCCTTGAAGAAAAAAATAGTCAAATAAGTGGGACATAATAAACAAATAAGTGGAGAGCTATGTATTGGTTTTCGTACAAAGTTTGAACATGTATTGATCAATTTTTTTTATTATCCCAAGCAATGCATTTCTTATGTAACACAAATTTGATTATAAGTTACAAAAATCATCCCTTATTACTTGCACTAGGTGGCTGCCTTGAAGAAAATAGTAGACAAATAAGTGGGGCATAATAAACAAATAAGTGGAGAGCTACGTATTGGTTTTTGTACAAAGTTTTAAAATGTACGTATCCATTTTTTTTATTATCCAAATAGATGTTTTTCTGATGTACCACAAGTTTGATTATAAGTTATAAAAGTCAACCCTTATTACTTGCACTAGGTAGCTATTTTGAAGAAAAAAATAGGCAAATAAGTGGGACATAAATAACAAAGAATTAGAGAGAACATATTAGTTTTCGTACAAAGTTTGAAAATGTACTGATCAATTTATTTTTATTATCCAAAGGGTTTTTTTTTTTTGATGTAGCACAAGTTTGATTATAACTTACGAAATTAACCCTTATTACTTGCACTCTTGAACAAAAGCATAGGCAAATAAGTGGAGCATAATAAACAAATAAGTGGAGAACAACATATTAGTTTTCGTACAACGTTTTAAAATGTACTTATCATTTTTTTTTTATTATTCAAACGGATGCTTTCCTTAACTTTCCACAAGTTTGATTATAAGTTACAAAAATCATCCCTTATTACTTGCACTAGGTGGCTGCCTTGAAGAAAAAAATAGACAAATAAGTGGGGCAAAACAAACAAATAAGTGGAGAGCTACATATTAGTTTTCGTACAACGTTTTAAAATGTACTGATCAATTTTTTTTTATTATTCAAAGGGATGTTTTTCTTAACTTTCACAAGTTTACAAAATCAACCCTTATTACTTGCATTAGGTGACTGCCTTCAAGAAAAAAATAGGTAAATAAGTGGAGCATAATAAACAAATAAGTGGAGAGCAACATATTAGTTTTCGTACAACGTTTTAAAATGTACTAATCAATTTTTTTTATTATTCAATGGGATGCTTTTCTTAACTTTCACAAGTTTGATTATAAGTTACAAAAACCATCCCTTATTCTTGCACTAGGTGGCTGCCCCGGAAAAAAAAAGGCAAATAAGTGGGACATAATAAACAAATAAGTGGAGAGCTACATATTAGTTTTCGTACAAAGTTTTAACATGTACTGATAAACTTTTTTGTTATTATCCAAAGCTATGCATTTCCTTATGTAACACAAGTTTGAATATAAGTTACAAAAATCAACCCTTATTACTTGCACTAGGTGGCTGCCTTTAAGAAAAAAATAGACAAATAAGTGGGGCATAACAAACAAATAAGTGCAGAGTTACGTATTAGTTTTTGTACAAAGTTTTAAAATTTATTGATCAATTTTTTTAATTATTCAGAGGATGCACTTCATATACCACAAGTTTGATTATTACTTACAAAAATCAACCCTTAATTCTTGCACTAGGTAATAGGCAAATAAGTGGGACATAATAAACAAATAAGTGGAGAGCTACGTATTTGTTTTCGTACAAAGTTTGAACATGTATTGATCAATTTTTTTTATTATCCTAAGCAATGAATTTCTTATGTAACACAAGTTTGATTATAAGTTACAAAAATCATCCCTTATTAGTTGCACTAGGTGGCTGCCTTGAAGAAAATAGTAGACAAATAAGTGGGGCATAATAAAAAAATAAGTGGAGAGCTACGTATTAGTTTTCGTACAAAGTTTTAAAATGTACTGATCCATTTTTTTTATTATCCAAATGGATGTTTTTCTGATTTACCACAATTTTGATTATAAGTTACAAAAAGCAACCCTTATTACTTGCACTAAGTGGCTGCCTTTAAGAAAAAAATAGACAAATAAGTGGGACATAATAAATAAATAAGTGGAGAGCAACATATTAGTTTCCGTACAACATTTTTAAATGTACTGATCAATTCTTTTTATTATTCAAAGGGATGCTTTTCTTATGTTTCACAAGTTTGATTATAAGTTACAAAAATCAACCTTTATTACTTGCACTAGGGGCTGCCTTGAAAAAAAAAATAGGTATATAAGTGGAGCATAGTACACAAATAAGTGGAGAGCTACGTATTAGTTTTCGTACAAAGTTTTAAAATTATTGATGAATTTTTTAAAATTATTCAAAGGGATGCACTTCTTTTGTACTAGAAGTTTGATTATAATTTACAAAAATCATCCCTTATTACTTGCACTAGGTGGGTGCCTTGAAGAAAATTAGACAAATAAGTGGGGCATAATAAACAAATTAGTGGAGAGCAACATATTAGTCTTCGTACAACCTTTTAAATTGTATTGATCAACTTTTTCTAATTATTCAAAGGATGCACTTCTTATGTACCATAAGTTTGATTATAAGTTAGAAAAATCTGTTATTACTTGCACTAGGTGGCTGCCTTGAAAAAAAATAGACAAATAAGTGGGACATAATAAACAATTAAGTGGAGCGCTACGTATTAGTTTTCGTACAAATTTTTAACATGTACTGATCAACTCTTTTGTTTTTATCCAAAGGATGCATTTCCTTATGTAGCACAAGTTTGATTATAAGTTAGAAAAATCAACCCTTATTACTTGCACTAGGTGGCTGCCTTGAAGAAAAAAATAGGCAAATAAATGTGGCATAATAAACAAATAAGTGAAGATCTACGTATTAGTTTTCGTACAATGTTTTAAAATTTATTGATCAAATTTTTTTAATTATTCAAAGGGATTCAATTCTTATGTACCACAAGTTTGATTATAACTTACAAAAATTATCCCTGATTACTTGCACTAGGTGACTGCGTTGAAGAAAAAAATAAGCAAATAAGTGGGGCATAATAAATAATTAAGTGGAGAGTTACGTATTAATTTTCGCACAAAGTTTGAACATGTATTGATCAATTTTTGTTATTATCTAAAACGATGTATTTCTTATGTACTACAAGTTTGATTATAAGTTACAAAAATCAACCCTTCTGGTTGAAAAAAATAGGACAATATTACCATTTTTCTAATAATGATAGATTAATTCACATATTATACCTGCATCGCAGCGTCGATGTCCTCCATTCAATTGGATGCTTTCTTTGCGGCATTAGAAGAACAAAGAAAAGAAAATAAGGGTTTTCAATTCAAACCAAAACCATTACAAGAACAAAGAAAAGAAGACAAAAAGGGCAAGCTCCATATCAAGATGATGTGTTCAATCATAAACTTTTTTTCTTTGAAGGGTGATCCTGAATAGACAAACAAGAGAGAGGGAAGAAAGAAAGAGATTGTCGAACCGTTTCGCGTTTTTTTGTAACAAATCAGTATTATATGAAAAATTCCACTCCAGGACACATCATTTTTAGTCTCCTCATTACATACACCGGTGTGTATTCTTTTTTCTTTTTTATAATCAAATATAATTAAATTTTGCAATTATACTATAATTTTTTTTATTACAGAGTTATTCTAGCTTTACAAAATCGTTAAATTTGAAAAAACAATTAAATTAAAAAAACGGACACTGATGGTAAAATTAATAAAATTGATTTTAAAAAATTGTTAGTTAAAAGGTAAAATATTATTTGAAAAGTCAAATGAAAAAATTATATATAGTAAAAAGGAAAATATTTTATTAATAACATAAATGTTAACTAATAGGGAAAGAAAAGGATATGTGTTGTGATTTTGAAATGCGTTAAATTCCGTTGAGTAATTCAGTCCATCCAGTAATATTGTTAGGATCAATCATCCTTCATTTATGGTATTGTTCACTTTAAAACCTATACTCTATCACAATTTTATTTATTAAAATACGTCTCAGAAGTTGAAAAAAAAATACTTAAAGTATCTTAGATTTCGACTTCTAAACTATAAGGTTGGATTAATGTGCAATTTAGAGAGAAGACCAGAACACCTGCGTGGATTATCTCGGCTTAAAACTCCTAATGTCACTGACTTTCATTTTGATTTATCTTAAGTATAGAATGTGCAATCAAGAGAAAAAAAAAAATTACAAAGTGAAAAGGTAAGAATATATTTACTCTAAAAATGCCTCACAATCTTAACATTAAATCGAAAGGAAATGTATTGTCTCTAGCTGTCAGGATCAAAACATCATTATGTTTCCCTTCAACAGAGGGTTTATGGCCTTCTCATAGAATCGACCCTTTTGCCCAAATGAAAAGTTCCGGTGGATAACAGTACAACCTTCTTGTATTACTCGGCAACACAAACTATATTCATTCTCAAAGAACATTTGTTGCTACTACATTAACATATGAAATTAAGAATGAAGTATTCTGTAGTACAGCCTGCAAGCTGTTTCCATGCTATACTAGCATTCTGCATGTTACTATACCATCCTCATTTACAACATTCAGAAATATCAGAAGTTCATGACTAGCTTATACAAGTAGCATCAGAAAATCAGAAAGTTAATGAATTATATGTGAGCCAGAAGGAATGATTCCTAAAAATTCATGCCCTCTGATAAAAGCAACCACTGTACACAAACAACCTATCCTTACAAAAGGGATCTTCTTCAAGAGGTGAGGGTGAATCCTGAGAATGAATCATGTTCTTTCTTTGGAAGATTATTAGAGTAAATGATTTACGGTCGCTGCTTGAATGACATCAGTTGGGCTAGTTTCCTTAATACGGGAAGTTGCAGATCTTCTATGGCTATAGTTTTTGTCAACGTTGCTTCTTTTAAAGCGGTGTGAATACAGTCGAAAGAATTTCACTAGCTTTTCTGAACCAACAAGTAAAATCACCCCAACAATAATAAGTAGCCTGCAGCAAAACATTTCCAATTAAAGTATTCCTGACAAAAACTTGAAGGTGTCCATCTTATTTGAGAACACCAACATTATAGATAAAGGCATTCAACTAAATCAGAAAAAGATTTGCATCAAATATCAGAAGCAGAACAGGATATGCTCATGAATGCAATGCCACTATTAACAGAGGGAGTGAAGTATACAACTAGAGAACTAGGAATTCATTTTTGCATGGAGAACTTACAAAGGAAAATACACAAAGAAATAATAGTATATAGTCAATCATTACCATCCTAGAAGGAGTAACATGCGAGCTTTCGGGGCCGAAGGAAGTCGCTCACCCAAAGCAAGCATCCCAGCTAGTACACCAGTCAAAATTGATGCCACAGCGGCGCATGTAGAAACTATAATAGCCCTCCCGTGTTTTAGACCACGTGTCTGCATTTGGAGCAGTAAAAATAAAAGGGGTTACTATCCTGTTTGACTGAAATTGGCTTAAGGGATGTAATAGTTCACAATACAAAAGTAAATAGTATGAAAAGGTCTTCAAAGTACCTGATAGTAAAAGCCTGTACCACTTGAACAGACACTTACGATTAAGCATATAGGAACCAACAGCTTAGGGAAGCCTTGCTCCAGGAACAGGAACCCCATCTTTGATATTACAGAGGCCATCCTGCATTTTCATATTAATAGAATTAAGAGTAAGGACTTGGAAGTTAGAATTATAATCAAGTTTTGTTATCTCTGTGTGTGTTTTCTGTGTAATGTTATATCTTATCATCAGCTGGTTTTCTTCGTAGCCCACAGAAAGTAGTGATACTTAATAAAAACTGACAAATCTAAATGAACTACGGATTGGACTTCATAAATGAAAATACTGTAAGCAATGAAAACTTGTATATTGTTAAATGCTCATAGTTATAAAAAGCAGATCATGTTTGTTTTAAATGCCTTGTTATATTACTAGCTGCATTATTCAACCGAGAGCATTCTTGATTTGAAAGAAAAGGAAAGATAAACACTTAATTGCCGTCATCTTCATCCCAACATTAAGGAGTTGAGGTAAATGAAGGAAGAGAAATGAGTCCATCTAAGAGCACGACATATAAATGTGGTAGGGAAGTAACAGTACCCAAACAAAATTCCAGATTCCAAGCCATAAATAATTTCCTCAACAACATCATATTCAATCTGCATCACTTAAAACGTCAGGCCATGGAAGAATAATAAAGGACAATATATCCCATTAGATTGATATGAGAGGCATAACATGTAAGAACGAAGACACCCGTCATGATTAAAACATTAATTACCATCTCTTGTTCTCTTCGATTACGCCGACATATTCGAAGCCATCCATTAAGCATTATCTGTATAAGTGGTTCTACCAATTAGAAACAATAGCTGTTTTAAACTAAAAAATAGTAATGTTTCTTTGGTGCACAAATGACCCTACACTCTTTATAGAAACGTTATGCCAATAAAAATCGTAAGGCTTGTAATCATGCATTCAGGTTTGTGAAAAAAAAAAATACTGCTGGATGATTAGTTCCATGACACCACAGTAATGCCTTCCTATTGACTTTAAAGAAAGTTGGTAAATAATGGACCAGAGCATGAGACAGGGTACCTACAAACAAGATGAAAACAACAAATGCCAGCCACGGTATGTGAAATATAGACAGAGCAGCAGCCCCTTGCTCCTCACCTCCGGCACCAACTCCTAAATATAATAAAAGAGCATATTAACAAATTGAATACCTAATCCTTACTCTAGTATCAATAGAATGACACATATGATGCAAGCAACCGACTGCAAAGTTGATTTTATTAGCAGCAAGATGATAAACCAGGAATATTCCACGACATCCCAATGCACTGCTCAGCTACACAACACAAGTGCATACTGCACAATATATAAAAATAAAATGGTCGCATCATCAGTCCATCACCATTTATAGTTTTTATATTGACTCAAACTCTGACTACATATAAAAACCTGGAAAATTTACCGTCACAATAAACAAAATGAATTGTCAATAAATGCACAAGATTTTAATTTTTCTCTTTTTGTCAGTGAGAAACAAAAGGAAAGAGAATATAGATTTTTTGTCATTACTTCAACAACCATAAAAAGCAGCTAAACTAAGTGCTCTTTACTTTAGCAATCTAAAACTTACATTACCTATTGTACCGAAACCTGCGAAGGTAATGCCCACCCAATCAACAACATTCATGACTTCCTTGAGATAAAAATGAGAAAAGACTGAAAGGATTGCCAGTCCACAGCCAGAAACTGGTTGGATGACAGAGACCTAAATCAGAAGAACAACCAAATTACACAAATACAAAATTAGGGTAAGGGACTAGAAGATTCTGCTGTTGATAGCGTAATATCGTTTAGTTTTCTTCAGAATTATGCTTCTATCATAGGCATGACTGAACCACTTACAGGAGCCAGGGCTAATGCCCTTAACATCAACAGTGCCCCAAATATATCCATCAGAAAACCTATGAGCCAGGTTTTGTTCAAAGCATATGCCCTTATGACCTGCAAATACAACACAATTGTCAACAAGTACCAAATACCATGCCAATGTAAATCCTTAATCAAACAGTGACTTCCTGATCACACGTTATTCAATGAAAAATGGGATCTTTAATGAAATATCCTGCACCCAAAATCCCACGTTCATACACACCCTCGTGCATGTACCCAATTTCTTCATTCCAACAAATAAACCTCGCAAATTGTAAGTTTCAGGGTTCAGGTACATCCACATCAAAGAAAAACAAATGCGTATGCTTGAAATGGAATAGTTATGTTCAAAGGGGAGATTTTGAAGGGGAAGCAAATCATGGACATGAAAATGGGAAAAAGAATGTGGAATTGAGAAAAGAGAAAGATGCCTTGAGCTTGAAAGAGAGAGGAGGAAGAATGACGGTGCCCTTCTTCTGAAGGATTTTGCCGATGTTGTTGCCGGCGGTGGCAACCACCGTCAAAACAATTGATTCCCACATCTTCTCCTACCCTTTCTTCCTCCCTCTGCTCTGCGTGTCTCCTCCTTTTTTGTTCTGTGCCTAGGATTTGTTAATTGTCATAAACTAGCTATTAATTGTTTATTCATCCCCATTATTTAAAAGGTTTTGAAGCAGTGATTAAAAAATTTAAATACTCTCTACAAACTTTAATACAGCTAAAATAAAATTCCTGTTTTTTGGTCAAATGTTAAAATATTTTAACTAACTTTATTAGTATTTCTATTTATTTAATTGAAATATAATCATTCAAGAAAAGTATATGAAACTATTAAAATCAGATGATCATAAGTGAATTTTTTTTCTTGGTATTAAATTCGGAAAAAGTATATATAAGGAAAGTTGAAAAAAAAAACTATTCTTTAATCATAGTGTATATTTATTTTTAATGATTATAATGAGTTATTGAATTTTATAAATAATTAATTTAAAATTCATATTAAAATAATTGTTTTATTTATATAAAATTTAATATGCATATATTATATTAAACTCTAAAAATTAAAAGTATAAATATATCCCATTTTGGTAATATATTTAATATAACATCTTCAAAAATCTAGTACGTATTACAAGGAAAAATATAGTTTTAACAAAATATATATATATATATATATATATATACATATATGTATATATATATATATATATATATATATATATATATACATATATATATATATATATATATATATATATATATATATATATATATACATATATATATATATATATATACATATATGTATATATATAATAAAGGATAGATTTGTATTTAAATAATGTGAAGAGGTATTAAAATAATAGTATTGAGGTTTGTTAGATTGGGTACAAGAAAGAGGTGAGTTGTCAACTGTTCATATTACAGATATAATAAACATATCATTTGAAAGATATTTTAATTAATTAGGAAATTTTCAAACATAGAAGTTTGGTAAAAAAAAATCAAATATATACCTTTCATCTTTAAAAATAATATCTTCTCTCATAGTAGCTGTACATATATTAGTATTTATTTTGTCACTAAATACAATAATACATAATAATAAATATTATAGGCGAAGGTAATGTAATTTAATTAAGTAAGAAAAATAATTATATAATTTTTATCTTGCACATCAATTTAATAAATTTATAAATTACTGTATTTTCATTGCTTAATAACTGTAAAAAAAAAAAAACACGTATTTCACGTATTCATCATATTAACATCTAAAATTAATGATTAAATGGGATTGATCCCAAAATATACAAACCACCTCAACCTATTAATTTGTAAAAAAAAAGTTCATATTAGCCTAATTTCATTATTAGATTTGTAAATCAAACAAGTTTGCCGTAGTAAGTTAGTTAATTTTTAAAAACAAATATTTTTAACTTTTTATATACCTATATTTTTAATTAATTTTTATTTTATCATTGTCTTCATTTTCATCTTCATTCCATATTCATAAAATAAGCTCAATGTAGATCTTTATTTACATGCTTAAAAGAATATTTATTGAATTTTAGGATTAATCTTTCGTGCCTAGCGAAGATGATTCTATTAAACATCACTTGTATTATCTAGCTATCTGGTCTGCCTACGTTTCCTTTCATTCATGCAACAAGACAATCACAAAACAAAATAAAGAAGAAAACCCGTAAGTTATTTCTTCTCTTTATTTAATTATAAATGGATGGTAGTTGACCAACTCGGTCTAAAAAAGTTGAATTGGTCATTGTTTAATTTGGTTCAAGTTATATAAAATTCAATTTATTGTGTTAAGAAAAAATGGGCGAGATATAGTTAATACAAACGTGAGAAAATCAATCTTTAGTTAATACATAACTTCATTTATTTTTTCAAATGTTTACTATTGTAATTATAAAATTTATTTTAAAATATACTTTGCCAAAAAAAAGTCATTCAATCCAACTCAGAACTTATTTAAATACTACTACTAGTGTTTCTAAATATTTTAACTAAAAATATGAAAGAAAAATAGAAGAAAAATGATCGATAACAGTTGTAACTTTGTTTATGCAACCATATCTGCTTCATGTTCTTGGCTAATCAAAATCACTTCCACTAAACTTCCTTACTCCCAACCAACACACCAAACAATCGACAATGCTTAATGTATAGAATTCAAGGTCATGTTATTCGACCACATTCTAAGTTGTGTTCTTTCACACAAACAATTCTGCGTCATACTTCATTCACTTCTCAATTCAGTTAATTTAATTTAAGGTAAAATACATTAATAAATTATGTCAATAGGAAAAAAAAATGTTAAATATGTTTTTAGTTTTTGAACTTTAACTTAAAATTAGAATTTGTTCATATTCAAAATTTCGATATATCTTAATTTCTAGACTTTAAATATTTATAAATATAATCATTTTAACTCAATTATCTTAAATTTTTATATTGAACCGAAATATGTCAAATCATAAACAATTTCAACGTAAAAACAAAAACTAACATAATTAAATTAAAAGAAGTATATTTATTTCTTTTGTAAAATTTAACTATCAAAATAGAAAGGAATTTCAATTTCTGTTGTAAGATTCAGATACTAAAATACACATGCTTAAAAAAAAAAAAAAAAGAGATCATCACTTTATGCAAATTATTGAAGAACTTGGAAGTTACTGTCCCTGTCCACAGAATTATTCATCTTCGCCCTACTGCAAACTTCATTTCAAACTACTCTATCTATCATGTGGCTTGTGAAGTTGAAGTTTTGAAAGCAAATTATTCCTCCAAATTATTTGCTATCACTATGGCCATACCCCATGCAAGACAGCAGAAGAGAAAGCAACTTCATCACCATAAAACACAAAAACCTTTTAACACCTTCAAATGAAAGAATCTAAACGTTTCTTGGAAACATATGTATGGTAAAATCCCATTATAGAAAAATCAAACGCCTAAAATCTACTCACCCTCGAAGATGTTTGCTGCAAAACTAATCCTAATTAAAAGTAGAAGATCGTTTATTGGATCCAAATACTCATTACTACAGATGATTCAGTTAAAAAATCATGAACAACAGAACAAATATAAATCGATGTGAACCCTCAGAGAGAAGATCTTCCAGGACCCAATAAAAAGTAACAGATTATTCCACATATAGACAAAAAAAGCTTTGACGAATTCAAGTAAAGCGATGATAATCCATGAATGATTAATCTACAGATTCTTCTGATAAACACAGTTGATAGATGTAAAAAAAGGAGGAATAATTTTGAAGCAGTAGCACTACCAGCCATAAACGACTTGAGAATACTTGTTCTTGAGCCACCTGAAGCTCTTTCTGAAGGAGCCTTTGATCTTGCCTTCGACGGAATACATTTTGTAGCTGGCAACCCTCTTCTTCCTCTGAAGCTCGGGATCAGATAAGGCCCAAGACTTGGAGAAAGAAGAAGCTGCAGAAATGCTTTTCCCTTTCTTCAACTTGAAGTCCCTCTGAGGAATCTGAGTTTGAGCATAGGAAGCACTGTAACATCTGGTAGGAGCTCCATAGTAGGTCTCAATCTGCATCATTTGGCCATTCGCATAAGACCTTGATCTTTGAAACTCCTCCATGGCAAGAACAACAATGGAAAAGCCAAAGGGGTGCTTCTCTCTCTTCAATTCTCAACCTTTTCTTTGTTTTATTGCAATATATGAGGGACAGTGGTGCCGTGGGGTCCAACAACGACCATAACAGGTTCAGTCTACGGTGGCTCGGTTTTACTTTCAACTTTCTTGTAGCTTTCTCCATTTTTTTTTTTCTCTCTTCTCTTCTATTAAATTAATTCCATATATTCACTGTTAGGTGCCGTGTTTTCTGGGGATTCCTAACTCTCACTGCCTTTTTATATTCATATATTTTAAACAACTAAAAGATAAACGAGGGTAAGAAAATAAATTAAAATTAATAAGGGTCTCATATGTCTTGTTATCCATGATGAAATCTATGAAATTAAATCTAATATCTTTTTAATAAATTGAATAATAAATTTGTTTAAATTCTAGCTGACCCAACTTACAAAGATCTCTAAAAGATTATATAATTTTTAAAGCATTATGATATTTATGTCAATTTTTGCTATTTTTATTTGTTTGTCTTTATTTTCTTTCATCCGTGACTTGACTTTTAGAATTTTCCATTGTCTAAGATTTACGCTTTTAAAACTGTTGAGGATTTTTCTTTTGACCCGGACAAAGGATTCCCCCTCAGACAATTCATCTGCCACCAATTTTGATCCTTTTTTTAATGACCCACGACAGCAACTGATACAACCCTATTTTTTTTTTCATACCCGCGTTTAAAATTATTTTTTTCTAACTTCCTACAACATAAGTGTTTGATACGAATATATATTAATGATAAAAAATAAATTTTTAATATTAATAATAAGGTATAATTACTCGTATAGTATCAGTTTGGGGCTAGTGTGTCAATTGCATCCTAATTTTTGAAAAAATGCTTCAATTAGGTTCTTTTCAGTTAGTCAACGTGCCACGTGTCAGTATGTGGTTTTTTTAATTTTTTAATTTTTTTTTAATTTTAAAAAAAATGAAAATAAAAATAAAAGTGTCACATGTCAAGTCCTGTGTGTGACATGTGGCATTGCAATGCCACGTGTCAGTGTCACTGTCAGATGTCATTGTGTTGATTTCGAGTTAGTCCCTATATATGTTTTTTTTTTCAATTTAGTACCTACTTATGTGTATCTAATTCAATTTTGACCTAATATTTTTTAATAATTAAAATCCATTTTTTATAAAATTAAAAGTAATTAAGTATAAAAGTTTTACAAAAATTAAGTATTTGATATTTACATTAAAATTTAATGGTAAAAGTCATTTTATTAAGTCATTTTTAATATAAAAAAAATTAGTATAACATTCATACCAATAGAAATTTTGGTTTAAAATTAGTAAGAGACAATATTGTTCTATTTTGGAAAAAAAATAAAAATTAACAGAACATTAGTACTTAATAAAAAAGTAATTAATAAAGTAATATGTTAAAAAGTCGTTTTTAATAAAAAATATTAGTATAACATTTATACAAATAATAAATTTGGTCTGAAATTGAAAGGAACAAAATAAATATTAGTACTTAATTTTGTAAAAATATTTATACTTAATTATTTTTAATCTTATAAAAATGGATTGCAAAAATATTTTAATTATTAAAAAAAATTGGGACAAAATTGAATCAAATACACACACTTAGGTACTAAATTGAAACAAAAAGATATATATGGAGACTAAATCGAAATCAACACAATGACATATGATAGTATCACTAACACGTGGCATTAATGCCACGTGGCACTAACAATGCCGCGTGTCACACACAGGACTTGACAATTGGTATTTAAAAAAAATTAAAAAATTAAAAAAATTAAAAAAAATAAAAAAAAAATAAAAAAAAAGTCAAAAAAACCACAGACTGACATGTGACACGTTGACTAAGGCGTTAGTCAACTCTGTCCAAAAAGGACCTAATTGAAACACTTCTTCAAAAGTTGGGATGCAATTGACACTTTTTTTAAACCAGTTACCTATTTGACATACTAGCCACAAACTAGATACGAGTAATTCTATCTAATAATAATATAACATTGTAAGTCAAAAAGAAGTGTTGAATATTTTTTTATATTTTATTTTATATATATATATATATATATATATAGTATATAACAAGAGAAAAACTAGAAAATTTAGTTTTAGAGTACTAAAACAAATGATTAGTGTATTGTTATATTAATATTTTATTATGGAACTAAAATTCCTTTAATACGTATCAAAACACTTACCTTAAATTAAATAGTGTAACAGCTGTCTTAAATTTGACGTACATTGTAATGATATTCATATTTACAAGGCTTTGTTGTTTAGCAAGTACTACTATTTTTTCACAAACAAATTTCCGAAGTTTTTAATAACTTTAAATAGGTTCTTATAAGAAAATATTATTTTTTATACTTTTTATTTTTTCGAAATTTACAAAATTGATTTTCTTATTGTAATTAAATATTAGAAGAGATTAGATATGCAGACTCTTCTGTCGCAAGTTAATGACTCTCAATCTTTATCATTCATTTATTATATTTTTTTAAGTCATGACAACCGTAGATGACACACCATCTTCTTTCTGTATAGACATTTGTTTCATAAATATTTGACGTTTTCATTTTTGGTTGTGCATGCATGAATGGGGTTAGGTATAACGAGTGAGTTGTGATGTTCAATTTTTTTACTTTTCTAAAGTGAATAAATGTTATGTACCATTAATTTAAAAATAATCAAATTTAAGTTTAATGATACAGTTATCTTTCAACTATTAGTATTATGTATAATGTATAATTGCATATTATAACTAAGAAGTCTCTGCGCATAGTATAAGCAGTTTAGCGAATAGTTGACGCAGCAGCTGACAGCAATTGCTTCCATTTGCACATATCCTCACTTCACAATTCACAAATACGTGACGAGCAATCTATTTATTCTAAACTCAGAAGGGAACCCTCATTATAAATTAAGCATGCCAGATTATCTCCAATCAAAAGTTATATAATATATTTATTATTTTATTTTATTTTTTGTAGATAGATATGAACAATTGTAAGTCATCCTTGCAGACAAATAGAGAATCCTGTGCAACTCAAAAACAGCTTCCATTCCCATTTGTAGATTAAGGAGAAGCTTCAAACGAGAATAGAGTCAAATGAACAGGGTGATAATAGAATAAGTCCAGTATATTTCCAGCTTAACATAAAAAAGGTTTCAAATATACACAACCATCTCGCGGATATATTAAAAACAAAACACACGGAAAGAGGCAATCTACAATCTGTAGTAAGACAGATACACATACACAACACAAGCAAGCAACAAAATTGCAGCAACGCATTCTGCTAAACGCAAAATTAGAGAAGAATGCCCATCATTTCAAAATCACCGGTTTTGGAGTTAAGTTCAAGTCTTGCCAGAGAAAGGCCCTGCCTGGGCCATGAAAAATGAAATAATGACAGAGACCAGCCTCCATGATAAAAATCATACCAATCAACAATGAAGGGGAGACCAAATCAAATGAGATCAGCTACATTGGCCGGCAGCTCCTCAACCACCACATTATAGAACTTTTGGATGTCAACCAGCATCCTTTCATCATCACTGGTCACAAAATTTATAGCAACACCCTTTCTCCCAAACCGACCACTACGACCAATTCGATGGAGATAGTTCTCTGGCTGAGTTGGCAGATCATAATTTATAACAAGTGAGACTTGCTGCACATCGATACCACGGGCCAAAAGATCTGTGGTGATAAGAACACGGGAGGACCCTGAGCGGAATTCTCTCATGATGATATCCCTTGTGTTTTGGTCCATATCTCCGTGGGTGGCTGAAACTGTGTGATCACGATTCCGCATTTTGTCTGTCAGCCAATCTACCTTGCGTCTAGTGTTCACAAAGATAACACTCTGGGTGATAGCCAAAGTTTCATAAAGATCACATAATGTCTCTAGTTTCCATTCCTCCTTGTCTACATTAACAAAAAACTGCTTGATCCCCTCCAGGGTAAGCTCATCACGTTTTACAAGAATCCTCACAGGTTTGTTCATAAACTTCCTGGTGATTTCCAGGGCTTCTGGAGGCATTGTGGCAGAGAATACCCCAACCTGAATCTTAGGAGGCAGTAGCTGAAAAATATCATAGATCTGCAAAGTTGAAAAGAAAAAGGCAAATTCAGAAGGATACACTTTTGAACCAACCAAAAGGCAGATAAAGTTGCAGCTATTTTCTATTTCTCATGCACATGCTACCGACGCAGACTGCAAACCATAACATCCAGTTTTCAAAATGGGGTGTAAGCATTTAAATCTTCCTGTCCATAATAACATTAAACAAGTATGCACTTAGTGAACAAAATGTTTTTTCCAAATAATAGCTCCACATGCTTTTTTTTTTTTCAAATTTCATAGAGATGAAAAATGCATATATAAAAGAAAAGAAAGCCAAGGGATTGAAAAAATTATTTTTCATTTCCCCTATTCTTTCAGGCGCAAAATCTAGTCAAATGTAACTTGTGACTTTAACAGGCTAATATATTGTCGCAATGTATCTAGTACACCAAAATATACTGTTTGACTGACATACCACGACTAACAACTTGAAAGGTAGCAATTATATTATAATCATTATCTACACATTTGGTTAAATTCAAATAAAATACCAACGCATAATCTTACTCCATATCAACAAATCAACATAATGAAGCAAATTAAAGAAAGAAACATCAGTAAATGAGAAAACCTGATCCTTAAAACCTCGAGAGAGCATCTCATCTGCCTCATCCAATACAAACATCTTGATGTAATCAGGGCGCAAAGATTGTCTGCGCAACATATCAAATACACGTCCAGGAGTACCAACAACTACATGAACCCCACTTGAAAGGATGCGTTGATCTTCACGAACACTGGTCCCACCAACACAAGCATGAACCTTGACACCTAGATAGTCCCCTAGTGCTCGCATGACCTTCTCAATTTGTTGTGCAAGTTCACGAGTAGGAGCAAGAACTAGTGCCTGGCACTCAACTAAGCTGTAATCAAGCTGCTGCAAAACTCCAGAGCAAAACGTAGCAGTTTTTCCAGTTCCAGATTGTGCTTGCTGGATTACATCAAGTCCCTTGCAGAAAGGAACAATCCCCCTTTGCTGAATGGCAGAGGGTTTCTCAAAACCTTATCAGAAGTAATACAGCACCCATATAAATGCTCAGTCATCAACGACATAAAACAATGATAACAATCAAAACAGAAAGTGCAGCAAGCATTCAAGATTCATAAGAGATGTAAATTTTGACTGTAAATTAATCTCATATTTGATGGAGATATAAACAATAGAAAGTGTAACCAAAACTCTCAAGCAATAATCAAGATTTAAATTATATTACATTCAAAAATTGATGTACATACCATATGCATAAATACCCCTTAGAAGGTTCTCCTGCAATCCCATAGCATCAAAGCTTTCGCAGACTTCGTCATAAGAAGTAAAAAACTCTTGTCCATCAGGTCCAAGTCTGGCCATCAACACATAAACCCAAAATGACTACATAATTCTAGGCATGGGTGCACCACAGGTGGGTATTGTGTATGAAATAATAAGATGAAATCACAAGTACATGGAAGAAAAAAAACATATGAAAATGCAATAGCATCTCTACTAAGCAAGCATCTAAAGAGAGGGGAAACCTACAACTCATTCATCTTAGCATCATATTGACGACCATCGAACACTGATCCTTCCGGTGCCTGCCCAGCCATGATTTCAAACTGCAAAGAAAAATAGACATCAACTCATTTCACAAACCACAGATCAAAGTTTAGACACTGATATTCCACAAATTTTAGTTTTTCCAACTTCAAATACAGAAAAGAAATTAAAAATTGGATAATCTGCTACAGTGTACTGAACAAACAACACCTACAGGAAAGCAGAGACAGGTGTGTTACAAGAAAAAAGTTAAGCAACCAAATTAGCTATATCAGTCTCAGTTACTTAGGAAGATGTGAGTCCTGAAATAATTTTGTTAAGAATTATCACCCTAGAGAATAAACCGATCCGAGCAAAAGAGCGATGTTAATCAACACCATAAATCACAAATAAAAGAAATCTGAATAACAGCTAAGTAACGAAATCGAACCTTTGAGGACGATAAAAAAAAGTTGGAATTAGGAAACAATGAAGAAGATTGAGTGTGTGAGAGGGAATTGAGGAGTTAGGGTTTCCTAATATCGAAGGCGATGGCGGTGGCTTTGAGACAACGACGTATCAAAGATGACGCCGGAGAGAGTGTCGAATGGATTTGTTTTCTTATTTCAATAGACTTCTATGATTTTGTTTTCGATTTCTTTCTCGATTTTACCCCTCATGGTTTCTTTTAATTGCAGCCTGATCCACTATGTTACAGCGTCTTTCCAGTTACCCTCGGAGTAAAACCTTCCCCTGTTCTAATAGGGAAAAGTTGAAACAAGTCAAAGGTTGTATTATGTGTCATCTACTATCAGTAGAAGGTTTAAATACAGGAAACAAGTGAAAAAAAAATCATACCGAATAAAATTAACAAGAATAATATGAACATATCAAATAAATCCTTATTTTAGAAGGAAACCAAAAGATTTTGTATGTTTATTTAAAAAATATATATTTATGATATACATATTTTGAAAGATTAGGAATACAAAATTAGGTCAAATTTTGTTAAAATAACGAAGATATACTACGATGTGAGATTAAAATTTGAGGAAGATTTTTTTGTATCCAGAGTGAAATTTCATATTTTGGGTAATTATTTACTGGATCAAACAAAGCTTAAAACGATTAAAACCATTTAATTTGTAAATTGTATTGCTTTGATTTTTTAGTTTTAAGTTGAAAAAAATGATATTGATATGCATAATTTATATATACATTAATAAAAGATAATTATCTTTTAACTGATTTTAGAATATATATATATATATATATATATATATATATATATATATATTTATTTTTGTGTATTTTATAAATTGTATTTTATATATTTTTTTTAATAAACTAGATTGACTAATAAACCGACCACTCTTATCGACCAATAATAAGTGCATTCATGCCATTAAAATGCATAACACTTCTTTTGAGTTTACAAGTTGTTTTTTTTTGAGAAATTGCCTTATTTTATTAAAATATCATGTATAATACTTTTTGGGGAGATAAATTAAGAAAACTAATAATATGACACTCTTTGCAATAGACCAAGGGAAAAATGAGTTATTTGGCTAAGTCACACCAGCTAAGCCACAACAATTAAAAACACATGACACATTAAAAGGTTTTTCTGCTAAGCCAGACAAATGTTGTTGAGCCTGACACTTGAGTTTGGGCTACTAATGAGGAACAATTAATGATTCTAATCTGACAAATAAATTTGTCTTTGTGGGTATTATCCGAACTCGTTCCCGTTTTGACGGGGAATCTCCGTATTGACTGGGTATAAGTACAGAGAATTTCTGACTTTTTCAGTTGGGTATGCGGATAGGTATGGGGATGTACATATCCCGTCATAATACTCGTTCCCGCCATATCTCCATTCTCGTTTAAATTATTAAAATATTCACAATTAATTAAATAACCTTATATATATTCTATTTTTTATTTCTTTTAATTATTTGGTTTGACATGAAACTCATTCGCATCTCCAATATATTTTTTATCTTATCATAACTTTTATATAATTATGTTAAAATGATGTATGTTAATTAAAAAAAAATTATGTCTCACATTTGAATATTTCTATTATTTTTTAATATTGTTATTTATTATATATTTTTCTTTCACATGAGAATGTTTATACTCTCAATTTAAGGTAATATAACAAAAATTATTTACTTATTATTATTAATTTTTGTTTAATTTGAAGAACTATTTTGTTTCATTAAAATAATTTTTGTTATTTTTCAACCATTGAGTATATGTGTTGATATTTGAAAAGTTTTCTTAGTTCTTTAAGATATTTTTCATCTTATCATACCTTAATTATACATTTGATTTCCTTTATGCGATTTCTTTCGATAGTCTCTCAAATTATTTCTAAAACACACATTTGTTAGTTTTTTAATATTTTTATTTATTGTTTATTTTCATCATGTAGAAAAATATTTCGATATATTCTATCTAATTATTTTTTATTTTATAACTCATTATTAATCATACTGTAATTTTTTCACT
>Ga0214543_1000825_pt1 | contig 56374 bp, 24 predicted proteins | sample CNSS2metaG_FD_160094 | JGI IMG/M metagenome (GOLD analysis project Ga0214543, IMG submission 160094) | Root nodule microbial communities from cowpea collected in UCLA plant growth center, Los Angeles, California, USA - CNSS2 | ecosystem: Host-associated > Plants > Roots > Nodule | place: USA... | reverse complement strand
GGTTTTTTTTTTTTTTTTTTTTTTTTTTTTTTTTTTTTTTTACCTTCTAAACGTTTTACAAATTTGTCCACAGTATTCTGAGAAGAGAAAAAGAAAATAAATGTATAAATAACTTAAAATTAGTTTGTACATAAATTAAAAATTAAAATTAAAAGTTTATATATGAACATATTTTTACAAATTAACTTAAACATAGAATAATTTAAATTTATGGAAAATTCCATTTAACATTTTTTTCTTATTTTTCATTGATAACATGGAAAATTTCCTAACATATTTTTATATCTTCTTATAAAGTTTGAAATTATATAGGTCTGCGATCTCTCTATCCAGTTTTTTTTTTTCTCTTAGAAAAAGGTTTACCCTTTTGAGATGCATACGTTGCTAAATTAAGTAGTTGATTTTATTGGGTGAAACCTAATATCATCCGATTAGTTGGAATAGCTTGAGCAATATGACAAGACGTGAAGACAATCAGAAAAAGATAATCAGAAATGAATATAATGCAAATTGAAGTAGAAAACCATGAAATCCCGATATGGAGTTTATTGAATCATACCATTACAAATATTAATTGAAGTGGAAAATTGAAAAAGAACTTTACCATTTTTTTTTATAAGCAAAGTATAAATATATATATTTATATGAGAGCACTTGGGTGCTCCAAGCCATATAAAAAATCATGTACAATGTTTCTCAAATATATTGTCTCCATGATATAAGATAATACCTTAAATTTGCAATCTAAAAACTCATTTTCTATATATTTCAGTCCTGACAATGATATTCATAATTATTCATATCATATTAATTATACAAGCTATCTTCCTACATAATGTTCTTATTTTATTGTCCATTGTTTTATGCTATGTTCATATTGTACTTATGTCCAACAATGTTTCATAATACCATGTAACCCAACATGGCCTTGAAAATTTGAATTTTTTGCACAAAATTTTTGCACTTCAAACCTCCTCCCTTAGATGTTCTGCTCACCCATTATGTATTTGATTGATTTTAGTTCTCAAAAGTTTTGACTAAATTTTTCTTCTGGGTAAGTCTTCATTCTCTATTCATTTTTCTGAAAAAAATAATGTCCTAGACTAAATCATCTAAGATCGGTTAGTCTTGGTTAATTATGCCCTTTATGTGATCCTCTAGTTTATTGTCATATTATCCATGTGTCTACTTTACCATATTATTATGTTAGAGATGAGTTAGGAATTAATCAAAATTGTGTCATTATTTATGAACAAATAGAACATTGATATTTTTCGTTGAAATGTCAACAATTATATCATATTGAGTTATTCACTTTGAATATACTTGAATTTGAAGTTTATTTTGATTTGTTTAAATATCTTTACTCAATTACTAAATAGTTAACTCTAAGAAATGGTAATAAAATACGATTTAATAAATTAAATATATTTTCTTATACTTATCTTATTAGAATTCAAAAAGTCTATATAAAGAGTTCCCTTTAGGTGGACTTCCATTTAGTTTTTGACAACATAACATCATATTTGAACCTTATGTGGAAATAACATTAGACTAAACTACAATGTTTGTGCAAATGATCGAATCTGAAGATACACGTGCCCAAAAGAAGATCACACTACTAAAAAAACTTATATTTCCTACCAAATTTGTTTTGAAAATTTTTTCGTAGGAAATACTTGTAAATTTTGTTGTGAAAAAAATTTGCAAGAAATTGCTACCAATGTTTTTGCAAAATATTTTGTATAAAACACTTTTCGCAACAAATTTTGTAGAAAATACTTGCAAATTTTATAATTTTTTAGGAAATAATTATCCATGAAAGTTTGCTTACTGATATATTATATATTATTAGTAGTTGGAATAGAAAAAAGCTTGTTTTAAACTACTTATTTGACACTTGAAATGGTTGCTGGTTATTTAGAAGTCTCATTTTCTTGTTGAATATTATAAATTTTCCGTCTTCTTTTTTTATTATGGGCATAGGTTTACGGACATGACTCATAATAGAGAGTGAAAAACAATGAAGTAACTGCAATTAACAAAATAATATTTGTAGGAGATTAATAGAATTGAAATAAATTAACTAATCAATTGTGATACAGATTAGTGATAAAAGAATTACGACAAATTAGCGAGAAAAAAATTGCGACAGATCAGCTATGGATTAGCGAGGAAAAAATTGTGACAGATTAGCTACGGATTAGTGAGAAGAAAATTGCGACAAATTAGCTACGGATTAGAGAGAAGAGAATTGCAACAGAATAGCTACGGATTAGCGAGAACAAAATTGCGACAGATTAACTACGGATTCACGACAACGAAATTGTGACAGATTAGCTATAGATTCGCGACAAAGAAATTGCGACAGATTAACTACGGATTAGCGACAACATAATTACAACAGATTAGCTACGAATTAACTAGAAATTTTAAAACTTTTTCATTTCAATTAGATAGGTAATAGAGAGGGATTAGCTATGAATTAGTTATGGATTAGCTACGGATTATATCCCTCTCTAATTAGCTACCTGTATTTAGCTACGAAAAATTTCCTAGCAATTTGATAGGTAATCTGTCGCAAAAGGTTTTAGCTACGGATTAGCTACGAAATTGTTCGTAGCTAATGTATAAAATTTTTGTACGCATTCTCACTCTCTTTTACTCGAAAGATTCAAACCTCTTACTAACTTATGCATTAAAGAGTCTTTTGCAAGTGAATCTTCCGTTATCTTCCAACCTTCAAGAGTGTTAACAAAAAGAAAAAGATGGACAACTTCCTAAAATAAGGAGTTTTGATGATGATGACTTATGAAGAAGTATGGAAGACTTAATGATGATGCATGGAAAAATGTTGAAGACTTAAAAGAATGCTTGGATTCAAGAGATACATTGAAGACTTAGGGATTTATTTGTTTAGGTCTTGTAATTTGTGTATGTTATTTAAAATGGTTAAATTAGTATGTCAAGAGTCCAAAGGCATAACCCAGGTAGTAGAGCACTAAAAGAATTTTATTTATTTGTAAAATGTACTGGAATAATCGATTATTCTTAGTGATAATCGATTATCTCAGTTAAAAGAGATATTTGTGAAAAACCTATGTGATAATCGATTATCACTGCTGATAATTGATTATCATCTATTGATAATAGATTATCCTGGTTGATACTAGATTATCATAGTGAGAAAAATGTTTTTATAAAAGTTTATGTGATAATCGATTATCATTTATGATAATCAATTATCTATGATAGTTGTGACTTAACTTTTCATATTCTTAACCAAATTTCTAAATAGGCTTATATAAATAAAGTGGCAGACTTTCATTATCAAATATAAAAGTTAGAGAAGTATGTGTACTTGAGAACTCTCTGTGGAAAGGCTTTGAAAAACCTAGTGTGGGTAGAGCGATAAATTTCATCAAGTGGGATCTTGAGTGATTGAGTGTTGCTATTGTTGCTAGGAGAAGTCGATCATCCTTTGTGTGATTTAAAGGAGGTGTTCATTCCTTGTGTGATTCAATAAATGTGGTTCTTCAACTCTTGTGTGATTCAAGAGAAGTGTTCATCCCTTGTGGATTTCAAGGGAGGTGTCTTCATCTCTTGTGAATTTAAGAGAGGTGCTTTCTAAATCCTAAATTGTATTATCTAAAATTGTATTTGTGGCTTATTTTAGTGATTGAGTTAATCTCGCTTTTGAGAGATTAACAACTGGACTTAGGGTCTTTTCTCTTCCCTACTCTCTTTATTTTATTGTGGTTATTAAAATAAAGGAAAGATTTTTATTTGATTTTTGATATTCGTAAAAGGTTTTAATGGAATTTTTTTATTAAGAACCCAATTCACCCCCTTCTTGGTTTTTGTCCATTAATAAACTATTTCGCATCTTAATTACAACAAAGAGCATACATCTGAATTCTCTAATATACACAGATCTTGCCACCTATTCAAAGGTCCATGCTCTGGTTCTGGTAAGAATAGTTGTCAACTACTACGAGTGGTGTAGAAGAAACATTGATGTATGTCATCTTTCACCCTAAAGGTCATGGTCATTACCCTTCCATCAAAGTGAAAATGTCCCAACATCGAGAATTACAATGTCTCAATCCCTTTAAAAATTATTTAGCAATACCATGAGTTATAAGGGTCTCCATGAAGACTTAGCTCACTTTTTAAATATTATATTTAATGGCTTATTTCAAAGTCTATAGCACCAATCTCAGGAGTTCAATATAAGCTTACCAATGTATAGCTACAATTATTTTCCTATGACTATGAAAGTTTTGAAAACCATTGTTTTAATATTTTGTATTCTTTAGACAATGATTATTTAATTATTGTGATTCCGTTTAAAATATAATTATTTAATCTCTCCCTGAACAATTGCCTCATCGGGAATCAAACTCATGACCTTGACTCTGATACAAATTCTTGGATTGAGTGCTTACCACTAAGCCAAAAGTTATCGCTAATAATTAGGATGCAACTCTTTCTACTTAAGATTGTAGCAACCAAAGTGTCATGATTGGATTGTGACTTGACCTACCTAGGTTTAAGCAACATTTTTGTTATACTCTAGGTTTAAGCAAATAAAACTCGCTATATAACCAACAATAATAAACTGTAGGTTATTCCTATTTTGTGCAATGGTTTTTCAGTTGTTGTCATGTCACCGTTGCCTAATCTACATGTATGAAGAAGGTTAGTAGTGTATAGTATAACTGAGAGGGAAATAATACAATGAAGAGGCCACAATTTATTGTTTTGTCTACATTTTCTATGAGCAACATTTAAAAAAATTGTTGCCTTAAATAATCAACGATTTGTAAAATGTGGCCTTTAATAGTTTTAAGCCACATTTATATATTTGTTACCTTTTCTTTGTTTAAGCAACAATTTAATACACGTGGGCTAGTTTAGTGTGGTCAAAAGTAAAAAACAGTGTAGTGGAATATTGATTTGCTAGACAACTTTCTTTTATGTCTTTAGACACTTTAACCAATAGATACTTCTATGAGACAATTTAATTTACTAGATGAAAATTAAGACAAGACAACCATGCCAAAAAAGAAGGTCAGTACATAAGATCCTACACAAACTCATTGTGAAGTCGTCAAATTGAAAGCATGTGTACATCCTTGATCAAATAAGCATACATATATAAGAAATCATTTGAGTATCTTTTTGTCATAACTTTTCTAGATCTTGAAAACAAAGATTCTAAGTTTCTATAAAACTTTGCAACAAAGCATAATCTTAATCAATTCACAAGGACATATATCAATTCTATTCAATCTTTAATATTTTTCCTATAGAAATTAATATAGATTGAAAATAAAATTAAAATGCAATGATGATTAAAAATGAATTAAGAGAACTTGTCAAAATGAGATTGTAACATTAATACTGTGCAATGATTTTGGCATTGTCTAAAGGGGAGCAATATACAACTTTTTTGGAATATATAGGGTGTGAGAATTGGTTGCTTAAAGAGATAACATGTGTAATATCATCACTTTGAAGGGCGTGAACATTTGATTAATTTCACTACTAATGTTTTAGGGTTAAATATATTTTTTGTCTCTTAACTATAATATAAAAATTGAAATTGGTCTCTGCTCGAAATTTTGATTTCGTCTCCCTAACTTTAGAAAACAATGGATTTAGTCCCTCCCACCTAACAATGTTAAATTTTGTTTGATGTGGCAAATGACATTCCACTCAGGTGTGTTTAATATGGAGTTAATAGAAGTTGTGCATCTTGCGCTTTTAACCATTTAATTTGGTGTTTCTTCTTCTCATAGTGGGCACCACTTCTTCAACCTATGAAAAACAGAGAGTGAGTGAAGTATAAGCAAAAAGGGGAAAAATTTGAGAGAGAATAAAGAAAAGGTTTGAATGAGAATGGACATGTCTGATCTTGATGAACACTTATAACAACAACAAATATGTTTGAAGGTTGAATTAACGAAAAAGAGTGAGAGTGAAAGATAGAGAAAAATAAGGAGAATGGAAGGATGCGGGAAGAGGATCACCTAAGCAAAATATACACATTTTTTAAAAAAAATAATTTTTAAAAAGTAGATTTTTCCACGTAGATAATATGTGTCAAGTGATGTGTCAACATGTCACTCTTCTTAGTGGAAGGTCGTTTGTCACGTCAGACAAAATTTAACAAATTTAATATCGATAGCTGGGATGGACTAAATTCATTGTTTTCTAAAATTAAAGACCCAAATAGAATCAAAGTTTTGAGTTAGGACCAATTCCAACTTTGTATTATAGTTAAGAGATTAAAAACACATTTAATCCTTTTTTTTTATATGCCCTCTTTGTATGGTGTATACCAATGAATACAGGTTGAAGAACTCCAAGTGTTTTCGTATATGTTATTTTGCTAATAAAAAAATGAATAAAGAGAAGATGAAAGGTAAATCCAAAAATTCAAGAAACAAATAATTCTTCTTATCACATTTTTATTAAAATTTGATCTAAGTTTAAATAATCAATTGATTCAATTAAATAGTTATACAAATAAAAAATGTGGTAAGTAGCCATCAATCTGTTGGGTCATTTGAGAAAGGATGATCGGAAATATACAACACTAATGAGACATGAACCGAACCCACACAAGTTATTAACACTACTCTCAACAGAAAACTTAAGGCAATATGAGATTTAGATTCACACTTAGATTCCCAACAACATTTCAAGTCATTCAAGCCACGAGTACACATTACTTATACCGTCGCTCACATAATGGGACATGCTTGTTTGACCTTCCTTTAAGAAGACTTTTGATAATGGGACCCATCTGAGTCGGAACCCACCTCACATAGGAGATTGACACCACCTTCAACTCAAAACCTTAAGGCAATGGGTTTATGAGTCTTCATCCTTATATGGTGCTCAACTTTCTCAATTTTATTCAATATGAGACTTAAACTCACACTTGGATTTCCAAAAAAATCTTGAGTGTCAAAATCTTTGTAAGTAGAACTCTCCTGTCTCTTGTTCTCGTATTGTAAATGGATTCCTTCTCCTAATCCTAAACATCATTTCAAATGCATTTGTATTATTGGATCTAAACCTCCTAGATTAGTAAAAGAAAAAACCCTTCAATAACTAATGATTTTGACCATCTGTAGCTTTAGTTCAAACAATTTACTCAACTAATAGAAATAGTAAATAAAGCCCACAAATTTCTTTAGTACAATGCATTTCCTTATTAGAGTATTTTGGTTCAAAGGAACCTTAAGGGTAGCTTATCAAATATAAAGACATTCAAGTCAAATTTCACTTGCAAAATGAATTATGATAAGATAAAACAAATCCTAATAGGATTAATTTGGATGTTATGATTGACTTTGTGCAATAATGAAAACAATCGAAGGTTTAAGAAACATATAAACACAAAAAAGTAATCTAAAATATTATATTTAATATTAGTAGTGTTTGCTATGATTGTTTAATTAGAGCTCCACCACCTGATTAAACTCAGTTAATCATTGAAGGGTGTCCGGTTTTTAAATTGAAGTTACTCTTTTGTCATTGAAGTGATTATGTGGCTTCAGTTCCGCTTTTGCTCCTAATTTTTAACAAATGGGATAATATGATAGAAATGAAGGAACCAAAGAGATAAAGCTATTAGAGATTTTAAAATTAAAAAAAAAAACATGATAAATAAATTAATTTAATGGAGACTAATAAAACTTGAATGAAAAATATGTAGTGGTGTTTTAATGAAATTGGTTGTTATAATATTTTAAAAAATATTTACCAACCAGCTGATTGACACAATGCATATTTGTGGAAGAACATGATAGGCTTAAGAGGATGAGGTTCACATATAGATACAATATCAATGAGATTTGAGTTCAACCACATAAGGTATTGTGACACTACTCTTAATTCAAAATCTTTGGGTGAAGAGTGTGTAAATTCTTTATGTGTGGGTTGAGCTCATGTCTCATTGGTGTTATATCTCTCTCTGGTGATCCTCTCTCGAAAGACTCAATAGTGGTATCATAACCAAAGTCACGAGTTCAACTCCTTGTGGACAATTGTTGAGGGTTGCACAATTGTCCCGTGACGGAGACTAGGTGGACCAAGTCACAATCCAAGAGTGGTATTCCTAGTAGCACAATTGTTGAAGGGGAAGTTGTTACAGGTGACATCAATTGTCTCATGGCAGAGGCAAGTGACATCAATTGTCTCATGGTAGAGGCAAGTGGGCTGGGTCACAATCGTGGCACTTGGGCTGCTGTTACACTCTTAAGTGAAAAAAGTTGTGCCCTGATTAAAGAGTATAGCTTTTGACCTAGTGGTGAGCGTTCCATCCTAACAAATGGTATCAAAATCGATGGTTAAAACTAACTTAAATAAGTATAATGTGATTATTGTATCGAAAGTTTTTTTCACAAGGATTTCAGGTATGTATCCTATTAAAAAGTGTCTAAGAAAAATGTGATATTGAAATTAGTATGAAGTTTGTTAAATAAAGCTTAAATGTTCCAAGGTTTACACTTCTTACTAATTTAGCATGACCAATGTGGTGGCTGATTTAACAATATAAAACTTAAATTTAAAAACAAATCAAGATTATTTGGAGCAGAGTTTTACTTAACCAATAAATTAAATAATACTGACAGATTCTGCACGCACGTGTGTGTTTATTATTATTCAGTTAGCTTCATGTAAATTTATATTGCACATTTGAAGATCTGAGCACTGCATGTGCAAGAAAACAAAAATAGACTCTGACCCAGAAGAAATATAAAAAATTTTCTTTTCTTCAATTATAGTATTTCTTTTAGTCATTCATGGTTTTACCTTTGCAACAGTTCATATCAGAACATGTGCAACAGCAGTTATACCAACATGTTAATTGTCCCACTACCCATACCTTCCACCCTTTATTTAAATTTCAAGAAAGGAAACAAAATATATCCCTCTGATGTAATTTTGGGATGTAGTAAAAATAAATATAACTATAATATATATATATAATATATGCGTGTATGTATGTAACTAAGTATTTTCTGTAACATTATCCATTTGTTTTATTTACTATTATTCAACTACTTTTGTATAAAATAAAAACATTAAAAATATATTTTATGCCTGAGACTTTATCTCTACAAAGTCTTCACTAGATTGACTTTAGTGAGTTTACAAAATCATTTCTGTTTAATCTTGAAAGCAAACTACATATTACTCTTAGAAATTAAATTTCTAAGATTGATTTGCAAATACACTTTTAAATATATATATATATATATATATATATATATATATATATATATATATATATAACAGGAAAGTAATTTGTAGAACGGTGGATTTTATAAATAAATTTTAAACGGGTATTTAGTATATTTTTCAAATTAAAAATTTGGAATAAAAAATTATAGATTTCTTTTTGTTTCAATATAGTTAAGTTAAAAAAAGAAAACTACAATAGAATTAGCGAAAATAATGCATACGAATAGTTATCGTCATTTTCTTCAGTAAACGGGCCGTTTTGCTTTTGTTTTGGGCTTGAAGATATTGTTGACTGAGCGCTGCTTTGGGCGTCTCTCCCATGATAGCTTCTTCCTATATTTCAATTTGTATTCCTATAAATTTTTTTATTTCGAAATACAAAATTTAGGATATAATTTTTTGTATTTCAAATTGTATATTCTGAAATCTGAAATAAAAAACTCATTTAGATTGTATAATTCTTAATATATTTATATTTTGGATGTACAATTTATAATATAGTTTTTGTATTTTGTGTTATTATTTTGAAATATAAAAAAAGTATATTTTGTATTATACGTTCTGAAGTATAAAATTTATATTTCAAATTTATAATTCAAAATACAAAAAGTTTATGGAATTACAAGCTGAAATTATGAAAGTACAGGAAGAAGTTACCCTTTCCAATTGTGACTAAACCCTCCAAAAATGTTGGTTTCATTTTTTTTTCTTTTGAGAATTTTTTGTGGCAAAACTAGTTTTATCTGTGAAAAATAAAAACTAGTTTATTCTAAATAAATGTTTAAAAACACTGTTATTGTAAATTTAAAAATAAAATAATACAATAAAAATTTATTCCTATTGTGTTATTTTTGGGAAAATTTAACAAGAAAATGCGTATGTTTTGTTAAAAGATTTTGAAGAGAAAAAAAAAACGATCGAGAAAAGAGATTTTGCAAGCTTTAGTTTAAATATTAAAAATATGCTTGTGATAAATTTGTCGATTTTCTCTTATCTTCAACTTTGAAATGCATCTTTTACATCCAAAAGTTCTATGAATCAATGGTTATATCTAATACCGTTTCACCTCTAAAAAGTAGTTTATTTCAAAATTAGGGAAAAATAAATATTATTTTTAAAGAGACCAAAATGAAAGTTTAAAATTTTTAAAAATACATAAAAACCATTTTTATCCTAAAAGATATTAATTAATTTTTTTTAAAATACTATCAACACATGTACTTTAAAAATTGCATCAGTATGTTAATAGTAAGCAATAAAAAATGTCAGTACAATTATACATTTCTAATACAATATGCCGAAGTCAATCTACACAACAAGGACAAGGTGCAGATATATGATGATATAAATTTCTTAATTTATGTTTTTAATAAAAAAAATTTGATGCGCATGTTTAAAAAAAAAAAACTAGTTTCTAGTGTTTTTCATGCATTGTAAATATCGAGTTAAAAATTATTATTGGATTTTTATCAATTTTACCTAAATTAAATCAATCTCTTAAAACAATAATAGAAAGCTGATAAAGTTGGACACAAATCTATCTCATACTATGATTGAAGGGAAGACAGAAATGTGTTGTTGTATATTCTAACATTATTTTCATTCTGTGTGTTAGACAGATAAGATAAGGTTCATCATATCTTTGACACTAAAAACAAATGAAGAAAACAGAAAGAAAAGCAAACACCACATGTTGAATGTGATAACTATATATAATTTCATGAATCCATGAAAATAGAAAGAAGGTATAAGATTTGCAGAGAAGAGAGCAAAAACATTTGTTGACTTATCCGTTGTCACCCAGCTTTTTTATGTTTTAACTATTATTTTCTCTTATTCAATTAGATAAAAAATTATTATAAACTATTTTTTATACAAAATATTATATTATACACTGTAATGACCATGATGAAACGTGATTTTGACCACTCTATTCATGCTGTAGAATTCCTCAAGCAAACACAAGTTGGTGTTAAATTGTTTAAAGTAAACATAACATAAAGTAAGAAATAGTTGTGTTTGGTACAAGAGATAAGGAAAACTTAACATGCCATGAAACTTGTTGAGCCATATAGGAAACATTTGCTCGAGTTTGTAGGTAATATCAACCAGAGGATTCATATATCTTCTAACAACCTATAATTCAAGTGAAGCATGTCAAAATTTCATGGTCGTATATATTTTAAATATTTTAATTTAAGTTGGCACTTGTAAACTTAATAGTTATGGTTTACATATCTCACATGACGATGAAATTTTCCATCGTTAATAATTATTGTCATTGTCAAGGCCAATTTCAAAGAAGCAAATAAATGTTATACACATATGTTAAAAGTCTCCCTCTAGTGATACCATTTTGATTGATGTTATTACTCTAACAACTTCATTCAAAAACACATGTAATGGAGCTAGCAACAAAATTAATTATAGAAGAAATCTTGACCGATGGCACAAATTTGAAGAATTGAATTTGTCAACACTACAAGAAAAATTGATATTATCAGCGATCAAACTCTGTCGGTAATGGTTAAAATTTGTCGCTAAACTATAATTACCGACAACCAAAAATCTGTCGGTAAAATTTTACTGACGGAAATCATGTTTTGTCAGTAATTATCAAAAAATTCGTCGGTAATTAGCAACCAAAAAATTCATCGATAAATTTGTCAGTAATTATCGACAAAAAAATTCGTTGGTTATTACCAAAAAATTCATCGATAAATAATGTGCACTGTTCATCTCTTCCCTTTTTCATTTTTTTCGTCTTCTTCTTCATCATCGTTGTCGTCATCGTCGTCTTCATCTTCTTCTCCCTTCTCCTCCTTTTTCTTCTTCTTCTCCTCCTTCTCTTTCTTCTTCTCCTTCTTCTCCTTCTTCTTCCTCTTCTTCTTCTTCTTCTCCTCCTTCTCCTTCTTCTTCTCTTTCTTCTTCTTCTTCTCCTTTTTCTTCTTCTTCTTCTCCTCCTTCTCCTTCTTCTTCTCTTTCTTCTTCTTCTTCTCCTTTTTCTTCACCTTCTTCTCCTTCTTCTACTTCTTCTTCTTTTTTATCCTTCTCTTTCTTCTCATCTTCTTTTAAGGTGAGCTTTGGGCGGGAAATTTCCCACTCATTTACCGACGGATTTTGATAAATAAAATTTAAATTATCGACAGATTTTACTGACGAATTTTAAGTTATGTAAGTACTAACGAATTTTACCGATGAATAATCCGTCGGTAGTATAAATTTGGGCGGAAAATTTTCTGTTCCTTTTACCGATGGATTTATCTATTGATAAATTCGTCAGTAAAAAAATTTAGATTACCGACAAATTTTTTTGTCAATAAATGAAATTTGTTACCGACGAATTTTTTTGTCAACAATTAAAATATGAAAATCAGTCGGTAAAATCTGTCGATAATTCAAATTTAACAACTAAAATATATCCGTTGGAAAAATTCCATCGGTAATTCCATTATTTTTGTAGTGCAATCTTGAAGATAATATTGATTTGGACCTCGTGTTGAGTTTGACTAAAACCAATGATTAATTTCCAACTTGAATCTCAACTTGGTTAATGAATCCAAATGAGTCGAACACTTAGTCGATCAATTTGGTAATAATTGGAAAATGTTATTACTCATACTAATGACTTATTTGCTCATAGCACAACTAATATGTCAAGTACTGATATCAACTTCATGTGTCTTATCAACCTCATCCTTTAACTTGCTATTGGAAATATGAGAACTTGTGTTTACATATATTTTCCATCCTTAAACAACCATCGTAACTTATATGGCTTAGCAAGTTGAACAGTAGAAAAACCAATTTTTTCTATCACTTTAATGTTAACCACATAAGTACGACTTCCTTCGTCAATAGTATAATTTTTCATTAAATTAACATATTGTATGTGATGAATCCATGACTCGCCACGAAGCCACAAAGGACCTTCTAAGGGGAGTTACAAGAAGCATGACTAAAAAGGAGGCCTCAAACCCTAAGTAAGTGGCATGCCATCCTTGAGCTCCCTTCCCCCTTTCTTTACTTCCATCTTTTGTTCATCTTTTCTTCTCTTTCGATGCACTTTCAATTCGGCATATACTATGTTTTTGTTTCTTGTTTATAATTCTTGGGTAATTGAACTTCTCTTCTTCTCTAGAGCTCCTTGAAGTACACCTTCATACCAAATAACATTGTTATCTTAATTTCCAGTGAAAATCTTCATGGTTTTCTTAATCACCAAAACACCATATAATGCTAAACTCTAAAATGGGTCTTTATTAGTATGAAAACAATGTTTTCCCTTTGAGAAACATATAAATTCTTTTGGATTTGACCAAGCAAGCTCCTAACTATCAATAAATCATCTTCATAAGGATTCATTTTCATTACCACAAAAGAAAGGGGATGAAAAAGATGAACTGGGAGGGTATGGAGGATTAAAATGACCATTTTTCGTTTGTCCACCTTCCTTAAGAATCAAAGTTATTTTCATTGAAAATTTATAAACCATGTGTCCATAACTCAAACATTTAAAACATTTAATTGAACTTGATCTTTTAGAGAAGAAAAAATGGAAGTTTTATAATCCCTAGATTTACTATAAGGTTTTGCATCTTTAGAAACCTTTGAAAGATTCCTTTCATATTTACTTTTAGTCATATCCTTCCAAGTCTAGGAAAATGTTTTCTCTTAACTTCAGATTTAGCCTTTAAAGCTTGAAAAACTAATTTTTCAAAAAAAAAATGTTCATGCAATTCTGCTGTGTCTTTAAATGATTCTATTAGTACTGCTAATGAACATATTCATTTTGCCTTCATCATCTTTATGAAATTCAAGTTTCAGCATAGTAAATTATAGGTCTGGAAGATAATATATATATATATATATATATATATCCCATTGTTGAAACTATTGGAGTTTCAATAAAAGTTTCTTATAATAAGAAGACATGAACTTATAGTGCATGCATTGCTTAAGTTTACCCAAGAGACCATGTGAAACCTCTTGTTTTATTGATGCTGATTAATGTTGTGTGCCACCATGATGGAAATCACCCTAAGAGAATAAGTGTATATGTGTTGTGTTTTTGTGTGGTGTAATTAGCATTTTCCTTAGGATTGAATTAAGCCCATGTTTTTCTTGTATTTCCTTTTGGGCCACAAGTACCAACATTTCAAGTCCAGCCCAGCAACACAAGTCTTGGACCCTGTTTTGCAGCATCCCACACCACATGATTATGTGAAGGAGCGCAAAGCTCAACTAGGGTTCCTTTCATTGATTCATACGTGCAGCTTGACACCATCTTCGACCCTTAGGTGCTAAACCGCAATCCGCAAGTTAGGGTTTTCATTTCTTACACAAGGATTCACCCTTTTTAGGCTTAATTCATGTTTTCCTTATTAAAGGTTGTTTCTACTTCTATATAAAGAAGCAAGTCATTTTTATAATTTCAGCTTTGATGAATATATTGAGAGGTTTATCCCATTTTCTCAAAGCTCACTTGATAGTTAAGGTTTTCATCTCCTAAGGTTTCCGAAATTGTGTGAGTGTGAGGTTCCTTTGTTGGAACACAAGAGAGACTCGTTTCCTCCCCTGAGAGATTCATATTTTTCGCTGCGTTCGTTGACCCTTTCTGAAGGATCGAAGATCTGGAGGCTTCGCGTGGATTTTGTCAACTCACCATGGAGTTGCTTCCTGATGACTATTTCATGACAATTTTTTCCCAACAAGTGCATTGGTGCATTGCAATATCAACAAATGTCGTATCCACAAAGATTTAGCAAGTATATTGGTAGTTTGATACATTAGAACCTAAGGACTTCAAACTAGTGTGATTCCTCAACTCCTGGTAGAATGAATTCTTGCTTTAATGTGCAAGACTTGTTAAATGAATATATGCCATGAGTAGGACCCTTTCATCTAGCATCCCCTCTAGCTACTTAAATAAGCAATAATATAGGTATGATGATTTGATTGGACCACAGTTTGAGACTGGTTTTCCAACCCAATCCAAACCAGTTAAATAAATGAGTGATCAAGTCATAATTAAGCATAAATCAAACCACAAACAATTGAATGAAAGAAAATATAAATATCTAAGAAGTAGAAATGAATAGAACAAGAGTTGATTACATCAAACCTGGACACGAGGGACTTCAACTACTCATAGAATATTACAATGCAATTCCAACAACATCTACACATAAGATTTACACTAAGAGCATCTCCATAGTGCCTCATAGGCCCTATTCTCTCTTATTGCTACATTTCTTACACCACTCAATGCCTAGAATGAAGACATGAGGTCTTTATTTATAGGAAATTTTGAGCGATGTTTAACCCAACTTTTGGTAGCCATAAGGGTTTCTTCACAAATGAGTTTCCTTCTTAGCTCAACCTCTTGTCCTGGTGCTTAGCACTTGACCTTTCCTTCTTAGAATGGTTTTCTTGGCTACTCAACTTCATGGATATGGGCTTCAGGTTTCCTTGCAAAGAAGGTTTCCTCACGAGGCTCAACTCCATTTGTTGTGCTTAGCCATAAAGTCAAAATATGTTGTCTTGTCTTTTCTACTTCCATGGCTTAGCTATTGTATTGTGGCTTAGCTGCATACTTGATACTTTCTTTTATATTCACTGCAAAAACAGTAAAATATCATTATAATTCATAAAACTCCAACTCTAAATACCTCATTATGTATCTTAAGCTAAAGAGGTTTGTTTTATACACAAATAACACCATTTGATACATGATAAGTGTCAATTTCAAATAAAAAAATTACTTATTCTTGATACTTATCACTTCCATTAGGTATTCACAAATACACAATGTAACATCCCTAAGGAATATTACTTTGATAATAACGTAAGCAATTAAATAAAAGGAATTAAATACGATAATATAAGAAATTCCTCATTTATAAACACATGTTCCCAAAACGCGGGAAAATTAAGATCGCAAAGTTTAATACATTGTAAATGTTCGCAATCAAAATTATTACAAATATAAAAGCCCAAAACGGCTAATGTTCAAAACATAAAAAAAACATCAAAATCTCAATCTTCAAAAAGCCCATATGATCCCGCTCTCCAGTCTCAAGCGCCTCTGGCTCACTTGTCAAATCATCTGCTCCCGGAGAATAAATCATCTGATCATCGCCACACACACACAGATAGGGTGAGCTATGCATATTAAACAAATTAAATATGATACCCATCCCAATAAAAATTTATTGATATATGTTAATTACAAATTATCCATCCCTGATCTCAGATTCCTTCTTGAGTCATATGCATGAAACTAGGTCTTGGGACTTTACTGTGCTCCCACGAAACTATCCCTTTCGTGGTCCAACCCTACGAGCCAATCCTGCTCATAGTCCAATCCCACAGACTCCTCGTCTATAGTCAAACATCCAAGTCTTCTCAACTTGGACCCTGGCACATACGCAATCACCATACTATGGACTCCTCACCTAATAGTAGCCGACGGGAACATAAAAGTTCCTTGCCCATCGTACGCCCGACACATGTAATCACCATACTAAGGACTCCTCGCCCATTAGTAGCCGACGAGAACTCTACCAGTTCCATGCCCATCATGTGTCCAACCACCAAGCACATCCCAGACCCCTATTGGACTTAGTTCGTCAAGCCCAAGCATAAAAGTGAGTGAACTTAGTCCTTCAAGTCCACTAATCCACACGTCAACAATTTCCATAGCAACCAAAACCGCCTGGTGCCACCTAGACTCCGCTAGGCGGAAATTGGAAGTCGACCACCCGGCGGCCAGACCCTTACCGCCAGGCGCCAGCGGCCAAACAGGAGCCACGCTGCTCCGTCATCGCCTGGCGGGACCTTCCCTGTCGCTAGGCGCCATATACGTCCAGTGGCTACTGCCACTATTTTAGGCACCTATCGCTTGGCGGCTTGCCCCTCGCCGCCAGGCGCCATACCAATAGCGCAATGCTACTGGTTTTTGGCATTTCAAATAGGTCTTAAGAGACCCCAAGCATGCAATTCAACTCTCACACATCAATCATAGTATTTAATACATAACACCATAACTAAAATGCAGTGAGTACCATTAAATCATGTCCCAATTGAATATGATTATGCCCAAACATGCCTCACTTATGCTCTAAAGAAACAAACCACAATGAATCAATATTGTACGCTCCATTTCCCACCCCACAATGTATACAGTTTGCCAATCCACCCCCCAATTGCAGTTCCATCCTTAATTCGTGCCAAATCCATTTTGTCATATGCACCTACTATTTTTCTCTGATTACTTTAAATCTACCCAAGACATTCAATAATCTCTTGATTCAATACCCTCACGGCCTAATACTCAATTAACTCATTTCACCACAATTGGAACATCATTGCACCTATACATGAATAACAAATCTGCTACGATGTCAACCAACTATATGAACTCCCAAATTCTTTCATCTCACCCATATAATCTCACAATTATCATATAGAATACATCGATCCTAAAATACTACTACATCCCACAACAAAACACAATTAATGATCACCTGAATAAACAGCCCCATGACCAATACACCAACTCATCATGCCTTTGCCATACTATTGGGTCGCCTGGCGGCAAACTCAGCGCTGCCAGGCGGTGCGTGAAAAATCTGGATTCTTCCCAGGTGTGTTCGCACCAGTCTTGACTCGAGCATATTGTGACAGTTTCCAATGCACCCATCATATGAAATTTATATTTCCCTCAGTTTATCCTTCCCCTTAAAACAGTGTGTCAATTATACTTCTAGAATGTGATTATTCATTCTCAACTTCTACAGGAACCCTAATTTTTCCCAATTTCACGCAATACCCTTACTCTCAACAGATGAATAATTACACAACCAAATTAATCCATAATCATTATTAGTCACGCTTACACATCATCGCAACAACACCATATATGTCACAAAATTCCCAAAACAACCCAAACTGACATTCCAGTTTATGTCGCCTAGCGATTCATCATCTGCCGCCAGGCGGTTCATGAAGCGAAACCCAGAACCCAACATCTGAGCTTGTATCGCCTGGCGGGTCGTGCATGACCGCCAGGCGGTTTCTGGAAAATTTCCAGAAACCCGCATAATCGCGTCTAAATTGAACAATTTGGCATTATCATACATTCGATATAGTACGAAAACATGCAATTAACAACAAAACATCAATAATAGCTCCCCTAACCTGGATTAAAGCTTTCCCGGAGTATTCTTCTACTTCTTTCCTTGGACTCAAAATGACCTCCCTTGGCTTCTCTCAATTCAACCCCCACGGTTCCACTTACACTCTCAATTCCTCACTGAATTTCGCACTCTCTGTCTACCTCACAATACTCTGGTTTAAGGCCCTAAAACAAAAATTGCATTAAGAGGTAAGGTAATGACCATTCAATTGTTGGTTTTCTCTTGTCTTTTCAGCCATCCTTGACTGCTAGGTTTACTAGGGTTCCTTTAACCCTTCAAATTCAAGACAAGGTTTGAACCCACACTCATGCACATACCAACTCAATGTCTAACCATTCAACCAATTCATATTTCATACTAATCAATATAATTCAATTATTATAAAACTTCACAACAGGTTTAATATACATAAAAATAATGCCAATTTAATAACACACAAAAATAGCATACATAAGACTCGAACCCAAGTCCTCTCACACAAATAAGTACTTTCAACCACTTGAGTTAATACTTTTCCACGTTATAATACTCCGCATTTATTACCTTAAAGGTTCTCTTTACCCACATTTATTAAATAATTATTTAATTACTATTTAATTTTTCCCAGGTCTTACACACAAAGAAAATAAATAGCATCTTATAGTTCAATGATCTGGCCATTGTTACTAATTGTGATTTCTTCACCCCCAACAACTTCACACCTACTTTTGAAAAATTAACTTTAAGGCCAAAGCTTGCTCAAAGTTTCTCAAAATACCTTTACTAACCAATGTATTATTGGAGGAAGTCTTGCCTAAAATTATTATATCATCAATGAATTGAGGTAAATCAAATCTATCATTACCATAACTTATGTTGTAACTCTTGTATAACTTTTTTTGCTTGCTCTTGTCATCATTTCACTCAATCCTTTTATTTCAATTATGATAAGAAATGTGCTAGCAGATCTCTAGTCTTACTCCTTTCTACACCCTAAAATCCTTATAGAACTTCCATTTACATAAATAGATATAGAATATGAGCCTATATGTTCTTTGATCCAATTCACCCATCTTTCATGAAATCTCAACCCTTCTAGATAATAGGAACCTCCATGAGACAATGTCACATGCCTTCTTTTTTTAATCTTCCAACTTCATCTACATAAATTCTCCTAATCCTTGATGACACTCTACCTTTAATATCAACGTTATAATCCTTTAATACCCTATTTTGTCATTTGCTATAAATATTTGATAAACATAAAATTATGATTATAGAGTGGAGACTTTTGTTACTTCATTTTTACTATCTCTTTCAATTTTTATTTTTATTTTTCAAAAAATTTCCAACCTTATATTCTTACATTTACCTTGTGTTTGAAGGAAGAATTTCAAAAATTTCAAGAAATTGAAATAGTTATAATTGAATTATCTTCATTTCTTAAATAATTAGTTTGGATGAAGTAATTGAATATCTTATATTTCAATATTCTTATTTAGATAAAACAATTTAATTTATATTTTACGCGAACTCAACTCTACCTTTGAGTCTAACTTAACTTAATTCGGCCTTCAATTTGGTACAACTCGTCTTAGTTTTGCTTCAAGTCGACTCAAGCCGATTCGAACTTAATTTTGGGTGATTTTCAAATTCTACTATTTTAGTTTTTGAAATATCTTCTTAGAATTTCTCAAATTCATTTTGTTTAATTTCTTCATCAAAACATGTCATCTTCCTTAAAAGATTTTCAAGTTCTTCAAATAAATAAGTTAGTCTCTTAAATTTTCTCGTCCAAATACACTATTACAGATTTTTAAAAAATTTACCCCATTCAATAATGATATTATGTCCATTGACTTTGTTATCCCTCTTTAAAAAACTATTTTAATATATCATCATTTTGTTTTTAAGAAAATAATTTACAAAAATCTAAAAATTACAATTTAACTTTTTCTTTTGTATTACATATATGTATTGAAGTAGAAAAGGAAGTGAAAATTTGATAAATGATTAAGAGAATAAAGTATTAGAAAAAGACAAAGAGGATGGAAAGGAGATGAAAAGAGGAATGGACAGGGTTCAAATTCACATGCCAAGGTACTCAAGATGCTAAATAAGTGGTAGCTTATGAGTTTGAAGAAACGCCATTTATAATGACTATTTTTATTTTTTATTTTTTCAATATTTGATGACCAATTTAGTGATGCTTATACATTTTCCAAATCACCTCTTATATTTTATCCTTCATTTGTCTCAAGATAAATATATTTCTTCACATTATTAATATTATTTACTCACGTATTAATTCTTACTAAGAAAATAAAGGTTAGTGTAAAAATATTTTTCACCTCATAAATACAAGTATAAGAACTTCTTTCTTCATTATTTTATAAAATACTACTATAAAAGAAATAATATTATCTATTTTGTTTTCTCAATTTTTCTTTAGACTTTTAGGTGTTGAGACATATACTTGATGAACTTAAAATTGATTTTTTTTACCCATCACCAACTCTTTATTTAGAAAAATTCCATTTCTCCTAAATTATTCACCCAAATGTCATTGTTTATACCATTGAAAAGGGTAGATGGACCCAACCTCCTCATGGCTTTTTTATATTTTTTAAAAGCCTGTTTCTAACTCAGGTACAGGGGACCAACTTTCACAATGATTCATTTTCCTTTTGTTTTTAAATTTGTTTGTGTATATAACTTTTTTATTTAATGAAGCATACTTTAAATATGGAACTTCTAATTTGAGTTTGCTAGGGTCCAATTGTACTTTTTGATTCCTTTAACTTAATGGACAAGTAATTTTTCTTCTCATTATTTTAATGGCTGGAATTCAGTTTGTATATTTTAAAAAATGAATAATTTGTGTTCAAATAATTTTCATCGTCCGGTTTTGAATCAGAACGAGCCATATCATCGGTTTATCATCTAAATTTTTAATATATGTGATCATATAATAAACTCACACAAACATCCATATGTCAGATCAATTATTCGATGTTTACAAATGTAATAATTTAATATTAAACATTAGATAAATTATTATTAAATAAATTAAAAATAATGTCAAAATATAGAAAGCACTATCCAAAACAAATTGATAAAAATGTTTGTTTTTAAATTAAAATAGTCAAACTTCTAGTTCAACTTAAAGATCGTATCTCAGTCAATTGAATTCAATTGGAGTTTAGAATCTTTTCAACTGAATAACAAATGTCCTAACTTTTTAGATGCTACATAACAGAATTTATTAAAAAAAAAGGAAAATTAATTAATATTTCTTACTTTTTAAATATCGACTAAAATCGAGCCGTTAAAACTATAGACACTAAAATGTATTATATAATCTTTATTACGCGGTTTCGTCAAATTTCGTAGTAGTAAAAAATGTAATGAAAAGCAAGCCCACGAGTATAATTAAGATTCATACACTACTAAAAAAAAAATTATATTTTTTATTAATTTTATTTTGAAAATTTTTTCGTAAGAAATCTTACAAATTTTGTTGTAAAAAAAAATTGCAAAAAATTATTATCAATTTTTTGTAAAATATTTTATATAAAACACTTTTCGCAACAAATTTTATAGAATATACTTGCAAATTTTATAATTTTGTAGGAAATAATTACTCACGAAGAAATTACCTACCAATTAATACTCTTAGAACAAATAGTAGAAGAAAAAGTTTTTTCTTACAATCTTTTTTTTAACAAATTTACAAGAAAAAATTCATGTAATATGAGAATTTCTAGTAGTGATATATGTTAAACATGTGCATGAGTTTGAATCGACAATCAATTTGCTTAACAATTTTTTTTCCTGCTATTTAATTTAGTTTTTGAGAAATTATTTATTTTAATTACCCAGTTCGTGCTAATTTTTAAGAAGTTTGGTATTTTGTTTTGGTTACAATTTGTTATTTTGTTTTTGTTCAAGATTTGTATTTAAAACAAATTATTATAAAATAAAATTACCATCTTTTTTCATGTGAAATTAACGTGCCTTTACCAACAAATTAGTTTCAAAAGTCTTCTTCTTTAGAGTGATCTATAAGTGAACTGAATGTAACCCACCACAAAAAGGTCAAAACACATCCCTTCGATTCATCAATTAGATGGATTATAAAACATCGTACACAACACTAGCACCGCTTGTGTTTATAGCACCACTTGTGTTTAATTGAGTTAGAGCATCGTCCAATTTGTCCTGTCGGAATGGTTGTTGGGTTTGGTAAGGTGCTTGTTGATTATGTCTTTGTGGATTTCTATCCTCTTGCTTCCATCCAGAATTATGGTATTGATTATTCCTCCAATTTGAATTTTGGTGTGGAAGTTAAAAAATTTTGGTTTTTTTTAGCTACTCATGAAATTGACCTGCTATTCTTGAATCAACTTTGTTGTTGAACATTGGCCATTAGTACAAAAATCACACCTCAAAACTTGCTGAGATGTGCCAATTTTTGTTCCAACCTACATATTAGTCATTTGCTTTTTAATTTCTTCCATTTGTTGTGAAATCAACTTGTTATGGGCTAAGATTACGCTTTATGTGTCTAATTCCATAATTACTCTCTTATTTGGTTGGCTCCTATCATGTTGCACTTGGTGGTCACTAGTTGACAAGGACTCTATGATTGCAGTTGCTTCAACCACATCTTTAGTCATCATAGATCCTCTTGCAGAAGCATCCAAAAGCATTTTTTGAGAAGAGATTTGTATATCTCCCATGATTCATATAAGGGCACATCCATTAGTTGTGCAAAAGTTGCGATTGCTGACTTAGCACCTACCTACTTATCTTGATGGTGGGAAAAATTTGGTCAAGAACTTCATTTCCACATCTTTCTAGTTCACCAAACTTTGTTTTGGTTGAGATTGCAACCAAATTTTTGCTTTTCTAGTTAAGGAAAGGGAAACAATCTAAGATAAAGTGCCTCCTCATTCTCTCCTAATATTCTCATGGTGCCATACAATTCATAGAATGTTGTTATAAGTGACAGCAAGGTAGGTTTCATTTCCACACCCTTGGTAGGTTTAACTATGCTTGAAAACCTCCTTGGCCCTTGCTGCTACACATAATTTTTGAATAATCTATTTTGTTCAGTATGTCCTGCCTTTTGTTCCTCTTGATTATACTGAATTAAGTTAGGAGAAGGTGCATTTTCTTCAATATGTTGTTGTTGCTGCTCGAGTTGTGCCTACTTCTTCTTTCTATTTTTGTTGTTTTTCTCCTTGCCATTTTCTCTATTTCTGGACAAAACAGCAGAATTTCTTTTTGTTCTCTTCTTGGCATGTAAAATAGCTCAAGATCACGTGAGCATAGCAAAGTGATATTTCAAAATAGAATTAAATAACTAACTACTGCGAAAGTTTACAAAAATATACAACAAACTCAAGGTGATTACTTAGCACAACTCCCTAACAATGGCGCCAAAAATTTGTTGTTGCCTAGTTGAGGGTTTAACTTATCCAACAAGTGTATTGGGTCAATTGTAGCACAACAAGGTCGTATCCACAACAATTTGATAAATAAATTAATAATCTATAATTTACTTCAAGTTTGTCAATGAAATAATAGCAAAGGTTTGGTTTAATAACTTAAAAACATATTTGAAAATTGAGAGAAGTGATGTTGATTAAAGACGTTGTGATTGAACTTGGCTTCTTTTACTCAACTACACCGCCCTTAATTATCTATAAATTATGTTCTTTATTTTAGTGTTCTTGGAAGTACGTTGTAGATATAACCTCATGCATGAGAGTTAGAACCTATGGGTGTCAGATGCAGGATGTCCCCATCCATGTGGAGGAACCCTTGCATTAAGAACAAGATTCTTTAAACCAACTAAAGTCACATATCCATGTATGGTATATGCCAAACATTAGGAGACTTGATTGGATCTAAACACTAGACTAGATGTCTTTACATCTAGTGCTGATGAGGTATGACGATTGGCCAAGTCACCAAAGCAATTAATACAAATCAAGTAACCAACACCTAAAACAAGAACATAATAAATATATAATCAAGTGCAGTACAAAGAGTTTAGAAGTTACACCTGATCTCAACTAGAGAAGAAGTTAACTACTCATGATGATATATACAATGAGAACATGGAGTAGCCTTCCTCCCTCCATAGTTTTACAAAGATGTACAATGAGAACAAATCTAACTATGGAGTTTCTCTCTAAAATGATTTACAAAATCAACATGAAAATAACAGAGACATGCCTTATATTTATATAATTTCTATTGTTGCTTCATCCTTGAAGATCATCCATGGAGGTTTCCTTCATGAGTGGGTTTGGTCCTAAACTTGGGCAATCACCTTGGTGATCAGTAATAGAACTTTCCATCTCATGGAGGTTTTCTCTTGATGTTAAGCTTCAATTCTGGAGCTTTGGGTTTTCTTGTAGTAAATGTTTCTTAAAATGTGGCTTAGTCCCAATGTTGTCGCTCAGTCGTAGACTTCAAATTTGAATTTTCTCAATTCATCTTTCTGGCAGAGTTACAACTTTTGGGGTTTAGCTCAAACTTCTCAATTTCCTTCATTTTACCTACAAAAATAGCACAAATATATTAAATTCAACTTATGACTTATATTCTCCTCATTCTGTATTTATATGAAATTAAGGTTATTTTAATGATTTTTACATTGAATTAATGCAAGATAAGTATCTAAATAATATGCAATTTAACTAATATTAGATAATTATCAGTTCAACAAACAAACGAGACTATAGGGCCTTAAAATTTGTCTTAATTTGCTTTTCAACCAAGTCTATACGGCCTCAAAATTAAATAATCAATTCAAATAAAAAACACTATTTGGCTTCGATTGTTGCATAAATCGAACCTATATATCAGTAAAATAAATAAATAATTTAAATTAAGATGGGATATTTGGCTTCAGTTGTAACATGGACCGAGGCAAAGTTTCATTTTATGCTTCAGTTAATGTAGCAACTGAAGCCAAATGTGGGATTCTTTTTTTAAATACCTTTTCTGTTTTGGTTTGATCTCACATTTTAAACCTGCACATATTTTCAAACTAGAACAAAAACAACATAATACATTTTATGAAATCCAAAATCATCTAGAATCCAAATACAACTATAAGTCTTCTCTTACAACAAGTAAATATTGTATATATTATTGTACATTTGAATTATAAATTTTGCAGAAGTTATCCTACCATACGTTATGGACTTATCGGGAATTGGTGCACTATTCTTGAATTTCTACAAAAAATTAAATTAAATTCAATTAGTATATAGAAAGACAAAGTTGCAAAATATTTGTTTCAATGCAAATATATATTACTGCTTTCCAACTAGTTGTAATACGAGCACGAACAATGAGGAATAATTTATCTTCTTCTAGTCGGTCTTCCTTGGTGGAATCGACAACATGTTTAGTTCGAGAAACAATTGAGAAGTCTAGTAATTCATCGTACCATGTCCATGTTATATAACTTCTATGAAAACCATCACAAATAAGATATTCCCTAACTTCATTTGCATTCAACATTCTCTATTTCAAACAATTACAAGGACATCTAAATTTCACCTCATCATCACTTTTACCCTCATTACGTTGCACAAATTGTATAAATTCTTCAACTCCTTTCTCATACTCATCACTGATGCATGGTAAATGAATTAAATCTCAATACATATATATATATATATACTAAAATTGTGTGCACAATTTTAGTAATCTCTGAATTAACGATCATGTCGCTTTTGTATTTAAGGTGTGACCCTATCCAATTCAAGAAGATTCACTCTTTTTTTATTTGTACATACTAGTTTTAAAAGACATATCTTAAATTTCATGAAATTTTTCCAGCATTTCGCATTGATCTTCAAGTTATACGAGATGAAATTGATTATCAACCACAATCAAATAAGCACCCAAAGATCAATACAAAACACAGTTAACAAATATTCATGAATTTTAAGATATGTATATTAAAATATACATGCACTAATAAGCAACGAAAAAGTGATTAATTTTCTTAAACTGTTTAATCGAACAATTCAAGATTCAATACATATAAATTATTAGTATTGTCTCCTCTTATATTAATTTTTACAAAATACAACTTCAAAAGCAAAGCTTGGAGACAATACATAATTTTCATATTGAATCTCAAACGGGAAACTAGGACTAACTCAATGTAAGAAAATCAAACAATATATTTAAGCAAATAATTAATCGCATATGTCTAACATAAAACAAATAACAACATACTATAAAATCATAGGCTCATATTAGAAATAGGAACCTGGGAGCGTCAAAAGCGAATGACAATGGAAGAGGATGCAATAGTCCCACCACACTACAACAGTACCTAAAAAAAAGTAACCACAACAAAGAAAAACACCATAAAAAATAGCAAAAACAAACCAAAACAATAAAAAACTTAAACAAAAAGCACCCAAATTGCACAAAAAAAAAACGCAAAAGAAAGGAAACTAGCAGCATTTTTCAACCCATACACACGTGTTATTGAACTCACACACGAGGCGAGGAGGGTGGCGATGCGATGGCAGCTGGTTGGCAGGGGCAAGAAGCGCACAGGTGGTTGGTCGTGGAAGGAGAGACAATGGAAGCGAGAGGAAAAGAAAACGAGTTTTTGAGGAAGAAGAACAATGCCCACGCCTCTACAATTAACTTTTTGAACCCTAAAAAAGCCTATGGCCCTGGTTCAATTTTTAACTGAATCTGAAAGCATAATCTGACTTGGTTCAATTGGTAACCAAGGTCAAACACGATGATGCCAGTGACAATTTTGAAATATTAAACAAATTTTAGGCTTCGATTTAGACAACCCAAAGCATAAAAGGGCTTTCGGCTTCAATTTTCGTGGAATTTGAATAAACTTATAGACCCCGAGTCCTTTAAAATTGAAGCATAAAGGGTTATAAGCCTTGATTCGTTAGGAACCGAGACAAAAAACCATGTTCTGCTTCGGTTATATTGGCAACTGAGTCAGAAAAGTTTGCAAAAATTGTAAAAATATCATCGTGTCCTTATATGCTTCGTTTCCGTAAGAACCAAAATATATAAAGCGATTTTAAATCCAAAAACTACACTAGTGCTCGTGGATTTTTTGAGTCTAAATCCATTCAAAAGTCTAGTAACACTAAGATTGAGACCTAAGTATATATATATATATATATATATATATATATATATATATATATATATATATATATATATATGTATATAAAAGACATATTTTGTTTCATACATAAATGAGTTAATTATCAATAATTTGTTATTTTAATAATTAGTATATTACTAATAGTTTTTCAATCGAATATAGTACTTAATGACAATTCATTATCCTTATACCCAAATATTATATTGTAGTGTAATTATATTCATTAAACGACAAACGCTAATGAAATGAAAAGCTCATTACAAGGTTAACCTTTAAATGCTTCTTCAAGCACTTTTTATTTTAAAATACATTAATTTTTAGAATGATGGGTTGAGTTCAAAAGGAATGGTGAATTGAACTATGATATATTTTCGCAATAGGATGAGTAATTAAATAATTAATAAATAAAATTGCAATATACTAGTTTTAGTATTAAATGAAGATTTAAATTGAATTACATATAATATTTAGGCAGTATACCAAGAAAGTAAGGAATATATCTTGCAAAGAAAAGAGAGAGATAAGATTCATATTGATTCACTTCATTACAAGAGTTATATCTAGTTGTATAATCATTTTGATTAGATGAATCTACTATATTTTCAAGTTTTACATAAACTCCTCAAGAAAATAAAATCTTTTACCACCACTCGTGAATTCTATCACAAACACCCATGACAGCTTTAGTCAAGATGAACACACTAGAGAAATTATAATAAAGGAACAAGATCATCCAATCAAAGATACAAAATGATATAGAAAAAAAATATAAAGTAATCATAATATACTCTAATTATGATATAAAAAATAAAATTAGAAAAACACCACAAATATTTCAAATATTATGATGGATATATGGAACCTCTAATTTCTTCTTTTTCTCTCTAGATTTTCTTTTTCTTTCATTAACTCTACTCTTTTATCTCTTTTCTTATTTTTTTTATATATCCAAACCTTCCTTCAATTTCCTTACTGATTATCACGAAAATTTGATTTCTAATTAGATATTAATTACTCATTTAAATATAGATGATAATCCGAGATTAGTCATTTAAATGAACTAGCATCCATAAGTCCCCGCCCTAAGCCATCTTGTCTGTCTTTTTGCTCCTTTATATAAATATAACTAATTTTTCGCAATATATTATATATTTCTTTAATTATTTATATTTATAATAAATAATTAATCCATAAATTTTTCTTTTAATTACTATAAAATACTCAAATTTAAAATTAAAAAATTATAAACTAATTTATTATTCTTTTTAAATCTAAATTTTGATTTTATGTAACTGAGTCCACATCCCAACCTCACAATTACAAATAAATTAAAAATATTGATCCACACTTCTTATACATACAAACCATTTATTTTAATAACTTTTTATACATCGAATGTGTGCATGAAGAAGCAACTTGACTCACATTCAAATCCCTATATATTTAAATACTCTTACTTTAATCCTATTAATTTCCAGCACAACAATAGTTATTAAAATTGTATAAGAAGGTGTGAAGAAAAGACAGTATAATAATAATAATAATAATAATAAGTATAAATGATGAGAATACGATGTATTGGCATGGTATGGTAGTAGTAGCAGTGAGAGGTGGGAAAAAGCCATAAACGTTGAAGGCGGCGTGAAAAGATCGAACCCAAATGAAAGCCATCACTTTTCTCTTTTCCTTTTCTCTTTCTCTTTCTCACGTCATCCACACCTTTTCCCACTCCATTCTTCGCCATCATTCCACCCTTCTCCTTACTCATCTGCCACCTGTCTCCACCCCCTTTCCCCTCTTCTTCCACCCATTTTTATTAATCTACTCCTCAATGCATTCATTTTTCATCCATGGAACCAAAAAACACACATTTTATAATCATATAACTAACCATTTCAACCTACCAAACTTAAAAAGACATTAACTTTTTATGATGTTAATTTAGTAAATGCCTTTTAGACTCTTAAATATTTACTGGGTATTGAAGACACCCTCTGTACACTTTTTTTTATTTAAATTTTAAAAATGAAACGATTATTGTATTTATCAAGGTTCAAGATCATTTAGGAGATGATAATGGGTGTAGTCGGTTAGCATTGATTGTTATTTATGTATTCAAATATCAAGGAATAAATAATAATTGAAAAGGAATATTATATTGAAAGTAAAATAAAATAAGCATACTAAATTGTTACAATGAGGAAAACAAGAAACCAAGTGATACCAGAAGCATTTTATATTGTGTGGAGTAGGGTCACATGTTTGAACCCAAATGAGAAGCAAAGAGAAAAGGCGACACTTTTTTCAAAATTTAAAAAAGGTAATCTTTTTTAAAAGGAAAAGACTTTGTAGTAGAAAAAAAGGGAAAGGGAAGAGAGAAAGATGATTTTTTTTCTTTTTTTTTTTAATTTTTAATGAAAGAAAACATAAGAGATGGTACTGTAGTATAGTGTGTCTTTGATGCCTCACGTTGTTTGTGCTTTTTGCAGGGTGGGACTTTTTCTCCAGAGGGATTTTAGTGCAAGTGTGATGTCTGTCTACACTTGAAAAGTTGTCTTGTGTGGAAACAAATTCAGAAAGAGAAAGAAAGCCACTTTTTTGTTTATTTTTCTTTTTCTCTGTGTAAAATATTTGATTTTCTTTTTTCCTCTGCTTCCCTTCTATGTAATGGGTGTTGGAGGAGCTTAGTTTCAAAGTGTGCAACACAATCACCATCAACAACATGTCTCAGACAGAGAAGGATCCGGGTATCAGGCTATTTGGCAGGAAGATTCCGGTGCCGGAATGTCAGATTCCGACCAACTCTGGACCCACGGTACATACTTCTTTACTGTAGCCCAAGATAACTGTTTGAGTTCGTTTCTTCATGAATCTTGTATTTTTCTGTTTTTATTCCTTGTCTGTATAAATGGGTTGGTCGTAAAATTGGATTTTGTTTCTCTTTTTTAATGTTTCTCGTGTCTTCGTAGTTCCTGGTCTGTCATGAGAGTTCATTTCAAGCTTCTCAACCTTGTGGAATTTGAAGGGTTGTATCTTAACAAATGAAAGCTTTTGTTTGGCTTAATTCAGAATTAGTTATATATGTGTTTAAGGTTCAGAGATTTGATTTGTTTACACAAATTAAGGCGGTGTTAAGAGGAAGCAAGTTATTATTCCTATGAAATGCAGCTTTGAACTTGTTTCATTTTGAATTGGAGCATCTTTAGCTTCTGGTTTCGTTGTTGTTGGTGCGAAGAGGATGTCCGCTTCATCTGAAAAACAAAAGCATTTTGTAACTGATTATTTTCACTAGATTGGATCTTGTGGCATCTTATATATCTCTTAGCTTGATTTGTAACAAAGAATTTGGTTCTCTTCTTATTATTGAAGTCATTTTCTACACTAATTTTCTAGGTGTTCTTTGGCGGTTTCTTTTGGCATTTATGTACAGTAATTGCTTTGGAGACTTTATTCTTAAATAGTGAAAGCCTTTCGTCTTTCGTCTAGCTTTTCAAGTACATGAATTCAGTTGAATGCTTATGCTCATATTGCATGGAATAAACTGAATTTGCGACAGAGTTAATACATACGACAGGCTATGCTTATCTTAATGAACTAAAAGATCATGAGCTGAGGTATCAAAGAAGATTATCGTTATGTTGATTGTCTGCTATGTTGTCTTTTGTAGTGTTTGATGGAAAATGAGTGTAACATGATCATTTTGTTTCTTTTTGCTTGATTTATCTGACTGGTTTAAATTTTTAGGATGCTTGCAGCAGCATAAAAAAGGCGGCGGAACTGGAAATACCTAGTGAATGTGGAGAAAACTCTGAAAAACAAGAAAACTCTTCTGATTCAAGGGATAGCAAACAAGAGTTCCAGCATAAAGTGCAGGAAAATGAGGCAGTAGTAAACCCCAAACCAGTGGAAGATAACACGGAGAATGGTGGCTCAGACCAAGATAAAGTCTTAAAGAAACCAGACAAGATTCTTCAGTGTCCACGATGTAACAGTTTGGACACCAAGTTTTGTTATTTTAACAACTACAACGTTAACCAACCCAGGCATTTCTGCAAGAACTGTCAAAGGTATTGGACTGCCGGTGGAACAATGAGAAATGTTCCCATAGGTGCTGGGAGACGGAAGAACAAACACCTAGCGTCGCAATACCGACACATTATAGTATCCTCGAATGGAATTCCTGCGTCCAGACTAGAATCTGAGGACACATCTGGTTTCCAACATGTCACAAGTCTTGAATCCTCGGTTCCTTTCAGGTCTTCAGCAGATAGCAGCACTGTTTTGAAGTTTGGGCCAGATACCCCTCTCTGTGAATCAATGGATTCAATGCTTAATCTTAGAGACGAGAGAAGATGTGTTGATGCAAGTTCTATAAACCGTGTAGAGTATGCTGGGGAACCATCGTTATGTGGATCTTCTGTGACGAACAATGGAAATGAATTATCAGAACACAAGACATCAAATTGGTTACAATGTTACCCTGTTCCTCCATGGGTGTTAACTTATCCTGGTTGGAACAATGTGAGTTCCATGGAGGCAGTTCATCAGTCTTCAGCACCAATGTGTAGTCCATACAACACTGGTCCTGCACCAATGCAATGGGGTCCAACAGCAATGGTGGCAATTCCTGGCATGTGCCCATCCAGCATTCCTTTGCAGCTTGTTCCACCATCGTGCTGGAGTGGAACAACACTCTGGAATGCTGGAACTGGGGCTATGTCCATAGGATCCAATGCTTGTCTTTCGCCGTCGTCCTCCACGAGTAACAGTTGCTGCTCAGGCAATGGCTCCCCAACCCTTGGAAAACATTGTAGAGACACTGTTTTTGCTGATGAAGAGAAATCAGACAAGTGTGTTTTGGTTCCAAAGACCATCAGAACTGATGCCTCTAACGAAGCCTCAAAAAGTCCTATGAGGGCTGCATTAACCATCAAGCCTGATCAACATAATTCTCTGTCAAATGGTGATGTTTTGAAGAAGATTGATCCAAAAGAAGGCAAAGATCGCGTGTTGGGTGCCTCTCAAATCTTGGAAGCCAATCCAGCAGCTATTTCTCGTGCTCATGCATTTCAGGAGAGCATATAGTGATTTTCTAGCTTCAAGTTTGTTCCCATTGCCATTTTTTTGGTCAAATAAGCTAGTGCATATTGCTGGCTTTTGTTTCACTTGCAGAAATCTAATTTGCAGATAGCATTATTGTGTAACTTTCAATGGTGTACTTAATCTATATTGAAGTATGTTCACTGAAAATGATGGTTTTGCCTTTGCCACAATAAACAGAAAATTGATAGTGATTACTTCCTGCAACATTTCTCATTTAAGGCAGTGTATAAGGAAGTTACAGAAGTGATGAAATTGTATTATAGTATGTGAGATTTGAGATCTTTTACGCTAGTGAAGTCATTATCCTTTTTCTTTTGGGGGACACTACCTTTGAATTTTATTTGGTGAAGTCATAATTGGAAATGGTTTGAAGTGCAGTTGTAAGCAGGCAAAGACTGAAAGTCCTTTTTTGCAAGTGCTTTTACTTTATCACTTTTTCCCATCTTTCTTGGTGCCATTTATCTTGTTTACTTAACCAAAGTTTGTATCTGTCTCAAAAGCCTTGTTTTAAGGCCCTACTTTTTACATGAAAAGATCCCTTTACCAAACCAATAGAGGTATCTTCTTTTAGGTAACACAACCAATGGAATATATGCTTTTTTGACTCATGTCAAAAGAATGCTCAAACACTTCATTTCACACAACACATTCTTTTCACTTATTCAAGGAAAAATAAAGAATCAAAATTATATATCAATTCTCCAGCGTCTTTGATTGTAAGTAATCATTTGCAACACCATTTTTTGTTCATCATCAATCATGATGGGTCTTCTTTTGTGATCACAAACTTTTATTAGGCCTGCATTGCCTACAAGAAAATAGAAGGTAAACCAAATTATATTTTTACTTAAATTTAATTTAGACTTTTTTTTTCTTTTTTTAAGTTGTGTACTAATTAACTGATTTTTACTTACAAGAGAAGTCAAATGTATTTTACCTTTCTATGAAATACTGAGTGTAAAGGTAACACATTTAACTTTTCTTTTTCATAATATTTTTAAAGATAATAGTATTATGACTCCTATTTTTTTATTTTCATCTTTTATTTATTGACGTGATTTAGTGTGGATTATCGATTAATATATTATTATCTTTTCTTTTAAAAGAATTAATAATACATATTAAATGACGTTAAAAAGTAAAGAATGAAAAAAAAAATGAGAATTATAGTATAATTTTTCTATTTTCAAAGTAAAAAGTACGGGTGAACATACATGGCCCAAGTAAAGTAAACATGTTCTTTTTTATGTAATTGATTGTTGTTACACACTTTGGTAGTTTTTCCTTGCACCTCCCGTTTACATACGAATGAGGAAAAATAAACTTTTAAAATCTTTTACACTTTTCGAGAAGGGTGATGATTTATAGAAATTTAAGTTTTCATTCTGCACCTATTCTAACACCAATAGAACTGTATAATTATTTTAAAATATAAAATAGTTCAAGAAGAGTTAAATTAAAAATATTTAAAAAAATAGTTTTTATTAAGTGTTGAATAAAGGTAAGAAATTTGAGAAGTTTACATAAATAATTTTACTTTAAAGAAATACAAATTGATTGGTATTAAAAAGTTTTCAAATTAAACCGTCTGAATTGTAATCGAAAAATATTTCAGGATAAGAATTCTATAATTCATGCTCTTCCATTCCCAAATGTATAATGCGAAATTAGTTTTTTTTTTTAATTATTTTGAATTATTCACTTTGAAGCAATCCGTATATGATAAACATTTATCATTTATATTGAATTTCCCACAACAGTTTAGAATCTATTCCGAAAAAATGGATTTCTCTTGTTTTCATTCCTTGATTTAAATTAATAAAATATGTTAATATTTGATGGAACTTCTTTCCAAACATTATTAGTCATCGATTTAAATATTAATTTATAAAATAAAAAATTTTGATTATTAAAATAGTCATTATTATGAATAAAAAATTATAATTGATTGTTAAATTATTCACTAATTAATTAGACAAATTTAGAAATCAATTTCTTTGATAGTAAAAATCTTGATAGCTAATGTTTACTGATTAATTTTCTTTGGTAGCTAAATTTTAGAAATTAATTTAGCGACTAATTATAATTTTTTATTCATATAGAAACTATTTTAGCAATCAATAATTTTTATTTTGTAGATTGGTATCTAAATTGGTTACTATAGTGATTAACAACTTTTACTAAAATTGATTATTAATGATAGTTTTCTTAAAGTGATAAAATATACTAGAGCTCAAAAAGGATAATTAGTCGAAATTTTTAATATAAAGTGATTTTGGTTAGAAAGTCAATTAGCTCGGTTGTTACCTTTTGTATGAATATATGATGAAAGGAAATAGTCCGATTTGGATTGAATAAATAATTATAATTATTAGCTTTTAAATGTGAGTTTGATCAACATACTTAAGAAAGAAAGAAGATGATGTATTATTCTTTTGTGTGAAATGTTGATGATTATACTCATCCATCCCATTAAACTTGGGTACTAGTCTAGAAAATTTTTTAGGTGGTCTATATATATATATATATATATATATATATATATATTCTCGAAAAGCCTGCAATTAGCTTTGACCCAATATTCTGGTCTAACTCGACTTAACCAAACCTGACTTAATTGCACTTAGTCACACTTGGGCCCAAGTTAACCTAGACTGAATCCAAGTTTGACTTGATCAGAATTGACTCAAAGTAACTTAGTTGAACATGATCTCATCTTGAGTTGGCTTGACTTAAACCTGGGTTAACTTATTTTGATTGGCTTGGGCTTAACTTGATTGAGTTTAGACCAAATCACTTTGACTTTAACCTAAGCCAATTCAACTCGACCTGGATGGGTAGACTTAGCTTGACTATGCTGGCTCAACTTGACCTATACTCAACTTAACCTGGTCTTAATCTGGTTAGGGCTGATTTGGTCTTTATTAGACTAGAACTCCACTAAGCCTAACCAAACTCGATTTAACGTGGGTCAATGTGACTTAAATGAATATTGACCCACCCTAACTTGGTTTGACTTGGGCTCACTAACTTGACCTAAATCCTAACCAACTTGACTCGACTCGACCGACTAGACTAGATGAGATTAGGGTTGATTCGACTTGACTTAGGTCAGAGAAAACTTAGCTTGACACAACTTGACCTCGTATTGGTTGGACTAGGACTAACCTGATCTTGATCAATCTAGGATGACCTGGGCGTAGCCCAATTGGCCTTGATTAGGACTCGGACCTACTTAACTTAAGTTAGGTCTATATCAACTCGAATCAACCTTGACTCAGATCCATTTGACTTGACCCTGATCAAGTAAGACTCAACCTGAGCTTAAATAAGTCCGGATCAGGTTGAAATCCTTGAGTTTGGGTTGCTCTAATATTCATGACTTGAAAATAATCTCATTTACTATAAATTAAGAAAAATTTGTTCAAAAAAGTCTTAAAGAATTTTGACCAAAAGATAATATCAATTAAGATTGACAAAAGATAATTAATATTGGTATTTTTAATTTTTAACAATTATTTAATATTTAAATAACTTTTTGAATATGATGATAATTGAAATATTTTTTAAATAAAAACATTTAAATTCATTAAATTTGAATTGTCAAATCTAAATAAAATATTTAAAATAAAACAATTTAAAATGAAATTAATTCAAATTTCAAAACAACTGAACGTTTTAAAAATTATGAAATTTTCTATCCAAAAAAAAAAAAGTTTTCTAAATCATTTTCCATACCAAGTCAGATTATAACAAATACTTTTTTTTAGAGTTATTTATGATAAGAAAAACTCCATCACACTTAAATAAGAAAAAAAATGAACTTTAAATTGGTTTTCCAATAACATCTCCGTGAGGTAATAACATGATGTTTCCTTATTATATGGACTTGCTTAAGCAAGCAATAAACTCACTTGATCTTTCCAATGTTTCTTCATCTCTGCTTCCATATTTTCAATCACACACTTTAAGTGAGAAATAAATTCATTTAATCGAGCTACATTCCGTATCATTCTCAGCTCTTTTATATTTCATTTAAGCATAAAGTTTAATCTATTTTCACTTGCTGAGTTAAAAGCATTCATAGAACTTGTAAAAAAAAAATATTCAATTTGAATTTTTTTTTTATAAAAAAAATAATAGTTTTATTTTCTAGAAATTTAAAATTCATAATCATAGGATATATGTTTAGTATAAGGTTTTGTTGGAAAAAATCACTATCAATTATCGTCTTTACTTCCAAGAATCACCCTACTAATAGAGAAATAATATTAACACAAGGAACACAACGTGAAAACTCCAAAATTGAAGAAAAATCACGACCTTTGTTTAATGACAACCAGAAAATAACACTATGTAAAAATTTGTACAACACAAACTATCTTCTCACGTACATTCACACTCTCCAAAGCAAGAATTAAACTCAAACCTCATAATACTCTATACAAGAGTATAAGAAAAGTTAAATACAAACTTAAAGTGTGTTTGACTGGAACAAGAAATATCATGGACTTAAAGTCTATAATATAGTCATCAATACCCACTCCCTTGCTTATCCTAGGAAATGTGTGACTTTACAAGATGCATATTTTCATCATACTTAACAAACTCCACCATGATTAAGATACACATCTTCCTTGTCTATACCAACAATCATACTCCACTATAAAAGAGTATATTCTCTTGAAATTAAACCATCCAAGAATTTTCATGCATTCTGCATCAATGTTAACCAATGCCGGTGTATAATATTACCACACACCTTGTATCAATATTAGTCAATGCCCTTGCATAAACACCATACATCATGCTTCAATGCTAACCAATGTTTGTGTATAATGACTACACACCTTGCATCAATATTAGCCAATGTCCGTGTATAAAACACCATACGCCATGCATTAATGCCAACCAATGCTCGTGCATAATCTCCACACACCTTGCATCAATATTAGTCAATGCTCGTGTATAAAATTACCGCTAGAAAAGGTAATCCTAGCACTCATAGTTTGCCCAACCAAGAGCTGCCACGTGTCACAGTCTTCCACTTTGAAATCGGACCAACCAGGAGATGTCACATTTCACAATCCTCCATTATCAAATTGAGTAACCAGGAGTTGTCACGTCATCTCTTTCTTCCTTAAGTAGATCTACAACACAACCAACATTTTTCACCGCACAACCACTACAGGAACAACACCAGACCCTACTCCAGTAGCCTTTGTCGAAGAACCAACCATCACAGGTCTACCATAGTACCACGACACAACACTCGCCAACCACGTAGCACCGTTGCACAAGCCACAGAATGTTGCCACTACATCGAACCTCCACCGCACTGCACATGAGCCATTGCACCACTCACCGAACCAGATCGTGCCCTACCACAACAACAACCACAAAACCTCCAAGTGCATTCCATGCAAACCCATATTTGCAAGCCCAAATTTGTAAGCTATACCACACGAATAAGATATGTAAACTGCAGAGCCCTTCCTCCATGCAAACCACAAACTGCAAACCGCAAATCACAAATAAGAACAAAACATGGAAACCCTAAAACTAGAGAAAAACCACAATCGTTGGCTAATGAAAACCCGAGAATAACACTATATATGTAAAAATTTGTACAACACATAGACTACCCTCCCATGTCCTTTGACCCCACATATACCTACCATCTTCAAAATAATAATTAAACCCAAACCTCACAACACTTAAAAGTATAAAAAAAGTAAAATACAAACTTAAAGTGTATTTGAGTAGAATAAAAATTTAATGAACTTAGAGTTCATTATATAATCACCAATATTCACTCTCTTGCTTATTGTAAGAAATGTGAGACCGTACAAGATGCATATTTTTATTGGACTTAAAGTGTTTTATGTTGGCACAAGCAAGCTTGAAGCAAATAATTGATAAAACCATGTGCATGAACATCTTAAGTGTTTGATGAATATTGATGAAGATTCTCTTGAAGATTAGGTTTTAGTGTGTTAAATATGTAAATAACATGTTAAATGTAATGTGTTAGTGTTATATCTTGTTGATAGGCTATATGACATAGGTTAGATGTCTTGTGTGCCTTAGTGTGTCTCTTTTAATCTGTTAAAATGGGTTTTAACAGGTTAAAAGGCTTGCTGTATATAGTTTCTGGTATGAATGCATTCAGTCAGTTGAATTATTTTTTAATCGACTAATTTCACTTAAGTCAGGTGAAATCAGCTGACTGTACAGAAAATTCAATCGACTATTTTCACTTAAATCAGACTATATAAGTTGTGTTTTTGCGAGCAGAGGTGCGAATCTGAGTTTTTGAGCATAAAATTTTGTCATTCATCTTTGGGAAACGTTCTCTCTCTATAATACACAGTTGGAAGTCATGTTTTGAAGATCTTGGTTGATCTTGGAGGTATTTTGACTTGTGAGTAGCTTGAAGAACACATGTATGGTTGGCTAGGGACAGCCACCATCAGGTTTGGATGTTCTTGTGCCTCTGAATGGTTTGCCTGATGTGATTTCAGGTCTGCAAGTGTGATTCTTGTAGGTTGTGTGTCTAGATTTTTGCGTGAGTCAAAAATCTTGTGTGTTTTGTTGTTTAAAAGTGTAATCTTGGTTTGTGATTTGTAAAACTTTTGAATATAGTGGAAACCAGGCTCAGGTTGTCCTGGTAAACTGGATGTAGCTCTATGATTGAGTAAACCAATATAAAAATAACTGTGCATTTCTCTTTCCCTCATCTCACTCTCTTTGAAACTCTTTAAAAACTCAAGAAAACCAAGCAATTTGATCTTTGGTGTGATTTAATGCGTTCTTGTGTAATCTAAGGCTTTATACTTGTTATAAATACTAATTGGAACAAGTCTTGTATGTAAAAGATTGTTGTTTGAGTTGAATTCGCAAATTCTGCATTCTGCATAATTCTCCAGTATTTTAGCCGACTGATTTGTCTTTTTAATCGATTGTTTCATAGCATCAAGAACAATTTAGTCTGCTATTTTATATTTTAATCGACTGAAAGTGTAATGGTTTGTTGCATTTACATCCAAACTTTCCAGTCCATTAGATTCAATTGAAAAGTTTTATAAAGCCAATTCAACCCCCCCCCCCCTTCTTGGCTAAACTCACCATTTCAAAACTAACATTTTATGCTTACTAAACATTTTTTTTTAAATTACTTTTTTGGTCATTCTATTTGTCAAGTAGTATCAAATTGATTCTCCAATTTTTTTTATCTCAATTTGGTACTTGTTTTTTTAAAAATGATTCAATTTGGTTATTGCCATCATTTTTGACCAAATGGTGTTAAAGTCAACGCCACTTGTCAATTTGTGATTTTTTTTTTATTTTTTGGATTTTCTTGAATTTTCTTTTCGAATTTTTTTATTTGTTTTCGCACATGTCACTTTAGAATGTTGTCACATGTCAAAATGATTCAATTTGGTCCCTATATTTGTTTTTAGTTTCAATTTAGTCCAATTTTTTGCAAAAATGAAGCAATATTGTCCCTCCTTAAATTGAGAATCAATTTATTTTTTGTATAAATCTTATGATGATATACTTACTAAAATTTACGGGTGATCATGGATTGGATTTTTAGTGATCCAATCCACATCCATTTTGGATCCAAATAATTGGATTAGATTTTCGATCCAAATCTATTTTTTTAAAAAAAAATAGGTTGGATTTTTTAAAAATCCATATCCAAATATTTAGATCAAGTTTCAATCCAAATCTAAATATTTGGATCAAGTTCAAAATCCAAAATCCATTTTTCATAAAATAAATTTAAATTCAATTTTTTAAAACTTGTGTCCATAGGGCTGACACCATAGAATTTGGCAGATTTTTTGTTGCGGCCAACGATGCCAAATTTCAGCATGGGATGAACTTGGATGACTTTCGAACGAATTTCGGTCGGGGACAACGTGACCAAATTTGGGCCAAGGTCGACATGACGAAATTTTAATCGAGATCGACTTGATTGGATTCGATTGAATTTCGGTCAAGGTCGATTTTGCCTAATACGACCAAATTTTGGCCAGAGTCGACTTGGCCAAATATGGTCACATTTGGGTCAGGGCCTGATCAGTCAAATTTCGGTCAGGATTGACTCCATTAAATTCGTCGGTCGGGACTGACTTCACTGAACATGGTCAATTTTCGATCACAGCCGACTAAGTTGAATATAGTCAAATTTTGTTCGGAATCTACTCGACCGAATACGGCTAAATTTGGGCTAGTGCTGACTCGACCAAATTTTGGTCATGACCAACTCGACTGAATTTGGCCAAATTTAGGTCTGGACCGACTCGCCTAAATATTACCAAATTTCAGTCGCGATCGTCCCTGTCGAATATGACCAAATTCAGGCCAAGACCAACTCAGTCAAATTTTAATTTAGGCCAACACGACCGAATTTTGACCGAAGCCAACTCGACTGAATTTGGTCGAATTTCGGTCGTGGTCGACTCAGTTGAATACGGCCAAATTTCGATCGTGACCGACTCATTTGAATACGACCAAATTTCATCCTAGGCCGTCTCAGCCGAATACGACCAAATTTGGACCAGGGTCGACTCGGCCAAATCTCAATCAGGGCCGACTCGATTGAATTTTACAAAATTTTGATTGGAACAACTAGGCTAAATACAGCCAAATTTTGGTCGCGTTTGTCTCGACCGAATACAGTCAAATTTTGTCTAGGTCAACTCAGCCCAATGTAGTCAAATTTGGATCGGGGTGAACTCAACCGAATACTTCCAAATTTTGTCCAGAACCAGCTGGAACAAAATTCGATCGGGACCGACTTGACAGAATTTGGCCTAATTCAGCCAAATTTTGTATGGGGTCACGCCAACTCAATCAAATACGACTAAATTTTGGCTAGTTCGTCTCAATCTTTAGCCTAACCTAACCAAAAATATAAACTAAAAATTTGGATTGGATATTTTGGATTATCCATTTCGAAAATCTAGATTTAGAGTATGAATATACAATCCATAAAATATATAAACTGTAGATCAGATTGATATCCAAATCTAATAAAATAGATTGGATTTTTAATAAAATGAATATTTAATGGATTGGATCATAGCAAAAATGGATTGGATCATGAAAATTAAATTTTGTCTCCATTCTTAGTTTAACTTTTCAGATCATCCTCTGCTTCCTTCCGCTCATTTAAGAGTTCAATAAATATAAATTATTGTTGTTATCCTCATAAGTTTGATTTTTATGTGTTAAATAAACATTAATTATTATTTTTACTCTCATATTTTTATTCTTTCACTTTTATATGTATTTAATCTCTTTTTATTAATACATTATTTTACAAGAGTATAATTTAAATTTATTAGTACAAATTTATAGATACATTAACAATTTTTTTATTAAACTTCTAAATTTTTTAATTAAATTGTAAGGTTTAAAGTCTATGAATATAAATTTCAAGGTTTAGTGTTTACGGACGTCTCACGTCTCATGTCTCACGTCTCACGTCGCACGTCTCACATCGCGCCTCCCACGTCGCGCGTCACACGTCTCACGTCCCACTTATCACTTATCATGTCTCACGTCTCCCGTCTCTCTCTCATCTCACGTCTCTCGTTGAATGTCTCTCGTTGCATGTCTCATGTTCCACATCCCACGGCTCACGTCCCATGTCTCACGTCTTACGTCTCACGTCCCATGTCCCACGTCTTACGTCTCACGTCCCATGTCCCACGTCCCACGTCTTACGTCTCACGTTCCACGTCCCACGTTCCACGTTCCATATTTCTCACGTTTCTCACGTCTCTCATCCCACATCTCACGTCTCATGTCCCACGTCTCACGTCGCACGTCGCACGTCTTACGTCTAACGTCTAACGTCTCACGTCTCACGTCTCACGTCATTTCACGTCGCACGTCTCACGTCTCACGTCTCATGTCCCACGTCTCACGTCCCACGTCCCACGTTTCACGTCTCACCACCCATGTATCATGTCCCATATTCCACGTCTCACGTCTCACGTATCACGTCTCATGTTCCACGTCCCACGTCCTATGTCTCACGTCACACGTTTCATGTCCTACGTCTCACGTCCCACGTTTCATGTCCCACGTCCTATGTTTCACATCTCACGTCCTACGTCCCACGTCCCACATTTCACGTCCTACGTCTCACGTCCCACATCCCACGTCCCACGTCCCACGTCTCACGTCCCACGTCTCACGTCTTAGATCTCACGTCTTATGTCTCATGTTGTTTCACGTCTCACGTTCCACGTCCTACGTCTCACGTCTCATGTCCCGCGTCCCACGTTTCACGTCTCACGTCCCACGTCCCACTTATCACGCTCACGTCTCACCTTCCACGTTCCATGTCGCACGTCTCAAATGATTACACTGAAATACTTGATTCTTTCATAAAATAATGGTGCTTTGGTTTACTGTTGCAGTACAGCTAAGGTTCTTCTTTGTTGTTTATCCTTCTCTAGATAATAGTTTCTTATTGATCGAACGAAAGAAGGAAGAGAAATGACATTATTTTACCAGAAATAGGAAAGCTAACCTTATGCAACAACAATAATTTGAAGTTTTTGCATATGTCTGCTATCATTACATGGATGATTTTAGAAAAGTGTTTAGATGTTGATAGGCAATATTTTTTTATTGGTTTTCTGTTCTGACATTCAATATGCGAAGAGATGTGTCACAAAATTCTAATCAAGAGTGGGCAAACAGTCCATTTTTTATAATCAATTCTATTTTTTCTATGATCTAATCCATTTAATATATCTATTTTATTAAAAATTCAATCCATTTAAAATCCATTTTATTGGATATGGATATCAATCTGATATATATATTTTATAATTAGATATTCATTTTCTAAATCTAGATTTTCAAAATGGATAATCCAAAATATCCAATCCAAATTTTCAGTTTATATTTTTGGTTAGGTTAGGCTAAAAGTTGAGACCGACTAGTTTAAATTTAATCGTATTTGATTGAGTTGGCGTGACCCTATATACAAAATTTGGCCGAATTCTGTCAAGTCGGTCTCGATTGAAATTTGGCCCAACTGGTCCTAGACAAGATTTGGAAGTATTTGGTTGAGTTCACCCCGACCCAAATTTGACTACATTGGGCTAAGTCGACTTAGACAAAATTTGACCGTATTCGGCCGAGACAACTGCGACCAAAATTTGGTTGTATTAAACCTAGTTGGCTCCAGTCAAAATGTGGTCAAATTCAATCGAGTTGGCCCTGATTGAGATTTGGCCGTGTCGGCTCTGACTCCAATTTGGTTGTATTTGGTTGAGATGGCCTAGGGTGAAATTTGTCCGTATTTAAATGAGTCAGCCACGACCGAAATTCGACCGAATTCAGTCGAGTCGGCTCCGGTCAAAATTCGGTCGTTTTGGCCTCGACCAAAATTTGACCGAGTTGGTCTTGATATGAATTTGGCCGTATTTGGCAAAGTCGATTGCGACCAGAATTTGGTCATATTTAGGCGAGTCGATCTTAACCTAAATTTGGCCAAATTCAGTCGAGTTGTTCATTACCAAAATTTAGCCGTATTCGGTCGAGTAAGTTCCGAACGAAATTTGGCCATCTAAGTCACGTCGTCCCCGATCTAAATTCGTTCAAAAGTCATCTAAGTTCATCCCAAGTTGAAATTTGGCCTCGTTGGCCTCGACAAAAAATCTGTCAAATTCTATGGTGTCAGCCCTATCAAAAATCTAATTCACATCTATTTTGGATCCAAATAATGGATGTGGATCCAAATTTGTGTCCATAGGGCTGACACCAAAGAATTTGACAAATTTGGCCGAATACTTCCAAATTTTGTCCAGGACCAACTGGATCAAATCTCGATCGGGACCGACTTGACAGAATTTAGCCTAATTCGGCCAAATTTGGTCTAGTCCGTCTCAACCTTTAGCCTAACCTAACAAAAAATATAAAGTGAAAATTTGGATTGGATATTTTGGATTATCCATTTTGAAAATCTAGATTTCGAGAATGGATATTCAATCCATAAAATATATAAAATGTAGATTAGATTGATATCCAGATCTAATAAAATGGATTTTAAATGGATTGGATTTTTAATATAATGGATATTAAATGGATTGGATCATAAAAATTGGACTTTTTGCCCACCCTCACTAAAGTTGACATTTTTATTAAATATTTGTAGAAATATTTTTTAACAAAATTTTTGGTTTTAGTTTTATTGTTAATCAAAGTCCAACCCCAAACATAATTTCAATAATTAACCATTTTGTCATCACATATAAAGGCATCAAGTGTACCATAATATACAAACTTAGTGAAGATTAAAAATCAAATAACTTGTCACACATAGGTTTAAGAACTAAATTTCAAGTTCAAAATAAAACCAAAGTTTAAAGTTTTGTATAAAATTTAAATTTAATTTAAAAATATTTCTAGAAATATTTAATAAAAATGTTAATTTTAGTAAGAATATCACCATAAGATCTATACAAAATGTAAATTGAGTATCAATGTAAGGACATACAATATTGCTATATTTTTACAAAAATTGGAACTAAATTGAAACAAAAAACAAATATAGGAACCAAATTAAATCATTTTGACATGTAACACAACTCTGAAGTGACTTGTGTAAAAAATAAAAAAATTCAAAAAGATCACAAATTGACACGTGCCATTGATTTTAACATTATTTGGTCAAATTAACGACAATAATAAAATTGAATCATTTTTTTTAAATAAAAAAAACCAAATTAAGATAAAAAATAACTAGCGGACCAATTTGACAATACTTGAGTTCTATAAGAACAAAAGAATAATTTAACCTGTCCCAATCACACCTCAGACGCACGTGACACACGACACACAACCTAACCAAGGTTATTTCCCCAAGGATGTTAGCGGTACACGGCCACCAAACTCCCTAGGACCGAGAGCCGAGCCCCGCGCACTAAGAGCACCTCCAAGGGCAAAGATGTTAGCGGTGCACGACCACCAACCAAACTCCCTAGGCCGAGGGCCGAGCCTCGTACTAAGAGCATCCCCAAGGACAAGGACGTCCGCGGTACACGGCCTCTGTCAAACTCCCTAGGCCGAGTACTAATCCCCGCACACCAAGACGCCTAGGACCTCCCAGATCACAAACTAGACGGCCCCCAGCCAGCGGCAACCTAAGCTAGCCAAGCTAGCCCCAAGTAACCAACCCCTCAGATCCACATGGCCAAATACCAAATCCCCCTTACTAAGAAGGAACTTATCACCCATACTCATAACCAACACTCATTGCATAACAACCCTCAGGGGCTCGTTGGTATTTTCACCCCATACCAGTGAACCCCAAGAAAGGTAAATAGGTATTTGGGCATCTAAAGCCCACTACAGGTAGGATCCACAGGTAAAATAGTATATATAGCACATTATCCCATGCATTGATTACACATTAATATATTCTCTGAAAGTTCTGACATCACCAGTGCTAACTTAAGCATCGGAGTGTCTTTTGCAGGTCTCCTGCGCCGCTCCCTATATCCGACTGAAATAAGAGAAGACAGCTAGAGATCAGATATCTGAGTACCTCAGCAGATTTGTGGATTACAGCTTGGCTCTATAAGAACATAACCAATTTTTTTTTATAAGCTTTTAAGGCCTCTTTCTTTTATAAGTCTATTTCTCGCTCGTTATTAATTATTTAATTAAGTCCGTCGTATTTATTAAGCACCCTGCTGCCACTACTTAATTATTATCGTACGAAAGTCTATGTTACATTTTGAAATATTGGCCGTACGAGCCACTTTAATATTTTATTATTTTAGTCCAATAAACGTCACGATTAAATGCATGAGCTAAAATATAATTTATTTGATATACTAAAGACATTTTTAATAAAATATTTAATTATATTGTTTTTGAACTCGCATAAATATTTTTTATATCATCGTCAACAGCCAAAAGCCTTTCTGTTTATTCAGTTAGAGCACTTTAAGCTATAATATTTTGGTATTTGATTTTACACTTGGAGAGTCTAAAATATGTATAAAAAAAAATCAATAATATCAAATTATTCACGTTGAAAAAAATAGCAACAAAATAATATCAGAGATAAAAAGTAAATTGGTCTCTAATTTTGTGATTAATTTCGGATAACTTTCATTACAAGAAAAAACCTAAATATATAATGATTAAATTTAGTGATAAAAAATAATTAGTTACGATCAATTTAGATTATAATTTATAAACTAAAAATTATTAGTAACTAAACTAGTTTCAAAAACTTACAATTAGTCTTTAAACTGGTAATTAAAATATTTTTTATTATGAATTAATCTCTAAATTAATCATTAACATTAAGTACTTAGGTTTTGGTTACTAAATGAATTGATTTCTAGATTGATATTTAAATAATTAATTAAAAACTAATTTAGTGAATAATTTATTTGATAACCAAAACCTACGTAACTAATATTAGTAACCAATTTAGAGATCAATTTATAATAGAAACTATTTTAGTTACCAATTTTGAAATCAATTATAAATTTTTAAAACAAGTTTAGTTACCAATAACTTTTAGTTTATAAATTAATATCTGACTAATTATTTTTTGTCACTAAATTTAATATTATTTAAGGTTTTTCAATATGCTTTAATTTTCAAATATGTCAATCAAGATTATATTACTCTCCATAATTGTATATGGAAAATACATTTTACAAAAAGTTATATTGAATTTAATTCGGTATATATAATAAAACACTTTCATCAGCATTGCAAAACAGAAGGAAAGAAAGTAAAATTGTAACTAAAAAGCAGAAACTAACAGACACGTTAGATGTCTTTGTCGTTGGATTTAATCAAGCGGATTGTTCGAAGATTCAGGTATAGTTGTTAATAAGATACGATATTATAATTAACAATATAGTTTAAACTAACTAAACTAATAAACATTTCATTGTTCCAACATGCAACAACAGCTGGCAAACTACAACACAACACCATTGAAGTTTCATGAGTGTATTCTTGTGTGGTAGTTTCACTCTCTGTTAATGCATATTTTGTTTTTATTTTCCTGTAGTTATCTTATTGGAAGCATACTAAACCCCTCGTAATAAAAAATAAATTGTAATAAGCTACATTCTCAGGGGACACTAAGCATATGCAGTTTCCAATAAATACTCTTTTTATTATTATTATTTTTGTGAATATTGGGTCATGAAGTATTTAAGACAATTAAGAGTGTCACATATTGAAAAATTTACTTTGACTTCTTTCCTTATTACAGAAGGAGTATAGAAAATGTCAAAATTATTTTCTTTTCTTTTATACTACTTTAGTTTTAAGACTATCCTAGTTGCTTCTTATTTTTAAGAAAGTGTTTTGTTTTCTCTTTAGAATTAGAAAGATATATAGGTATCATAATTTGCTTTTCTTTAATGAAACTATAATATTATTGATTTGTACTTATTCTCAGATTTGATTTTAGTTTTAAGTTTTTACGTTATTACTGTTTTTACCTAACCTAAAATAATATAGTAATTTTCTTCTTGATGTTGCATAGTAACATTTAAAGAAATAATATCAATATGATATGAGCCTTATCTTAATTGAATCATTCTAAACGACAAATTCAGTGTTTGAGTGTATTAGCTGCATGCAATGGGTAATAAAAAGTCATAAGGCGGCAATTAATTCGCAGTTACAGTTTCTTCTGTTTCTACATATATATGAAGTCGTCACAAAACTTGAGTGTTGAAATTTGAAGCATCGAAAATGATGAAGATGAATATAATACTGGTCTTGTTTTGCATCATAGTTCCCTTAGCATTTGGGGAGTTGAAGGTTGGATTCTATGATTCTTCGTGCCCAAAAGCAGAGTCCATTGTGAAGAAAGTTGTGCAGAATCGATTCAATCGTGACAACACCATTACTGCAGCTTTGCTTCGCTTGCATTTCCATGACTGTGCTGTCAGAGTAAGATTTTGTGCAGAATCGATTCAATCCCTTTTATCTGTTCATTTTTAATTTCTGTGTCTGATTTTTATACTTTATGGTCATGTCGTTTTTATATATCCAAGCTGATTGTTCGTTTTACTTTCTATTTTAAAATTTCAAGTTTTCATTACTATGAAAAGTAACTTTCCATGTTTTACAGTACATATAACAAATTTATATCTACATTAATGTGTATGATTTTGTTAAGTAAGATTGATTCTCAAACACAGTTTTATAGAAAATAGAGACTTAAGGACGACAAAGAAAAAAAAAAATACTAGTTTTATATGTACTTTTTATAAGTATTTTTCATACTAAATACATTGTTCTTAAACAAAATTGAGAATATGTTTGGGTAGTATAAGATTTAGATGAATTTTTCCCTATTGTAGATCTGAAAAGTAATGAATGGAAACTTGATTTTTGGAATGCGTGGGGAAAAGAAAAGAACAGAAAAAGATGGTAATATAAACAATACGTGAAAAACCAAATACAGGGCTGTGTATGAAAAGCAAAATTTTAAAGAAATAATTTATTTTTATGAAAAACTGGAAATGCTTTTAAATAGAATAAGTTGTTTGAATAAAAAAATTTAGAAAAAATTAAAAATATAGAAATTTATAAGAATATTTTGATTTCTCAAAGTTTATTTTTTTTACTTACATTTATACGATTATTTTTCTTTTTAGTGTTAACTACAACTTTTTATAAACACCAATAAAAACATTATTTTTTCATTTCTAATTTCGGTTTATATTAATATCAATTATTTTGAAGTGGATATTATTAAAATTATTCATTTGACATTTTGTCAATAATTATAAATATTTTTCGATTAATGTTTATCTAAGTTTTCTTAAGCGATTTTAGTTAGGCTATTTCTTTTTGGGTAGCAAGTAGTTATTTTTTATCCATGTATAGAACTAAAGTAATCATTTTGTGTTTGATAGTAATTTATATTTTTTATCACAATAAAAAAGTAAAATAATCAATAAATTTAAATTCGCTTGCAAATTTAACAAGTTAACCAATTTAAATTAAATATATTTCAGTTTTCTTAAATTTGTAATTTTTTCTATCTAAAGAAATTGTATAAGTATACAGATTTATATAATTAATTAATTAATTTGTTTTTGTAATATGATAACTTTAACTCATTTTTATGTCACTCTCTCAACATATAACATATTTTTTAACACTATTTTTTTTTTTCTTTTTAACACTTTCTTTTATTTTCTTCCATGTAAATTATATGTTTATGTGGTGTTATTTTCTGCATAACCAAACTATTTGAACCAACAACAATTCACAACTAAAGTAATCAACAAACAGTTTTGTTAATTTGAATGAACAGGGTTGTGATGCATCCATACTCATAAACTCCACAACGTCTAACACAGCAGAGAAAGAAGCAGGCGCAAACGTCGACGTTCGGGGCTTTGACCTAATCGATGAAGTGAAGGAAAACCTGGAATCTGCATGTCCTTCAACAGTGTCATGTGCAGACATCATAACCCTAGCTACACGAACCGCAGTGTCCTTATCTGGAGGACCCAAATACCAAGTTCCCACCGGAAGACGCGATGGATTGGTCTCCAACATCAACGATGTCAAAATTCCAGGACCCTCCAGCCCCGTTTCAATAATCTCTCAATTTTTCAACAAGAATTTGGGCCTCACAACGCAGGAAATGGTGACCCTTTTTGGTGCACACACTGTTGGTGTTGCAAGCTGCGGTTTTTTTGCCGATAGACTCTCGGGTCCTGACCCTACAATGGACCCTGCGTTGAAAGCTAAGTTGGTGAAGCTGTGCAGTGCTAGGGATCGTGACCCTTCTACTCCGTTGGATCAGAACACTTCTCTGGTTGTTGATAACGAGTTCTACCACCAGATTCTTGCCAACAAAGGGGTGCTGCAGATTGATCAGCAGCTTGCCTTGGATAAAAGTACGAAAGGGTTTGTCGCAGATTTGGCTTCTGATGAGGCTAAGTTCCAAAAGAGTTTCGCAAATGCGATGGTGAAGATGGGGAGTGTTGATGTTCTTGTTGGGAGTCAAGGAGAAATTCGCAAGAAATGCTCGGTTTTCAATTCTCGCAGCTAGATTCGTGACTCATTCATTATCTTTGTTTTTGTTCTTTTCTTTTATGATCACTCATGCTAAAATGAAAGGTATAAGTCAACTGTGTTCCACCTAGTTTATTATCATATGAACAATGAATAAGTAGCATTGAAATTATCGGTTTCCAAACTGTCACAAACTTTCACTTTCCAAATACAAAAAATATATTTTCATACTTTTCCCCAAATACAACCACTAATAAACACTTTTATTAATATAATAATAATAATAATAATAAAATATTTAAACTTTTGTATCTACTTTTATATGTTTATTATTATTCTATTAATGAAGGAAGCTATTAAGTACTCTTTGACATATCAAATAGTTGTTCGGGATTTTTTTTTATGGACAAATAATTTTTAATTAAATATCAAAGAGTTAATACCCGAACTTTAATATTTTACATTACATCTCCATTAATGCGAAAGACTTTACACAATACCTTACACACATACAAATAATTTTAATTTGTTATTAATTAGAAATTTGGTTGATACGATTGATGTAAAAGGTTTATTTTATATTAGCCCATTAATTTCTGTAGTTAGCTTGTGTACAAGTTTTTTATTATGCATATATGCATTATTGTAGCGGCTAAAATTTAAGTTAGAGTGAGATCTTAGGAAATATTTTATTCATTATATATCAGAATAAGGATATACTGTGTGTGAAAAAGTAGGAGACCTCTTCTTGAATAAATGTTTTTTCTTTATCTTTTCAGGCTCTGAACATTCAGAACTAAAGTGACTTAACTAGTTGTATCACATAATCTTCTCTTGCACTCATTTTGGTCTTTATAATCAAACTTTCTCCTGTTCTTGAATCTCTATCTTTCTACTTGTTGAGATTTCTACTATATAACTAAGAAAATTTAAACCTAATGAAATTATTTCAATATCCCAACTTATTTTCTTGACAAGTGTTCATTTATTTTTTTGTTTTTTTTGTCATTCTACATGATTTTGCACATCAATTATCCAACCAACTAGTATCAATTCCTTTTTATACTCTATATATTCACTTCATCCTTCTTTTCACCTCCACTAGTGCAGTACCCCCTTTTGGTCCCGATTATTTTCGAGATTCTGCCTCGGTTTAAGAACCGAGGCATATTAAAGCGAGGCCAAAAGACACCCCCTTTTGGCCTCGGTCATTACCCGAAACCATAGATCTCTTTTCTGCCTCGGGTGCAGAAAGACCGAAGCCATAGATTCAATATTTAAAAAAAAAAAAAATTCGCAGCCTCCACGAAACTTCCTCGTGCACCAACCATGGCAGTTCAGGTTCCACCATTGTCGGCAACCACCGCTTCTCCATCTTCTCTGCAACGCACAGCCACCACAGCACCATGCCCCATCAAACCACCATGAGCAAACCACCATTGAACCATCATTTCCACTGCAACGCCGGCGCGAGCTCCACCTTTGCACATTGAACCAGATTCGCGACCACCATGGCAGGGTTATAGGCTTCGGTTCTATTTCAACCGAGGCCTAAAACTGCCCAATATTGCCTCGGTCGAAAAGCAACTGAGGCCAAATGTGTTCTCGCTGACGCCAATTTTAAAATTTTCATTTCTGGACTGCCTAATAGGCTTCAGTTCTTAAGGAATCGAGGCCTAAAGCTGCTTACGGCAACGGTTGTTTGTAGAACCGAAGCAATATAGGTTGCTGAAATTGCAAAATTGTCACCGCCTCCTTATAGGTTTCGGTTCCGCAATAACCGAGGCCTATAAGGCGAGGTAAATTATCAAATCTGCACTAGTGCTCCTTCTTCCATATTCATCTTCTTCCTTCTTGTTTGGAAGTTAGTTCATTCCTTTCTTGGTTGAATGGTTCCTTTTGTTGATGTTTTGATATTCTTTTATTTTTTTCTTCAACCTACTTTAAAGTTTCAACCTTTCTTAATTTTGTTTTGTTGAAAGCTTCAACCTTATGTTTGTTGTTGATTTGATCTTCTTTGTATATATTTATTTTGAACTTGCAAGGTTTCTTATATTTTCTTGGTTTAAAATTACTTCCTTCCTTTTATCATAGTATTTTTCTTACATTTCTGGATTCTTTCTTTTGGTTCAATGTTACTGCAATCAATGTTTCTTGATTTTTTTTGTTGTTCTAAGCTGCAACCTTATATTTAGGGTTGCTTTGTTTTTCTTTGTATATTGTTATTTTGAAGTTTCAACCTTTCTTGATTTTTTTTTGGTTCTATGTTGAAGCTTCAACCTTTGATGATTTTTTTTTCGAAGTTTGTTCTTTTATTAGTTATATAATGTATCTCATGTCTATATATTGCTTTTGCATATGGCTAGGAAACTTAATATGATCAAAGATATTGATGAAAATAGAGAAATATTGAAACTAACCATCAAAATTATCGATCTCTGGGTTATGAGAAACAAGGATTCTTCTAGATCAATAGGGCACATGGAGATGATTCTTATGATCAAAAGGTAACTTATTTGGTCAAAGTTCTTTTTTTTATACCAGGACATAGTATGATAATGATTTTTATGTGTTTTTAAGCTCAGGGTGATGTCACACTTGTAATAACTAAGAAGGAAGATATTGAAATATGGCAGGACAAGCTCACGGAGGGGAGCACTTATATAATGCATAATTTCAAGATCATGAAGAAAAAAATATATCAATTTAGAGTTTGACTACTGTTTAAGTTATTGTTCATTGGAGTCACCTCTATACGGCCACAACCCATTGCAAATGTACCTATGAAGGTTTTCAAGTATCAAATAAATTATTGAGGGGAATTACTCTGCTGATTTGTTGATTGGTTTATATATACTAACTTGCCTTTTTCAATTGCTACCTCTATTTCAATTTTAAATATTTGTTTTGTCTCTGTGAAACTATGATTTCTAAATTTTTAGATTAGATATTTGTTTTGACTTTGTGAAGATGTTATTTGTAAATTGTGTAGATGTAATTGGTGTTGCATACAATGTGAAGGTGCAGAACAATAATGTCACCTTTCAGGACTTGAGGTTTTTGAATTTTTTCATTTGTGTTCTTTAAGTCTTTATTTAAGTCTATAAATTACTAATTTTTTTTTTATCTTAAGTAATCATCATGTAGTGATTCAACTATTTCCATCACTTTGTGGGATTCCTATTTCAAAAATTTGTTAGTCATTGGAAGGGAAATGATGAAGACTATTGTGCTATAATTTTGACTCAGACCAGGATCAAGCCTGCATTAGGTGTTATTCTTTTTAACTTTTATTCATCATTACATTTTGTTGATGACTAATGTATTTTCTTTGTATTAGCACAATGGCCAATGTCACGATACATGCATAATTTATTTCCTTCAAATTATAAAGTTTAATATTTGATGGGAACCACGAAATTTTTGATAGTAAATCAATGACTCTTAAAACTTGATGTTTAGTACATTGTCTTTGGGATCAGAGAAGAAGTTCCTCCCCATAAGTAATGAATTCCCCCTTTCAATAAAAAACCCTTCTTCAAAATAAAGAAAGTCTTGTAAAAAAAATCTCAAAAACAATTCACAAAGTTAAAATGGACTTCAATCAATAAATACAAGGAAACAAAAATCTAAGAGCGAGGTATAATTTCCTCACATTGGAATAAGTCAGCAAGGAGATGGAATTCTAGAACTTATAACATTTTGAAGATCTCATTTCACAAGCTACGAAGAGAAACTAAAACATAAGTGAGAAACTTTGTAAAAAAAGATCTGGTTTTCAAATAACCTTAAACAGTAACTTCAAATATATACATCAAAACCCAATACTGAAAAAAGATTTGATTCAAAGATTCAAAAACATTTTTTTTCAAAGATACCAATGATCATGTGTAATCAAAGTGAAAATACAACTTAATGAAAATTTATTCACTTCACATGACCAAAAATCATGACTATAAAAGTCATAGCATCACCAATTGTAATTATCAACAACTTTTACTCTATTATTTACTTTTGAAAAAAAAATATTAACTACAAAAGTCATAACATCACCCATTGCAATCTACAAAGAACAATTTTCTTACTTGTTGAAATACTTGCAAGCCCAAATTTTAATCTTAAGTGAAATAATCTATTCTACATTTTTATTAAACTGCACCAAATAAAAATGGAATATTAGCTGTAAAAATAGCCGAATTCAATTTAGAACAAACTTCAAACTTTAAAAAACAATGAACTAAAAAAGTCTAGCAAAATCCAATAATGACAAAAGATTATATTCAAAGATTCAAAAACAAAATTTTGTTTAAAAGATAGCGATGGTCATGCATCAAAGTGAAAAGACAACTTAATAAAAGTTATTCACTTCACGTGACCAAAAATCATGACTATGTATCTAAGTGTCCAATCTATTAAATTAGTAGTCGTTCATTTACTATTTTCCTATAATTCTTTCATTTATTAAAGTACTTCAATTGCAAATAAACAAAATCCAAATCTTGATAATTGGTTATTGATTTAACAATACTAAATCCAACTAATGTGTATGAAATTCTCCCCATTTAGTGTATTTTTATATTCAAATTTAATCAACCAACACCATCAAAAATATTTGTTAAAAATATTTTAGAAAATAAATAAAAAAAAAAATTAATAGTATTTTTAAGAACGAGGGAGAGTAATGATAGCAATTTTGGCCCACCAAGTAACGAAATGGAGCAAGAGACTAGGGTTGAAAATGAGGGAGAGCCCAATACCATGTTGCCCAAGAGAGTGGGTACAACACCTTCTTACCAAGGATTATTTACACTAAAGAAAACCTCCCAATAAAGAACCTTGGGAAAGGATATTATTGTGACGTGTCTTATGATGATAGGTTTTGTTGAGGTATTCCCTTAGTAGTTTCTTTCATTTCCCAAAAATGAAGTTAGTCAATCATTTGCAGCTCATGCTTTATATATATATATATATATATATATATATCTATATATATATATATATATATATATATATATATATATATATATGTTGGTGCCAATAGAAAAGAAGTTAGTATCATCTTTTTCTTGATCTTTTCTTAGGAGGCAATGTTGACATCGAGTCAAGGTTTTCTCTCGCTTTTATTATTGGTTCAACTCTTTGAAAAGACTAATATATACCCAAAGAGTAATATGTGTAAAACTAATTGAAGGACAAGCTCGCTCGAAAAGGATAAAGATAGGATTGTATGTGATAGTTAAAACCTTTTTATCTTTCAATTGTAGAGCACCAAATAACTTATATGGGAGTGAATAGGATTGTATTAAAATACAACAAATGTGTTTGGTTAGTGTGTATGCTTTATAGTTCTCTATCAATCTAAACTCTCTCTTATAACATCTATTTTTAATAAATTGTATTATTTATTTTAAATAAAACATTTAGAAAATATTCTATTTTTACTACTATTTTGTATTTTATTATGATATAATTTAAAATGTATATAACATCATGATATAGTTTTTACTTATTGAAAATAACAATAAGAACAAAATAAAACAAATAATATATATATATATATATATATATATATATTAATTTTAGG
>Ga0214543_1000824_pt1 | contig 56384 bp, 30 predicted proteins | sample CNSS2metaG_FD_160094 | JGI IMG/M metagenome (GOLD analysis project Ga0214543, IMG submission 160094) | Root nodule microbial communities from cowpea collected in UCLA plant growth center, Los Angeles, California, USA - CNSS2 | ecosystem: Host-associated > Plants > Roots > Nodule | place: USA... | reverse complement strand
AAAAAAAAAAAAAAATAAAAAACTATATATATATATATATATATATATATATATATATATATATATATATATATATATAGGGGTTACTTGATTAATTGTAAATATTTTAATAATTTAATCGAGAATGAAAATATGGCGGGAACAGGTATTATAGCGGATATATGTACATCCTCATACCCAACTGAAAAAGTCGGGGATTCTCCATACCCATACCCATACCCAGTCAATGCGGGGATTCCCCGTCAAAATGGGGACGGGTTCGGGCAATACCCACAGGGACGGATTTATTTGTCATCTTTAATTATTATTTTATTCTCTTTACTTTCTATTCCTCTCTCTTATAGTGCTACCAAAGAGGAAATATAAGCTATTAATTCCCAATAATTATCATTACTAATACAATAAATTTTACCACAAATTCTGAGTCAAAGTAGATTTTTATGGACCCTGATTTATTTAATAATTAAAGACATATAATCAATATCTTGTATTGTAACCTCATAAATCAAGCTTGCATTCCTATTTTATGATGATTGTCCTGTCTCCCGCTTTTAATTCCAATAATAAAAAACACTAACATGTATGTTGCAAAAATAATGTACTTATAATTTAATTAACTCTAGTGGTGTTTTTGCTTAAAATTTTATTAGAAGTAGATAGTATATGAATAAGTTTTGGATTAAAAAACAAACTTATATTTATCTTCTCTTCCCCTTATTTCAGTCGACCCACCTTTTAAGTTAGGTTGAAAACACAGAGTTGTTTCAATGGTGCAAAAGTGCAAAAGTGAACAAAAACAGTGTAATAAAGTTAAGTCATCTTTGTTCTGTCCAATATCACAGAATAAAAGAAAATATAGTTTAAAAATTTTTATAAGTTTTTCAGTCTATTGTAAAATACTTCTAAACAATAGAATAGAAAACTATCAGCTTAATCTATTGTGCATTATAATTTATAATTATAAAAAAGTAGGTTGTTATGAATATTAATTAAAAATTAAATGTTGAGTTTATTTTAAGATGTACGACAAAAAAAATTATAACCAGTTAACTCTTTATTAGTGTGGTTATGATTATTTCTTCTCACTCTTCCCAGATTGAAAACTCACTTAAATAAAAAAAAAATGTTATTACTAATAGTGTTTGTGATATCAGCACACCCTTTAAAGTAATTAAATTTTTTAATTGAAATTTAGATTTTGAAACTGATTACTAATAATCTAAATTTAAACACATTAAATATCTAAATTTAAGATTATTATTTTTTGTCGAAAGTAATCAGTTTCATAGACACATTTATATATTCTGAAAAAACTGCCGTCTCTGATGCATGAATTAGTCTCCCCTTATTCAGAGAGAGAATATGCAGCTAAAAAAGATAAAGTGATGTTTGCAAATGAATTCAAAAGGAGAAAGATTTTGATTGGTGATAACCGTAATCAATATATGTGCCTTTAGCAAGAGGACAAAAGCAAAGTCACTTTTGCATGATCCATATATTCAATTGGGTTTTGGCCTCTTGTAAATTCACTTTGCAGCAACATTTGACCAATAAAAAGACTAGAGAAGACTAGAGAAAATAAAAGTACATGTAGTTCAAATCTTTAACCTGTTACACTATTTTTAAAATCTACAATGAAAAGTAGCTAAAGATTTGGAGTTCTAACAACCAACAAAGTATGCAAAGACAAAACCACCACTATCTATTGTCTGTAACAGGAAAGGGGATATTGAAACATAGTCTGGAGTGGTGTAGATTCGAGATCAATAATTCACAAAAGAAGACAGGTCGAGCCTTTTATTAAATATGTTTTTCTTTTCAAAGATCTAAATCATTGTTAATATTTAAAACTCATAATTCATGTGATTCATACCACAGCATCGGTGCAGACATTTGTTTTGTTTCCGGGCTAGTAATTTCTTATTATACATGAAAATTAAAAAAAAAAAAAGAACAAAAAACATGTGGCAATGGAATACGGTTGTGGCCCAACGAAAACTAGATTATCATGCATGCAATTGCATACTTCGTATCAGGACCATATAGACTAATAAAATGAATGCTTATGATTTAAAAACGCTTCAAGGCACAACCACACAGGAATTTCATCTTAAGGTTTGCTTATGATTTCCTTTCCTACTTTTGTTTTCTGTTTTCACATTTTCATTACATAACAGAAGAGTTATGGTCCAATGAATGCACAAAAGCTTGCTTACTTCACTATGAAAATGTACAGTAAACAAAAAACAGTTTAGTTTGGTAGCCATATTCATATAACACAGAATGTTTGTGGAGTTTAAAATACCGAAAGGGGGAAAAGTGATGTAATGCAGTATTCACAAACTAAAATGTGGAACGCTCAGAGATACAAATTGAAACCAAATAAACAGTACAAACATTAGCTTCCACCACATCAATTATGTTGTACGTGTTGTCTCAACAAAAAAACAACACAACCACAGCTCAGCACCGACCAATGCAAAAAACGTTAATTATGTGGTAAGTGGTCAACCGTGAGATCAGGTAGTGTGCCAAAGCATTCTTGAAATGAAGGTTGCTAGCCAAATATTTTCAAGTGTTGCCATAAAAATAACATCCCCTCTAGTCTAGAAACAAATGTAAAAGTGATTAAGGATACTAGCCCATACTACAACTAAACTAGCCTAGCTAATTAACATGAGAAAATAATACTTACCAACAACGAGATTGATTACCACAAAATGATGAACAGCTAACCTGATACAGTTAAGGAATAAACAGCGAGAATAAATACCCACTTCTATGTTCTTTGGTGCTTCTTTCCCCTCATTAACTCACTGCCTTTGACGATCTTTAAGTCATGCCCTTGGCATTTTCAACTTTGATTAAGCATCTGAGTTTTCATCCTCCGCATGTTTTCTCTTCAGTAAAGAAGATTTCACCTTGCCAGTACCATTAACATCACTCTTTCCACCACCTTTAAGAGGTTTTCCTTTCGAAATGGCAGACTTCAAGGTTTCTTGCTTGGATTTCCCACTTTTTGGAGTTTCTTGCTTAGACTTGGCAGCAGATTTTGGCTTGCTAGTGTCATCATCCTTTGATTCGCCAGCCTTGGAAGTATCAGAGTTTTTGGATTTATTACTCATTTTCTTAGCAGCTGCAGCAACAGTTTTACTGTTTCCACTTTTAGGAGTGCTGTCCTTAGATTTTCTACTGACTCGGTCCTCAGATTTGCTTATAGTCTTGGAATCTTTGGATTTGTTCCCATCTTTGGACTTTTGGCTAGACTTCATGGATGCACCCTTTGATCTACTGGATGCTGCTGCTCCACCGCTACAAATTGAAGTAAAAAATTTAGTAGTAAAAAAGGTGGAAATGGAATAGATTATTTGATATTCACAAACCTTTTGGAAGAAGCATCCACCTTTCCTTGCTTGGTTGATTCACCAGCACTGGTTTTCCCTTTCTTCTTCGGTGGCCTGAATAGATAGAATCATAGAACAATGCAATGTGAACAAGACCAAATAAAGAAACAGATGGAAACCACACTGTGCGACAGCATCGAAGAAAAAAAAAATACAGCGATAAACAGCACAAGTTCATTTGAATCCTTCAAAAAGAGGGGAAACATTAAACAATCTACTGACATATTCTTAATTAATAAAAATCAAACCAGAGCAGCACATAGCCTAATTGCTTCACGAGGTATACAAATGCCCATGTCAATTGACCACTTTTCCATCTATACATATTAGTGAGCAGATGGGCATATATCTGTCAAAAAACTTAGTGAAATAAAAGGATACAAACACTTTTATTTTTTAAAATATCTGTTTTAGCACTCAACAGGACAAAATGGGAACATCAAATATACAACACAAAAAAATGCCTACCCTGAACCGACAAGGAGTAGGGGAATAAGTTCCGAATTATGCCATGGGGGTCAAATCATATCTAAAGCTCGGCAAATCATCATTCACAAAAATACATATTTGCAAAAAGAGCACGCTGATTTTTTCATGTTACATATACCATGGTAGCATTCTTTGAAAACTAAACCAAGAACACACAGATGCACAGAATTTCTGCAAAAGGGCAACATCGCAATATATGCACACCCAATAAAAACATGTGTAAAAAATATAGGATAATACAAATAAAAGATGTATCTACAAAAAATGACATTAACCATAGAACATACATATCAGTGGAAGCATCAAGACTTTCACGATCACTTTGTCCCTCCTGTCAAGAGAAATAATTGCTATTAATTTACGTGCGGAGAAAATTTGGTGTATAAAGAAATGTCGTAGACCAACCTCATCTGCATCTGAGCCAGCTTCAATTAACTTCCACTTTTCCTTCAAGAGATTTAATGTTTCTTCATCACCATCATCGTACAAGACCTAAAATAGAGAACATATGTCAGAAGATAAAATATGAGGGACAAGTTCCGAATTCTGTCATGGGCACAGCAACACAAAAGAACAAAAAGAATACAAAGTTTAATATCAATAATGGAACGGGGGAGGATAGAGAGATGACTTAATAAACTGTCAAATCACCTTGTGCTTCTTTTTCCCAGAATAAAAAGAATGAATAACACCTTTGTAAAACCTGTAACAAGTGAGATATCTGTGAAAATTTGTAGCAAATATTTCTATTATATAAAAAAGCACGGCAATCTGATCATAAACATAATGTGCATGATATACCCTAGTTTTATAAAAACACATTCCCTCACTATTTCACATCAAATGTAAACCCTAGTTTAATTATTACAAAACAGTTTCACACAGATCAAGTAAATCACACGCAAACACATTTAAGCTAGTAAAGAAAATCTAGAACACAAACCATCAAGACCACAATAACTTCAACAGAATAGTTTACAAAATCATGCATGTAATAAACGCGACTGTAATGCAAACATCATGAACACAAAGCAACATTAGTCCAGATTAAGATATGTAAAAACAAATATTGGCCAGCTTAGACAACCATAAAAGAACTAGAGATTACAATTTCAAAGTAAATGCCAAATAACAAGCACTTCCTGGCAACTTATTAACTGAAATTTCCAGTGACAGCAAGTCAAAATGGAAGTCATGCTAAGTACTTACTCACGATCCTCAGGCCACCAAACTTTGACTCGTAAACCAACAAGGTTTTCACCATAATCCTTCACATCAGACTCCTGGTACAGGAAAAAGATAATTACCAATCAAAGCAAGAATACAATGAAACTTTTTAAATTAGCAAGACCAAGCTGCATAAAGGATTTTCCCAGAACAAAGGTTCCCTTACAAATATATCAAGGAAGTTCCAGTATCATAATTTAAAAATTCAGAGAAAAGGACATACATTTTCTTTTCCTGAACCACGTTTCCTTTTCACATTTGCCTTGGGAGTCTCCTCTGAACTTTCATCTTTAGTTGATTTTGTACCAGGCCTTGGAGAAGAAACCACTTCCTACATAATTAAAATTGATTTGTTTACTTGACAAAAACAAAGCAGAATAAAACATGCAGCAATAATGATAATATACAGAAGCAAACACGTATAAAGCGTGAAAAATACCTTGTCCACATCCATAGCAGTTGATTTTGCTAGATCTGTTTCAGGGTTAGCTTTCGTCCTCCCTCCCTTTTTCTTGTCCCCAATCTGCTTTGAAGAGGACCCACCACTACCCTTTTTGTTTTCATCTAATTTCTTCGCTGAATGCTTCTTAGCATCTGCATCATTTGCCGCACCACTTCCTTTTTTAACTGAATCTACAACACTAGCCTTTTTCACAGAGTTCTGACCAAGTGCCTTTTTCATTGACCGCCTCGTAGGTTTGGCTTCTGAATCACTAGCTCCTCCTCCAGAAACCTTAGAAACATCCTCTCCAGCCACGTCTTTAACAGGGCCATCTTTCCTTTTTGTTCGTCCAAGTTTCTTCGATCGATTTTCATCATGGAGGCTCTCACTTGGTGGAGAAGCAACTTCAGATTCATTGTTGTCTGCCTTTGGTGATAAAGTCTTAGCATCAACTTCTTTGTCATTCTCTGAAGGTCCTGCTGCTTCAACAAAATGGTCCTCATGAGGGGAACTGGGTACTTTCTTGCTGTTGTTTTCATTGTCGAGCTTTTTCTCAGTTTCCTTATCACTAGCAGCAACTTGACTCTTGGAAAGCTTTGCAGATTTAGTTGCAGAGCTTGATTTCTTCCGCCGTCGCTTGGTAGATTGTTCTGGCTTACTTTTACTATTGTCAACTTTTTCAGAGTCTACATCATTACACACCTCATGACCAGATATATTCAAGCCTTCAGAGTGATTAGAGCATTCAGCTTCCTCTTGCTTTTTAACGGACTTGGAATTAGTTAAAGCAGTACCTTCTTCAACGCATGCAACACCATTGCTCATGACTGACTTTGGAGATATATTCACATCAGGATTTTCTTGATGAGAGGGACTAACTTCCCTTGGATCCTTTTCAACTACCTGATAAAAGCACAATCAACATGTTCCAGAGATCAATTTCGGATGACAAAACTTCAGAGCCACAAGATATGTAAAAAACAAGCATTTAAGTGGGGCCATACATGTGCTGACTCCTCACGTGGTCGTTTTGCCAACTCGCCCTTATCTTCCTGAAACAAATCAATATGACAAAAGTAAAATTTCAGGATTCTCTTATCATGAAATGTTTCAAATATTAATAGACAAATGACCAACAGAAAACTTACCGTGTGCTCACTTGTAACACATGTATCATTTTTCTCCAAGGCATCAGATGTGTCTTGGCAAATTGAAGAAAGTACCAAACTATAATCACCCATAGGTACACCCAAAGATTTCACTGCTTGAACCAAATAGGGTTTAAGCTTGGTAGCACAACTTTCAAGGACCCTCTCACCCAATTTTTTGGCAATTGGAAAAGCTTCCTATATCACAATGATTATCAATGTCAAACCAATAATAAAATTCGAACAAAAGCAATGTTCAACATCAAAATTGCAATCAACTAAAAGGTATGAAAGTGAAAATGAAACTACCAAACTACAACCTCGTCATCTTTTTTAACTCTGGTCAGAAGTGTAGACAGCAGGTCTAAGGATATATCTTCACTTTCCTCTACAACAAGGGTCATAATTGTTTCCATGGATGAAAAAACATTTTCTGGATGATATTCCCTGAAATTTTCAAATAGACATGATTAGAACTATGGTGTACATCCCCACATTAAGAGTTTCCAAAAATCCAAAAATATGCACTAGTAATACATAAACAACTAGGTCGTACAGCTACATGGCTTATTTGTCATATTTAAGTTGGTCTTTAATCTCATTAAAAAGTTATTGAAAAAGCATAATTGCAGCAAAATTTAAACAATCTTTTTAATTATCCAAAGAAAACATGAACACAAGGAGACCGAAGATAAAAACCAGTCAAGTTCTAATTGGGAGAGTCATAATATATGTGTATCAGACTGTCAGTATCCACCAGAGGTAAAATATGTATACCAAGTCAAATTTAAAGTATTTTTCTAAAATTATATCAAAGGAAGTAACCAGTAATCACACTAATATGTGTTTACAAGATAATAAGCAGTAAAAAATAAACACATTAATATAGTTAAAACAGACTAAATAGTAAAAAATCAGAATAATTAAACCATGAATTACAGATGACAAAGTATTTGAAGCTGTGAAAATAAAAGGATAATACACAATTGGAGGGTCTTAATAGATCCCTCTCATAACCTTCTATTTATAATGATAAAAACTGATACAATGGAAGATGAAAGATCAAAAGACTACCCTAAATACCTAGGTACAACTCATAGAGTGCACTAGATTTATAAATACAGCTGGAAGTAGTTCCCAACACACAACTCCCTATTTTAGACTTAATAATTACTCTAACATAAATTTAATAATTATTTCAACAGAAGCCATGATGAAGCCAAACTTGACCATAAAGGGTACCTTATTGCTTTAAAGAAATGCTGAAACATCTCCAAAATCAGGGCATCACATTCAAGATCCAGCATTACAACACATGATCTGACTTTTGCAACAGTTTCAAGAATTGAGGTCCTCTTTGCATATGATCGACTTAACGTATCATGTAGATTTTCAAATGAAGATACTATTAATTGAAAGACCTCCTGTAAGAAATGTCATTGGTGAAATTCAGATTGATCAAAGTTTTACAGATATATTTGTAAAAAGTAAGTTCACAAGTCCATTTGTATACTGTAGCAGAACAAATTATGCACACCTTCATTTGATCATCATCATAAGGAGCATCAGGTGCAGTGATTCTTGTTATTTCACTGATGCAAGAGGCAACTGCGACTTTGACATCATCATCTGAGTGCCTCAGAAGTTTGTCTGCAATCAATGCTTTCAATGATGGAGAGAGTGCAATTTGCATAGAGTTTGAAGGTGACTGTTCAACCTTTGATAGGAAGCTCTCTACTTGCTGCATGGCAAGGGAGAAAAGATGTAAAATCACAAAAATGTATTTAGTACTTTGACCAACCATTTAGTCAGGACTATGTTTTAGACATAATCAAACAATTGTTCACCTTCACCTCACTTCAGAGTTCAAAATCGTGTATACTTTAATTTTTATTAGATAATAAATCATGGGCATATGAATTGAGATACAAAATTATGTATGGAGAGGTTATATTTTGAATTCTGAATCATTTTATACCATGATTCATAAGATTCATAAACATTAAAAAATGAGTCACACTTAAATATAAGACATATAACCAAGTAAATATACAATTAATAACAACCACTAAAAAAATAGTAGTTGTATGTATATTTACACTGCACAATTTCAGCAACATAACCTCCAAAAAAACACTGTTGTTGCAGCATAAAATTCCTATAACAATGATTATATGCTACTAACAACTTTTGCATTATAGTCATTCAAAAAATTTGTTGTTGCTACTGCATAGCTACCTCAGACTATGGTTGTTGTATTGCTACATGTACTAAGCAGCCTCAAAAAAAAGATTCTATCCAAATCATTCATATTTAATCCTCTTCCTCTCCAAGATCTACATAACTCAAGTCATCTTCATCTTCTGTGAAAAGTTCTTCTTCCTCATCTCCTACTATGGATTTTCCATTTTTATTGGTCTTGGCGTTTAAGTTTTTAGGACCTATATATATGAGCAAATGAAAAACAAAAAAGTTATAGTTTGAGCGTTGAAGTTCCAATTTCTAAAACTAAGTATAAATAACTACCTCACTTCCTATTTTTGCTTGGAGCTCCCTCTTCAACATCAAAATACTCATCTACATTCATCCACGAGGAATGAAAAGGCAAGCAAGGAATTTTATTTTCCAGTGATCCCTTCATCATCCGGCAAACATATGGGATCATAGGCTTCCCCCTTCCCTTCACTATTCTTTTTGTCTCATCTCAAGTTGAAGACCATCCTTCACATACACCACACCATTTAATCGCTATTGTTCCTATCTATTTGTTCTATTATTATGCAGTAGGTAAAAAATGCTCAAATTCCTTTCACACCCTGTTGCACCACATGTGAGGCTCAAAATTTTCATGGCCATCTTTTGCAATTATAATGTAATTAAAAATGTATAAGTCATATACAAATGGTAATGAGTAATTCAATTATCAGGTTGTTCATTGTTTCTAGTATCTATTGCAATGTCCATTCCAAAAAGCCCCTTTACTCCCTTGAACTTTTCAAGTTGTTGATTAATTGCAATTCCTGTTTTTGCAGCCAAAGCCATTCTTTGAAATGTTTCACATAAACCAACCAACACCTCACTATGTGGATTGAAAGTGTTGTCATAATGATATCTACCATTATAAAAATAAGTTAATGAGAACAAGGAAGAAAGTGGTACTTAGTAGGACATATGTAACTAGCTTACCTAGGATTGAGATAATAGGCTGCTGCATGGAGAAGCCTATGTAGTTTTAAATTCCATGTAATGTCAACAATTTTCCACACTTTTTTATACCTTGTTTCTTGCTTATAGAATTCAGCAATTTGCTCGTCAGCTCAATCCATTCCATTGCTCCATAAATGGATGGCATGGCTGGTTTTGAACCAACATCTACAAACCTCAACTTTTACAAGTGGAATCACACATTTTAGGAAGTATGTGATTGATCTTCAAAATCTACTTCATCACTTGCTTAGCCTCAACTTTAGTAGCATGTCAACTTTAGTAGCATTTTTTTTGTTGCTTAATACAGTTTAATGTAAAAGTAACAACACATGTGACAGCTAGTCTTACTAATGTTTTCTTTACATTTCAGCAGCTTCACAATTGTTTCCTTCACTTCATCTCAAACACTAGGACAAGGAATAACATCTTTGTTTGTTCCAATAAGATAATGCTTCATCCTTGCTATGCCACCGCAAGAAGCATGAGAACAAAATCTACATTTTACTTGTAGTCTATTAGTAGGAAGAGTTTCACAATAGCCCTAAGTAATATCAGGCTCCCTTTTTTTTATCTATTTCTATAAAGCAGGTGTACAGCAGAAAACTCACTCAGAAGTAGCACATGTAATGAAAGGTAAAGGACCAGCAGAAAATCGAGTTTTTGAGTAGAAAGGAACATTAAAGAGACCACCAAGTAGACATGAGGAAAAGACAGTGGCCATGGCTGGATGGAAAGGAACAACCATTTTACATCTCTTCCCATGCTGATTCTCGCAAAAGATTAAAGCAAAATTAGGGTTTTTTCAAACAGGGGTCATGCGAACTAACCCATTTCAGAGACCTGTTTGAGTGCAACCTGAATGCGGTTTCTCTCCCACGATTCAAGGCACAATTCAAACGAGATTTGAATGATACAAGATAGATCCAGGAGCAAAAATCAAGTGTTACAGCAATCATACCATGGTGTAGAGAATGGTATCATACAATATGAATAATGTATCACTCAATTCTTATTACCATGATTAAAACTATAACATCAACCTTTCTACATGTTGCCTGAGTTCAGAGACATTTTTTAAATCAGAACAATTCTCTACTCACCTGCAAAGGTAAAAAGTGCCTAGGTGAGGAGGATAAACAATGTTGATCCTTCACAACATAAAGATTAGGTGATTCCAAGTGGGAGCCTTACTACACAGTCAAAAAAGTATCAATAGGTGCCAACTTAAGGGAAATGGTTATTTCAACATTTAAAAAAAAGCCACCGGAGGAAGGAAATTAGGAATCACTTGGTAATGCTATCGTCAAGTGGGATGAAATGTCTAAGAAAATAAGGAAGGTTGCAAAAATAAATTTGGGTGGAACGAGAGATTTAGGTTCAAGAGATACAGAATTTTGGTGCTGGAATGAAAATGTCAAAGTCATGGTAAAGAACAAATGCTTTAAAATCTTACATAGGTGCAACAGTACTGAAAATTAGAAAAAGTATAAAATGCAAGGAATGAGATAAAACAGTGTATGAAGAACCACCTAAAAGCTTTTTGAAGAGTTATACAAGATATTTGGATTAAGTAAGAATGTAAGATGTATCAGGTAAAGTTTGGTCAAACCACAACGAGGGAATTAATTTTATAACGTTTTCAATAGAAACAAGGATTGACTCTCACCACAGAAGAACTAGAAATATAAGAAAATGAACAGAAACTAAAAAATTTGAATCAGAAAAACAGAGATCCATAAAAGGAATAGATAATGGCATAGTTGTTTGATCACATGTTGAAGTTTTGAATGTGGGAAAACAAGGTATCATTTTGCTCACTAAGCTTTCAACAAGATTTTGATATATATGAAGATGCCAGATGAGTGGAGGAAGAGCGCTTTGGCCCTATATTCAAGACTAAAGGATATATTCATAATTGTGCTAATTATAGAGGTATAAAACATACGAGTAACACTATGAAAATATGGTTCAGTTATTTACTAGGAAGGTCTACAATAGATGCAATTTATTTATCTTCTACAGAGGTTGATGAAAATGTACCAAAATACAAAGAAAAAGGCTTATACAAAGAAAGAGGATGGCGTGATTAAAACTGGAACGTGACACCTAGGATGTTAGTATACAGACAGGTTATTTGTGACTAAATAGAGCACCTAAGAACTCAAGTACAACTTTTTTCGTACTACTGTATGTCCCGACAATGCTCTATGGTCATGAATGTTGGACTTTATAAAAACAGCAAGAGAAAAAAGTCAGAGTGGCATAAATGAGAATGTTATGATGGATATGAAGTCACACAAGAAAAGACAAAACACAAAATGATTACATGAGAGTGATTAGTATGGCACCAATTAAGGAAAAGGTGAGAAAAACAGACTAAGGTGGAGTAGACGTGTATAAAGACAGCTCTGAGAGATACCAGTGAGAATAGTAGATTTATGGGTTTTAGTCTGGTGAAGATCAGGAAAGGGAGGCACGGAAGGAAACTGGAAAAATTAGTCACTGGATATTGTCAAAAATAATATATTTGAAACTGTGATCTTGGCGGGTGTTGTTGAAACACATTCTCCTTGCAAATCATCTGTCATTATTAAATTTCACTCAGAATCACTGGTCACCAGTAGCCCAAGCCAGTACCACATGAAATCTCCAAACCCACATGGATACCTTTCATGCCCTTGTCACAAACATCCCAAATTAAAGCAACAAGCCAAAAATTTCAAGATACTCAACATCAAATTAACAAAAAGGTGGAGGGTGAGACTTCCTGGATCTGGTTTACATGAAGAAAATTGCAGGATGCTCCAATAATATCCAGAGGAGGACAACCATTGCCATGGTGAAGCGAGTGCAACCCCTATGCCACAACCACTAGCACCAAACCAGTGCTCCCACAGACCTAACGTCACTGTTGGCCCCACTCAAACCCTCCTTCCCAATCTCACCACACCCAATAATCAACAATCAATAATTCCATCAATTGACAAAAACTGAACCAGACAAATCCAAGACCTAATTCAATTTCTTCACCACCATTTATTTCATACATCCATAACCAAACAATAAAGAAGATTGATTGTAATTAATTCCAGCATATTAATTCTATTACCCATCATCACTTACCAATTAGAACAACTCCATTACTTTTTAAGATGCGCAGAAGAGGAGATAATATATAATATACACCATATAATATTATCTTATATTGGTATATCTATTAAATCATAGGCCATAACATTTATCCCTTCACCGCCAAGACAATCTAGGTATGAAGATAACAATTTCGAATCAAACATTCCATGCACTCGTCCTTCTTATCAAAATCTCACACAAACGTCAAAGTCAAACATTCTCCGCGGCCAGATTGCAGGGAAGAAAAATGTTAACTACATGCATCAAACAATAAAAAACAAAACAAATTCGAATATCACAAGCAAGTGTTAAAATAACTTTGAAAGCGAAGATATGTTATTACGTCTAGAAGTGAGAGAAGCTCCTCCACGGATGACGGAGGATCTGCAAGTTTGTTACCGGCCTCGAGAAGTTGCTCTTCCAATTCTTTATCTGTAGTCGCCATTGGTTGTGTCGTTTTCCGTCTCTTCCTCTTGATCTTCTACAGACTCCGGCTGCTTCACTTCATTTGGTCCATGAAACGGTTCCAATCCAACCCGATTTGAGAGTAGATGTGGATGGAACAAGGAAATTAGGGTTTTTTCAATTATTTTTGTTTCCTTTCCCCCTTTTCCTTGCCAAAAATGAGAAACAGAAAAGAGAGAGTGTGTGACAGATAAAAGAAAAACTAAAGAGAGAGAGTAAAGTTCGTTTTAAAAAAATGGAGAGGAAGATTTCTCATGAATTATATTTTCACTACCAAAAAGCTAGCATTTACTACTTTCCTATTCCCATATAGAATAATATTTCTATCCAGACAGTACACAAATTAATAATAATAACTTTTTTTATTTATTTTTGTACTGAAAGGGAGTGAAGATACTAATGGGTCTTTATGAAATATTGTTGCAGCGAGTAAATATTTGAATAAATTATTTTATACATTTTAAAAATAAAATTTACGTTTAAATAATAAATTACAAGAATATTTATTAAAACAAATACCAATAAAATCATTTTCGAGACAAAAAAAACATTTTTAGAGAATAAAACATATTTTTAAGATTGTTATAAACTTCTTTAAGAAAAATAAATAATAAAATATACTTTTTGAATATTAAAACATGTGTTAGACTAAAATGATTGATATTGGTTAAAGTAAGGAGAATAAGCAGTTGGACTACTGTGGAGGCAAAAAAGCTCATATTAATGTTTTGAACTTTTAGCATAAAATTATTTAAAATATTCATAATATATTAATAATTAACATTAATTTTATTTTCATAGACATAGATACTACTATGCAAACTGTAAATTAAAATATTAATTGTAATAAACATGTTGGTATTCAACCTAAGATTAATAACATTAGATTATTTTATATTTGTCTCTTATTTTGTTTTACCTAAAAGATAGTTGCCAATAAATTATTTCCAAAATATATAGTTTGCTTATATGTCAATATTAAATAATAGAATAAAAAATTCAAATAGATGGCATCTAGTTAACTAAAAATAAATAAATAGTAAATCACATTTGACTAGTTAATTATGTAACACAATTACTTAGTCAAATATTTATCTCATGCAGAATTTTTTAAATTCATGTCCACAATGAACCATTTCACGTTATATTTGGAAGAAGAAAAAATATGTATTAATTATATTTGGTAAATTGCGTTTTCATATACTCTAAGATGTATTTTGATTATTTTTTTAATTTTTCTTTTTCAAATACAAACCAACACAGACTTCATGAAAAGTGGAAATAGATGTGTTAATCAACAAATGCAATGTAAGAGATCTAAGGAGCATTTCACAAGACTTAATTCATCCTCACAACTGTATTGTGTTATTAAAAAAAAGACAATTCAATTTACTAATCTTATTTATTCTACTTCATCTATTAACTTTATTTGTTAAAAGGAGGTCAAAGATATGATCTATTCCACTTAATTAAAAATATTTAGGTACATTTAATTGTGTTTTATTAAGTTGAAAAATAAATAATATGCTAACATATACAAAATAAAAAATAGAAAGTATATTAAAAGAAAATGAATACTATATAGATCGTTTCCTTTTCTTTTTTTTTTACTTGTGTAGTTAGAGATTATTATTGTGTCAATTAACAAACCACTTGAGCATAATAAAGGTCAATCTAATCCAGTCCTAGGTTGAATAATATTTAGAACATTATAAACAAAATAAGATTATATTAATCATATTGCACATTATTGTGCTTGTAAGTAATCTATTATGATATGTTGAACACTATTAAAAGTTTTATAAACAAAATAGGATTTATAAATTGTTATTTAAGATTAAAAATAATTAATTAAGGATAAAATTATTCATTCAAGACCAAGAATAATTGATAATATTCACTTATTTAAAAAACTCATCATGGTGTTTTTGAAATAATCTATAGAAACTTTTCATGTCATTGTGTATGTACTTTTACATGCATTCTTTAACTCATAAAAAATTGTAAATAATATGACTGATATTAACTTAAATTTGTTGTTTTGATAGTTTTTATTCATTATTTTATTTTAAAATAAAATAATATCTAACTAAAAAATTGCTGGATGAATGTCATCTTATTAAAAGTATGCAGATTAGTGAAGTCTTCAAAAATATTGTAAATTATTTATTGTTATTTTATTAAAAATGTATGAAAATAATATTTAATTTTAAGTCGGAAAGAATAAAAGTGTCATTGAGATATTTTAAAGTTATTTTTTAACAAAATCATCTGGCTTTAGTGTTTTAAAATATTCTTAAAATGTAATTTTGTTATTTTGTATAAATATATAGATAATAAGACCTCTCTCAATGACAACCATTAAATATAATTTTAATTTATATATCCAGAACTATTTTAAATTTAAAGTAATTTTTATTGGTTAAATTTATAAATAGATATTTTATTCATTCGGACTTAAAACTTCCTGAAAATAAAGGAAAAGAAATAGAAGATACATCACATGAGAAGTGAGAAGAGTGACAAATCCAAAAGGAAAAATGAGTAAGCATAAAATAAAAATCAACTTATGACAAGTAATTGATAGATTATTTTATCTGCCAATTAATTGGCATCCTAATTATAACATGATCCATGGTAAATAAGATCAACCAGTTCAAGAGAACAAATCAGAAAAAGTAAAAAATCATCCACAATTACCATATGAATAAAAGTTTAACTCAACATTATATTGGTTAATAAAATTTGTAATATAGTGAAATAAATCTCCAAGTTTTTTCGTGTAAAAGATTTATATAAAAGGCTTATAAAGGAAATAAAATTACTCAAGACATTCTGTTGGTAAATATATGCAAAATTCTGCATTGAAACAAAATTTATCACACTTACATTGAAAATATTGAATGACTATAGTAAATGTCCAACAACTTCTGGTAATTTCAATAAACAAAAAACTAAAATCACATAATTATAATATTTAATAAAAGAAAAGACAAACACGACAATTTTGACAAGATTTGATAATATAATTTATCACTAAATACAAGTTTACAGAACAATGAAATATTATTTCAAATACTATCCGAGTCCTAGCAGGAGTCCTAGGACTCCTACCGGGTGTTGTTTGTAGCGAAAAAATTTAGGTATAAGGGGTTATAGTTCAATCTTTTATGGGAGCATCTAATATAAATCATTAAAAAAAAATTAATCCAAGAATATAGTCAATAATGTACATTATTCTAGTAATAAACCAAAATACAATATCATCCCATCAAAAGATAATATATTTAAAGGACACTAAAATATGAACTTTTTTTTTTATTGTTGACATCGTCAAAATTACCTGAAAGTGTAAGTTGCTTCTACCATTATTGTGATGATGAATTTTAATAATAACAAATAATTATTTTTACCAATACATGTGATGACTAAAGTAAACCAAGAGCAATGTTAATGAATGTGTATCATATATTATCAAACAAGGTAGTGTCAACAAAATTTTTTAAATGAATGCTAGCAAACTATTTTCTAGCGTTGTCCTTCATATAACATTGATCTGGTCTAGAAACAACCAAAAAGTGACTACAGACGCTAATCCATACTTCAAGTAAACTAGCCTAACCAATAACTAAATATAACAACACTAGCAACAAAATAAAACAGCTACCTGATACACGGCTTAAATTCATTTGATCACTCCAGCCACAGGAAGAGTAGAACTGATAGCCAGGATAAATACCCACTTCTAGTTTCTCTGACGTTTCTTTCCACTCTTGAGTTCACTTCCTTGTAGCTTTGATGAATGTGAAGTCTTTCCCTTGACATCTTTAACCTCTCCTGCTGAAACATCTGAATCATTCTCAGGATATTTTCTCTTCAACAAACCAGACTTTCCATTGCCAACATCTATTTTTCCACCACTTTTGTGACGTTTTCCTTTCAATAAGGTAGTCTTCAGGATTTCTAGTTTGGATTTTTCACCTTTGAAAGCTTCATGCTTAGACTTGACACAGGATTTTGGCATGTTAATTTCATCATCCTTTGATTCAATTGTCTTGGAAGTATCAGTGTTTTCTAATTTATTACTCAATTTTTTATCAGCAACAACAGATTTCCGGCTACCATTTTTAGCAGTGCTGTCCTTAGATTTTCTACAAACTTCATCCTCTGACTTGCTAATAGTCTTGGAATCTTCTGATTTGTTGCCATCTTTCGACTTGTGGGTAGACTTCATGGATACACCCTTTGAGTTGTGGGATGCTATTGCTCCATCACTGCAAATTGATGTACAAAATTTAGATATTAAATAAGAGCTGGCACTGAAATAGATTAATTGACAGTCACTAACCTTTTGGAAGAAGGATCTGTCTTTCCTTGCCTGTTAGACTCACCAACACCAACTTCATCCTCTGATTTCCTATTAGTCTTGGAATTTTTCGATTTGTTGCCATCTTTGGACTTGAGATTAGACTTCATGGATACACCCTTTGATCTAGTGGATGTTACTGCTCCATCGCTGCAAATTGAAGTAAAAAATTTAGATATTAAATAAGAGCAGGCACTGAAATAGATTACTTGATAGTCACTAACCTTCTGGAAGAAGGATCCATCTTTCCTTGCTTGTTTGACTCACCAACACTAACTACATCCTCTAATTTCCTAGTAGTGTTGGAACCTTTCGATTTCTTCCCATCTTTGGACTTGTGACTGGACTTCATGGATACATCCAATGATCTACTGGATGCAATTACTCCATCGCTGCAAATTGATGTAAAAAAATTTAGATATTAAATAATAGATGGCACTCAAATAGATTAATTGATAATCACTAACCTTCTAGAAGAAGGATCTGTCTTTCCTTGCTTGTTTGACTCACCAACACTTGTTTCCCCTTTCTTCTTTGGTGGCCTGAACAGGATCCGAGCAATGCAATGTGAATAAGACCAATCAGAGACAGCTGGAAAGAGCACCATGCATGCCACAACGAGAATAACAAATTACAGCAACAAATAAGCATGTCCATTTGAACCCTTCAAAAAAAAGAGGGAACAGTAAACAATCTACAAACACACTCTAAATTGATAAAAGTCAAACCAATGCAGCACATGGCCTAATTGATTCGCGAGGGATACTATGTCAGACAATTTGGCACTTTTTGTTTCTATAGATCATTCAACAGGTGAGCGTACCGGTGTCAAAAATGTTACTGCTAATCTAAAGAATATTAAACAGTTATGTTTTTAAAATATTTTTGTTGGCACTTGATACAATTTATTAAATCTGACTGAAAATGTACAATCCCCACACGCTCTGGATTTCTAACAGCTTCAACAATTAAAAGCCAAAGAAATTATTGGAACATCAAATATACAACAGCAACAGCTATCCTCAACAGCCAAGAAAAGGGGTAGGGACTACTTCAGAACTATACCATAGGATAAATCATATCTAAAGCTCCAAATTAACAGGCAAATCATTATTCACAAAAGTATACATTTGCCAGGAATAGGTTCAGGTTTTCAGGTCAAATATATCAAGATAGCTGTTAGATACAACAAATCAGCAACAAGAACAAACAACAGCAGAAACTAAGTCCAGAACTCGTAGATACACAGTTTTTGCAAAAGGGCAACATCACAATACATGCATACTCCAAAAAATGCATGAAAAATATACGAAAATACAGCATTAAGAATATGCAGCCCATACATATCAGTGGAAGCATCAAGACTTGCAGGCTCACGTTGTTCCTCCTGTCCATAGAAATGATTGCCATTAATTTAGATAGAGAAAGTTTGGCACAAAACTAACAAGCCATACACCAACCTCATCTGCATCTGAGTCAGCATCAATGACCTTCCATTTTTCCTTCACAAGATTCAATGTTTCTTCATCTCCATCATCATAGAAGACCTAAAATAGAGAACAGGTGTCATTGTCATCAAGAAGCCAACCAGGGTACATTTGGATAATTTTGAAAGAAGTTCTATGAAATAGCTTTTTTACTACCAATTACTTTACAACTTTTGTGTTCAATAAATAAATTATATAAATTAATAAGATAAACGTATTATCTCTCTTGTGAGAAATGATGGGTACAATGGGATAATGAATCTTAATTTTAAGGATAACTTTGAAAAATATATAAATGAACATATTCAATGCTACCAACAACATAAACCAACTTCCATAATTTTGATGAATTAGTTAAATGGTCTTCTATAGGACAAAGGTAGAATGTTAATTGTTTGATTTTTTTTATAATGTAAAAAATTCATTCCCTTTATTTCCTTATTAAAGGATTAAACAAATGTAACATAGCAGAAGTACCAGTAGAGCAACACAGACGAACAAAACAAATGCAGTTTTTCTTAATAAAGGGAAGGTAAATAGATGACTTAAAAATCTGGCAATTCACCTTGTGCTTCTTTTTGGCAGAATCAAAAGAATGAATAACACCTTTGTAAAACCTGTAACATATTACATATTGAAAATAGAAAGTAAATATTTCTATTGCATAATAATGAACCGACAAACTGATCATAAATAGAAGGAGCATGATGACATACACTAGTTTAATTCAAACACATAATATCTTCAGCTATTTCATATCAAAGAATTCTAACACAACATTCTACACAAGGTATTAAGTAGTTTAACAAATAGACTATCAAAAACAAATGAAAAAACATATAAGCCAATAAGGGAAATCTTGAACTCAAACTGTAACATCATGGTCACTTCATAGAAAGGTCTACACAAGGATACATGTAGAAATGAGTATAACACACATAATTCAAATATCACTAACACTGCAACATTAGTCCAGTTTAAGGTCTAAAAGCACATTCCACAATTCATAATACCATTATTTAAAAACTAAAGATTACAATTTAAAAATAAATACCAAACAGCGCAAAGCATTTATTTCACCTCGTTAAAAAAAAAAATCAGTGAAGGAATGTAAAATCTGAACAGATTCCAAGTACTTACTCACGATCCTTAGGCCACCAAACTTTGACCCGTAAACCAACAACGTTTTCACCATATTTCTCAGTATCAGACTCCTGACACAGCAGAAAGGTAGCTGTAATCAATACAAGACAACAAAAAATCTAGAACTAACAAAAAAAAAAAAAAGACTTTCTCAAGGGAAAAGTTCCCAAACAAATATATTGTAATTCAAAATTTTGGGTGAACAGGAAACATACATTTTCTTTTCCTGATGTAAGCTTCATTACAGTTGTCTTGGGAGTCTCTGGATTTTCATCCTTAGTTGATTTTGTTCCAGACTTTGGAGAAGAAAGCATTTCCTAAACAGTGAACAAAGATTCGTTTAATGCTTTACTTTTAAAAGAACAAAGCAAAAAAATATCACGTAGCAATAATGTTAATATACATTAGCAAGGAAGCAAGCACCATATACAAGAACAAAAGATACCTTGTCAACATCCATAGCAGATGATTTTGCAACACCTGTTTCAGAGTTAGCTTTCCGCCAGCATCCCTTTTTCTTGTCCCCCATCTGCCTTGAAGAGGATCCGCCTATGCCCTTTTTGTTATTATCTAATTTCTTGGCAGAGTGCTTTTCCGTATCTGCATCAATTGCTGAATCACTTCTTTTTTTTAATGAATCTACCACACTAGTTTTTTTCGCATCAGAGATCTGACCATGGGCCTTTTTCACTGACTTCCTGGCAGGTTTGGCTTCTGAATCACTAGCTCCTCCGGACACCTTTGAAACATTCTCTGCAGCTCCTTCTCTTACAGAACCGTCTTTCATTTTTGTTCGTCCAAGTTTCTTTGAAAGATTTTCCTCATGGAAGCTCTCACTAGGAGGAGAAGCTAATACTTCAGATTCGTTGTAGCATGCCTTTGGTAATAAAATGTCAGTGTCAATTTCTTTGTCAAAGCTCCGGCTGCTTCAACAGAATGGTCCTCAGAAGGGGAACAGGGAACTTTCCTGCTGTGGCTTTCATTCTCAGTCTCTTTCGCATTAGTAGCGACTTCACCCTTGGAACGTTTTGCTGATTTGGTTGAAGTGGTTGGTTTCTTTTGTCGTCTCTTGGTAGAATGTTCCGACTTTTGTTTACTATTGTCAACTTTTTCAGTGTCCAAATCTTTGCGCACCTAACGACTAATTACAGTCAAACCTTCAGAATGATCAGAACAATCAACATCCTCTTGCTTTTTATTGGACTTGGAATCAACAAAACCATTATCATCTCCAACACAAGTAACACCATTGCTCATGACAGACTTCGGAGATATATTCCCATCAGGATTTTCTTGTTGAGAGGGTGTAACTTCCCTTGAATCTTTGTTAACTTCCTGAAAACCACAATCAACATGTTCCTGTGTTAAAATCTGGAAGATAACAATCTAGAACCACAGGACACATAAAAAACAGGATAACTAAAGTGGGGGCATACATGTGTTGGCTCCTCCAGTAATTGTTCTGCTGACTCACTCCTGTCTTTCTGAAGTCATAATGACAAAAAGAAAATTGTATGAATGTCATTTTCAAACATTAATGAAAAAAAGACCAACAGAAAACTTACCAAAAGCTCACTAGTAACACATGTATCATTTTTCTCCAAGTCAACAGATGTATCTTGGCATATTGAAGCAAGCACCATACTATAATCATCCACAGATATACCCAAGGATTTCACTGCTTGAACCAAGTAGGGTTTAAGCTTGGTTGAACAACTTTCAAGGACCTTCTCCCCCAATTTTTGGGCAATTGGACAAGCTTCCTAGATCACAATGATAATCAATTTCAAAACAGTGATAAATATGGACAACAAAAATAACGTTCAACTTTAAAATCACATTACTAAAACGAATGAAATTAAATCATTAAACTCAACCTCATGGTCTTTCTTAATGCTGGTCAGGAGTGGAGAGAGCAAGTCCAAGGATATATCTTCACTTTCCTCTAGAACAAGAGTCATAATTGTTTCCATGGACGAAAAAACATTTGCTGGATGATGTTCCCTGAAATTTAAAACATGGGCCCAGTTAGAACAATGCCCCCACATTAAGTGCTTTGAACTGTTAAAAAAATGCATTGTATACATGTAACAACTATGTTGAATAGGTATGACTTATAAGTCCGAGCATTGGGTTCAGTACAATACATAAAAACAAAATTTTTTAAAACCAGCAAATTGATATGGCAATATCTTAATTAAAATATAGTTATATTTTTTTTTATTAATTTGATTTTTATATTTTTCCTAGTAAATTACACTATAACCCTATTTGGCTTCTTGTGAATGCACAAGTACTCCCCATATCACTAACATTTACAGCAATCGACCCTATGGGGTTACACACGGCACAATCTTTTCAAAACAAGTTACAATGTAGTGCAACAAAGGGGATATGCATACGGGTAGAAAATTGTGGGCTATTGAGAGAAATTTGGTGAAATCTCAAGGGGTATAAGAATAATTTACTCTTTAAGTTAATATAGCTGATATTTAGGTTGATATGCTATCATCATCATATTTTTGTTGGTTCACAGAAAACATGGACGCAAGATAGTTGAATATAGAGGCAATCAAGTTCTATAAGGGGGGAACAAACATACTGTATCAATCCATTACAGGTATGATATGGATACATAATAAGTTTAAAGTATTTGTGCATCAGAGCATAAAATTATACAGAAGTAATCAATAATCACAAAAGTCCATACAAATTTACAACGTATTAAGCAGGAAAAGAAAAACACATTAAGATATATCATACCCAGACTATGAAGTAAAAGATTAGAATTGAAGTAGTATTATAGACAACAACTTTTTGAAGCCATGATTATGACAAACTTGCCCAAAACAGTTACCTTATTGTTTTCAAGAAATGCCAAAACATCTCTAAAATCAGGGCATCACATTCAAGGTCCAGCATAACCACACATGATCTGACTCTTGCAACCGTTTCAAGAATTGATATCCTCTTTGCATATGATTGGCTTAGCTTATCATGTAGATTTTCAAATGCCGATACTATTAATTGAAAGACATCCTGCAAGAAATTGCATTGATAACATTCAATTGATTTACTGATGTCTTTCATAAAGGGCATAATAGTCAAGTCTATTGATATTCTGAAATAGAAAACAATTGTACAAACCTTCATCTGATCATCATCATAAGGAGCTTCAGGTGCAGTGATTCTTGTTATTTCGCTGATACAAGAACCAACTGCAACTTTGACATTATCATCTGAGTGTTGCAAAAGTTTGTTTGCAATTAATGCTTTCAATGATGGAGAGAGTGCATTTTCCATGGACGATGAAGGTGCTTGTCCAACCCTTAATAGGAGGCTCTCCACTTGCTGCCGTGCAAAGGAAAAAATAATATGCAAAATCACAAAAATATAATTAATATTTTGACCAAACATTTAGTTGGGTGTTTGTTTGGGCATTGCATATCTTTTATCAGAGAAGGATTTTTAGCTTCACCTCACTTCAAAGTTCAAACTGGTGTTGTACTCAAAATTTAGAGAATAAGACTGTGTGAAATCAAATACGTTTTACAGTTTCCGGGAATAAAAGACTATTTAAATCAGAGCAATTGTCCATCACCTGCAAAGCTACAGTGCCGAGGTGGCAGAAGTTGAACAATGCTGGTCTTTCACAGAACTTAGTTACGCACACAGCTATAATTATAGCATGAGAAAGACAAAAGAAGCAACCAAAAAGTGACACAATACAGCACTACAAATGCAGAGAGGTCAACCCAAGTATGTAAAGAACGTGCAACACAATACTCAAATCCAACACCTGACTATCTGTGATTTATGTGAGATCAGCAACAGTAAACATTACCTAGCGATTAGTATAAAAAAAACATACATAAAGACAATTTCAGTTAGAGGAACACGGCCAGTTATGTAAATATAAAGTTTCTAATTTCCAAAAATGGTACATTAGTCATCAACAAAAAACAAGTGAAGTGGAATATTGATAATTTGATACATGTGAACCCCACCTGTTGTATCATAGTAATATTAATCCATGTTTTGCAATATAATATTATTCCTTTATTAAGTAACTTGTTTTAAAACATTGAATTCACAAAATCAAGCAGTGTAGAACCAATATATGAAAAATATGCCACAAAAACAATTTAGTTATAATTATCATTGAAAAAATGATATTAATACACTATTAAATTCCTCAAAAAGGAAAATAATTATTTAATCTAATGAATACACTTGATTGTATCAAATGTTTTCCATCATGTGTGAAGTAGATACATTCTCTATGATCAAGAAGTTTCAAAATTTTATTGTAGAGCATAACTAATATAGAAGAAAACACGAACCATTGAAGAGAAAATTCTCTTTCATAATATTTTTTATATTTCTTTATTAATTTATCGTAAAGACGTTCTTCTAGAGCAATGTTGTTAAAATCGCAAGTAAACTCACCTACTCATGCAATCCAGCGAGTACAAGGGATGTTGCGAGTTGACGCAGATGGTTAATTGGAGGAGGCACGAATTACTTCGACATTGCACGGTTGCTCATCGAATCACAAGATTATCTGTTGCATCTATTCATTCTGTTTTTTGCAGATAGGGTTCAACGGCCCACTTGTTGGCTAAAAGGCAGGGCCTGTCACGACCCATATGACCCTCTTGTTCCACTAGGGTTCCCATCTTTTCCATATCAGAAATGAAGGAAACTACTCATGACAGCCACACACCCCCTGGCGCTGCTGCTTCTGTTAAATAACCACCACTACTGTTGCTGCTGACAGCCATTGTAAGACTCACTCGGATGCTGCTGATGCCAGCTTCACCGCAACACTCGTGCCATCATAGCCAGTGCTGCCTTTACAGTCACTACACTCGCTCTGTTCTGCTATGTCCTTGCTTCTTCTGTGATCTTGCTGGAGAGTTCTCTGTTAGGTTTAGAATTTGAAGATTGGTTCAGGTCACGCCACTAGAACAGAATGCAGTCATTGTGTTTCAAGTGATGGGAAAGCAAGAAATGGGAAGTGTAAATATTGCGAGAAAGTATTAACAGGTAGAGTATATAGATTGAAGCATCATCTAGCAAGAACTGAAAAGGATGTTGGACTCATGTATAGCAGTTCCTAAAGATGTCACAAGGAAGTAGGAGACTTGTTATTGCAAAAAGAGACAAAAGTTATACTGGACATCTTGTGCAATTCATTGCATTGATTTAATGTTAAAAGATTTTGAGAAGAAAATACCAGCCCATCAAAAGACAAAAGTGAGTGGTAAAAAAAATCAACACCTACATCTATTCAAGAATTGATCTTCTTTCCATATCGCACAAACTTAATAAAGGAACAGACTTGACCAGATCAGCAATACTCCTTTTGCCACTTATTTGACTCTGGGAGGCTTGAATGAAAATAAAAGGAGCACTTATAAGGACGTTCATGTCCAAGGAGAGGCAATCCAGTCAATTTGTAAAGACTAGAGATGGAGGGCTTGTGGAAAATTACATATTGGATACAAGACTTTGGTAAGATATTATTGCATGAGGCGTACACTTCCCTTAATTAAGATGTTGTGCTTGGTGGATTCAGATTAGAAACCAGCAAAAGGGATTTATTTATGAGGAAATGGGCATTGCTAAAGTGAGAAGATACAAAGTCTCTTCGATGGAGCTAGTAGAAGGTAATAATAATTAATAACCTTTCATTTATTTGATTTTCAAATTTATTGTTTAGAATTATAGACTTTGTTTGGAAATTAATTTATTCATTTATATCTAACTTAGCTAAACTCTCCTTTCATAAATCATTGATCAAAGATGAGACAACTATTATGTAAACCCCATGTTGCACTATAATACTGAATTTAAAGGTGATAATGAAGTGAATTGGTGGGAGACATTGATGAGATCAGTAAGATAGATGCCTAGATTGAGAGTTTCAAGAGTAAATCTAGATTTTTTGGTAGTCTAATTGCTCAATCAACACTCAAAACTAAAACTCCAGCACAATGGTGAGAATCATGGTGATCAACATCTAAAATTACAAAGGTTTTCTATTAGAGTATAGAGAATCTCTAGCTCTCCTATAACTTAGGATTCTTCTTTATAATGGTTTGTCTTGGGTGAGCCATGGAATATTTTGTCCACCAATGATCCACTAAATCATGTTGATTGATATCGTATAGTTAACAATAAATGGTTCAAATCATATAAATGATAATACTTTTCAAAATTTAACTTTTAAGTGGTCTGTTATTTCTCAGTTATGAACACTTGTGTCAAGAAACGGGAAGATCACTTTTTTAAAAGTGGAAGTTGAAGGTCCCATATTGAGAAAAGGATTTGTAAGGATTGCAAGGTAATTCCAAGAAAAAACCTTACTACTATAGCAAGAACTGAAAAACATGACAAGAGACAGTTTAAGGTTGTTTGGATGTGAACAAAGAAAACCCCAGTATAGAGAGTAGATAGTATGGTTTCTAGTCTAGTAAAGTGTGAAAGAGAGAGACCAAGAAGGACATTGAGGGACTAGTCATATAAATCTTGTGAAAAAATAATCTCTGAAACTTTCTCTTGAGTTGAACTAAAGAGCTACATAAGATCCAAGTATATTATCTCCCTCAAGGGATAAGGCTTTGTTGTTGTTAGCAACATCATCTTCATGAATCTTCTAATGTTCTAAAATTTGACATTTGAACCAATGGCCCAAATTGAAAGCCCTAGCTCCACATCAAATCCCGAAAGCCATCATTAATAGCTTTCGTGCCCAGTATCAGAAGCCTCCTGATTCTAGTCACCAAACCAGTAATAGCCAAAATATTCAATATTAAATAAACATAAACACGGAGGGTGAGTCTTGTTAAATCTGTTTTGAATTCAGTCCAAAACCTCTGCCACAACAACCGGCACTAAGTCTAATATCCCCTCAAACCTAACACACCCCCTGTTGGCACTTAAACCACCACTATAAACCCTCGCTTAACTCACTCCCCACCAAACAAATAATCAACAATTGATTAAAAATGTAAATAACCCATCTGAACAAATCATCCATTATTTTTCTCTTCCATAGTCTATTTCACATATCCCTAACCAAACAATACAATCAAGAAGATTGACCAAGTCAACTTCAGCATGTTAACAGTATCACCACCTACCAATTAGAACCAGTAGCTTCTTGATATATATATATATATATATATATATATATATATATATATATATATATATATATATATATATATATATATATATATATATGCATGTCTAATATAACAACACATACTCCTGACTGAAACAACATGCACCAAACATGAGTAGTAATGATAAAGCTAATAGAGGAGTTCGAAATAATATACGTCTAGGAGTTGGAGGACCTCCTCCACTGAGGACGGAGGAACTGCGAGCTTGTTACCGACTTCAAGGAGTTGTTCTTCCAATTCTTTATCAATAGACATTAGTGTTGCAGTCTCTGTTTTCTGACCTTACACTCTCCACACTCTCTGCTGCTTGACTCCATTGACGCTCTGAATGCACGCTCCCATGGAATCCTTATAGAGACTAGTAGCTTGTTTTCCAATACAACCAGAAAATTAGGGTTCTTGTCAGCTTTCTTCTTCCTTCTTTTCCCTTGTTCAGGTATATTTCTTTGAGTGAAAAATCTTTGGTACATCCTAGTTTATTCTTTTACATTACTTGGCTACATATATAACTAATAAAAGACATTTGCTTAATCTTTTCACTAGTAACAGATAAATCACATATTAAATATTTTGTTATTCAAATTTATGGATTTAATAACTTAATCATTGCTTAGTTAAATTCGCCCAATCTTTCATATTTTTAAAATAGATAATCAAAAATTACATGAGTGACTAAAAGTGAAGGAGGTATGAGATATGTTTTAAACTTTATTTAGGTTGAATTTTTTAATTAAAATTCATTTTTTATAATACTTATTTAATTGTATACTGTGATTTTTTAATTTAAAATATATATATTACAATGTCATCTATAAAAATATAATTATTTTTTACCATGTTAAATATCTTAATAGTTAATTTTTTTTATTTTACTATTAGATTATATTTAAAATAAATACATAAATAGTTCTGCTCATAATATTTTTTTTATTATCTTATAATTAAAAGCTTGCATTTAAATTTATAGGTGTCTATGTCCACTTTTTTCTATATAACACAGAAAAATTACTATTATAATAATTATCAAAATAAAAATATTATCTAATTATGAAATAAATTTATAATTTTATTATAGTTATTTTTTATTTATTTTTGCATGGTTTAATTTAAAAATAATAATAAATTTTGTATATAAAGAAATCCCCTTATTTTGATTTAATTATAAAAATGTTTTGTTTAAAAATTTTGGAATTTGAATTGCCAATTAGAATGCTCTCTGCTAGTTATATTGAGTTGATTTAAAATTCAATTTTCTACCTCAATAAAATAACATTCTTATAATGTTTTTTTTTCATACAATATTAGCTCGTGCTTTTTATTATTATTTTTACTTGTGATTTGTAATTATAATAATAAAATATTTAATTTAAAAAATATTTATATTTAAAAAATAACAATTATCAATAAATACAGAAATTTAGATAGAAAATAGATCAATTAGATAGTTAGAAAGAGAAGAATTTTGTATGAAAAAAAAATTTAAACTCATTAATTATGTGAGATGTTTATTGACCAGCAAAACTTTATTAGAAGGAACAAAGTTATTAAAAGATTTGGAATAGATTGTGGAAAGGTTTAACTGTACATGTTGCCCAGATTGTTTATAAATCATTTTTTACAATAATAAATGTCATAAAATCATGCTTTATGTTATTCATAAACTTGTATACTATAAATAAATTAAAATTTTAAAAATAGTTTCATAAATAATTATCTTTGTTTGTTATGAATTATAAGTAAAAAATATTTTTTTTAAGTATAATTAACCGCTTTTAAAAAAAGTTGATAGCTTTTAAAAATGTAATGTAAAATTTATATATAATTATATATGAATACTTTTACATATATTATTTCATTATTAAATTTATCAAACAAAATTTATATAATTTATATTTGCATATAATTTTTGATAAATCATTCTATAAGTTTAGTAATTATAATATTAGTCACCCACTTTTAAAATTAAAATTTATATAATATAAACAAATTCAAATGAAAGCAGCATTTATGTTATAACTTTTTTAAATCCATTAAAAACTATCTTCATATATAATAAATTGTAATCAATAAATTTTAATATAATTTAATAATATAAAATTAGATCACTAGAATATATTATATTCAAAAATAATTTAGTACATATTTATTATTTTCTTATTAATATTCATGTTTTATTGTCCAAATCTTTCAAAAACTTTATTTGACGTCTCTTTAATGTTCAACACAAATATTTTATTGACTATATATATAATTTATATTTTCTCCATCACTTCCCTTCCACGAAACACATCTTATCCTATATTTCTCACATTTCTTGTCACTCTTCTCACTATTTCTCTACAATCATTGAAAGACTTGTTATCAAAGAAAGTTATATACCACATGTATCCATGTTCTGACTAATGTTAAAGTCTCTCAAAGATGCAAATTGAGATAAAGTAATCCAATACAAAGAATTTGTTCCACTTAAAGTGCTATGTGATTACATAAAATTGAAAGAAATAGAAAGGATACAAATAAATAAAAATGGGATGTATAGAAGAAACAAAAAGAAGAGTGTTTGATTTGAATAAAATTAGTATCAGCTAAATGTGAGTGTAATTAAAAAGAGCATGCAATTCTTACTTATGAGTGTAAGAGAAGAGATACATCTAAAATATTTCATTTCTTCTCTGTCAATTTTCACCCTCCCGTGATAAGTTAATACTTCTTTCCCCCATTCATTTCTTTCATCTCTTCCCACATTTTCTCTACCAGTTACCAAAAAAAAGGTTAGTTTCCCCAACTGACCAACTTTAATAGCTTCCACCACATCAATTATGCTGTTAAGTAAACAATAACCATAGTTCAGTAATAAGCACTGCAAATACTGTTTGATTTGATTGTGTAAGTAGTCATCATTCTTTGAAAGAAAGTTGCTAGCCAAATATTTTTGTGTTAAAGATAGTAACTCGTACTACTAAACTAGTCTAACTAATTACTAAAGATAACAGTGCTAACATTAGAATAATTACCACAAAATGATGAACAGCTACCTCATACATGCTGAAACTCATTTGATAACTCCAGCCATAGAAAGAAGAGTTAAATGATATGAGGAAACTGATAAAAGCACCCAGTTAAGGAATAAACAGCATGCAAAATACCCACATCTAGCTTCTCCTCCGCTTCTTTCCACTCTTGACCTCACTTCCTTGTACCTTAGACGAAATTGAAGTCTTGCCCTTGGCATCTTCTATCTTTCCTTCTGAAACATCTGATTTACCATTCTCAAAATTTTTTTTCTTCAATAAACCAGATTTTACCTTGCCAGAGCCATTAACATCATCCTTTCCACCACTTTTGAGAGGTTTTTCTTTGGAAATAGCAGTCTTTGGGGTTGATTTCTTGGATTTTCCACTTTTTAGAATTTCTAGCTTAGACTTGGAAGACGGCTTTGGCACACTACTGTCATCATCATTTGATTCCCCAGTCTCGGAAGTATCAGTATTTTTCGATTTCTTACTCAGTTTTTTAGTAGCAACAATGGATTTACTGCTAGAACTCTTAGGAATGTCATCCTTAGATTTTTTATTAACTCCATTCTCAGATTTGCTATTTGTCTTGGAATCTTTCAATTTGGTGTCATCTTTGAACCTTTGGCTAGACTTCAGGGATACACTTTTTGATCTACTATTCGTCTTTATTCCACTGCAAAATCATCCAAAATTTAGATATCCAATAAGAGGTGGCACTAAAATAGATAAATTGATAATTAAATGACCTGGAAGAAACATCCATCTTTCCCTGCTTGGTGGTTTCACCGTCATTTGTTTTCCCTTTCTTCTTTGGTTGCCTGAATAGGACCAGAGAACAATGCAAAGTAAAGAAGACCAAATAAAGAAAAAGAAAGCCATGTCTGCCACAACATCAAAGAGAATTCGCAAAAAGAAGAGCACTAAATAAGACACATGCATTTGAATCGTTCAAAACAAAGGAAGAACAACAAAAGATCTACTATCACAACATTCTTAATTGATACAAATCAAACCAAGGGACAGGAGATAGCCCAATTGCTTCAAGAGATACGACAGCCAACTCCAACAATATGGGACTTTTCAATCTCTTTCTTAACAGACAGTTGTTTCCTTTAAATTAAAAGATAACAATAGTTTTTTATTTTTTAAATATTTCCTTTAGCATTGAACACAATATATTAAATCTATATGAAAATCCACAACACGTACATGCTCTCAATGTTCAATGGCTTGAATAATTAAAGACCATAGACATGATTGGTAGATCAAATACAAAACACACCATGACTGACCAGAAAGCACGGGAAGAGGGAGATGGTTCAGTACTAAGCCATAGGACAAATCATCATTCACAAACACACACACACACACACATATATATATATATATATACACAAAATGTATCATGGTAGCTTTCTTTCAAAAAAAGTATACAGCAAATCAGTAGCAAGCACAAACAACAGCATCAACTAAGCCAACATTACAGAGACATAATTTCAGAAAAAAGGTCAACACAATACACACAATGCGCTCCATAAAAACATGCCTGAAAAATATAAGATAATACATCCATACAATATATCTACAAAAATGTATATTAACAATATGTAGCACGTACATATCAATGGAAGCATCAAGACTTGCACTATCACTTCGATCTTCCTGTCCACAGAAATAGTAGTTATTAATTTATAAGCAGAAAAGTTGGTGCAAAAGGACTACGCATAGACCAACCTCATCTGCATCTGAGTCCTTTTCAATGACCTTCCATCTCTCCTTCCCAAGATTTAGTATTTCTTCATCACCATCATCATACGAGACCTAAAATACAGAATAGTTGCCAGATGATAAAATAGCCTGTATTTGGACAAGTTTTGATAAAAGTATACAATAAAGATTTATGATCACAAGCTACTCATTCCAGCTATTAAGAAAAATACTAAAATGACTTCCCTTTCCATTGTGTTTTACTTTTATTTTCCAGAAAAAAACCAAAAACATTTCCAGATACTTCTTTTTCATTGTGTCCATACAGATAAGATTTTAAGAAAGTTTCATTTTTTAAAGAGTCTTCCAATTGTTTATTGCATTAATTCTTTAACCAAAATACTCTAAATTACTCTACATTGTTTGTAGTAAACATATAAATACTATAAATTGCTCTACATTGTTTGTAGTAAACATATAAATACTATAAATTAATGAGATAAATATATTCTCTGTTGTGTTAATTGGAGAAGATGACAGCGTAAATTATATAAATCTGATGAGTCCCAAATAATCAGAAGGGTAGTTTTGGTAAAATATTATAAACTAACAAGTTTAACTACCGACCACATTAACTAACCCTCTTAACTCGAATTTTTTTTTTTCAATATCAAAAATGCATTTTACTTTTTCTCTTTAAAAGTGGCTCAAACAAATGGTCATAGCAGAAGTAGAATGTTACATTTTTTTTCACAATTTGAAATAATACCAATAAATGTAATCCCCATCCAACTAAGATATTAAGCCATCTAGAGTATAGAGCAAACGTTAAATATACTTAAATGGCAGTGCAACACAGAAAAACAAAAAGAATATAAAGCTTTTTGTAAGTGATGGTAAGGGTAGAGAGGAGACTTAACAAACAGTCAAATCACCTTGTGCTTCTTTTTTGCAGAATCAAAAGATTCAATAATACCCTTGTAAAACCTGCAATAGATTAAATGTCAGTAAAAATATATATTAAAAGTTTCCATTACATCAATTTGAACAAGCAAACGGATCATAAATAGAATGTGCATGATTACACTATTTTAATTCAAAATATATACTCTGACAATGTATTTCATATCAAAACTCAGTCACACTAAATTTTAAAAAAGATACAGATTATTATAAATAATTCGTGCAATTAGAAAGTCAAAGTCCAATACATAAACTGTCAAAATAAATTAAGAAAAAAAGTGTGTGGGACAAGAAGGGAAATCAAGACAATGATAACTTCAACAAAAAGCTTTACACAACGATACATGTAGTAATTGTGATTGTAAATATGTAATATGCATAACACAAAGCAACATTAGTCCAGATTAAGAACTATAAATATGTACGTCACACAGCTCAGACAATCATAAGCTGCAGAAGTACATATTAAAATTTAAAAGGAAATGTAAAACAGTACGAAGCACTTCCCTGCTGCTTCTTAAAAAGATTTACAGTGACAGCATATGAAAATTTGAAGACATGCCAAGTACTTACTCACGATCCTTAGGCCACCAAACTTTGACCCGTAAACCAACAAGGTTTTCACCATGTTCCTTCGTATCATACTCCTGGTACAACAGCCAGTTAATTGGAAATCTTGCAAGAAGACAATGAAATTCTGGGACATGCTAGGCATGCCAGATAAAAGACTTTTCCAAAGAAAAAAGTTCCCCAACGAATACATCCTTAACATATCAATTACATAATTTACAAGTTCACACAAATCGGGATACATACATTTTCTTTTCCTGAAGTAAGTTTCCTTTTCACATTTGCCCTGGGAGTCTCCTCTGAACATGCACCTTTGGCAGATTTTGTACCAGACCTCGGAGAAGAAACTATTTCCTAAATAATTAACAATGATTCCTTTAATGTTTTACTTTGAAGAAAGAACAAAGTAGAATAAAATCGTGTAGCAATAATCTTGATAAATAGCAGCAAAAGAAATAAGCACAGTATAAAACATAAAAATTATACTTTGTCCACATTCATAGCAGATGACTTTGCTACATCTGTCTCAGTCTTAGCTTTACCGCGCCCTCCTTTTTTCCTGTCTTCTGCCTGCCTTGAGGAGGATCCACCACTACCCTTTTTGTTTTCTTCTAATTTCTTGGCTGAGTATGTTTTAGCATCTGCATTATTTTTTGCACCGCTTTCTTTTTTTACAGAATCTACCACACTAGTTTTTCTCAAATAAGACTTTTGACCTAGTGCCTTTTTCACTGACCGCGTCACAGGTTTGGCTTCTGAATCACTAGCTCCTCCTGACACCTTAGAAACATCATATGCAGTGCCTTCTTTTACAGGGTCGTCTTCCTTTGTTGATTGTCCAAGTTTCTTTGAATGATTTTCGTCATTGAGGCTCTCACTTGGAGGAGAAGCAACCACTTCAGATTCATCATTTACTGCCACTGGTGATGAAATCTTAGTATCAATTTCTTTATTACTCTCTGAAGGTCCTGCTGCTTCAACAAAATGTTCTTTGTGAGGGGAACTGGGAACTATCTTACTGTTGCTTTCATCGTCAAGCATTTTCTCAGTTTCCTTCTCATTAGCAGCAACTTGATCCTTGGAAGGTTTTGCCAATTTAGTAGAAGAGCTTGATTTCTTTCGTGGTCTCTTGGTAGCTTTTCCTGCCTTTTGTTTACTATTGACAACCTTTTTGGTGTCCAAATCACTACCCACCTCATGACCCGATTTATTCAAACCTTCAGAGTGGTTGGAACAATCAGCATCCTCTTTCTTCTTAATGGGATTGGAATAAGCTAAAGCAGTATCTTCTCCAACACATGCAATACCATAGCTCATGCCTGAGTTTGGAGATTTATTCACATCAGGATTTCCTCGTTGAGAGGATGTAACTTCCCTCGAATCCTTTTTAACCACCTGCTCAAACGAAAATCACCATATTCCAGTGTCAATTCTGGAAAATAAATGTCTAAAACAACACATAAAAAAACAGGAGCATAAAGGAGATACATGTGTTGACTTCTCCAATGATTGTTTTTCTGAATCGCTCTTATCCTCCTGAAAAAGGTCAAAATGACCATAGAAAAACTTCATCATGAAATGTTTCAAAGATTAATCGACAAAAGACCGACAGAAAACTTACCGCATGCTCACTAGTCACACATGTATCATTTTTTTCCAAATCATCAGATGTATCCTGGCATATTGAAGCAAGTACAGCACTATAATCCCCAACCGATACACCCAAGGATCTCACTGCTTGAACCAAGTAGGGCTTAAGCTTCGTTGCACAATTTTCAAGAACCCTCTCCCCCAATTTTTGGGCAATTGGAAAAACTTCCTAAATTTCAATGATTATCAACATCATGACAACAATAAAATTTGAACGACAAAAAACATCATTCAGGTTTAAAATCACAATCTACTAAAAAGGATGAAATAGTAACTGTCACAACCTCATTGTCTTTCTTAACGCTGTCCAGTAGTGGGGACAGCAGGGCTAAGGATATATCTTCACTTTCCTCAATAACAACTGTCATAATTGTTTCCATGGACAAAACAACATTTTCGGGATGATGTTCCCTGAAATTTACAAAATAAACCTGGTCAAAAACCATGCCCCGATGCTTATGTTTGTCTAACTCACTGTAAAAATGCATTTGTATATATGTAACAATTATGTTTCACAAGTAGAAGCATTACGATTCAATACAATACACTACTTGAACAATTGTTTAAGAATCAGGACACAGATGAGGCACTATATATTAATATAATGCCCATAGTTTTACTAATATGTTTTCTTATTATACCTTCAATTTTCCTTAATATAACTGATATTAAGGTTGATGTACTATATCATCATATTTTGTTGGTCTTCACTGAAAAAGTATATTGTAGCCAAATTTAAATAAAAATCCTTGATTCAAGTTAAGATACCGATTCATTCATTATATATACAAGAGGGTATAAGATAAAGACAGCTTTGTTCTAATATTTGGATTTAAAGTATTTTTGCACCCAACTGTAAAAATAAACTGAAGGAAGTAATCAGTCATCACACAAGTTAGTAAATGTTCATAAGGTACCAAGCAGGAAAACAAAATAAAAGGCACAATAGTTCACAGATTGTGCAGTAAAAGATCACAAAAATCAAATCATGTTTTAAGTTAAGAAAAAAAATAGGGGACAAGATATTTAAATTTTGAAGTTGTGACAACGGGGAACTTGGGGGAATCCGATACTATACTCCTACCTTACACCTTTCAAGAAATGTTGAAACATATCCGATATCAGGGCATCACATTCAAGGTCCAGCATTACCACACAGGATCTGACTTTTGCAACAGTTTCCAGAATTGAGATTCTCTTGGCATATGATCGACTTAACTTGTCATGCAAATTTTCAAATGAAGATACTATCAAGTGAAAGACCTCCTGCAAGAGAAAGTCATAGATAAGATTCAATCGATTTACTGATACCTTTCATAAAGAGTATGATAATCATCAAGTGCATTCATAAATTGTCGTATGAAAATTCCACACACCTTCATTTGATCATCATCATAAGGAGCATCAGGTGCACTGATTCTTGTTATTTCACTGATGCAAGAGGCAACTGCAACCTTGACATCATTATCTGAGTGCCTTAAAAGTTGGTCACCAACCATTGCTTTCAATGATGGAGAGAGTGCATTTTGCATAGAATCTGTTGGTGACTGTTCAACCCTTGACAGGCAGCTTTCTACTTGCTGTAGAGCAAAGGAAAATAAAATAAGTTTAATAATTTGACTAGTCATTTGGTTAAGACTATTTTTCATATTCGCATATCTTTTACTAGAAAGGAAGTTTTCAGCTACACATGACTTCAAAGTTCAAACTCATGCTGTATTTAAAGGGTTTTAAAAAATAAAACTACGAAATAAACCTTTCCCTGAATTGCCTGGATTCAGAGACATTATTTATATCAGAACAATTCTTCATCACTTGTGAAGGTAAAGAGTATATAGGTTGCACGTTAAACAATGTCGGTCTTTCACACTGCTGTAATTTACAATACATGATAAATAACTCAAAGAAATAGAAACCCAGTGCAACACCAACAAAGCTGAGAGGGCAACCAAAGTATGTGAGAACATGCAACAAAAATCTCAATCCAACACCTGACTACTTGAGAATTATGTAAGATCAGCTACGATATAAAGTGTTTAGTAAATAGCATAAAAAATAAGAAAACATAAAGACAATGTCAGCAAGGGAACACAAGCACATCTGTATATAAGAGTCTCTAAATTCAAAATATGGTATATTCACCACCAACAAAAACTTTTGACAGAGGATTATTGATAATTTTACACTTGTAAACAAGCCCTGTTGTACCATAGCAATATTGGACCATATTTTGCAATATAAATTACTTCCTCTGTGAACTATCTTGTTTTAAAAAATTGTATTCACGAAACCCAACACTGCAAAACCTATATATGAAAATATGCCACAGCTATAGTTTAGTTTTAACCATCAACTCAGACGGATATTATAAATATGCCATTAAATTGTCCAGATCAATAAAAAATATATAACCCAGAAATATACCGGATCATATCAAATGGTTTCCATGTAACTTGAAGTAGATATATTTTCTATGATCAAATAGTTCCAAAATTTTATTGCAGAACATAATTTTTTAGAAGGGAGTGGAAAAATCTGAAGGTATAATTAGTTGTTGTTTTTTTTAGATTTTGATAACCCTTTCTTCAATTTCACATAAGAATCCCCTCCACAGTTGCAACTCCCCTGCCAACACTACAACAACCAAGTTCGACATCCTCAAACCTGGCATCACTGTTGGCGGTTGGCACCACTCCAAACCATCAATTACTAAACTAACCTGCGAACCAGTAATCAAAGATTGATAAAAACTGAACATCGCATATTTTAGGGCCTTGTTCAGTTTTCTTCACTTCCATGGTCTATCTCATACATCCCTACCTAAACACTCAATAACACTGACTTTTATTATAATCATAGCTTACCGTTACCAGTTAAAATATCGTAACTCGGTAAGGGAAAATAGCATACATATGATATGATTATATTATATTATATTATATTATATTAGGATGTTTATTATAACATAACACATACCCTGACACCTACGCCATCACAGCCAAATGACGTTGTAGAATAATAACTGAAATCAAACATTCCATGTACTCGTTATTTCCAACAAAATGTAACAAAAACATCAAAGCCACACAATATCAGCAACAAGTTTGCCTTCTCCAGACGAAAGACAGGAACGACATGCAAGAAACAACTTGTATTAAAAAAATAAACACCCAAAATTAAATATCAATAATCATGAAAAAAAATAGTTAAAATAGCATTTGAAAGGAAAAGGACTTGCCTCTAAGAGTGAGAGAAGCTCCTCTACAGAAGACGGAGGATCTGCGAGCTTGTTACCGGCTTCAAGAAGTTGTTCTTTCAATTGTTTATCTGCAGACGCCATTGGTTGTGTCCTCTCTGTTTTTTCTGGTCTTACAGGGACTCACCACTTTCTTCTGCTTCACTCCATTAATGCCCTAAAAGTTCACACCAATCCAAAATCTGATTTGAGAACAGAAGCTGGAACGACAATGTTAGGGTTCTTCTTTAACTTCTTTTGTTTTCCCCCCTTTTCCTGATAATGAAAAACGGAATAGAGCACAGAAGTGACAAAAATAAAATCTAAAAAAGAGAAAATAAAGTTTGTTTGTTCTGAGGAGAGAGGAAAAACTGAATTTATATATACATATAATATTTATTTATTTGTATCTTGGTATATATGTATAATGAGTACTTAAGAAATACTCGTAAAAAATAAAATAATTACCTTTTTACTGTATTTATATTAATTAGTTAACATATAACCATAGTAAAAATGTTCTTGTAATATTATTTAGTCATACACTATTCTGTGGTAAATTTATATATATATATATATATATATATATATATATATATATATATATATATATATATTTAGAATTCACGGTTAAAATATTTTTCATAGTTGATCATTTAAATTTTTATATTAATAGTGAATAGTATATGCTCCAATAAAAAAAAACAAAGAAAAATATAATGTGAACTATTTTTTATTTAATAAATACTTGTAAAAAAATAATTACCTTTTTACTGTATTTATATTAATTAGTTAACATATAATCATAGTAAAAATGTTCTTGTAATGGTAAATTTATATATATATATATATATATATATATATATATATATGTGTGTGTGTGTGTGTTTTTTTAGAATTCACGTTTAAAATATTTTTCATTTAACAAAGAAAAATATAATGTGAATTATTTTTTTATTAATTTAATTTTAGCGTTTTTAATGAGTATATCTTGATCCAGGAGAAAATTTTGAATTTTAAGTTGTTTCAGCTTGCATCTAATAAACTTTTTTTTATCAAATTTAATATAAAAAATATTCTCTAATAAAAATACGACTGAAATATTATTTTTTAAGTTTTGATATAATAATTTAATATTTTTTATGTTTATTTTAATTATATTTTTTATACATACTTAATATTTATTTTAGTACAATGATTTTTTAGTTAATTAGTTGAGATTCAATCAATACTAAAAATCATTTTAGATCTAAATTATTATAAAAAAAATCTTAATTAAAGTTAATACTAAAAATAAATTGTTTTTAAATATAAACTCTAAAAACTCTTCTATATTCCTATCAAAATTGAATCATTAATATCATGTATGGAGATGGCAAATAAAATTGTCCACGTGCCTATTGTTGGTACTGTTTCCATTTTGATGGGGAATTCCCACATTGATTGTTGGGCATGAATATGAGTATGTAGAATCCTTCACTTTTTCAATTGGGTATGAGAATAAGTATGAGGATGTATATGTGTGTATATATATTTAATATTTTTTATTTCTTCTAATTATTTTGTTTATCATGATACTCATTCCTATTTCCAATATATTTGTTATCTTATCATCATCTTTATATAATTATGTTAACATGATGTATGTCAATTAAAAAAAAAAACATGTCTCACATTTGAATATTTCTATTATTTTTTAATATTTTTATTTATTGTATATTTTCTTTTCACATGGAAATGTTTAATACTCTCAATTTAAGTGTTTAATAGCATAAACCTTTCACTTACTAGGTAATATAAAAAAAATTACTCATTGTTATTAATTTTTGTTTCATTTGAAAAACTCGTTTGTTTCACTAAAACAATTTTTGTTATTTATCAATCATTGAGTATACATGGAGATATTTGAAAAGTTTTATTAATTTTTTAAGGTATTTTTCTTTGTACTGTTTTTTTCAATAGTCTCTGAAATTGTTTATAAAACACACATTTGTTAATTTTTTAATACTTTTATTTGTTGTTTATTTTCATTATGTAGAATACTATTTCATATATTTTATATAATTATTTTTTATTTTTCAAGTCATTATCAATCATACTATAATTTTTCATTATAATTATATAAATAACTTTTATTTACTACAATATAAAAAGTAATATAATTGTCATGAATATTTTTTTATCACCATCCAATATATATTAGAGTTCAAAAGATACAACATTTATGTTAAAATTTTACTATTTTATTTATTATTTGTTCTTTGTGTCACTTGGATTAAGTGATGTACTATAACTTTTATTAGTAATGTATAAAAAAGAATCATTAGAATTTACAAAATTAAAGTAAACAAACATTTTAAATATATTTTAATTTGAATATTTTTTTCCTTTCATATTTTTTAAAAATTATATTTTTTTATTTTATCAACTAGGTTTCATTAATAGTTGCGAATTTAATAAATGTTTTGGTTCTCATGAAATTTCATCTGGTATTATAATATAAAATGTGAATAATTATAATTTATTTCAAAGTATTTGATATCGAAAAAATAATTATCTCCTAATATTGAATATTTGATAATATTATGTTTTATTTACCATAATTTTTTATTATTTTATAAAAATTAATTAAAATTAATATTGAAGAGTAAGAAAACGGATACAAATATGAAATTATACTGATTTTCTGATAAGGATGTGGATGAGATAAAAGTTTAATATCCATTTAGTTTGGATATGGAATGAAATAAATTTTTTTTACTAAAATAACATGTGATGGCAAAATTCATTCCGCCCGCCCTCTTGTCATCCTTATCCATGTACATCCGTTGTAACAAATAAAACCATTTATTAAAACCACCATGACACACTTCTGTAAGATTAAAAGTTGAACCATACTTAAACAGATATTATCACAATAATATAATAAATAACATTAACCGTATATTACATAAAAAACTAAAGTACTGAAAATTAGAAGTAACATAAATATTTTTGAAAAAATAATAAATACCTTGCAGCTTTTATTTTTAAGGAAAAACAAATAAACATGCTATTACAATAAAAAAGAAAAACATGTTAATTAATAAAGTATTAATTAGTTGTAAGAAAACTTTTGACTAATTTTAATTGACTTGTCAAATTTCATCTTATTCGTACATTTTTCAAGCACGTTTAATTAATCGGATCTGTGATACAAAATACAAATAAACATGGTGTTGTACTAATCTTTCAGTGTAGCTTTTACCACCGAGAGCAGACTCTGAAGAAGAGTTTAAGACCTGAGACCGAGAAGATAAATAAAAATTATGTATATTAAATGAAAAAAATAAAAGAGTTAAGTTTCGAGTATCAAATTTAATTTGAATTAGGCCGTTTTCTCGTGAATATGAATCCTGTTAGTGCGCTCCGCTCTTTTTTTTTTTCGTGAATATGTATCTTGTGATTGTTCTTTTTTTATTTACAACACCTTAATGAATGAAATTCATAAATTATATTTTGTTTTGGTTTTCTTTTATATATATATATATATATATCATTCTGATTTATAATTCTATCGTCAATACTCATATTTAAAATTGATCTTTTCTATAAAAATGACCTTTGTAATTTCAATAATCTTAATTTTAAGGAATATATTATGATTTTTAAAAAAAGAGTTATGGGACGAAGATGGAACTTTGTAATTGTACTATTTATGGAAAAAAAGAAGGAAAGTTCACTACAAAGTGCTTCTCCCACTCATGTCTTTCACACGAACTTGTCCTGTATCGTTTTTGTCTCGCTACATGTAAATGTCGTTATTTTTTATTTTTTTCGTCATCATTTATATAAGTTGCCACATCACTATTAGTAATTGTCGTCGTATTTTCCTCATTTATCTTTTTCTGTAACGGCCTCCACTACATCATATCATCTTATTAACGTCATCCTTATCAACAAGGTAAAATATCTAATTTCATGCAAATTTTAGAAGGGAAAATGTCATAAAAATAATATAATCAGGGAGTCAATATAAGAGAGGATATAAAGAGAAAAATATATAAGGATCATATTTATTAAGAATTTTATTTATTTATTTTTATTTGTTTATCGACTGGTTTAACCAAAGGATGAAATTACACTAATTTGTTAGTGCTATTATCTTTTTATATTTTTTTTCTTTATTTTTAGTTGTGATCTAATTAGTAATAGACAATTTATATATTAGTATGTGTAAACAGATGAATATTTATAATTATTTGAATTTTAGTTAGACTGATAATAGGTGTCGTTGATAAGGAAAACATCATAGCAAAATAAAAAGACAATATAAGAGAAGGAAAAAACGAAAGAATATTCAATTCATTGATTTTTTTTTTAATATTTAACGTACCATAAAATTTAATTTAATAAGAACTTATTAATTTTTGATCTTTATTTTTGTATTGACAGCTATTAAGACTTTTTTATTGAGATTATGAGTATTATTAATTAAAGCATGATTAATACTTCTTATATTTATACACACCTACTAATTTTTTATATTAACATAATATAATTTTATTAATTTAAATTTATACATATCGGTCAATCGCTGAATTAAGAGTAACGTGGGATATGTAAAAATAATTTAAAAATCTAAAAAGTCTCACTTCTCTCGTGAACTTGCATGTCAACACAAGTCTCACATTGTCATCTTTGTTTATCTTTGTTTATTTTTATTTTTTTGTTAAACGTGATTTTAATATTTAAACTTAAATTTAAAATTAATATTTATTTATATTTCAAATTTTGATATAATTTAATTTCAGATTTTAATAATAAATAAATATAAATATTTTAATATAAATGTGTGAATTTTTCTTAACATCAATTATTTATAAAATTTGGAGATAATATATTATTTTTTGAAACATGATCAAATTTTAAGTATACATGTCATTTCAAAAATTAAAAACATATTTAAGTTTTATATTTTTTAATGTTAAAGTTTATATATGTCAAAATATCAAATATCACACCACTCTGCTTGATATAAATAAATTTAATCAAAAAATTATAAATATTTTAAACTCTCATGTCATGATTTTTTTAATAAAAACTTATTTGAAAATGTTTAAATTTACAAGCTCTTAAAATTGAATTATACGATCTTAATTTTCTGCGGAAGAAACATGTAAACAATGATGTCCACTTAGGTCACATGAGTATCATAGTTGGACAAAACCTTAATTAAATATAAATATTTAAAACAGCCAGTATTATAATTTTGTAACATGATCTAAATTAAGAGTAAGATATACGTGAAATACTTTAAAATTAATTACTTGTTTATTTTAACAAATTTTATACTTTTTAACACGAAATAAATTAAAAGTACGAGTTATGTGAAATATTTTTTTGTTTTCTTTTTTAACAAATATACTTTTAGAACTTTGAATTTGATTATTTTTTTAGTTTAACCAACTTTGTATTAATAAAAATTCGTAAAAACTAACTCATTGTTTGTAAAAAATTAAACCGACAGGGATTTTATATTAAATTAAAACCAAACATGTCCAATTTTCATTATAAATCTTTAATACAGAGCCCATATTCATTATTATTCGGGGAACAATGTAATTATTGAAGTACTAAAATATGTTTTAAACATTTTACATGTACAAAGGTAAAAAATAAAAATTCAAGATATAATCCGAGACACGTACTATTGTCTAAAAACTAATTTATGTTTCTCTCGTGATAAAACTCACCCGTAACAACAACTAAAAGGAAAAAAAAAATAGAAAGAAAAAGAAAAAGGAGGTAGCTTAAAAACAAACAGGTGCAAAAAGCAGAAAAAAATGAAACAGCCCAAATATTACCTGAACGTATAGGCGTAGAGATTTTGAACCAGTAACAAGAATCCACGTCATTAAAAATCCACGTGTTGGATTTATATTGGGCGAGAGAGCGTAGAGTAACGTGTCTCCGAGACTCCAGCGTGGAACAAAGTAAACTAGCGTGTCTTTCCCGGTCCGTGTTAGGACCTTGCAGAGACCATTTACAAAGCAAAGCAAATTTGGTTAATTTGGCAGGGACGTGAATGCGCTCTTCCTCTCTCTTTCGATCTGGATAGTAAATCGGGTCGAACCGTGGCTTCCTCAGGGTCGCAGAACCTCTCTCGAAGAAAGGCTTCTTCTTCGTCACCGTCTCAGCAACAAACTTCCGGGTCGACCCGGATCGTTTACCGGGAGTCGCGGAGCACATCGGAATCTGATTTCCCGATCTGGCAGCAGAACTGGTTCATCGCATTGCTCTTCGTCATGGCTCTCGGATTCTTTGCTCTCGCTCTCTTCCTCTTCATTACTCTTGACTCTGACGTTGTTCCCTCTTTCGCTGCCTCTGCCTCTGCCTCCGCTGCTTCCTCCGAAGGCGTCGAGGTTTCACTTTCTATTTTCGTTTTCCGTTTCGTCGCTAAGAGTTGGCGATATCCAATTTTTGTTTTCCGATGCAAATTTTCGATAAGTAACAATAAATGTTGATTAATAAATACTTTTTCGCTGATTGATCTTTAATTGTGCAGGTTCAGATTACATATGGTACGGTGCTGAAGCTTATGCACGAGAAGACCAAATTTCGGTTGCATTCTCATGACGTGCCCTACGGTTCTGGCAGTGGACAACAATCGGTTACTGGTTTCCCCAGTGTTGACGATTCCAATAGTTACTGGGTAGCTTTCTTATTCATATTATCTTTTCTTACATGAATTGTGTTCTTAAATAAATAAAAAACAAGGTTATGTTTTTGTAACGACTTGAGTGCCACGATTGTTGCATTTCCTTGGAGATTTGAGTTTAGTTGTGACTTTTAATAGTTGGGTTAGGAATTATCCTAAATGTGACTTTAACAAACAACCATTACAGCGGTAAACAGTTTCTTATTGTGTGATAATTTATGATTAGATGACAGTGTAGATCCGTGTTCTATAATTTTTTTGTTTTTTTAAATTTGCTCTGTAGCCGTTGGTTTTTGTATTCACTTTAGATTTATGCATTGTCTTGTAGATTGTTAGACCTCAGCCAGGAACTAATGCTAAACAAGGTGATTCCATTAAGAGTGGTACCATCATTAGATTGCAGCACATGAGGACAAGGAAGTGGCTGCACAGCCATTTGCATGCATCCCCGATATCAGGCAATCTCGAGGTGAGTGCATCTTTCTCTAGTTATTGCCTACTAGCATTTGATTTATGATTGCTGTAACTATGTTAATGTTGTAATGTAAGCTACATTGCTATTTTTTTTTTTTATGTATGTTTGATTTCAAAGACTTGCTACGAATATCTAACGTGGCACCTCCTTTTGCACATGTGTGTAGTGTTTTAGTTAGATCTTAGATTGGAGTTTTCTTCTCCAAATATTGTTTTATATCTGCTTCAACTCACTAGGTAATAAGGCCCTCGTCTACGCAAAAAGGCTTTCAATCATCACTGTAGGATATTTAAGGATTTTTCTGTATTACAATTTATACATTTACTGTTAATGTACACAGTCAATGGCCTCCTTGTCCTCCCCCATCACTATCCGTAAATCAAACTCCAATATATTAGAAATAACCCTCTTCAATAAATCAAACTTGAATTTTTGATATGTTTTTTCCCAAACTCAATTGCTCTAGTCCCTGGATCTTTATGATCACGTCTGCACTTTGTATCTGCCTAGCGGATTCCGTTTCATCTTTAATTTTAATGTTATCTTCCCCATAGCTTTCAGTGAACCCATCACTTTTCATTTTACTGTTCATCTTTCATTCGAGAAGTCTCATCGGCGGTTCATTCATTTTTAATATTCTTTTAGCTGTCCAACTTTATTTCCAAACATGCATGAATAACATGGCTAGAATTTGGTTAAATAGTTATTTGAATATGTCTGCGCTTGAGGAACTAATGTTAGACCGATTTATTATGAAAGACATTGTGTTGGATTTTATGTATATTTTGCCCCATAATAAATCTACCATTTCTTCTATTTTCTCTAATTTGATAACTTGTATTTAGTACCATTCGAATGATTCACATAACCTAAAGAACGATTGTGTGTAAAGATTCTCTTCACATTTCCGCTTTAATTCATATTGATTTTGGTCTCAACTGGTATAATATCTCTCCAAATTTGTCTTTTGTATTGAGCTACCAACGTTAAATGGAAATGACTTACTGTAACCCCCTGATGTAACTGTTATTTCCTTTTGTAAAATAAAAAACTGATATTAATTATCCCAAATTTTCCGATTAATCTACCCATTTATGTAGCTGACCCTATCTACAGGGATAAGTTCTGGTACTATAAATCTACACACTTGCAAGTAACTACTACTATAAGCTATCTCCTCTCATTGTACCGCTGTGTCTCCTTCTATAGACTAATGCAAGCAATATTGACACTAAAATTCTTGAACTACCAAACATAATTATATAGGACATTTTTTGAAACATTTCTTTTATTATCCTGTTTTACGTACTTTGCATTCAAATATAACCTATTTTGGACTCTGTCTGTAATGGAATATCTGACTTTAACTTCGAATTGAAAATAGGTGAGCTGTTTTGGGGGAGAAAATGAATCTGACACTGGGGACTATTGGAGGTGAGACCTTTTTTTCCTCAATGGATGTTTTAGATCTCAATGTTCTGGAAGGTGCTTTATATAGGTTTCATTGTCCTTAGGCTATTAATAGAGGGAAGCGGGAAGACTTGGAAGCAGGATCAGAAGATTCGCCTTCAGCATATTGACACCGGAGGCTATCTACATAGTCACGATAAGAAATACAGCCGCATTGCTGGGGGACAGCAAGAGGTGAGAAATCGCCCGGAATATGAAAATCTTATATTCTCCTTTCAACAATATTTTATATAGAACTACAGATGTGCCAATTATATTTAGATGCTTACTGCTTTCAGCATGCTTTTCATTTGCATACCGAGTTTCATATTTTAATTTTTCTTGCATGTTAGAGTGCATCAACAAAATCAGTAAAAGTATTTTGTAGATGAGTTTGGCACTTAGCTATAGTTTTCAGGTTTGCTTTGTCTTTAGACAGTACAGTGGATAATGGATGGTGATGGTTCTTTGTAAATGTGATCATATTTTTATAAGTATACTTGGAATTATATTAACATTTTTGTGATTTATCCCACTCTTATCAGGTTTGTGGTGTTCGTGAAAAGCGTGCTGACAATGTATGGTTGGCAGCCGAAGGTGTCTACCTTCCTGTCACCGAAAGCAAATGAATGATCGGTATCAATACCTCTATATACACGGCTCGCATTGATTCTGAAATCAGATAGCATAAGCAGATATACGGGAGTATTTAGGATGAGATAACGGTAGTAATATTTTTCATAGGTACTTTATTATGTAGAAAGTCATGCCCCTTTTTCCTCTCAAGAACCACTTGATGTGTTCGACGTTTTGTTAAGCAGTATGTTAATTGGTATTTTCTCTGTTAGGACTATGAAGGACAAAGTGTGGCAATGAATCTATTTTTCAATTGATTTAGACTATTAATTATACGGATAATAAGGGCCTTTATTTATGGATGCGTTTTCCTTTTTGATAATGTTAAGAAAGATCCAAATACTAGAAATACGGTATTTGAATTATTAATGAATGTACATTTTCCTTAAAAGAAAAGGAAAAGGTTCAATTGTAATTTTGATCTGTGTAAGATCATGTGCAGTTTTGGATCCTCTCGATTCTTTTGAGCTGTTTTGCTAACAATAGGTGCAATCGGCAAAAAAAAAAAAAACACTCAATTAAAAGAATGATAAGCTGAAAAATCAGTTTAGCAACAGTGATATGGAACTCGGGATTGTTTAGAGTTCATTTTTTTAATATAAATAAATTTGACCGTTCTGTAAATTTTTCCCATCTGAACTCTTCAATTTTATTCTTGTGCAAAAGATTTAGAAGTTTATGATAGATTTAACATATAAATGGTTTTAAATTTTAAGTTATATCAATTTTGAATGATGGTACGAAGATAAATTAGCTCGTGAAAATGGGGAAACGATTATTTTGTGATATGATATATTTATTCTGTTGGTGAGTTCTGGGTATATGAAGATTTAAAATAATTTAATAGGTTTAATTTGTATAAATTCCACATTAAAGTGATAAAAGTGTAGACCAATGTATTATGAGCGGATATTGAATATCCGCCAATCGAATACCATGATATTCTTAGCGATGCCATCAACAAACATATAATCAAATACTCATATATATTACCTGTAAATATCTATTAAAAAAATTGATTTAGTATCCTAATTGAGAGATACATATACACATTACCCTTATATACAGATTTTACTGCGAATATATGTACATACGAATTTTTCTCTCTCCTCGTGGAGAAGAAAAAGAAAATAGTATAATGCCAAAGGAAGAGTATCCGATGGTTCTCTTCAGTCTTTACGACAGATAAAGAAAAGTTTGGCTTCGGCCATTGTGCTGTCTCGTAGAAAAGGAATTCAATTTCTAGTCTGTCCAAAATAGATATAAAAACCAAAAACATATCATTCATACTTCTTCAGTTCAGATGTATACTTTCAAAGAAAAACTTATGTCATTATTAAGAAAAATTATATCTGTCAATTTTGTTACAAAATATTTTATATAACACTTTTCACAAAAAAATTTATAAATTTTATAATTTTATAAAAAATATTTATTTACAGAAAAATTATTTGTCAATTAAAATTCTTAAAAAAAATAACAAAAACAAATTATTTTTATAATTTTTTTATAAATTTGTAAAATAAATTTAATGTAATATGAGAATTTTTAATAGTGTAATTAATGTATAACAAAAATAAGATGTAAAATTGAGACAGTGAAAATTTAGAATTGTTATGAAAAAAAAAATGTGAATGCGATAGGTGCAATTTGGAATGATTCACCAATCAAATATGTATTCACTTCTTTTCTTGTTTTTGTTTCGTTACTCTGTAAAATGAAATACATTTTATGATATGAAAATGTATACAGTTTGGTGAAAAGGATGCGGAGATGTTTTGAATGGATCCATGAAGAGTCAAATCTTACAGACACTGTTTGTTTTTTTGCTAGCTCTACGTCACTACTACACATTTATGAACAATATGAAACCATGTGAAACAATGTTTCACAAGTATTAATTATTGTATCACCTTTCATTTTCTTACAATTTCCTTACAACTTTAATTGTTCTCTCATTTGCTTTCACAATATCGATGTTTCATTATTATTTTTTTCTCCTATACTTTTCCCCAAACAAAGGTGAAAACAGCTCATAGAAGTGTACAATCATGGTTATCCATTTCCAGTATAAAAGCAATTAAAGAAGAAGAAAAAAAAAAAGCAGAACTTCCACTACATAACTTGTGCATTGTATATGATAAAGTGATGCATGTGCATGTGGTCACGTACTGTGTACGAAGAACAAACGGAACTCCATAGGGTAACACTTTTTTATGCCTTTTGTTATTGCTTTTCAATCCACATTCGCACAAAATAATGAACATTTGTAATAATATGTGATCATGAATAAGAGGCAAGGAGGAGGAGAGAAGATAGATTTATAAAGGTGGAATAGGAATAGGATATGAAGTGAAAAGTAAGATATTCAACATATTCGGGAAGCTTAGTTTTTTTACATATCTTAAATAAATTTGTTTAAATATTTCTATAATAGGAAAGTCAAAAAAAAAAAAAAAAAAAAAAACTAGTCATGGGATAAATCGTTAGGATTCGTGATGATTTTAAAATAAAATCATGAAAATTACATATGACTTCTTTATAAATTTTTAGGAAAAAAAATCATCAAGAGTCATGACGATTTCAGTATGAGATTACTTGTTGAACGGTGAAGTCATCAAGAGTTATGATGACTTCAATTTTTTATATATTTATGAAAAAATAATATGAAATTCTTAGAACTTTTTTTTGAAATCGTCATGATTCTTTACTACTTATCTCATAATTAATCTTTTTTCACTTATTTATTTTCGTAATATCCAGACAAATTTGTCTCATATATGTAAAAAAAAAAAAACTTAAAACTTAAGTTTGCAATGATTTATTGAATTAAAATTTTATATTGATTATCACTTGATTGATATTTTATTTATCTTATGTTAATGTATGTTTAATGAGCTTATTATTAAACTAGTATATTTATTAATAAATACAATGAACCTATGTAATAAAAAAATATCATTAAGTTAAATAGGAGAAACAATGAAAAGAAGAAGAACATTGAATATTTTTACTTAAAAGGTCTTCATACTTCTGGACTCCAACAAATAGAAATAAAAACAAAAATAGAAAACTATGAAAATAAATGCAATCCATGAATGTTTCAATTTGACCACATTACATGTAATAACGAAGGAGTACTAAACACACACGATCCTTGACCTCTCATAATTATTGACGTTAATTGTATATTCATCAATTCATGAAGTTTAAGTATATTTAGAAAGCTATGTAGAAAATTAAAGTTGTAAGTTTTGTTTTGACTAAAATGAATGTACTTTAAATTATATGGGATTTAAAGTCAATGTACATGAATATGAGATATCTTTTTCCGAAAAAAAAAAAACTCAAATTTTGAATTATTGCTCCAACTTGTATTTTCAATTGCTAATTATATATATGGAATCTTCTAATTTGGGAAACTTCCATAGTTTTGACTATCATTAACTACAAGTAAATGTTCACTCCTAATTTTAGGTTTGAAACAAGGCTATAAATTATTAAAATATCTAACCAATTTAGATAAGTCTAATTTAGTTTCTAATTATGTAAGATATAAGAATTGGCTCACGAATATTATAGTTTGATATAAGCTGATAGAAAAAAAAAGTATAGTTTGATAAAAACATGGTTCCGATTTAGAATTAAATTTGTATTTGAAATTATAACATACTAAGAAAATGGTTTTATAGTACATTTTATACATTAAAAATTTTAAATCATTTTTTTTTTGAAAAACTAAATTGGAAACGTTTTTCATATTTGAGAATTTAATTAATTATTTATCCAATTAGTTTATTTAAAACATTCAGTTAGACACAGATTGATTTTATTGTTAGAGGCTAATTAAACTTAAACTCAAGATTTAAAATATCAGAATTGAAATCAGTGTTAGAGTATGGCAATCTCCAAAATCCAAGTTTTTAAAACTTGAATTTAACCCAAACACAGATGCAATTAGGTCGTATAAAACATAAACATTTGAGTGTACTCTTGTACGAATTTATTAGCTATTAGTTAGTACTGGAAATTCGTGGTCACATCACATCATTTTGTGGGATGCAAATTCTAGTCTTTCTTGCAATCCAACTAGAAAACACTGCAACTCAAATAATAGAAGCACGCTTTTGGAAGCTAGGGTTCAGAGCAGGCTAAAATCTGAAGAAAGTCAATGAAAATGGGCCCTCTCTGTGATCAAAAGGTTGATGTAATTATTTTTTATATTGAAATTACATTGACAATAGAAGGTTTTCACTGAACTTCAACAGAATTTAAGCACTGGGTAGAAGATAACACAGCATTATTTCATATGAATGTGGACCCCACAACAAATACCAAGAAAGGTAACTGGTAGCACTGAGAAAATGCAGCAGGTCATCTTTCAGATCAAACAAATCCCATCTAGCATTTATTTACAGTGAACCATGTCATGTGACAGTAAACGGATCCTCTGTCATTTATCAATTTTTTATCGGACAAAATTTATGCAAAATCTCAGTGCAAATGTTTAACAAATGTTTGTGCTAATCCAGAGATTCTTGAAACTCAACATGTGAATTAATTTGCGAACGAAGGGAGTGAAGATTCTGAAATAGAAAATGGCGGTGAACAGTCCCTTTAGGTATGTTATAGACGAAAATGACAGACACGTACACCCCATCATCCAATTTATTAACTACAATTACAACAAAAACAAATAGCCTGAGCAAGTGGAAGACAAAAGTGTGTTATGCTATCAGAAAGGGACTATTTGAATGCAGAGACGCTGGTACATAGAGTTTGCATTCTTAAAGCAACCCTCAGATTTTCCATTTTTTCTGTCATGCCACTGATGGGGAGGCACCAACAAACTACACTAAAACCAGCACATCTAAACCTCAAATTCAAATATCTCACGCCAAAGAAACAGAATGTGTCCTTAGCAGATATACCCAAAAAACGATAGAACCAAAAGCTACACAAAGTAGAAATTGATACTGTTATAACTTATAATAAGTAATCTACCATTACAAGACTAAAAACTTCTCGAAACTACAATGTGAAATGGTTTATTTCAAAATGGGAGGCTCTTGGAAGTGGAACTCGAAGTGAGTGAAGCAATTTGGGCAGATGGGACGAAATCCTGACGCAAGTTGGCCCTCTTCACGATTTTGATCATGTTATTCTGCAGACTTTGCTGCACTAACTGTTTCACCGCTTTCTTTTCCTCACTCATCATCATTCCATCTTCCTCCTCCGCCAAGGACCCTCTTCCTCCTCCACCACCACCCTCAGAGGAAGAAGAGCCACCACAAATAGGAGCGGAGACACCCAAATTCAAGTTTGCAGCGTAGCTCCCTGAAACCTGTTTCCCTTTGTCCACCCTCAAACACTCCAATATTCTTGAGGCTCTCTTCTGTGCTAACGTGGTTCCGACAAGCGTCAACTCAAGCAGCGACGACACAATCCCTGCCTCGATCATGGCCCTTCTGTCCCCGTAAGCTTTGTGTGCCATAATCATCAACACATACGATGCCTTCTCTTGGCACTCTGGCGAGTCTGTCCAACTCAACACATCCACCAGAATCGGAATCGCATCGCTCACACCACTGATCGCTTTTCTTCCCTCCGGAGTCGACACTAAATTGTTCAGAATCGCCAGACTCCTCTCGCTCACTTCCATGTCCCCTATCGTGCTCACTAAAATCCAAACCAAATCAGTCTCCAAAATCACCGAAACGTTGCTCTGACATATTGAAAGATTGTACAAAGCGCGCAGAGCATCTTGCTTCACTTGCGATTGGGATTGTGATACGGTTTTACTAGCCTCTAATTTTTTTAGGGTGTTAACTAGGAACGGTATTGCACCGGAGGAACCAACTATCGGTTTATTCGAATCCAAAGCACTCAATCCAAGGAAATTCGCAACAATCGCTTCGGCCACCGACGAATTTGAATCACTCAATTCAATTAGCTTCAGCATCTTGTGTACAGTGCCGATTTTCACTATAGCCGCTTTATTTCTGAAACAATTCAATTAACATCAAATTTTACATATATAAAATATCTGGGTAAAACCATGGTGAATTAATTTGAATGAAAACGCAAATTACGCACGCATCGTTGCCGATTCCGAGATTGAGCAAAGCATAGAGCGAAGCGATTTGCGAATGAGCGTCTTCCGAATCGAGCATTCCGACGAGAGGAGGAATTGCTCCGAGCATTGCGAGATTCGCTCTCGCTTCGGAATCTTCCTTCGCCAGCGACCTCACTCTCTCCGCCGCGATTCTCCGCATCGTGAGGTCTTCTTCGCGCAACTCCTTCACCACTCGCTTCAGCTCCGCCAATGCCTCCTCCTTCCTCTCCGCCTCCGCATCCGTTTTCATCTCCGCCGCGTTCAGCAGATCCGACAGCTTCTCCGACCTCTTCTCCGACCTCTCCTCCTTCTCTGCATGGCTAGCCACCGAACTAAAGTCACCGACGTTTCCTTCGCCGCCGCCACGCTGGCGATACCTGTAGCGGGAGGTGCCGCCGCAGCTGACGGCATCGAAGATCAAGCGGCGGAGCACGCGGAAGTGACCGCCAGCGGTGACATTTTTCTCCGTGTGTCGGTGATCGAGAGCGATGGATCCGACGCTATTCCGGTGACAGTTTGCCATTCTCCGGCAACCTACATTGCAGAGAGAGAGAAAAAGAAGAGTGAAGAATCCCTGATTTTTTTTAATATATAGAAAGAATTCACTTTAGGCTTTTGTTCGTTTGTTTCTCTTATTTTTCAGTGTGGTAGTGAGTGAGTAAGCAAGAAGAGTATAGTACCTTCTGGTGCACGTTGTTGTGTCCCTTTGACTGTTTTTATAGTTGCGAACTGTGACGATGCTGGAGGGAGCGCCAAAACTAGACACTGTGGTTAGAGAATGCTTTTCAACGTTGTTGCCTTGTTTCACAAATGAAACCAAGTTACCACTCATTTCTTTTTCGCATTCCTGGAATCATTTCAGACAAAGAAACTACAAAATCGGAGACCCATACCCCCTTATATTTCTCTCTTCACCTTCTTTGCGTTTTGTCTTTTCTATAAATTATTTCTTCTCAAATAATTACTCACAATTACCTCTTTCTATGGAACAAAATGTTGTTAAGGAAAGTTGCTACAGATATCTTCAATTTTTAGCAACTATTGAAGCAACTTTGCTGCATCGGAGAGCAACTTTCTCATCACTCCATATAAGGTTTCTCTTTTTGGTGCCTCTTTTATTTTTTAAGTTAAATTCATACACAAATAAATTACGAAATTAGGAATGGGACATGTTCGGTTCATTTCTAAAATTAGTTATTCTCTAATAATCAAAGAATTTAAGTGTGAGTCTAAATTTTATATTGATTAAAAATAAGGAAGTAGAACACCGTATAAAAATTAAGACTCATAAACTTATCGTCTTAAGATTTTGGGTGGGATGAGAGTAATGTAAATTCTTATGTGGTCGAGTTCAGATCTTCCTAGTAAAATCTCTTCTTAAAACCGACCCGAACAAGAATGTATATTAATTCTGAAATAAAATTTGTAATCGAAATTAATCCAGATTCTTATGGTAATATAATATCCTATGGTAAAAGGATGTGTTTGATTAAGGATAGTGTTTGGTGTTACTGGTTGCCAGCTAGAAGTGAATTTGATTGAAGGAATAAACGGTGTTAGGTTAGGTGTATGAGTGTTGAGTATAAAATACAGGAAAATGTCTCAAAATCCAAACCCACGTGTCACTATTAAAAATACGTACAGATCTTTTTTGTGTTCGAAATCTGTGCATGGACCTCACTCTATTTCTATAATATATGATATTTAAACATTTGCATTAAATCAATCTCCTCTATTCATTTCATTTTTTATTACTCCACCAATCTGTCGGTAAATTGATCTCAGTTATCATATTTAGCCTAATTAAGTTTTAATGTTTGGTATAACATTTTTAGAATATTAAATGGTTGAGATTGACTGTAATAAAAATATAGGTTGACACTTTATATTGATGAAAAAGTCGAGTCACGGGTAATAAAACAAAGATCCATAAATATTCAGATTTGAATAAGGATGAAACAAAGGAGTGATTTGTGAAAGAAAAAGGAAAAATTCACACCTAAGCTCACTCTTGTTTCTAGTATAGTCCCAAAGTCAAAGTTGTTTTTAATTATTACCCATTTTTACTAATTTCGGCATGAACTAAAATATAATTATCACACTTCATTTAAATCTAAAACTGAAGCACATAAGTCACATGTTACCATATATATATATATATATA
>Ga0214543_1000823_pt1:0-55000 | contig 56405 bp, 24 predicted proteins | sample CNSS2metaG_FD_160094 | JGI IMG/M metagenome (GOLD analysis project Ga0214543, IMG submission 160094) | Root nodule microbial communities from cowpea collected in UCLA plant growth center, Los Angeles, California, USA - CNSS2 | ecosystem: Host-associated > Plants > Roots > Nodule | place... | reverse complement strand
ACAACAAATTTAATTTACTCGTAATGTAATTATAATTAAAAAAAATTATTTGCGTAAGCGAAGTTAAAAATAAATATATGAACAATAATTTTGTAACAGTTGATGTGAGATATTAGGATATACTGTTTTAAAATGAGGCCTAATTTTTTAATAATAAAACGTTTAATTATAAATAAAAATTTAATGAAGGGATTTTATTATTTAAAAATATTTTATCTTTAGGAATGTCTTTTTTAAAACTCTTTTTTTTCTCTTTAAGCTATCTAATTATGTGATCATCTCTTCGAAGATTGAAGACCACTTATGTGATCTTTACGGTGAGGTCTTCAAGTCCATTTGATCAATATTTGTATTTAAGTAAGTTGATTTTCAATTCCACCTTTGTGTAATTTTGATAATTTTTGCGTGCGTTTTTCTTTGAGATCACATGTGCTCTTTTAGTCTGTTGTTTAGTTCTTTGTTGATCAATAGTCACGATAATATGATCTGATTATCCTTGTGGTATTTCTATTGTGTAGATAGAATACCTTATGTCATGGGGAAGGTTTTCGAGTTGTTAGGGTCAGTCGAGATTTTCTCTAAGTAAGGGAAGCTAATTTTTCTTGTGATATTAGCACATTTATGATTGATTGAGTTTGGAAATTATCAATTTTGTATGGATGATTTCAGTATGTGAACTACTTAATGAATTCTGTTTCATTGGATGCGAGGTAATTGGAGAATGTAGGATTTGAGTCATCGAGCAAATTGATACGAATTCCTATGATTTAAAGACTATTTAGACTAATACCTAAAGGATGAATACCAATTTGAGCTATGAAACAAGACCTGATTTTCCAAAAACCTTAAATTAAATTTGTTAATATTTGATGCAGCGCTAAGCCTCACATGGCAACGCTGAGCGCTAGCTTTTACGAGCTGATAAGCATTGAGCACTAGCCAGGTGGCGCTGAACACTAAAGATATGTACATGTTTGGAAACATTTTAGCTCCCTAAAGTTGAGCGCTAATATGTTGGTATTGAGCGTCCACTTTTACGAGGCAACTGACATTGAGCACTGGCGTTGAGCGTTAAATGCCCTGTTTTTCATTGTTTGATTGCTTTTGAGTATTATGTGGTTGATCTAAGGCATGCTTATGATTTTTATTGTGATGACTTGATTAGAAGTTGTTGTAGCAAGCATGTATGATGAAGATTGAAGGATTTCAAGGGAAATTCTTAGTGGGATAATTTAATGTATGCCTTGATATAAGAGATGTATGGAAGGAGTTATCTTGAACTCTAAATAGAGTATAATGAGTTATGTGGTGAGAGTAGTAGGAGATATTAGCTTTTGGATTTGTTCCTTGGTCCTTGGCGTGAAAGGGATTAACTTTGTGTGGTTGGGTGATGAACTCTTGTGGTTTTGTACTCTATGGAGTCTAGAAACCATCACAAAAATTTAAGTTGTAGTCTTTAGTGCCCCTCCCTAGAGTGACTTTGGCATGGTGGAATGACAAATCATACTCCTTATCATATCCTAAAGAGTTTGATTACGTCTTCAACCACACCATTCATGCTAGATGAACTTGGCATGGTGTACTATGGGACGATTCCTTGTCCCTCTTGGTACTTGGTAAAAGGTCCTGGACGTTGTTCACCTGATATGTCATATCTACACAATCAGACTTGATATTCTTAATGTTTTTGTTGAGTTGATTCTCAACTTCAACATGAAATGATTTGAATACGTTAAGAGATTGAGATTTTTCATGTATGAGATATAGGTATACAAATAAGGGCCACCTGTTTGGTCAGAGTTCAAAACATTTGAGAATTTAGGGTTCGAAAACCACCTGAATGAACATACTAGATTGGGATTTATCAATTTTCAGGAAAACTTTCAAAATAGAAACTCTAAATTTCACAATTAGGTTTCTGATAACATTTGCGAAAAAACTCATATAAGAGTTCATGCAAATAATGGACTTAATCATAAACTAACATGCTTTGATACCATTTGTTTGATTATGAATCATAAAAGAATAATAAACCCTTATAGTTAGTTGAGTAGTTCCCAATATTGAAGAAACATAATGCAAAAGCATACTTGAATTGATTATTGGGAACAAAAATATATATTTTGTATGTGTTCACAAATGCAGGTCATAACCCCTTTGTGTAACCCGTATCAATTACTTGTTCTAAAAGTCAATATTCATAATTTGACTCTTCATCAAAATATAATATTACATGTATCTACACAGTTAATATTTTAATGACATATGTATATTTTTAACCATAAATCTAGTTGACTAATAAAATATAATAATCCTAACACATTTAATTATTTATTATATATATATAAAATCCAAATGGCTAACATCATCTATTTATATTTTCTTTAATATTGATCCGATTTCATTTTGTAAGAATTTTTTTCTTCCAATTTGCTATTCAGTGTTTTATGTATGAGAACCAATTAACTGTTTAAAAATTATACACTTATAACTTAATTTAACGATTTCTATAAAATTTATCTCGTCGTTAACTGTTTTTAACTGAATACTTTAACATGTAATCATGTTCTAAGTGTATCTTCGTCGTTAAACTATTAGAATGCGTAAATTGATTAAATGAGAAAGAAAAAGAAAAGATTGGAAAGTTCATGGTACAGTTCGCACATGTCTTGTCACCGAAATGTGTATACCAAGTTTCAGATTTTGGATTCTTTCTTTAATAATCCAAAATGAAATCGTGTGAGGAAGGATTTTAAACTTCTGCCACCACCGTCCAATGTCACATTACATTTAACATCCATAGTAAAAGGGGTTCCATCATAAACACATTATTAATAATATATATTTAGACAAATTATATTATTTAATAATATAATTTGGCAGTTAGATGAGATGCTTTTTTTTTCAACCATACTCCTACTATTACATATAATTTTTTTTTGTCCGCAACTTTTTTTCAGTTTTACTTCTTGAGTGACATTTTTTAATTTAATCACTATTTCTAAATTTTAACTATTTATTTTTTCAAATTGAATAAAAAAATAAAATTTATCTATAAAATAAATATTTATTTTTTGTTATCATAAGTGAATACACATGTACATATTTATGTCTGTCAATATATAGAGATGATTTCTTTTTTGATGTTTACATTTGTTTTGTAATTTTACTCTTTAAATAGATATTTTTTTTGATTAAAATTATATTTGATGCATAACTTAACATTTAAGTAATTTTAAATAACATTATTCTTTCTTAATACTCCCACTTAGAAGCTAAGATTAAGATTAAGAAGAATCCATATACATTTTTTTTCTTATTTTTGTTATATTTTAAAAATATTATGCAATAATGTTGCTTAAGACAATTATGCAATATAATTAATAGTAAAAAGTAATAAATATTTTTATTTATATATATATTTAATACTCTCACGATGCTAAAAAAATTAAAATCGAGAGCTTAGACACATGTTTATTTTCTGTCTCAAATTTCTTACATGTTTTTTTAAGAATAAAATAATAATAAATCCGTCAGAGTTAAGCAAAAAGTAATTTTTAATTATGAGATGGAGTGCTGAAACACCATTCCCTTAATGCATTCCTATTTGTTGAGATAGAGAGAACAGAAATTGCTTTTAGAGTTTTTTTTTTTTTTTTTTTTTTTTTAGTTGTTAGTACTATGTTGTGACAGATAAATTTGTTCCATTCCATTTTTATAAGCCAACAGGCAACTAGATCAAAATAGATTAAGCTAATTCGTTTTGTCGATCTCTGATCTTAAATCTCTAATATTAAAGAAAGAAGTTAGGTATGAATAAAATTATAATAGTGTTATATTATTCCTATAAAGCTTAAAATAATAAAAATGAAATATAACAACGAATAAGATGAAATGTAAACTTTATATTAAAAGAAAATTAACATTTTGAAAGTAATGAATCATTGAATATGATTTTTTATTTTAGCATTATGACATTCTTATCATAATATAAAATTATAAAAGGTAACTAAAGCATTCAAAATATCTGTGAAGTGCCCAATATAAATTCTATCTACATTGAGAATCACACACATATAGTTACTATTTTGAATTGCTCATCCTTCTTAGTTTGAATGACTTGTATGAATTATGGCACTTACCAGAAACTTCATTGAAAATCTTGTAGCATTATGGAGTTTGAGTATCAATCAAAGCAAATAAATGAATTGCTTTCTCTGATAGGGTGAATTATAGTAACAGAACTTATCCTAAAAACATTAGAGATACTCGATATCTATTTTTTCTGTCACAGTTTCATCCAGAAATGATTATCACAAAACACAGTAAAAATATACAACAGAATAATAGAAAAATCAATGATGTAAAGTTAGAGCAAATTTTCCACTAACAGGAATGAGAGTATATTCAACTATGAAGCTTCTTATTGACATATATGATTTAAACAGTCATGTCTAGAAGTTTATGAACACAAAAACACAAGACAACTGTGCAACATTCAGAAGTAACGAGCCTCAAATATGAACCTAAAAAATGGTGGGAACTGCATAGATAAGAAGATAACACTATAATGGAAGATCACCTGAATGGCCTAGGAGGCTTCTCTAAAACAGCAGAGAAGAACATTTCTTGATCATCTTTATCAAGCTTTGGAACAACCACCCATTTGAGTTTCTTATATCTCAGCATTTTGAAGGCCTTCAAGTAATCATACAAATCTTCCTTCAAGCAGAAAAAACTGTCAATCCAAAGCAACCCCCCAGGCCTCAGAACTCTATCCCAGTCATACAGTATGAACTCAAGCAGCACAAAATCAATCCATCCATCAAGAAACCTAGTTGTGTGAATCACATCCAGGGTGTTGTCAAAAAATGGAAGCCTCTGATTAATAGTCAAGTAGAGAGGAACAAGTCCTCTGAGAGCTATCATTTCACTGAAGGGTGCACCAAAATTGATTGTAGCAGAAACTATTGTCACATTGAATTCCCTCATTCTAGCAGCAAAAGTCCCAGTTCCAACACTGAAATCCAATCCCATTCGGATCTCTCCAGGCTTAATTGCAAGAACATCTGATATAAGGAATTCAGCTGTCTGGTTTGAATCAGATTCCAGGCTCATCCATCTAGGCTTCTCATGGCTGGTGAGGTTGAAGCAATGTGCACACTTGAAGAATCCCTTACCAGTGGTGTTGCCAGCGAGACAAGCAAAGTTCTTGCACCTATATTGACTCCATCTCACATTTCTATCATCAGGGAGTTTCCACAATGATTCTGTGATGGGAAAGGGTTGGTTGTATAGCTTAGGGGCCCTTGAGAAGCACCTTCTCCTTGGTAAAGGATCACAGCCATGAACCATGAGCTTTTGAGCTAGTTTCCAGTCATCATTGCAGATCTCTCCAACATCATAATCCATGTATTCTTCTAGCTCCTCCTTCATGGCAAAGCATGCATGTCCTATGCTGGTGAAGCTTGCATTAGCACCCATAAAATTTTGTTTTCCTAATCTGTTTGGCTTGATCCTGACATACTTGCGAATCTCTTCTCGCAGAAAGTACTCAGCTGGTTCATCTGATCGTTTCTTTTTTCTCACCAGAGGATGAGTGGTGAAGCTACCATTTTGCTGATTATTCCCTTCGTTGTGTTGATGAGGTGTTGCTGCTGACTCAAGAAGTCCTAATATATCAGCAAGAAATGAAGCTTGCTGGAATGCAAATGAGGATGATGATGATGATGGATCTTGTTTTGTTTCTCTCAGTTTCTCCATTTGCTGTTCAATTTTCTGAATCACAATTTCAACAGTTATCATCATCACTTTATTTTCATTCCCATATGGGTCCTCAAGATTCAGATTTGAGTATGAAGATTCAGTACCGAGAAATGACTTGAAAGAGAGGAACTTGGACATGGCCGCAACAGAGAGGAGAAGAGCAAGAGCACCCGGTATAAAGATGAAATAGTAAACACTTCTGCACTTTTTTAACTTAGTATTAACATTCTGTTTTGTCATTCCCTTATCTTCAGGACTGTGAATATTCAAAGATTTCATGCGTTCTTACAGAACAGAAAAGTACCAGACACACACTGAAGTTGATATATGCAGCTTCAGATTAACACATAACTGAACATTTGCAGCTCAAACACAAGATATTCATACAGCCTTAGCATCAAAACCGAAGTTGAAATAAGAACAGAAAAACTGATCATGAAATTAATTACCTTGAAGTTGATTACTTTGAAGCTGAGAGTATCGAGAGTGATATTCTTATAATTTATAGAAACAACATGGTATATCAGAATGAACAACTGATTCAAAGGATACTGAGATAGATTATTCCATATTCTACGTACACTAATAAATAGAGTTTGGCACTTCTCTGGTGCATTATCCTAGCACTTTTCTAGTGATTGCTTAACAAGTACTTAATTTCAATAAGCCAAAAGTGATTGTCAACACACAAACCTATCTTGCATTTCAGGTAATCACAACTTGCTGAAAATAATATTAACAATGTGTGGTGATTATTCAACTCTAGCACTGATATAGAGGAATGCCAATAGCAAGAAACTAGAAAATACAACTGAGGATACACAGCCATAGTTAATGCCACAGCTTCAAGAACAAGCTGGCGCCACATGCAACACCACGTTTAGATCATTTAATGTTCTCAAATGTGTAATGTGTAGCTTAAGTAAGGCTGAAATACAATTCACTACCGAAAGCTGGTTTGCACAAAACTAGATAAACATCTCACGATTGGAATACGACAACGTAAATATTGGCCCAAAACAAAAAAGAATGAGCACGAAATGCTAGCTGTCTACTAATGACGACAACCCCATATGGGTCCATATCATTTGAAAACCCGGAAAACATAAAATGTACCACAAGTTCACAACCAATTTCTTAGCCAAATTAGAGAAAGTTAATAAATAAATAAATTAAAACCCCACAAAAAGTGAAAGAAAAAGTATAATATTCTCACCAAGAGATTCCACACTAGGTCAAAGAAACAAACCTAGAACAAAAACTAGTACCCATTATCCAATGTCAAATCGTTACCAAATCATGGTACTAACAAAACGCGATCGCGGATAATTTTCCCTAAAAAAGTAACATTTGGTACAAAGTTGGTCCTTTACCAATAATTCTACACATGTTCCCACCCCACCTCTTCATCTTTCATCTCAAATTTTCTTTTTTGAATAAAAACCCACCATCTCCCTTTTACAGGGAAGATTTACATTCTGCATAAAGTTTTTGATACAATTTTTCTTAAACAATTTCGGTGACCCTGTCTAATAAAAATTGTAGTTTTATCTCGTCGAGGCTTAAAAAACCAAACTTTTTTTTTTATTACATCCAAGATAAAACTGCAATTTTGAAAAGAAAACATTACTCGGTGTTTTTCATCTAACCTTCCCACAGAACCCAAAACCCTATAAGAAAATTTCACCTCCTCCCCCTAGCATCGGCGGCGTACTGCGAGAGTGGCACCACCTCCTGCAGCGGCGTGGACAGCGGCGTGGGCATGGGGGAGTTCCGGCACACGGGGCAGGAGCCGTTGAGCTTGAGCCAGGGGTCGAGACAGCAGAGGTGAAAGTAGTGTCGACACTCGGGCATCATTCTCAGCATCTCCGAATCCTTGTACTCGCAGAGACAGATGGAGCACGTGGTGTCGTAGCCGCCGTCTTTCACGAAGGGGAACTTGGGGTAGGAGTTTATGACTGCCTGTTCGAGCCCGGAGACGGCGTCGTTCTGTCGGGCGCCGTCGTCGTCGTCCTCGGCGACGAAAATAACGCGAGGGAGGACGATGCCATCAGGGGCGTGGGGGTTGTGGCGGCGGCGGCGGTGGTTGTTGTTGCGGTGGCGGAGGGTGCGGCAGCAGAGGTAGGAGGAGAGGATGAGGGTGGAGATGAGGAAGAGGACTCCGAGGGCGATGGCGATGGAGTAGCCGAAGCCGAGGTTGGTGAAGTAAGGGGTGGGGGGTGGAGGGGAGAAGGAGTTCAAGGAGGACATTGAAGAGAAGAAGATGAAAAAGAAGAAGAAATAAAAGAAGAAGAAGAACAAGAAGAAGCAGAAGAAGGGTGAGTTGGGAAATTCTCCATTTGTGAAAGGAGAGGGGAGGGAATAGTGTTAAGTGTATTATGTGTTTGTTGTGAGGGCCAAAGGAGGTGGGTGGGGGTATTAGCTGCTGCATTTAATACTCTCTATTATGCTTTCAGGAGCCACTCTACTTCCACACCCCATTTAATTCCTGCGCTGGATTCACCATAACGTGGATCAAACACAAGCACCACACTCTCTTTTATCTCTGTCAACCAAGTCTTTTTCATTCTTCAACTTTCCACTAGTTTTAATTTCATTATCAGTGTTTAGTACATTGTTATATTAAAACTAAGGTATGGAACTTTGTTACTTGCAGTTACTAAGAGACAGTTTGGTTTGGATGGCCTTTTGTTGATGGGGGAGGTGAAAGTTTTGAACTTGGGCGTGGCTCGGATGAAAAGGATGTGTGCTGGAGCGAAAGGGAGTGTTTGACAAATCATACAACACTTCCGAGGTAACTGGAGCTGCATGTGTACACGCAATCTATTCTACGGATTGTTTGTTTTGTTGCAATTAACATTGGTTGGACTTCTCAACATAGGTTTTAAACTCACTCGCTACGCTAACGTTGGTTGGGTTGGGTTGGAGCAAGGTGTATTATCCTCAACTTTGTTACTGAGTTGATAACAAATTATTAGACCATGATTTAAAATAACTGTCCTTTAAGTTATTACAGACTTAACACATAAGAAAAGAAAGAAAAGTCATACCAAACGGTTAGAAATTTGAGGAGGTTTCAAACTAAGTTCTGATATCTGTAATTTCTTTTGTTCCGTTTGTATTTATTACATAGGAGTTGGTAACCTCTTATCCTTTATCTTCAAGCGTTATGCCATTACTTAATTTCCACCCTGGTGCAGGACTGAAGGCATTGTTCCATTCCCTCCTTGGTACCCTTATTCATGTGAACACTTTATCATTTGTAACATTGTCAATCAATACCTTCATATTAAGGACAAGTTCTTTCTCAACCTTATTACTGAAAGTCTTATAGTGTGTGTACCTTTTCTAGTCACAGTTGGCTATATTGGGAAGAAAACATGTATATATATCAGGTTCAAGGCTTAAAGCCATGTTTTTTATGTTTGGTCAATTCAAAAACAAATTTTATATGGCAAGAAATTCTTACTGCGACAACTGTATATAAAATAATATCCGTAATTTCTGTCAAATTCTAATAGTCCTTTTTTCTTTTCTTTTTCTGTCAAGGAGGAGAATGGTTTTGCTGACAAGTAGCTTTGCAGTATTATCCTGGTTAGTGACTTGTAACGAAATCAGATAGTGATTTTCACGTCCTTGAGAGAAACCTATTAAATACTAATTGCTTCAACAGTCAAGCAATCACACACAGACACACAATTGTTTAAAGTTCGTAGAAATATTCTTTGAATAATACAGCTCAACTGATTCATAAATTCTCTCATTTTCTATTCCATTCCCTTTGCTAGAGTTGGAGCAGAGACTTGCTCAAAATAACATTGATCCTTTCCACACACAAACTATGTTCAGTATAATAAGAAGTTTTCACTCTTCAAACAGTTAATTAGGAGCACCAAAATGAAGAGGAAATCATCAAAATTATATAATCTTGACTTTTACTGATGTTAAAACACTCACCTGGCTATTAATTACTTCTATATTTAAGTCCTTATGCTTACCCAGAAGTTCCAAAACACCAATACTATTTTGAATGAGGAAAGAGAGAAAAACAAACATCCCCACAATTTGAAACCGAACACCAGAACAACATAGAAAACATCTCATTATTTTTGCTACAATAGTTACACAAATATATTCGAGGAAACAAAACTAAACTAAACTAAATCAACACATGGACCACTAAAGTTTAACCTTCCGTATACACCTCTGCTCCAATATAGCCTGTGATGAAATATTAAAAGTGGTGGAACAGTTCATTTTCACAACAACATGTCTCTTGATCAAGTTCAAGATCTTCACCTGCCCCGGAACTCTAGAGAAGCTACTCATAGTCATCAACCCGGAACCCAGATCCATTGTAAAACCCGGGGTAGAAACGACCCGATCCGTGATAACATCAATCGTTACATTCATCCTCATTGTTCTTCTAGCCTTTGCCCTCCCAGGTGGTCCTCTTGCCTCCCCCACCATGACACCATGATAGAACAAACTGGTGGTGGTGTTGCTGTACCTAAACGATGCAACGTTGGGGTTTTTCACAGACACATCTGCCACCAGGGACATGTTGGACCTGGTTCGAAGGGCCATGGTGTTGGAAAGTTCGAGCTTTGTGATTGTGACCCCGTTCATGGTGATCACAGGGTCCTTCACACGAAATACTGTGAAGATCAAAACTATGATCACTATTGCTAGGAGAAGCAGAAAGATTAGTGGGCAAGCACATCGTTTGATGAGTTTTTTGTGAGCTTGTTTTTTGGTGTGAAGAGAGGTTTCGTCTTCTTCACTGCTTGGTCTTTCTATTGCTGGGGCCAAGGGTCTTGCTTGCTCCCTATCTACCATGGCTGGCTTAATGGAGAATGGAGTTTTGGTTATTGTCGGAAAACAAAAACTGTGTTTTTTGTGTTGTTTGTGGTGTTGTGTTGTGGTTTGAGTGATGGTTTATTTATGATGTTTTAAAGACTTAATGTGTGACCGTGTAGGTAGTAGTGTGGGTGGGGCCCATGTTTCATAAAGTTGGTTGACTTTTTTAGCGATGAGTCCACGAATTCGTTTCTGGTTGTGCAGAAATTCCACCGCTTTGACTAATAAGTTTCCCCCAACCTCTCCTTAAGTACCGTAAGGGTTAGATGATTTATTTTACCTATTTTTAATAGCTTTTAATCAGTAATAAAAATATATTTAAAAGAGTGTTATTAGTGTTTTTTATTATTGTAAAATTACGAGTATAGAGCTGAATTTAAGAAATAAGACTTGTAAATTTTTGCAATTTTTATACGTTTTCGTTAGAAATTAATAACGAATGTTGAAAATGAAGATATAACAAAAACGTTTCTTAACATTTTTCTATATTTGTACATTTTTGTTTTTCGTGTGACTAATCCTCATATCAGGAAGAAAAATCTGAGCCCACCAATCTTGTTTTTTAGTTTATTAATTACTTACAAAGAATGTATTTAAGCCTTTTTCTTTATATTACAATTCTAGGTGTAATTTTATTTCATAGTTTTTTTTTTCTAATTTAGTATACAATTAAGGTTTATCTTTAATATAGTATTAAAAGTTAAAAACATTTATCTTTGTGTGATTAATTAGGTCTATCTATTATATTATTGGTTTTTCTTTCTCTTTATATTATAGCTTAATCACTTGAAATCCCCAATATTATAAAATATGAATAGATTTTAACGAATCCAAGAAGTAATGATGTTTTAATATAAAAGAGTTCATTTCTATCAAAATGAAAATTACATTATTAAAAGATTGTCATATATTAAAATGACGTGTCATTTGATCAAATTGAAGCATTTTCGAACATCATAGCCAAATCGAAGTATTTCTTTTGCCTCAAAATAATTGTAACTTAAGATTTATTTTATAAAATTAAGATTAATAAATAAACTATTTGTTAAAAACAGTTTTATTAAAATAATATTAATTTTCAATAAGATCGTTATTTTTATTCTCTTTAAAAAAATATTTATCAATAAATTAGAGAAAAAAAATTATTGAAATTATAATAATATCAAATCATGTTTTTGTTAAAACGAAAAGTTGTGTGAAGTAGGTTTCCCATTTGTTATACTACAAGTTAGGTGAAGTGTGTAATATGCACCAAAAAATAATTGTAATTGCTTACCTTGTGGTGGGGGAAAGCGAAGACAACTTTTAATTTGGTTTTACCATCTTCTTCTTAAATGACGTATACACACTATTTTCTCCTCATAAGAAAATCATATATTTCAGAACCAGGAAAATTTAATGATTAAAAACCAATAAACAATATTTTTCATCGTAATTACAATAAAAATTAAATAATTGTATATTTAATATTTAAGTATTATTTGAGGAATAGTTATTAGTATGACCGACTTGTAAGTTGTTTGGGGGACATAATGCTTGACCTAACCAGTTTTTACAACACTATCTATCTAGAATGGTCAAACTCATTCAACCTTACACATTGGTTGTGTGTTTAAGCTAAAAAGAACAATTTGTTTTATCTTAACATAAAAGGAAGGAAATATAATGTAAATATTTTTATTAAAAATATATTTAATTATATATATATATATATATATATATATATATTAGATTACAAAAAAATTAAACAAAAATAAAATATTAATAACATTAAATATTTTAATGTGATAATTATAGCAAGAGTAACTTGATTTAGTATTTAGGAAAAAAAGTATAAACAATATCTAATTTAGTTTAAATTCTTTTAACTTATACACTTTTTTATTTAAATCAAATTGATTTCATTGAGTAATCAATTAAAAGAAGAAGAGAGATAAACATTATATTAATTGAAAAATTAATAAGTAACATTATAATCACAAAAGACAAACTTTGATTTTTTTTTTCTTTTCAATAGCATTTGAATTGTAAATTGATATTCAATCTTTTTTTTTAATTATAATTAAGAAGCACTCATAGTCATTTCTTTAATTTATAAAAAATTCAGATATGACAATCTAAAAATTAAGATAAACTTTATTACAATGGTAAAATTAATAATTTCTCCTTATAAAATGACGAAATTAATAATTAATACTTTTTAAAGTTAAAATCACTGTGTGGACTAATATGTTTTTAAATCTTTAGTTTTCTTCTATTAAATTTGAAACCAATCCAATAAAATAAAAGAGGAATATTTTTTTTTTACCTTTTAGATTCAATAACTTCTCTTTATTTTATTTCATATCTTAGAATTTCTTAGACGACAAAATTAGTAACATATCACTATTAATAGACTGAAGTGACATTTATTTTTCTTTCTATTTTCATAATTCTTTTCAAATTTCTTTCATTCTTTGGTATCATAGATTAACACTTAGTTGCTTGCAATTGAAAATAAAATATTATATTCAATTTTCATATTTATGCAATGAGCTCGAGACACACAAAAATAAAGAATTGTCCTCCTAAAATTAAATTTAGAATTATCATTTAATAAGCTAAAAGACTTATTTAAGGTTTGATAATTTAATTATATTTACAAAGAGATTAACGTAGTGATTAAATAATATTAAAAACGTAACATTATAATTTTATGATGTAAAAGATAAAAAAATAGAATTCAAGAAAAAAAATCATTTCATGTTTCAAAGAGTAAAAACATAATTAATATTTAAAACACCATAAAGTTTTGTATGATATTTTCACATAACATTTTTTTAAATTAAATTTTAATATTTAATAATTAACAATAGTTAAAAATAATATTAAATATAAATATAAATCATTTAAAAAAACTATAATTTATACGATGGAAAATGTCTATCTACTGTAAATTTACTTCTATAATATTTTATATGTTTAAGACAGTCTATTTATTTTTAATTCAAAATATACGAAAAAAATCTTTATTTCTCGTTGCACAGACTAAAACAAAACCAATTAAGATAAAATTTAATTATTTTTTATTCTATTTAATTTAATCTCACTATTAACAAATTATTCAATCAAATTTAACAATTTTGAAAAATGTAATCGCTTTTTACTTAATTAATAATAAAATTTTAACGAAAGAAATGTTAATTATTTTAATGTGTAAGGTATTTTTTCATACAAATATTGTCTCTTAGGTATCACTATTTATTTTAATATATCTAAGGTATTTAATTAATAATATTTTTTTTTGTGTAAAGTAATTTTTGTAAGGTACTTTATAACCAATATAATGATATTTTATAAAATTAACGACTTTAATTTTAAGATATAAAAAGAGACATAAGCTACATGTTAAAAAGTTGAAGGAAAACGGTTATTATATTGTAACATTTATGAAATCAAACAACTTGAACATAAGAGATTAAATAAAATAAATAAATAAATTTATTAATTAAAAAGGTACTCGGGTTAACATAACCAAAAACTAACATAGAACTTGGAACTATGCTTAAGTGGTGATCCCAGAATCAGAAAAAAAAAAGAGAACAATTTTCTTGGTATGTGTTTTTTTTTTTTTTGTGGCTATCATTATTTTGAAGCGTAGATATTTAAACAGAGCGCAGGCAGAAACTAGCAACTGTCGTGTGTAGTGCCATGGCATTAACTGTGTTAACTTCAATCAACACAACTCATCATAGCACTTTCATGTTTCTTCCGAAACAACAAAATCAGAACCTTAGAATTCACAGGTTGCGATGCAGTGGAACTAACCCCAATGAAGAGTCACAACAACAACAACAACCACAGAACAATGCCCTCCTCAAACTTGCATGGTATAGTTCTGAGCTTCTTGGTATTGCAGCCTCTGTTTTCCGTTCACCAACTACTGAGGAACCTCCTCCTCAGCGGCTTCTTCAGACCATTCATCGTGCTGCACTTGTGGACACCATTAAAGAAGACTTCCAAAGATCCTATTTTGTCACAGGTTTTCCCACACCCATTTTGCTTAATTTCTCTGGGTCATTTCCAATTTCTTTCCTTTCATTCATTTGGAGATGAAATTGATGGACCATGTATGATTTCCTCTCTCACAACTCTGCATCACATTTGAGTTCCCAACTTGTTTGATTGACAAATCTTCTAACTGAAGTCTTAAGACAGTGTGATAAGCACAATTTTTGTTAAGATTGTAAATGATTATTGCACATTTAATCTGATTAATCTCCCTCTGGTAGTGGTTGATTGGTTGATAAGCTGTATCAAACTGGCACAGTACCTCATTTTCTTGAATGTAAATTGTTTGTTTGGAGTCCCAAGTTAAATAGAATGAACAATTTGATGTGATACTTAGCTTTGAGTTGAACTTTCCTCTTTTGTTTAAGTTTTAACATTGTCCAAGCCCTCCTAATAAAACTTAAACTCTTCTGTGTAACCTTGTCTTCTATTAATCAATGAAGGGAAAAACATCCCGAGTTCCTAATGCATCTTCAGGGTTTGATGGCTAAGATATTTTATTGCTAGCTTCACTGAAGCAACTATTTAGTTACAGGCAAAGACAATCTCATTACTAGTATATTTAGAACTTCTCCATAAGCGATTCTAGGACAGCATAATAAAGAAAAAAGAAATGAAATGAGGTTTAACTTTGATAAATTCTTATTCTTTTAGTTTGTGTATAAACTAATTTTAGCTTAGAGAATGTTCTGTCATCCATAATAACCTCCAAATCACTGCTTTTTTCATACAATGACCACTTGACAAGCATAAAACCAAACTGATGTTACTAGCCAGTAATTTGACTGTATATCAGACAGTTCACATGGTGAATCTGCTCTTCTCAACCATCAGGAGATCTTACACTAAATGCTTATGAAGAGGATTGCGAATTTGCGGATCCAGCAGGGTCATTTAAAGGGCTTCAGCGTTTCAAAAGGAACTGCACTAATTTTGGATCTCTTCTGGAGATGTCAAACATGAAGCTTATGAAGTGGGAAGATTTTGAAGTGAGAACAATTTTTCATTCATTTTCCTACATTGTTAGTTTTAGAAGTATTGTTCCTAGTCAAGAGCATATTATTGTGTTCATTGCATTTTCTTTCTACTACAGATGGATTTAGAAACTCAATTAAAACATGTTTCTTATTACCTGTTTACCATTTCTTCAAATGCTGATACTGCATTTATACACATGTTTCCATGACAGGATAAGGGAATTGGTCACTGGCGATTCAGCTGTATATTGTCCTTTCCTTGGAGGCCTATTCTTTCTGGTACATATCGAGCTCTATCAGCGTACACTATCATAATAATTCATACTAAATGCAATGAAATTTGATCATGTTGATATATGCTGCAGCAACTGGATACACAGAATACTATTTTGATGCACAATCTGGAAAAGTGTGCAGGTGATAGAAACTGTCATTTGTGAAGGCACATGTTTCTTCTACCTTTCAGTCTTATCATTTGATCAATCATCTAAATATGTATGAAAAATTTCAGGCATGTGGAGCACTGGAATGTTCCCAAAAAGGCATTGTTCAAGCAAATTCTAAAGCCTAGCCGTGGATTTGGCTTAAAAGATTATGTGAATAGGTGGCTAAAAATGGTGCAGATGAAGCTTTAAATTACAATAGTTCTGTATATTGCTGTGAAATATTGGATTCTTTATGTAACCTCATGAAGGTCTCTAGCTGCAAATACTTAGAAGAATTAAGGATAAATTTGGATAGAAACGATAAACAAATAGAACAGACGTAACTTACAACATTTTTCCTTTTATATTTTTGTCCATACATAATAATACCTTTAATACCGTATGTATTTTTAGTTATGCTTACTGCAATAACTGAGTATTAGCCTATAAAAGTTAGAAAACAACTCTGTTAAACTCTATAATAATAACAAATAAATGAAGTATGGGAAAGAGAAAAAAAAAATCATTCCTAGAATTTACAATAAGATTGTAAAATGTTTATTTAAAATTAAATTTTATTTTGATTTTGAAATAAGTTGGTTGCGTTGATGAGAAATCAATTATCGTTCCTATAATTTATTATAAACAACTGAATTTTGATGTAGTTTATTTCCTTAAATTTGTTGTGTAATAGCAGTGGAAAAGGAATGGAGGTTTCAATAATGGAAAATGCAGTGTTTTGAGATTAAGAACACTTTAAATACACCTCACTTTCATCTCACACACCTTTTCACGGCAAAATCGTAACCAAATTCTCAAAGCGAACAACACTGTAAATTAACCAAAATAGTGTTATTATAAAGGACATTAGCACTCAAATTTTGGTACACCCATTAAAATATTAGCTCAACTACCTTGAGTTCGGAACATGAACAAATAGAGATGATTGAAACTACTTTAGGTTCCCTCAATGGCAATGCAAGCTCAACGGTGCCATGAGAATGAATTCGTGTATGCATAAGGTTTCTGAATGTAACGTAAGTATAGAGATTAAAAGAAAAACTAACATTTAACACGTGACTCCAGAAACACTGCCGTTTTTACCACATTCCAAGCAGTGGATGTTCATATGTTGAACCCACTAAAGCAATATAGATTAAAAAAAAAAATCTAGTTTCCCATGGTTTGCTCTATTAAACTGCTTCAAAATAGGGGTGCATTGTAGAAATTCCATATGATATTGGACAACAAAAAATAACGTTTATGAAATATCAAGACATTTTGCATTGACCTTGATCAACAAAAGGATAAAAAGAAAAAAAAAAAGTAATTTAAGTGATTTTAATTATGTCATTTAAGCCGTATCCATCTTCTGAACTGCTTCAGATGCTGCAGATGCTGCCTTGTCCAAACCTAACCTCTGCAACTCACTTGAAAAAACATCTGCATCTTTCTTACTTATTTTGTACGGGCTATGGAGAGCATCAGGAAACGAACCATTTGTAACATCTTCCTTATACTCCAGTAAGGCTTTATTGATGACGTCTCCTACACGTGCATACTGCTTACAGAATTTTGGAGTAACCTAAAAAAAGTCATCATCTCAAAATTAGCAATGAATCCAATAATGTTTTGAAAGGAAAACAAGGTTACAAGATGCTAGAAATACCTTTGCATGGTGGGGGTGTTGTAGCATACCAAGCAGATCGTGGTAAACCAGCACCTGCGTGAACAATGAAACAAAATTATAAATACCCAGTTTTCACTTTACCACGAAATGTTTCTTTTTTTTCTTCCCAAGAAAAAAAATATAAAATTGAAACTCAAACAATGCTCTGTTCAATTATCTGAAAATGACTAAGGGATAATCAAACTTCTAGCCAAGAACTTATAACACTCGCTAAACTAAAACATTTAATATTAGTGTCTTGTTTCTCTGAGGTCTCTAAGGTGTTGGTCTTCTTCATTTATAGAGAGATTTCCCCTCTAAGGTCACAATTAGGTCTCTATGATTAGGAGTCCGTCACTCCTAACTTCCGCATTATTCCCTTAATTCTATTGTTATGTTTTTGTTACTAGATCACATACCCTTAGTTGTAGGTATAAAATACAATTTTTCCTCTACCTTCATCAGTGATTGATCGATTGGTAGGCATAACCTACTATATACAATCCCTCAAGTTCCAGTCTAACAAGCCAAACATATCGATTTGATGAAAACCTATTAGCACACAGCCCCTAATTTAAAGTCTAAAAGGCTAAACATATTGATAAAATGATAGTCTATTGGCACATAAACTCGAGTGCAAGAATAGAGTCTAAAAGCAAGGTCAATGTTAACAAACAAATTGTTGATGAGTACCTATATTTTCAGTTGTTTGATTGTTTGTCGCCTATTGCATTATTTGTATATGCATAAAAGTGCATATTGTGTGGCTAATCTAACAGAGTAGGCTTATTAATCACCAAGTATATATCAGCAAAACTTATTCAGAATTTAAATCTATTGTTCGTGTTTTCTTTCAGTTATCAATTTATGTAAGTATCGCTCCTTGCTTTTTTTATTTCGCTTTATGAATTATCTATTACCTAATATTGTTCTATTTCCAAGTTGAAGAGTTGATATTTTTAATAGGTGAGTTCAATTAACACTATATCATTCTCTAAGTCAATTTTTCAACAGGTGAGTTCAATTTTTTGATAAGTGAACTCAGTTAAACACCATACCATCCCTCCAAGTCCTGAGCTCAGTTAACATCATATCATCCATCCGAGTCAATATTTTAATGGGTGAACTCAGTTAACAATATATAATTTTAGTCAATTTTTTGATAGATGAACTTAGTTAAAACCATATTATCCCATGACTCCATTTCTAGACAAATGAACCCAGTTTATACAATATTATCTCAGTCAATTTTTTTCATAGCTAAGCACAGTTAACACCATATTGTTTTAGTCAATTTTTTTTATAGGTAAGCTCAATTCACACCATATTGTTTTAGTCAATTTTTTTTAGTTAAACTTAGTTATCATGCTATCATCCGAGTCAATTTAACCATTGAAATTGATTAAGAAAGACAACCTTAGGTATTAACACAAAATGATGTCACAAGAATGAATCACACATCACCGCCTATCAAAATTCTATCATTTTTATTGACTATTATTTTGTTTAAAATATATATTAATAGAAAATTATTTAAATTTTAATAGTATAATTTTTTAAAATAAATAAATAAACATCATAATTTTTCTTGGTCGTAATAAAATAATTAAAAGATTTTTATTTTAAATTGTTTAATTATTTTTTATAATAAAATACATATTTAAACAAACTAAATATTAGATGAAGAGGACAAACATAAATGACAAAAAAGAATAAACCGTGTTGATTTGTTTAAGAAAGATAGTCAAAACAGAAACAAAAATCTACCCATAACAAAAGGTGTAGTTGCATACTTTTCTTATATACTTGAAAAAGTGTACTTGCATATTTGATGAATAGTAGTGTAGTTTGAAGACAATAATTTTTAATTAAAGGAAGATAACAACCCAAATTACGCTAATCTCATCTGTAGTTATAGACGGTGAAGATACTCAAAACCAATTTAAACATATTAAAGTCCAACACAGCAACATGACGAAACAGTAAACGCCTTGAAATAAAGCAAAGATCTCAAGTCTTGCTAGGAGAATCTAAGCATCTTTCACTCAAAGAAAAATAGAAAGAACATCTCAATAACAGAACACGATAAAAAAGAAGGGAAATCAATCCAACTGACCTGTCCACTACAAAAGGGTCCAGCACCAATTCCAATTGTAGGAATTTGAAGGGCTGCCGTTGCTGCGGCGGCAACAGGTGGAGGCACACATTCCAGAACAACAGAAAAACACCCTGCTTCTTGCAGAGCCAATGCAGTCTCTACAACCTACACAAACACATTCCTTTCAGTTTCAGAACGACAATAGAATCAACTAATTCCCAAGTAGATAGACGAAGAGAGAGACCTTGACAGCACTGCTAACATTTCTTCCTTGAGGTCTAAACCCTCCTAAAACACTAATGGCCTGAGGAGTAAGACCCACATGGCCCATCACAGCAATTCCAGCCTCAACAATAGCCTTCGCTGCAACAATTCTTGAAGGAGACCCTCCTTCAAGTTTTATTGCATCCATTCCCCCCTCCTTCAGAATCCTAACCGCTGTATCCACCGCCTGCAACGCTCAAAAACATTCAACCATGACTGAAACAATTAAACAAACATCACATGCGCACAAACAGCACCTGATTGGGATCGGACTCGTAGGTCCCGAAAGGCAAATCCCCGACGAGGAGCGGCGTCCTGGCGCCACGTGCCACGGCGCGGCAGTGGACAAGCATCTCGTCGAGCGTGATGGGGAGCGTGGTGTCATGGCCGTGGACCACCATGGCGGCGGAGTCGCCAACGAGACAGATGTCGACGGCGGCGGTGTCGAGGTGGACGGCGGCAGGGTAATCGTAGGCAGTGACCATGGTGATAGGTTGGGATGATCGGTGCTTCTCGCTCAAATGCCTGAGCGTGACTCGCTTGTTCGGGGTCTGCGCCGTGGGACCCGAATAGACGGTGTTCTCGGGAACGTTGCTGAAGCTCCGCAGAAGACTAGCCATAGTGCCTCGAGAGGCGTTTCTCGCTCGCAACAAAGACGCCATGGTGCAGTGAAGAGTGGAGGTAATTGAAGGGAAGGAGAAGCACAAATTGGATTCACCAACTACTTTCAAATCTCGTGATCATAACTATTGTGTGTTGACTGTGGAAATCATAAAAGGTGTCTGTGTTTCTGCTATTGTTCAGGTTTGATCACTCTTTTGTTTTTTTAAATAATCAAAGTTTAATTCTATTCATAGTATGATGATACTACATGAATTATATAAAATTACATAAATTTGAAAAAAAATACGTAAATTATATAAGATTGTAATGTTTTAACTGTTTAATTAGAAAAGTAGCAAAGCAAGGAAGAAGAAATAGGAAAACTAAGAAAAATGCCAAAATAAGAAAAGTAGCAAAGCAAGGAAGAAGAAATAGAAAAACTAAGAAAAATGCCAAAATAAGAAAAGTAGCAAAGCAAGGAAGAAGAAATAGAAAATCTAAGAAAAATGGAGATGCGGGGTATCGATCCCCGTACCTCTCGCATGCTAAGCGAGCGCTCTACCATCTGAGCTACATCCCCATTTAATTTTTCATTATAATTTAAACATAATTATTAGATACTTCATGGTAAAATTTGTTTATGTAATCCCATACAAAAATCATACAACTAATACTTAGTAACATAAAAGAAGATGAAGTTCACAACCAAATATATATGAAGAGTGGTTTTATTATAAGAGCATGTACATATATAGTATGAGAAGATGCAGAAAGGTTGAAAGATACATATAAAAGGGAAAAGAAACGATGGTGATGGAAGAAGGCTTAGGCAAACATGGTAGAGAGGGTTGGAAGCTTGATCTCTCCGTTGTGAGAGAGAGGAATGGTGAAGTTGCCAATGACAGGAAGGTCGATAACGAGACGAAGATCCAGTTGGTAATCGATGTCCCAGTCAGCACCAATGTCCCTTGCTAAGGACATTAATATGCTGTAAGGAACCTTAACTGGCACATCCACCATGGTCGTGTCCTTTGCCTTCAAAGATCCTGGGTCTGGAATTGTTCCTGATGCTATCTCCCTTTACCACACAACACAGAAACATAAATAAACCTTGTTTACAAGCAACTTACATGCATTTCTATTTTCACTCTTTGTACTTCGTAAATCGTAAATCCAATGCTGTTGAATTTTTCAATTGTGTTTTTGTTGTTCTTTATTAAATATTCAAAATTTTGTATTTTCTTAATTAAATACCTATTTTTTGTAATTATTATTTTGAATATTTTTTATTATTTTTATTAAAAAAGTATTATCGTTTTAAAATATTTAAGTTTTAAAGATATTTTAAAAGTAGTTTTTTAATAAATCATATTTTTTAATTTTAATATATGTAAAGTTAAGCCGACAGGTTTTCTTTTCTCATTTATACATTCGGAATTTTGTGGTTATAATAAACTTTTTTTTTTTTTACAAATCTTCTTTAGTTTACGTAGTTTTACTCAATTAATTCAGAATTGTTGATTTTTTTTTTAATTGGGTGAACTTTTATGGTTTAAGGTCTAGGAATTTTGACAATTTAATTGGATAAATAATAGGTTTAGTACAATAATAATATTTATATTTTGTTTTTAGTAAAATAAAAAAATACAGTATACAAATTTTAATTTTTTTCAATTTTTTAATTTTATTTAAATGAAAAATATTTGGACTTTAAACATGTTATTATGTTAATTTATTAAAAAAAATCTGCTAATTAATGGTTATTAGAAAAATCTGTTAATTAAGGTAGTTTCTACAATAATTGGACTTTAGTAAAATTAAGTAATTATGCTTGAAGGGTGTCTTCATAAAACTATGAAATTATTATTGAATGATATCTTTGTAAAATTATGAAACTATTATTGAGGAAATTAAAGAAATTATGTTATCTTGTATAATTAAATATTAAAATTATTTTTTCATTTAATTAAAAATTTTAATTTATCTTTCAAAGTTAATTAAATAATAAAATTAATTTTTCCTCTAATATTGAAAAGGTGACAATTAGGAAAGATCAAATACATCCATAATTGTGTGATTAAAAGTGTTCAAACTAAAGTTGATATATTAAAATTACAATGGATATTAAAAATTGAAATAAAATTAAAATTAAAAATTTATTATTAAAATAATTATTTTATTAAAATTAATTTTTATTATTATAATCATAAATTTCAAAAAAAAGTTAATAAAATTAAAATTATTATATTCAAATTATAGTTCTTTATTATTATCTTACAAAATTGATATCATAATTGTACTAACTATTTATCCATTTCATTTTGATTTGTATAAATTTACAATTTATTTTGACTATTTTCTAATGAAGTTTATAATTTATTTAATCTTTTTAGTCCATTCTGCAGAAAGTAAATTTCTTTTTGTCATATATACTTTTTAGTCTATTTTGCAGAAAGTAATTACTTTCAGTGTTGTAACAGTGAGAAAGGGTACCTGGACGCGCTTTTGAAAGAGTAGCTGATCTCACATATGGGTATGGGAGTTGAATAAGGGTTACGAACAGCGACCTTCACCAAATACTCCATACTATCTTTGCTCACGCGCTTGAAGTCCACGTCGTTCACACTCGCCTCCGGCTTCGCCATCTCGTTTACCTTCTCCGACACGAAGTTCTTCGCTTTATTCAACAACTGCGACATTTTTTACTTTTCAACGATGCTCTTTAACACTGGAACTCTGTGAAGAACGTAACAGATACATAACCAATTTATATAAGAAGAGCTGAGTGAAAACCCTGTCCTTGTATGCCAGTACGAGGATCTGCTACTGACACGTGTGTTCATTACCAGACACCTCAACAATCATGATACGTGTCGCACGTGTCCCATTTTGGCAAGGATCATCATAAGGTGTCGAAAATACCAGAAATAAGAAGAGTATTTCATGGTATTTTTAATTATGAATAACGAACTAATATTTAAATTATGCACATGGTATAAATAACATAATTTATACTTATGATAAAATAATAAATGGCAATTTAGTATAAAATATATTATAATTACTGTTCATATTAAATAATACTTTTGAGTGTAAAGTTTATATTTCAATTTAAAATTCATAATGTAAAAATTTATGGTATGAAATTATTTTTAACTATCTAAAATTTTTGAAAATGTATTAAATCATAAAATATAAATAATTTAAAAGATCAAATGTACACTACTACTATTTTTTTTTCATATTTATGTGATTTTTAATTTGTAAGACATAAACATTTTTATATTATTTTTTTTCAGAATTTTAATTGACTGATAATTCTTCATGTGAGTGTTAATAGATGTTTTATATAATAGATCTAAAGACATACCTTATGAAAGAAGCGAGAAAGAATATATGATTGTGCAAGTGAATGACATCTTAAGATGAACATATGAATCATTAGAAGGTCTGATATATAAATCATTAAAGGGTATCAAATTCGTTAGAAGTCGACTATTTATCTTGATTAGGTGATTGAAGTAAGTTATTTATCCATTGTTAGAACGTTGATCGAGAAATGATCATTGAAGAAAATGGTCGAAGTAATAAGAAGAATAAAACGACAATTGTTATGGGGATTTAGTGGATACTAACTCCTTCAAACGTATGAACTCCAAAACTGCCAAAGATAATTTTTAGGACATATTTTATTTGTTTTTATTTCAAAATCAAAATCAAAATCTTGTAACTGCAAGAAGGATTAGAAAATATAAATATGTTTATTTTATATTTTACAAGAATAAAAAATTGTTGAACAATACATATATTATGAGAATTGACTCAAACAAAACAACACAAATGGCTAGTCCATTATTGGTTATTGTAATTATAGTCACCGCTCTCATTGATTTATGTTACACATTTCTTTATTTACCTTGGTAATCTATTTATTGTAATTTACTTTGGTGTTCTTTTCATTTCATTGTCATTTGTGTAATCCTCATATCACCACGCACAATTTTTTTATTTTACCATTTTTACATTGCACTTCCTCGATTATTATTGTATTCTCATCTCTATTATTATTGAAAAATAAAAAGGAAACAAAAATACAAACTACGCTATGCATGAAATTCTCATTAAAATCTAAGTAAAAAGGATTGAATTCATCAAGCGTGAGGGTGAGATATAGTTCATGAAATTAATAACTTTTGCATCACATTGATTTTACTCGTAAATACTTAAAAAGCAAGACACTTTAATTAGATTAAAAAAATAAGTGTTTGCCAGCATGTAACATTCTAATCTTGGACTAGATGAATACATTTTACTAACACTAGAAGAAAATTTTTAAGTAATGATCAATTTTAATGACAACAAATAATTAGGTATTATAGTGACAATTTTGAATACCAATTTATAAACTAAAAATTATTATTAACTAAAATAGATTTTATTATGAGTAAAAAATTATAATTGATCTCTAAATAGGTAACTAAAATAATTTCTATTATGAATGATTTCTAAATTGGTCATTAATATTAATTATGTACCAAGGTTTTGACTACAACGAAATTGGTATCTAATTAGTCATTTGGAAACCAATTTAAAGACTAATGTTTTTGATAAACAAAATCTTAGCTAATGTTAGTAACGAATTTAGAATAATAACTATTTTAATTACTTAGAGATTAATTATACATAATAAAAACCATTTTAGCTATCAAAAAGTTTTAGTTCATTATAATAATTAATTATTTTTTGTTATTAAAATTAGTCATAAGTTATTTTCTTGTAGTTTCATCACAATCTCATCGTAATAACTTGGTTATTATAGGAAATAAATATAGATCCACGAATAATTGGCAATATAAATCCATATATCATTCTTGGACAGTACATATTGTACATCCCAATTACAACAATTAATTAATTAGAAATAAAATTAAGATAGTAAATACAGGTAATGAAATTTGGGTTCTTGATAGATGAAGTTATTTTTTTATAGATGGAGTTACATTACATGTATATGTGTAAATGTTGTGGCTATAGCAGAGAAGCAGGAGAAGCGTTGTTATTGGAACCTAACCTAGAGAGAAACTGCATCTGCTTGAGAAGAGGTGTTAGGGTTTCCATGAGCTTTTCGCATGGATGATTGTGAATTCCCTCGTAAGTGGTCACCACGATGCTTGTGTCTTTAGACAACCTTTGCACCTGTTTCTTTACATTGCATGTATGATGCGTGCACCGGTAGTAGCTTCTTCATTGTCCAATGCACCATCAAACCCAACAATATCAGTGCTCTCAGCACAATAATTAAATGGTAACTTAATATCAAAATATAATTTATAATTTCATATTGTCCAATGATAGTTTACATAAATTGTAGATTAATAAGTTACAAAATCATAAGTGAAAAAAACCGCCCTTATATTTTGTTTGTACTATTCATATGACCATAATTATAATTTTTTAAGATTACTTTTAGGATAATAATATTTTGACTACTAAATTTTGACAACCTTCTTTTACAATATGAGGTGACATCTCTTAAGTGATTTTGGAATATTAAGAATGAGAAAAATGAAAAAAATAAAAAACTACTTAGAAAATGACATCTAAGATTATAAGAGAAAATTGTCAAAATTTAGTAATTAAGAAATCATTTTCCTTATTTTGATGCGTAAAATTATTTTCCCATACTAAATATTTTTACATTTATGTTTATCGTACACCTTAATTTTTACTATTGTTTCATCTCCGTATTTCTCCAAATCCAAGTATACATATATACTATAACTAAGGGTGATATTATTAAGGAAAAATGGTATTTTGACTACTAAATTTTGACAACTTTCTCTTACAACATGATGTGTAATTTTTGAAGTGGTTTTGGAATATTGAGAATGAGAAAAGAGAGGAATAGAGAACCATTTAAAAGATGTTATAAGAGAAAGTTGTCAAAATTTAGTAGTGAAATTTTTTTTTCCTTAATTAAGAGCCGTTTTTGTAATTTTGAAGTTTAAATTTTATTCTAAGATCGGTGTCGCAGCACATGCATGCAACTCAATATGCTTCGGAGAATTTACCGCCCAGGTATAGTTTTTCCTAGAAATGATCGAAATAGATAAATTGTTAAAAATTTATTTATAACATTGGATTAGTCTAATTTCAAAAACACAATTTTGTCTTGAATAAGTCGTATTCTATAAATACAATTTTAACCTTTATTTCTCACAACACGAAAAGTTTTGTTTCAGATACGCATATTTATTTCATATAAATTTTTATATTGATGTCATGTTTGATAAATATAAATTATATTTAATATGTATAATTTTACCAAAAAAATAAAAACAAAATTATACTTACCAAATACGATTTCAATAAAAAAATAAATTGCAATTCTAATAAAAGAGATTAAATATGTTTAGAAAACGCAATACAAAAAAGATGAAACAAAATTTGTGTATATTAAACATGATTTTTTATTATTAAAGAAAACGTTGAAGATATTTAAGGCTTCTTCAATTGGAAATCATTCCTATTTCAAGTAAATTTACCTAATTTTATGATTTTTTTACAATTTATCTATCTCAGTAATTTTTTCAAAAAATTACCATACTGGTTTAAGTGGAGCTTATTGGTACGTAGATAACTCTTAATATATTCACGATGTTAATTTTCATTTTTTCAGTATATAATATAAGGCTGTTATCACTTCACCAAGAAATTAATACCATTCTCTTGTTATAATGTTTGTTTTCCTCTTTTGAGGGTAAATCACATGATAATATTATTATTTTACATCTACTATTTTACCTTTTAATCGTTTTTTTTTTACAAATACATAAAATTTTTAATGATCGAAATAATCATAAAAGTGGGTTGTCAACTAGCAATAATGTAAAAAAAAAAACATTTTCCATTACATAATCATGGCCATGCATGATGCAAAGTGAAAGAAAGCTAATTTGGTTTATCACAAACCTGGGATGCATGTTGTTCTTCACAGCTTTCTGTCCATACTTCCTCCAACGATAACCATCATCCAGAATATCATCTGCACTTCTGGTCTGAAACGCAAACCTGGGTCGTGTCGTCTTCTTCACTCTCCCTCCTTTCCTTTTCTCTTTATCATTCTTGTCATCCATGTTAGCACCATTTTCTGCCATCAAAGCACACGACAAGGATGACGAAGACGACGACGATGAAGACGAAGAAGAAGCGTATTCCATCGTGGCCTTTGCATCCCCAAGGAAACTGTTTTGGCCAGAGAAAAGGTTAACCCAGTCTATGTCATCATGCAAGCCCTGAGGCTCCAAAGGGTTTTGCATCATTGACGTGGGAGTGAAAACGAAGGGAGAAGAGTTTTCTAGTGGAGGGTTTTGGTTTTCCATTGGTGAACAAAAAATGAGATTGTTTTGAGGTTGAAATTTATAAAGCAGAAAGATGGTGGAAGGTAGAAGAGGTTGGACAGCCACTCTCGTATACTCTCGTATGTGTATGAAGAAGAAACTGAGAACATCATTGGTGATAACGAATATGCATGTTGGCCACGTCTTCTGAATCTGTGTCACAGAATGCTATGTACTTGAGTTACAGAGCAGTTGAACAAAAGTAGTTGAAATTTAGTTGAGTTTAGCATTGTGTGTAACATAGGTCACTGAACTGAATTAACCAGAATAAGGGTTTTTGTTTCTATCTCATTGTTTTTACCAACCCCAGATTTGACCACTTTGGGTTCTCTTTTGACACTTTTGGATTCTTCATTTTAAAATACATCATGTTCTGATGTCATACGAGGAAAAACTAATATACATCTTAAATGTTCCACTACTTTCGGTAAAAACTCAAGAAAGGAAGTTTTAAACGTATATACACCGAGCAAACAAAGATTAAAAAAAAATGATAAATGTTGTAGAAAGAAAAAGATTAAAGATATACATAGATGTAAAATTATATAACAATGAAAACTAAAAGATACTATAATTGAAAAAGCTTGATGATGTGATGTGATTTATGTATTGTGAGTTCATTGACTTCAAGATTGGATTTACTGTGATTACAACTTCTTTAAAAATGAAAGATATTAACTTTTTCTGTTATAATTTTTTTTATTTGTATATAAATTATTTTTTTAAAGTTCTGTATATTAATTTTATAAAAACCGATTTTTGACTTATTAATAAACCAATTGAAGTTAAAATTAACTAAAATTGTTAAAAATGATTACTGAGAAAAGAAAATATTTATAAGAATTGTTTAACCTCAGGAAACTATATTTTCTTTTATTATTTAAGACTAGTAATAGTAGCTAAATATTCGGTATTAAAAGATTAAAAGTCTACTATTCTTTTTATCCCTAGAAAGGTAGCAATATCAGAATTTTTTTTTCAACCAACTGAATTAATCTGAGTAGTCCCCTTGGCAAATAAAACTCTAATATTCTTAAAATCAATAGATTCGAAAAAGTTTTACGCGCTTTTATTCGGTTCACAAATAATTTGTTAATCAACATTTTGCAGCTTCTATTTTCTGTAAAATGGCCATTTTCCTGTGATCGAGGCAAGTTTATGAGTGTATAGTATAGTACCGTATTTTAAACATAAAAATTGTGAACAAGTCAATGCTTTCAAGACCAAAGATACGACGAAGTTTCCTCTCAAGAAGAAAGAAAAGTGTTGATTTGCACTCCAAAACAATACGAGTAGGTGAACTAATAAGAATAAAAAGATGAATATTCAAACAGAAACTACAACAAAATCGGAAACATTCAAAATCGGAAATATTTATAACAGTCCAGCTGCAAGAAAAGATAAACAAAAATGAAAGGAAAAAAATGAAAGACTAATAATTTGCAATTAGTTATCTACAAATTTATATAAGAAATTAAAATATTTTTAACTCAAAATTTTACTACGATAAATGTGGGGTTGAATATTGGAATAATATATAGATGATCTCACTGCATTTTGTTTTATATAAAAAAAAAATTTTAAATTTGTCGGAAATATCGATTAAAAATAAAATAAATTTATAATATATTAATGGTATAAATCTTATTTTGTAAATGAATTTTATAAATTTAAATTAAATTTAAAATTTATTTCTTAAGATAATGTTATAATCATTCGAAGTCTATCTTGAATCTATTGTAACATCTATTATATAAAGTCATTAGATACCACCATCTCATCATGACATCGAGATGTATACCATGGTCATTGAATTTATGACTCTGAGGTAATTCAAAAGACTCAATCTATAACATAACCCATCTATAACATAACCCATCATTCAGGAATTTGGTTATAGCATCTCTTATGTAAAAGGTTACGATGTACAATTTCTTTTAAAAGAGTTAGAACATCTTGCAAAAAGACTTTACTGTAATTATTTAATTATTGTTTTTATAAAAATAAGTTATACCTTTTTAGTGAAAATTGTAGATGAAACAATTTTCAATTTTTGTAAAAATTGATCAGTATTTTAAATCTAACTCAAATTTTACCTTGTTTTCATAGTAGCGAAAGTTGTAATAAAAACGTAATTTGTAAAGAAAAATTATTAAAATAGATCTGTACATTTCTGAATAATTAATTATAGTTGGTGATTTCTAGCAACACTCTCAAAAAAATCCCAATTCTTGTTAATCCTTGGAAAAAGATAAATTTAATGTTGTTATTTTCGTTTACATGTGGTGATTTCCAAAAGAATGCAGCATGGGCAGACCTACAAGAGATAAGGCGTCTCTCACTGGATTTCCCTACTTTTGTTTCAATAATTTGGATGTGGATGAAATGAATGTGTCCCTATTTTACTACGTCTGATTGTGTTTTTAAAAAAAAATAATTGTGTTGTTCTGGTCCGTGACGAAATACATTATTATTTATAAGAGAATGATATTTTGATTACTAAACTTTGACAACTTTATCTTACAATATAAGGTGTCATCTCGTAAATGATTTTTGAATATTGAGAATGAAAAAAAGAAAAAATGGAAAACCATTTAAAATATAACACATAAGGTTGTGAGAAAAAGTTGTCAAAATTTAATAATAAAAATAATTTTTCTTAATTATATTATGTAATGTGTGAGATTAAAAGTGATGAACAGTCATGAATATTGAGTACAGGTGAGGAAGTGATGAACTGTGTCAGAAAATATGGAAGCTTATGAAAACTTTTAATATATGGACTGTATTAACTTTTAATCTATTTATGAAAACTAAATTAGCTTGAGTCTTGTTGGACGTTTGCTTATTTTTCATGAGATTAATTTGAATATGCTAGGAATGCAACCTAAATCATGAGTAATTTTCATCTAATATTTTCTGACCATTTTATATATTTCATACATGAATGTATTTGAGGGCTTAGGAATGTTTATATTTAGTTAAACTTTTTAAAAAGCTATACTTGAAGAGAAAAACGCTACAATAGTGTTTGTTTACTCTCGTGCAAAGCCACTCAAAGTAATGAAGTTGGTAAGAATATGTTGAAAATTAGAAATTCACATAATTTATTTTTTATTAATTTTTATTAAAATTTATTAAATAATAGTTTTTAAAATATAATATTTTTAACTAATTTAAAATCTATTTTATATAATTTTACTATAAAGGATATTTTAGTAAATTTTATTTATCATAGCTCTTTATTTAATATCACATCACTCAAATCATTCTCGAGTTCTCACAAAATTTATTTTTAAATCTATTCAATTTATCTTCTAAATTTACTCAAAAAATCATACATATCCATCCAATTAAATCTACACAAATTCAATTTCACCGTCTCCTCAAAATTCATCTTTTAAAAAAAAAACAGTGACTTTAATTTACAATCTATTTTCGCAAATGAATGGATTGGAATGATCCCCATATACGATCACGCCATAAAAATTTAAAATATTTAAATAAATATTATAGAAAATAAGCATGAGTGATAAAATGTTCTAAGCATGAGTTTAAGAGATTTTCAAATTACAATATTCAGTATTATAATGTGTTACTTTTTCTTATATCCTAAATCTCTATTTATAATTAATTATATCGTTTAAGGTTATAACTAATTAAAAGAAAAAAATTAATCATCATCATCATTGTTGGATTATAAAACTTTATAATCTTAAAAACAATGAAAAATTATTTTCTAAAATCTTTCTAACGTTTTGTACCAATTATATCTCTCACAATATCATGTAAGCCTCTCTCTATATAAGGATTAATTCACAAAATTTAAGTTGATTATTAGTTAGTTAAGTGCTTCTAAATTGTGATCGCATTGAAGAAACATGGTTGAAAACATTGTTGCAATTAGAGAATAAAATGCTAAGTGCAACTAAATTATTAAACTAAACTTCAAAATAGTTTGAACGAATTCAAATCCCTGAATTGTTTGAATAATGATAGATACTTTATTTTAAATATTATATATTTTCAATCATAAGTTAGATTCTAAATTAATTCAAATATTTTTATTTTAAAATAATTTAAATTTTAAAAACTAAACTAATATAATAACTCAAATCAATTTTCTTTTTAAATAGTTTGATATTTTGTATACGATTGGATTACCTTTTAAGATACACATTGTTCAATTGTTGCATCATTATTACTTTATGTATACACATAAAGAACCATCAAAATGGGTCACTGGTTCGATATAGTCACTTAGTGAATCAATCTAACCCGACATATTTATTAGTGAGCACAAAAAATTAAATCTGACCTGACCTACCATAGGTTGGTGATTAAATGGATTGACTTATTGACTTAATTAAAAAGATATCAATTAGCTTTTTTCTTCAATTAAAAAAAGTAAATTATAATTGTGATTAAAATCAAAATAAACTTCAATATAATCTAAAATAATGTTCAATTTCAAATACAAATAAAAAACACAAAAGTATTAGGTTTGTATATGTCAATCTAATAATGTTGGCTAAAAAATACAACCAAATCTAGCTCAAACACAAAAAAAATTGTATGACCTTTTATCTGTGAGTAGGTTGGTTGGCTCATCATGAATTTAATTCAAATGAGTCGAGTTTTTTGTAGATTAAGTAAAAAATTAATCTGTAGTGAAATTTATAAAATATTTCAATCCAATCTAATCCAAATCCACGTACAAGTTAACCCAAAAATTCTGACCCAAAATAATATTCGCAACTACTTATCTTAAAATCATGCATCACAATGGATTAGTTTATGTAGTGGGTGGAAGGTGTAGTCTTCATGTACCAATATTTTAAAACGACTTTAGAAGTGGTTCTAATCAGTCATGAATAGTAAAATAAAATAAAGACAAGACGATCATTCATATCTAACTAATCTTTTAAGGGCAACATGTTTTATAATAACCCAAAAGTTATTCTCTCAGCTGCTTTACTTTTGATTTTTCAACTTCAAATTGCACGACCGAATGTAAGAATGCATAAATAATTACCCACTAACGCATTATTGTTTGGTTGTTACCTTAATCTTTTTCCTTTTTCTTTCTACTTTTCTTTTCTTCTCTCTTTTTCTTCCTCTTTCTTTTTCTATTCCATTATTCTATTAGCGCGTGTTTTTATCTCTCAATTCTCTCTGCTTCTTTTTAAATTTCTAATTCCACATTTCATATGCTTTCAGTACTCTCTTGCAGTGTTGCTCTACGATTTGGAACAGTGACAACTAAAGCCAAATCACAACTTAAGCTCATCCAATTCCAATAACAAAGGTGTGTTTCGTAGCTTATATAAATATCAATCTATCAATCTCTGTATCGATCGTTTCGTTTTTTATTTAAGAAATTTGATTCACCGTCAAGGCTTTACAAATACTATAAACTTACCAAACAATAATTTGAAGTTTTACACTGCAGCTGCAGCTTCTAAACGAGGGGAATATTCAGAAAGAAAAAGAAAACGCAAAAGGGGAAAAGAAATGGAAAATGAAGCGGTTGATGGTGATGAATTAGAGGGTTTTCTTATTCTTAGTTTGTCTCACACTCAAGGTAAGATTATTAAATTACCAGTTACCGATTCTTATTCGAGCAGATAATCATATTTGAATAAATCGAACACAGATCAGTTGTCTTATATTTTAGTTGAATTGCTTAATCCAATTTATATACTAGTGTGTAAATTATATGTTATGGAATTAATTGCATTGAGAACAAAAGAGATCATAATATAATTAACATCAAAGAAAGTTCACGAGTTTTTATTACAATTAAATCGGTTTAGTTATGCTTATTTGAATACGAAGTTAAAATCCAATAAAGAGAAACTAGTAGAAAAAGGTTATTTTATAGGTCGTAAAAATATTTTAATGACTATAAGTGATTTAACACTTTTAATTTTTAAAGTCCTCACAAAGAATATGTAGCAATTTTAAAAGTCTTTTAAAAAGATAGATTAATATATCATTTACATAACATTTGTTTTAAAATATTAATCTAATACATTGTTAACTTAATATTTTTTCCACGCTTTTGAATTTAGTTTGCTTTTAAAATTTTTAATACACCATTAATTGATTTGAATTTTATACATGTACCTATGATATTTTTTTATAGATATAGTACTCTCTTTTTTTATTTTATTTAGTTATTGTCTGATATGTTTTCACTTGATGTTTGTTGGAAAAGAGATGTAGTTTGAGCTTGTAAAAGATAACAAAGCTCTAAGGATGGATTGGTCAGGACTTTTTGGCAAAGCTACCGAAGGAGTGATTGATTTTGTATGGAAACATGGTCTTCAACAAGTAACTTACATCATCCATTACAAACAAAATGTTCTTGAACTGAAAGATAGTGCTAGAGATCTTAGATTTGAAAAGGAAAGGATAAATCATCAATGTGACGAGGCTTTGAAAAATCTAAATAACATTGAAGGTAAGGTTATTGAATGGGTTCGAAAAGTGGGTGAAATTGAGACTATAGTGGAAGAATTTGAGAATGGTGATGGCCACAAAAGAGCCCAGTCTCTCAGTTGTAATATTCTTTCGTACCTGTTGAATAGACACAGGTTAGGAAGACAAGCAAAGAAGATGGAAGTGGATGTTAGAAAACTAATTGATGAGTGCCCCAACCTTGATGAAGTGTCCTATAGGGAAGATATAACTTCTAATGATGCCACATTGTCTAATTATGGATTTATAGAATTCAGTTCCACAAAATCCACAATGGAAAAAGTAATAGCACAACTTGAAGATTCCACTGTGAGAATGGTTGGATTGTATGGGCCAGGTGGTGTTGGAAAGAGCACTTTAGTCAAAGAAATTGCAAGGAAAGTTAAAGACAATAAGGTGTTTGATGTGGCGGTTAGAGTGAAAATAACGGCCAATCCCAATCTACAAAATGTCCAGGAAGAAATTGCTTATGTGTTGGGATTGAGACTGGAAAGGGAAGGTGAGAATGTGAGAGCTGATTGTCTACGAAGGAGTTTAAAGAAAGAAAAAAGGAACATCCTTTTAATCTTGGATGACCTTTGGGACAAATTAGACCTAAACAAGTTAGGGATTCCAGTTGAAGATTATGATGATGATGATGATGATTTTGGTAATGGTAACAAAGATCTTAATCACCAAATGTTAGAAAAAAATAATGATAATAAAGATCCTAGTTACAAAGTGTTGAACAAAGAAAAAATCCTTGGTAGTCATAAGGGGTGCAAAATTTTGTTAACCTCACGAGATAAAAAAGTATTGTGTGATAAAATGGATATAAAGTCAACTTTTTGTGTAAAGGAATTAGATGAGAAGGATGCTTTGATGTTGTTTCAAAAGTTGGCTAGAAATCGTGATGAAATGTCTGACTATAAACAAGAAATTGTGAAGAAGTATTGTGCAGGGTTACCCATAGCAATAGTTATGGTTGCAAGGGCATTACGAAGTAAGAGTGAGTCAGTATGGGAAGCTACACTAGAAAAACTTAAAAAGCAAGAATTAGTGGAAGTGCAGACATCTATGGATATTTCGGTGAAGATGAGTTATGACAATTTAGAAAATGAGGAGATAAAGTCCATTTTCTTACTTTGTGCTCAAATGGGTCACCAACCATTAATTATGGACTTAGTGAAATATTGTTTTGGTTTGGGTATACTTAACGGTATCTCCTCGATTTGGGAAGCTCGAGACAGAATCTAAACATCAATCCAAAAGCTAAAAGATTCAGGGTTACTGTTGGATGGAAGTTCTAATAATCATTTCAATATGCATGACATGGTTCGAGATGCTGCTTTGTCCATAGCTAACAAGGATAGAAATGTTTTTACTCTAAGAAATGTCAAACTAGATTATTGGCCCGAACTCAAGAGTTGCACTTCTATTTCTATTAGCAATTGTGATATCACTGACGGGCTTCCTGACGACATAAATTGTTCTCAGCTTCAATTTTTTCGAATAGACACTAATGATTCGTCTTTGGTAATACCTGATAATTTTTTTGAAGGAATGAAGAACCTTGAAGTTTTAATATTGACCGGTTTTCGTCTATCAAGATTACCATCTTCTATTCAATTCCTATTAAAGCTCAGAATGCTTTGTTTGGAACGATGCACATTAGATGAGAACTTATCTATAGGAAAGCTGAAAAAATTAAGAATTCTTAGCTTCTCTGGATCTCAACTGAAAAATTTGCCATCTGATTTAGGGTGCTTGGACAAGTTACAACTTCTTGACATTGACGATTGTTCCTTACTGAATATTCATATTCCACCCAATCTTCTATCATGTTTGACCTATTTAGAAGAATTGTATATAAGAAAGAGCTTGATCAAAACATTGGTGGAAGGAGAAAGAAACCAAGGTCAAAATTTGTTTCTTTCTGAACTACAAAATTTGCATCAGTTGAAAGTGGTGGACTTAAGCATCCCGTGTCTTTCGGTTTTGCCCAATCACTTGTTCTTTGATACGTTAAAAGATTACAAGATTGTGGTTGGAGACTTGGAAGTGTTTTCGGTTGGAGACTTTAGGATGCCCGATAAGTATGAAACATTTAGAGTTTTGGCATTGCAACTGAATGATGCCATTGACATTCACTCCCACGAAGGCGTAAAAATGTTGTTTAAAACAGTACAATGTTTGTTGTTGGGAAAGGTAGACAGAGTTCAAAGTGTTGTTAATGATTTGAATATAGATGGATTTCCAGATCTGAAACATTTATACATAGTGAATAACAACAACATCAAATATGTCAACGCAACAAAATTGTCTAATTGTGTGGACATTTTTCCCAATTTGGAATCTCTATGCCTCCACAATCTAGTGAACTTAGAGATGATATGTTACGGTCTTCTTACAGTTGCGTCATTTGCCAAATTAAAAGCCATCAAAGTTGAGATGTGTAACCGATTGGAGAATCTCTACTCCTTTTACACAGTTAAATTTCCTACTGGTTCAAAGCCATGTGAGATTTCTGAATGTAATTCTTTTATGGATAAATTTCCTACCAATGTAGAAATAATTGAGGTTTGTGAATGTGGATCTTTAAAGGAGATCCTTCAAATACCAATGGATTATGGTAAATTTGAGTTTCTTAAGTTGCACACTTTGTCACTTCAATCATTACCATCACTTACAAGTTTTTATACCAAAGTAGATCGGTCTTGCCGACCACATCTAACAGAAGTAGAAACTACAAATCCGGGTAGTAGAGAAATTATCAATGAAGAAGATAAGCAAAACAACAAGACTCTTCCTCTTTTTGATGAGCTGGTAAGATATGACATATTTTCCTTTTGTAAATTTAAATAATTTGTTTAATTGTTGACATATATATATATATATATATATATATATATATATATATATATTGTGTATGTATTTTCAGGTTGAAATTCCAAACCTAGAGATCTTGAATATATCCTCACTCAACATCTATAAGATATGGAGCAACAAACACTCGTCAAGTTTTTGGGGTCAAAACTTGATAAAATTAGTTGTGAAAGATTGTGATAAACTGACATATTTGTGTTCATTGTCTATGGCTAGAAGTTTGAAGAAGCTGAAAAGCCTAGTCATAAGTGAGTGTCTGAATATGGAGAAGATTTTTGAAACTGAAGAAAATAGTGCAGACAAGGTGTGTATATGTAAATAAGTAAATGTTAATATTATGTTTACAGCTCTTGCTCATATTCTACCTTATGTATTTTCATTTAGTTTTTGTATGAAATAATAGTTTGTTTCATGAAAATGCAGGTTTGTGTCTTCCCTAAGTTAGAGGAAATCCACCTTAGCAAAATGAATAGATTAACAGATATATGGCAAACTGAAGTGAGTGTTGATTCCTTTTCTAATATCATTTCTGTGAAAATTGAAGAATGCTATAAACTAAATAAGATTTTTCCAAGTCACATGAAAGGATGGGTTGAATGTTTGGACAACTTGACAGTTTGTAGTTGTGAGTCGGTGGAAGTGATTTTTGAAATCAATGATTATGAAAAAATAGATGAATTTGGAGGGATAAACACAAATTTGCAAGTTATTCTTCTAGAAAATCTCCCAAAGTTGAAACAATTGTGGAGTACAGATCCAGGAGGAATTCTTAACTTTAAAAAGTTGCGGGCTATGGATGTATGTGATTGTGATGAATTGATAAATTTGTTTCCCGCTTCTGTGGCCGAAGATGTTCCAAAGCTTGAACGCATATCAACATTGTATTGTGAAAAAATGGTGGAAATTGTTACAAGTCAAGATGCATCATATGCTAACAATGATCCATTAGTGTTTCCTGAACTAACCTGTGTGAGATTAGAATGGCTACCAAACATCAAGCGTTTCTGCAAGGGGAAACATCTTATAAAGTGCCCAAAGTTGAAGCAGTTCAGCATCCACAAGCGTGTGAAACTTAACACATTCCTCAAAGAAATCAATGAAACAACAAACAAAGAAGAAAAATGTGTTTTTTCAGCGGAAGAGGTAACCAATATTACAACTTTTTTTGACGTCAGATTTTTGTGACATGTTTAGAGAAGAATAAAAATTTCCAAAGAAAAATAAATATAATACATGATAATAAAATGAAAACCAAATTTATTTAATTAAGAATAAATAACAGATAAACTAAATAAAAATTAAAATTTTAAGATTATTTAATTCTAAAAACAAATAAAGAAATATTATTTATCTTTATTATTATTATCGTTACTAAAATGATCATTTTTAGTATTCACATTTATTTCTTTTATTATGTAGGTATTGCCAAATTTGGAGTATATGGAAATTGACTTCAATGAAGTACAAGAGTTGTTACCAAAGTATCAAATGCAACGTCTGAAAGAGCTTAGTTTGATGTCAGCCCAAAGTCTCAATCTTCTCTACCAGTTTCCGTACAGTATGCCAAATTTAGAAAAGTTAACAATGACTTACCCTTATTTTCTTGAAGAGTTGGAGCGAAGAGCAAACTTTGCACAACAAGAAAAAATTGGAATCCCATTGCAGCTGAAGGAATTAGTTTTAGTTTTGTCAAAGATAAAGGATCTAAACTTCGGACGAGTTCCAGTTTTACAAAGACTAGAGCTTTTAAGCTTAAAACATTGTAACAATCTGAACAACTTAGGTCCTCCCTCTGTATCATTGACTTACTTAACGCATTTGGAACTGAAGTACTGTAAGGGATTAAGGAACTTAATGGCATCTTCCACTGCCCAAAGCATGGTTCAACTCAAGACCATGAAGATAATCAATTGTCCTGAAGTAGAGCAAATAGTAAGCAACGAGGGAAATGAAAAAGGCAAAGTGATGAAAATTGTATTCAGCAAATTGATTTCTATAGAACTTGTGAGGCTAAACTACATGAGAAGCTTTTGTGGTGACAACGAGTGTGAATTTGAATTCCCATCACTTGAAATATTGATTGTAAGGGAGTGTCCAAAGATGAAGAAATTCAGTGAGAGAAGGTCAATAACACAAAAGTTAAAGAACGTATTTGGTGTAGAAGGAGACGAGAAATCCAGATGTCAGTGGGAAGGTGACTTGAATGCCACCCTTCAAAAAGTTTTCAATGATAAGGTACTTACTCTCACTTTTTCATTTACAAAGTAATTTGATAATTTTATCTATATAACATTTCTACTCTCACGTAGTAATAAAAAATTATTTTCAAAAGTTTGAAATTTTTTTAAAAAAAATACTAAATTATTAAAGTGACAGCTTTTGAATAACCCCGGTCTGCAATTTTGACACCTTTTTTATCTTCGAAGTTTGATAAATATATAAAATTGATCCTTTTCTAACTTTGAGGTGGTGAACAATTGGCGCTATGTTTTAAATTTAAAATTAAAAAATAATAAATTTAATTTATTTGAAAGGTAGGTAATTGATCCATCAATTTAAAATCAAATTTAATAAAAAAAAAGTGATTAAAAAACATTCTTTTCTGTGTAAATTTATACAAATTATTGCTGTGATTTGAAAAACTTCATTCATAAAATTTAACACAATAAGGAGACGAATTTAACTGTGATTTATAAATAATTTACTTTGGAAGAATCTAAGAACCACATCACCTTCTTTTTACCTGTTTTTACAGGTCAGTTTCGCATACACTGAAGATCTGCGGCTTGACAATGATATTATAGAGCAACTATGGCGTGACACTGATTGGGTGCACCAAAATAGCTTTCGCTCTTTGAGAAGGTTGAATGCATGGGGATGTGATACTGGAGAGCATGTAATTCCATCTCATTTGCTTTCTTGCTTTCACAATTTGGAAGAACTTGAAGTAGTGGATTGCAAAGCAGCACGGTTCTTATTTGGTATCAATGATGAGAACAGGGTGAGAAAAGGTTCGGGAATATTCCGTCTGAAAAGTTTGTCTTTAAGTAAACTATCAAATTTGAAGGATGTATGGGAGAAGGATCCGGAGGGGATTATTGGCCTTCAACTGCTAAAGGAAATACGTGTTGAAGAATGTGGACGTCTTCAAAGTTTGTTTCCGGCATCGGTGGCCAAGGATCTGACCAGACTTCAAGTGCTTCAGGTAACAAAGTGTGAGGAATTGACAGAGATATTTAGGAAAGATGAAAAGGGTGGAGAAGGACCAACACAAGTGTTTCCTCGTCTCACCACATTGAAGCTGGAGAAATTGCCAGGCCTCGAATACTCTATCCACCGCTCCAAACAACAGGTCATTCTCACACCTTTCTCTTATTTGTTTCAATTTTTTAAAATATAATTTATTTGTATTAATATAATAGTTTTATTAACGAAGATAAAATGTATTATTTAGATAAAAAAATGTTATTTAATTAACAGTATATACATTACAAGAATGACAAACAAAGAAAAATGTTTTATGTTCCGACCATTTATCCACTTTTATATGCTTTCATGGAAAGGTAAATACATATAAATACATTTTTATCAGTAAAAACAAATATAATTAAATGTACATAACCTGTAAAAAACAGAAAACAAAAAGACTTGGAATTGTGAAAAAAAATACAATTAAAAAAAATCATTAACTAAGCAGAAAAATTCTCAAGACATCTCTCTTGGCTTGTCTTAGAAGATTCATTATTCTGAAACTTAAAATATTAACTTTGTTTCCGTCTGTATACATGTTCGTGTGCATCTACATACATATATGCCGTTTGAGATCACATATTAATTAACTAAAAATACTAATTTATGTATTGAATGTTATATGATCACCTACGTATAATCATTCACATGTATGAGATACATATGTTTGAATCTGAAATAATATGTCACAGATTTCATATGATACGATCGTTTTTTAATTTAAATATTCAAGAGTCATAACAAAAATAAATCAGGAAAGAAAGACAAAGATGGAAAACACAAAAATCTAACATATCGATAAGTCGAGTAAAAATTCGTCACAAAAAGTTAATTTTTTATAAGAATTAGAGTTGTAATACAAGAACCAAAAGAATCATCTATCAGATCAAATAAAATTTAATATATAACTGAGTGTATTAGCTTTTGTTACCTCTATATATAAGCACATGAGTTTAGTAAAACCTATAAACCCTAAAAGAAAGCCAAAGTCCAAAAATATAAAAAAAAAAAAATAATTTATAAAAGAAAGTCCAAGATCTAAAAACATAAGAACATAAACTAATTTCTAGAAGAAAACCCAAAGTCCAAAATTATAGAAACATAAATTAATTCTCTTAATAACTATTCTTCAAATGTGCTCATGATCTTCATATTCTTTAAGTTCTCTCATTCATAGAAACTCTTTATCATACGTTTCTTTTTGAAGAGAATTTGTCCTCAAATTCATATAACTTAAAGTTTAGAAGATAGTCTTCTATCATACCCTCATTGTTGAAGAGAATTTGTTCTTAAATTCGTACCACTTGAAGATTACTTATCATTCTTCCCTGTTGGGAGAAAATTCGACCTGAATTCTAGAATATCTACACACAGACACAAACATAAATCAAGGACAAAAAATCTAAAATAATCAAAATAGAAATTCAACTAAAATGAGATTTGGATCCTAAAAGGGGCCAATATATTATTATCAAAGGTTTGGAGGTATGCCTCTAAGGTCAAATACCCACCTTCAAAAATCATCAAGTAGTTTTAAATGAAAGATGTTATGCTAATAAAATCAAAGGAACATTGCCTAGACAAACAACCAAACTATAGGCATGACTTTGGTCGCCCATAGTGTTGTTAATTGGTAAATAAGCTAACTCGTGTTTATATTTCCAAGCATGTGCCCTCCTTTTTTTTATCATCCTTTCTTCTGCCCTTTGTTGATCCCATTGTTCCTTGATAAACAAGTCTTCCCTATGTATTATTTCTTCTTCCCATTGTTGTTTTCATTGCTTTTTGATGAATAATTCTACACTGGTAATAAAATAATAAGAGAAAAGTTTAGTATTTTTTTTTCAATGACAAGTTAGAATGCTTTCTTCTTTCTTTCTCCTATTCTCTCTTTTCTTGCTAGTCTCTTTTTGTAGTCTCTTCTTTTTCTTTTTCTTTTTCTCTCTTTTCTTACTCCTTTCTTTCTCTTGCTTCTTTTTCTCTTTTTTTTCTCGAGTTTCTTTCTCCTCTCTTTCTCGAGTTTCTTTTTCTTCTTTTTCTCTTCTCTTTCACTAGTTTATTTTTCCTCTTTTTCTTTTAGTGTTTGCTTATGCTTTTGTTTTTGTCTTGCTTCTTTTAACTTCTCTAATATTTTCAATGTCCTTTCTTCCTTTCTTTTCAAATATAGGATGTAGTTCTTGATATCTTTATTAGTCAGGAACTTGCATTCTAATTTGGATATTGATGAGTTTCATGACCATAACCTTCTCATTTGGAACATCTTAGCGCACTTGTCCTTGGTAATGATTTTTTGTTAGGTTTGAGCTTCCTATTAAGACTACCAATCTTGACATTCAACTTTATAATTCTGGAGACCAGGACATTGACATCTCTTGTAGTCCAGGTTCTGTTCTTTTTTGCAAGACTTCCCATAACCACCATTGTTCCTTTGTATTTTTCAAAAGTGTAGTATTGTGTGTCATTCTTCTAGCAGTGTCACATTCTTTAATCAATGGATCTTTGTGAGGCGTAGGATAGGTAATCCCATAAAACCACTTCTAGATGAGTGCATCTGCCGGTTCATAAAAAAGTGTCCATTATGTATAGATCTTGCAAGAAAAAAGGTTAGTACAATAAAATAAAATTTAATATATGACTAAAAATGTCGATATGTGCTTTTGGTACCTTTGTATATAAGTGCATAAGTGTAATAATACATAGAAACCTAAAAGAAAGTCCATGCCCAAAAGTATAAAAATATAAACTAGTTTCTAAAAGAAATCTCAAGCTCCAAAAACATAATAATATAAACTAATTTCTAGAAGAAAGCCCAAAATCGTAGAAAGATAAACTAATTTTCCTAATAACTATTTTTCAAATGTGCTCATGATCTTCACATTCTTTTAAGTTCTCTCCTCTATGAAATATTATAAGACTCAAGGAGATGTGTTTTGATCTTTGACTTTGTCATATATCATTTGAATTGTAAATGTTCATTTCTTTTTATATATGCTTTTATATATGTTTTTATTTTTTATATATGTTCAGAAGTTCTCTATCATTATATCAATTGACTAAATTATTATATATATATATATATATATATATATATATATATATATATATATATATATATATATATATATAATATATATATATATATATATATATATATATATATATATATATATATATATATATATATATATATATCAGATAATTAGTTAGTCAATTTTGAAAAGTGAAACAATTACTAAAGTTGACAAATAGAGGATTGTTTTCGACCAACAAAGATTTTTCCTTGCTCAAATCCAAGTTTTCCTTTCTCTGTTCTCAGTTCCTCCCCTGTTCTTTTTACTCTCTTGTCCTTCAACTATTTATATATTTGCATATCAATAACATTTCACTTGAGCAGACTCGTACTTCAACTTGAAGAAAGTTTTTTTTTTTAATCAAATGAAAGTGATTTTGAAACCATACTACTCTTTTTAACCATTTTTTCCTAGGTGAGAAAGTCTCAAACAAAAATTGTTCTACACCATTGTTTTATTATGTGGAGACTCACTCAAGAAAAAAAATGTAGGGATGCTTTTGCCTTCATGGTTACTTGAATCATCTTCAACTTCCTTCTTTCCCACCTTTTATATAAATATCTATTTTGTTTGCATCTTCTCACTACTACAGAACATTAAAATTAGCTTCTAAACATTGATCAAAGCAATGCTATTAGAGTTGATTATTCTAAAGTTACCTAAAAGGTTACTCTAAAAAATAATAAAAAGCATAAAATTATTTTTAAAAGAATATTTGTCAAGTAATAGTGTTCTCTTAATGTTATATAACTCGACACTGACTATTTTTAACTTCTTTCATTGTAAGTAAAAATATTTGAACTATAGTGTGAGATTAACTTTAGTTAGCCAATGCTAATAGAGTCAACTTAATAATATTATAGTGGAGTTATCTTACTCAATTCTAAGTCGACCCTCATTAATTTTAACATTTTTAATAAATAAAATTTTTGTATTAATGTCAAAATAAATATGGTTACATTAACTTAAATAAATATTAAAAATTAAAAGTTAACGTTGACTTAATTAATGTGAATCATATTTACTTTTAGGATTTAAATGTATTTAAGCTAGTGTTGGCTAGATCATTATTAATTTTATAGGCTTAAATATTTTTAGTCCTCATTTCGTAGTGTTTGTTGATGATGGTCCTCATTTTGACAGAATGTGTAAGATGGTTCTCATTTTTACCGAATGTTCAAAATGGTTCTCATTTTCGCAATTCGTGTTTTATTTGGTCATTTTCTGTAACGCCGTTTAAATCATTAACGGAGCATTGTACAGGTAGCACTGTTTGTATTAGGGTGTGTTACGTGTACTGTATAGGTGTGGTAATTAACATTAATTTTTTAATTTAGGAAAAATTTTGCAATTAGGGAAATTTCTTCATCTTCGTCTTTCTTAAGCTCGGATTTGTAGAGGAAGCAGCTAATACTTATTATTTCATCATTGGATTGCAATTGCGCTCTTTATTTCAATTTTACAGATTGGACTTTAAAAGATTACACACAATAACGTCAACCCTATTACTAATTGCAGTTTCTTCTCAGCAACTAGCAACTTTCAATGACTTCTCCAAATCATTAATCTGCCTCATTTGTGTCATGATGATGACATCTTTTTCATTAACACCACCATTTGAAAACATTGCAACCCACATTATTGGAAGCATCACTCTGTAAATCAATAAACCAAAAATTAAAACCAATTTATTATTAACACAAAAATAAAAACAGATTGTACCCAAAATTTTCAACAAATATTCTTTGGAGTTCTTGCCATCCTTAAAGCTGCCATCTCTCCGCAGCTACAAATCGGGTTAATCCATTTTTCATGAACCACCAACAATGCACAAAGTGATACAACACGGTTGCCTCCAACGATTACAATCAGAGATAAAGAAAGAAGATTGAGACCGTAACATACCTATATAATGGGATTGCAGGAAGAAGAAGATTAACTGTAAAATTGGAATGAAGAGCGCAAATGCAATCCAATGATGAAATGACAAGTATTAGCTGTTTCCTCTACAAATAATCCGAGCTTAAGAAAGACGAAGATGAAGAAATTTTCCTAATTGCAAAATTCCCCCTAAATTGAGAAATTAACGTTAATTAGCCATAGTTACAGTATACGTAACACACCCTAATACAAACGTGCCACCTGTACAATGCTCTATTAATGATTTAAATGACGTTACAGAAAAGGACCAAATAAAACACAAATTGCGAACATGATGACCATTTTAAACATCCGGTAAAAATGATGACCATTTTAAACATTCTGTCAAAATGAGCATCATCCGCAACAAACACTACGAAAATGAGGACCAACAAGGTATTTAAGCCAATTATATATATTTTATTGTTCACATAAGTTAGCATCGAGTAAGACAAAATTAGTTTAAAATATCTTTAATATTCTTTAACTTCGCCTTCCGTATGTCAACACTATTTTTTTTTTTCTGTTATTAAACCGTGCATCTTTGTAACATATGTATAGTATGAACCATAGATTATGCTTAATCTAAAAGTCGAAGGCAACAATGTGTATAATAATCTGTATGAGTTTGAGTTAACCAATTTAAAAGTACAATATTTGGATTTATGACTCATAAGATAAATAGAAATGAAAAAGAGATTTAAATAGAATTATAATGTTATCAATTATTACTTATGAGATGTTTTTATAACCGTTGTGTTTTATGAGTTTTGTATCTAAAAAGTTAAGGTTGGAAGCTTGCTAATATGATCTATCAATTTGGCTTAATTCATAGGATCAAACGGTTCAAATAAGAAAAAACTTATGGTAAGGTCAAAATATTTTCATAAGAACAGATCAATTCAGGGACTTTTTTTAAAGTAAAAGATCTTATTTAAAAATGAAAATCAAAAAACAAATATTTTACTAAAAAGTCTTTATAGCATGAAAAACAAATAATTGTTTTTTTTCTTCCTATTTTCATCTTCATCATCATGAAAAGATGTATTCTCAAAAGTTAATAGTTCAAAAAAAAAATTGTTGCAGGTGATATTAACAAATTTGAGCTCTGCACAAGAGCAATTATGCCTTGGCTCATGGCCCATTCCAAGCTCCTCCTTTGGTCTTTTAGATTCTTTGACTGTGGATGGTTGCCATTTTTTTTCAGATGTACTTCTGCCATTCAATTTACTTCCTTTCTTATCAAATTTGAAAGAGTTAACAATTCGAAACTGTACTTTTGTGAAAACCATTTTTGGTGTCAAATGTACAACACAAGACACAATAACTTTTGGTCTGAAGAAATTGAGTTTATCCAATCTGCGAACCCTGCAGAATGTATGGAATGAAGATCCCCGTGGAATTCTAAATATGAACCATTTACAAGAAGTAAATGTTAATCAATGTAAAGGACTTAAAAATGTGTTTCCCGCATCAATTGCCCAAGATCTGGTGAAACTTAAAAGTTTAGTGGTGGAAGACTGTGAGGAACTGATAACAATTGTTGCTGAGGATGATACAGATCCAAGCAGAAGAAATCAAGATCTCCCATGTCCCTGTGTGAGATCATTGAAACTAAGGCGTCTTCCCATGTTCAAATATTTTTACTACTGCTCACTGCAGTCCAACAATTTTACACATCGAAAATCACATATTGAAATGGTACGTGTTACTGTATTACCACTTCCTCCTTGGCTGCAAATTACTAATCATGAGTTTCTTTACCTGTTCATCTTTGTTTAATGTGAATAGTACCAAATACTTTGAAAACTAAAAAGTGAAAATTTTACTTATGAGTAACCCTTGTTAGGATTATAAGGAGGGGATTCCACGAGAAGATATAACGTCAATGAGACATGAGCCTAACCATATAAGGCACTGATATCACTCTCAACCCAAAACCTTAAAACAATGAGTTTATGTGTCTTTATTCTTATATAGTGTTCCACTTTCTCATTTCTAGCCAATATGAAACTTAGACTCACACTTGAATTTCTAACGATCCTTGACTCATATTTTTTTTTAAAGAAATGTATTAGATAATTTCTTTTCACAAAGTCTTTTGATTGGGATGTTTGTTTCAACAATTGAATAGTTAAAGTTCTTAAAACATTGAAGTCTACAATGAAACAGATCAAAGTGGCTATTCAAAGTTAAATTCGGAGGCAACTGCATAAGTATCTCTTTTTCAAAATCAATTTTATTAACGTGCAAAAGTATAGTTAATATATTATTATATTATTACATTAAAAAATACATTTGATGCATTAGATTAGTTATAATTAGTATATCATATTCTTGCATTAAAAAATTAAAATAATAATTTATTTTATTGTAGTTTATCTGACTTTGATTGAGTACTGATTAAACCTTAGACCTAGTTTTCACTAATTAGTAACCTTAGGTCAGCAATTATTATATATCTGAAATCTTTTTCAACATGGAAGGTTTATTTAAATTTATGTGATTGTATACAAAAGAAATGGATCTCTAATTACTATAACCTGCTTTTGCTTGTGCTTTTTCTTAGTTATTCAAGTGCTTATCACTGGGGAAAAATGGAGTGGAGATGATTTTGCGTGGAGAATTTCAGGGAAACTTCTTACATAACTTAAAAGTTCTTACTCTCCTTGGTTGTGAGTCGGACATATTTGCGTATAAAGTTCTAAAACAGGTGCCCAATATAGAGAAACTTGTGGTGTGTGATGGTTCTTTCAAGGGGATCTTCAAGTGCCAAAGTCCTAATAATGTGGATTATAGTGAACTTCAATTACAGCTGAAAGAATTACACTTGGAGTTCCTTAGAGAGTCGGTTTGCATTGGGTTAGAGAACTTTTGGATTCAGCCCTTTGTCAGAAACTTAGAAACTTTTGAAGTCATTAGTTGTCGGAGTTTAGAAAACTTGGTAGGATGCAAAGTATCTTTCTTCAATCTGACATATCTGAAAGTTGAAAGTTGCGACAGCTTATCATATTTGTTCACTTCCTCAACAGCCAAGAGTTTGAGTCAACTAAAAAAAATGGAGATAAATAGGTGCAAATCAATTGAAGAGATAGTGTCTAAGGAGAAAGGGGAAGAAGAATCAGAAGGGAATGAGATAATATTTCCGAAGCTCGATCATTGAATCTTGATTATTTACAGAAGCTCCGGAAGTTTTACAGAGGGAGTTTAAATTTTCCATCATTGGAAGAATTGTCAATAACAAATTGCGACAAGATGATAACTTTATGTACAGGAACGCTAAAAACAGACAGGTTGTCTCAAGTTATACTTTATGATCCGGGAGTTCTTTCTTTAGAAACTAATCTTAATTCTACTATGCAAAAGAAATTTCTGAAAAAGGTATGTTCTAAAAACACCATCTCATCACCTCAATATTAATTGGATTTATCACTCTGCCCTCAGAATATTATTCCAGTGATTTATTATTATCTTTAATAAAATATACTTTCGTTAAAAAATATTAAAAGATTTATTAAATGGATGATCAGTCACATTAAATCATACTTTCTCTGACTTAGTAAAATTATAATAGTTAATTTAAATTTAATGATTAAAATTATATTTATGTATAAATATCTTTAAAAACTCTGGAATATTAAAACCACAAACTTTTTTAAATACATTATATAAAACCATATACTTTTTACACTTTAGGTAAAAATAGTTATCATTTTACATTTGACTTTAATAGCCATTTGTTATGCATAGACATATATTTATAGCATATGTTTAAACATGCAAAACAGGTTTAGGACAACTTGCTGGAAAAGTTTACACAATTGGATAAATTTTTGAAATAATAAAAAATTAAAAATTTTCAAATTCATAAAAGTATTTTTTTTTTTTTTTGACATATTTTAACTATTGTCCCAAACATATAGGTATTGAACCAAATTTTATATTAAGATAACTAAACAAAAATTATAAGTCCCAGTTCTTAACTTGTTTGTGAAGGTCTTGAAGTCAAGTAATGTGAATTAGAAAACGTGATTCGTTAGGAAAATTCTTTTAGATATAGCTAACTAAGTTTTATTACTAAAAAATGATTCTAAATAAAATTAGTGGATATTTCATATTTGTAATCTACTAATGTAAAAAAACAAAAATCAATTCTTATTAACTCCTGTAATAAATAAATAAATTCATATTTTTATTTATTTTTTGGACGTGCAGATTTCAAAACTTAATCGAGCTGTTCTAGGAGATGGGTTACAAGAGATATGGCAAGACCCAAAGCAGATCCCCGACTACTTTTGTTTCAGTGAGTTGACCCAATTGTTTGTGGATAACTGTCAGTTTTCATTGGATGCAGTGCTACCCTTCCATTTGCTTCCTTTGTTACCTAAATTGGAAACATTGCAAGTTGGAAACTGTGATTCTGTCAAAACCATATTCGATGTCAAAGGTACAACACAAGACACATTAATTACTTTTTCTCTGAAGAAATTGGTTCTAAGGAAGCTGCCAAACTTGGAAAGTGTTTGGAATGAAGATCTTCGTAGAATTTTATGCATGCAACATCTAAGAGAAGTATATGTTAAGGATTGTAAATGCCTTAAAAGCCTGTTTCCCACATCAGTGGCCAAAGATATTGTGGAACTTGAAAACCTAGTAGTGGAAAACTGTGAGGAATTGATGGTAATTGTTGCAGAAAATAATACAGATCCAAGAGGAACAAATGTGGAGGTTCCGTTTCCCTGTCCCTGTGCGAGAACATTGAAATTACGTGGTTTGCCAAAGTTCGAGTATTTTTACTACTGCTCGCTCAAGTCTGACATTTATACAAATATGGAATCACATTCCGAGGATCAACTCATTGCTGAAAAGGTATTATTGTTTTAGCACTTTCTCTATGTTTCATAATTTAGATCAGTGTCTCCAAATTGAATATTGCAAAATATATATAACGAGACAGGAGAGTGATGGAGTTTTGTTGGGTGAGAGGAGGCTTGGTTCTCCATTTCTTTTTGTAAATTAAGAATTAATAATTTTTCACTAATTATCTGTATGTTTTGGCATGAAAATTTAAAAGATCTGTGTCTTTGTCAGTCCTAACCAGCTTCTGCTTGTGTTATCCTCGATTATTATAGTGCCTGTTACTGGGAGAAAATGGAATGAAGATGATTTTGCGAGGAGAATTACAGAAGGTCTTAGACAACTTAAAAGCTCTTACTCTGTGCTTTGGGTCGGATGTATTTCGAAATGAAATTGTAGAACAGGTTCCCAATATAGAGAAGCTTGTGGTGTGTGATGGTTCCTTCAAGGAGATCTTCAGTTGTGAAAGCCCTAATGATGTGGATTATCATAATGGATCTCTCTTACAGCTGAAAGAATTACATTTGGAGTCTCTTGAAAATCTCATTTCCATTGGGTTAAACTTGCCTCTCTCCAATTTGACATGTTTCAAAGTACAAAATTGCAATAGTCTGCCATATTTGTTGACATCCTCAACAGTCAAAAGTTTGACTAAACTAAAAACAATGGAAATAAAATGGTGTTCATCAATCAAAGAGATAGTGTCCAAGGAGGGAGAGGAATCAAATGAGGATGAAATAATATTTCGGCAGCTCAGTTGTTTGAATCTTGAATATTTAGAAAATCTCAAAAGCTTCTACAAAGGGAGTTTGAGTTTCCCATCCTTAAAGGAACTCTCAATAACAGATTGCAACGAGATGATAACTTTATGTTCAGGTACTCTAAAGACAGCTAAAGATTTGGAAGTTAAATTGGAAGTATCAGGTCCTGTTACATTGGAAATTGATCTCAACTATACTATGAGGAAGGCATTTTTGATAAACGTAAGTGTTTAATATATTTATAATACGAATCAGAAAAAAAATCCTAATTCTTGTTCATCTTTGGAAAAGATAAATTTCATGTGTTTATTTATTCGTTTGCATGTGATTTCGAAAGAGAGAATCCTCGCAATGGCAACGGAGTCTTGAGTTCAGAGATAGGGCAGACCTACAAGACATATGGCGTATCTCACTGCAGATCCCAAACTTTTGCTTCAGTAACTTGGAAACCTTGATTCTGGACGGGTGCCACTCTTTATCAGATGCACTTCCCTTCACTTTGCTTCCTTTATTACCTCGATTGCAAACATTGAAAGTTCAGAATTGTGATTATATGAAAACCATATTTGATGTCAAATGCACAACACAAGATACATTAGTTACTTTTCCTCTAAATGAATTGGTTTTATCGGAGCTGCCAAATCTGGAAACTGTTTGGAATGAAGATCCTCATAGAATTCTAAGCATGCACAATCTACAGAAAGTGTTTGTTGATAGATGTAAATGCCTTCAAAGACTGTTTCCAGCATCGGTAGCCACAGATCTTGAGAAACTCGAAACTCTAGTTGTGAAAGATTGTGCAGGATTGATGACAATTGTTGCAGAGGAATCTGAAGATCAGGACAAAGAAATAATATTTCAGCGGCTCCGGGTTTTGGATCTTACAAGATTAGAAAAGTTAAGGTGCTTTTACGCTGACAATCTTACTTTAAGTTTTCCATCCTTGGAGGAAGTCCACGTCATCAACTGCAGCTCCATGAAAACTTTCGGTGAGTGGTACTACGAAGAATATGAGAGCCCGCGAGAGGAAAGCGATCTTAATTCTGCTGTGCGAAGAACTTCTGAAGAACAGGTACGCACGCATACTTCTACACGTCTTAATTCTAATTGTAACATTTCTTTGTCATGTTTTAGCTATGACAATTATGTATAGCATGATATTCGTTATAATGCTTTGAATTATTCTATACTTAAATTCATATTTTTTTTTCTTAATCAATAGTAATTGTTTTTATAATTTGTCTAGGTTGACTCCAAATTGCAGTAATTAAGAGGAGATTGAAGGCATAAAGTGTGGATGAAGATGAATGTGTCCCTATTTTACTACGTATGATTGTGTTTTAAAAAACAAAATTGTATTGTTGTACCTGATTGATGATGAAATACATTATTATCTATATTATGTAATGTGTGAGATGAAATCTCATGAAAGGTCATAAATATTGAGTAAGGAGTGATGAACTGTGTCACAAAAATATTGATTGTATTACTTGTGTGTTATGTGTGTTGATAAAAAAAAAAAAGATTATGTTTCTGTTCATTTGCTGTTAATTTCATCTATATTTCATGTTTTGACATAATACTTTATTGCAATAGCTAGCAATTGAGGACCAATTTGTCCATTTCTTGAATCTACTCGACAAGTTTAGATAAGATTGAAGTTGTTTAACGTCGTATAGATGGGATTATCTCAAGTACTTCCATATCGTCTTTTATATTTTTTTAATAAAAAACAAGTTCAGTTAATTATTTGTTTTTTTTATAAAAAAATATTAAATTAATCTTTTAAATTTTTTTTAATTTCAATTTGGTGTCAATTTAAAAAATATTAATTCAATTTGATTATTTTTGTTAATAATGTACAACTACTAAAGATAATGTAATGTATCAATTTGTAACTTTTTTGTTTTTTTTTTTAGTTTTATTTTAACTTGAAAGAAATATTACGAAGCACATGTTTAGATTGATGGCGTGTGATGAGAAACCAAAGAAAGTAGAGTTTAATCAATAATCAAATTGCTTCTCAACTCCAACAGGATTAACTTTAATTTAAATAAATAGACAATCTTTCTCTCCTCTTCTTTGTCTACCTTTTTCTTTCTCTCTTCTTTATCTAAACTCACCTATTTAATTTATAATATATTTCTTGTCAAATTCGAGCAAGAGAAATTGTGGTTCTTTTTATCAATGGATTTGTAATTAACATTTTTAATTACCGACAAATTTTAAAATATGTAACTATTGATAAATTTTATTAACGAAAAAATTCGTCAATGATAAACAATTTTCAAATTCCATTAAATTTTACATACAAATTTTAAGTTATATAATTACTGATAAATTTTACTAACAAAAAATCTATTAATAATTAAAATTTTAAAATTCTTCGATAAAATCCGGGACAATTTGATCAGCTAAGCCAATATTAACTATAAATATTTAACTAAAATAAGGTTAGTATAGAAAATAAGAGGAGAAGGAGAAAAATTAGTATGTAAGAGTAGCAAGAAAAAAATAGAGAAGACCAAATCAACAAAGATCAGGGATAATTAAGTTAAAATTGTTGTCTATCACACACTATAGAAAATTATTTCCTCAAAAAAATCGTCGCCTATAAAGCAATATGACGATTTTAAGTTATCCGTTGTCTAATATTTTCTAATAATTTAAAAACTGTCACCATTTCATCATACACAACATTTTTGAGGAAATTATCTTCTATTTCGATCGTTATTCTATATTTTTGAACTAATGCCTATTATTCTATATATGCGCCTAGTTAGAGTAAAACGTAATATATGCAATAATTTGTATTTATTTTAATTATTGATGGAAGTGTCTTTTACCATGTTATCATGTTATAATTAGATGTCTTGTGTTTACGAGTGTCTCAAGGGCTGGGTAGGTGAATGGATAATGCGTTACTAACAAGCATCTTAGAATAAATTATACGTTTAAATGATTGATTATTTTAGTGAGTGTGTGGAAAGTGTCCTGAGAATTGTTATAATCTGTCATGTAAAGAATGGTAAAATAAAATCAATACAAGAAGATCCTGATAGATATATGTCTAACTAATCTTGAAGAAGTGCACCATGTTTTATTATAATGTAAAAGTTATTCTCTCTTCATTACCTTTTGATAGATAATCAATTCTAATATTGATTTTAAGGATCAATTATAAATATTATCTCATACCCATAAACATGTTATAAGCCGAGTATAAAAACATACTTGAATTAGACATAATGATAGTAAGGGATGGCAACAGGGCGGGGCGGGGACGGGTTTAACTATCCCATACCCATTTCCGTAAAAAAAATTCATCCTCATCCCCATACCCAAACCCAACGGGTATCAAACTTTTGTCTCATTTCCATTCCCATCGGGTAACGGGTATAATCTCGTACTCATACCCGTACCCGTTTACTTACTACTTTAATATTAATTTTAACTAATTTTTATAAAATAATAAAAATTACGGTAAAGGAAACATAATATTATCAAATGTTCAATATTAGGAGTATGGTTGTTTCTTTGATATCAAATACTTTCAAATAAATTATAATTGTTTACATTTTAGATTAGAATACCAAATAAAATTTAATGAGAACACAAACATTTATTAAATTTGCAAACATTAATGAAACCTAGTTGATAAACTTTAAAAATATTTTTTAAA
>Ga0214543_1000822_pt1 | contig 56431 bp, 17 predicted proteins | sample CNSS2metaG_FD_160094 | JGI IMG/M metagenome (GOLD analysis project Ga0214543, IMG submission 160094) | Root nodule microbial communities from cowpea collected in UCLA plant growth center, Los Angeles, California, USA - CNSS2 | ecosystem: Host-associated > Plants > Roots > Nodule | place: USA... | reverse complement strand
TAAACAAAACCATTAAACCATTGCTTTATAACCATAAACTTTATTAAAAAAAGAAAAATATAAGACTAAATTATTATCTTAAATCAATCTTTCTTGCACTATGCATTTTTCTCGATATATGCATAATCATCACATATGAGAACCACAGTCACTAAAATAGATGACTGAACTAATATATAAATATCAAAACACCATCATCATTTCTATGGTTACTAATTTAAAAATCAATAATGGTCAGTAATTTAGAAATCAATATCTGTGGTAGTAAAAACTTTCATAACTATTTTTTAGTGATTAATTTCTTTAGTTAAATTTTAGAAATCAATTTAGAACCAAATTATAATATTTTATTTATAATAATAATTATTTAGTAACAAAAATATGTTTATTTATAAATTAATATTGATCATTAAAATAATTAACTACTTTTGATCATTGAAGTAATTAACTATTTTTTGTATCTGAAGTAATTAATTATTTTTTATTATTAAAATTAATTATTAATGAAACATTTTCTCCTAACAGTGACAATTAACATTTTTTTCCACATATTTCATTTCTACTATTTTACCTTTTAATTTCTTTTCTTTTTTATAAATATAAAAGTTAACTTTTTTTTTTAATAACTATAAACTTGGTGGAAGTGGTGTTAAAAAATATTTTCCCAAAAAAAATCCAGTTTCTCTCGCCTAAATGGTTTAGAAGTATATCCATACTTTTTACCAAACACCCACAAATGAAGTGTCTAAGAAAGTTTGAAAAATGAAACGAAAAAGAATTAGCTACTAATCTATCTGATTAACTTATAAAGAGTAACACAAAGGTTTGTAGTATTCGGAAGTGTCAACTATTATTGTTTCGCTGGGGGCCTTTAGCCTCTCGGGAGACAGATTTCCTACACTAAGGACTAAATTATTGTTTCACACTTTAAATTCATCAAAACCGTTGAATGCGTATCCAACTCCTCACATTTATATGGGTCATTCAAACTCCTCCTATATTTCAACCATCCATTTCTAATCGCACCATCACGGTTTACGACTGATCCAACCTGTGAATGCAACGGATCATTATGACTCAGAAAATTTGCAAAAGACTTAAAAGCTATTGGTTGGATAGAGTATTGATGTTCACTGCTCTTAAAGTCTTGATAAAATAGCTAACTACTCATTTCATTTCATCACTATAGCATCCCTGCACTGAATCATTGTGAAATCATCACACACTTCCATTACTCCTTCACTCCCTTTCCTTACCATGGCAGCAGAAGTCGTTGGTGGTGCTCTTCTCTCTGCTTTCCTTCAGGTTGCGTTTGACAGGCTGGCTTCTCCTCAAGTTCTAGACTTCTTTCGTGGAAGAAAACTTGATGAGAAGCTGCTCAGCAAATTGCATATCACGCTGCACTCCATCAATTCTCTTGCTGATGATGCAGAACAAAAGCAGTTCAGAGATCCCTACGTCAAAGCATGGCTTCTTGCTGTCAACGACGCTGTCTTTGATGCAGAGGTTCTCTTGGATTCAATTGACTATGAACTCATCAAATGCAACGTGGAAGCTGAATCTGCGCCTCAAAGCTTGACTTCCAAGGTATCCAATTTCTTCGATTCTACTTTCCGTTCATTTAACAAGAAAATTAACTCGGGGATGAGAGAAGTCACAGAAAAACTAGAATATCTTGCAAAGCAAAAGGATGCTCTTGGCCTGAAAAAGTATAGTTATTCTGGTGATGGACCAGATAGTAAAGGGCCACAAAAATTGCCATCATCTTCTTTGGTGGTTGAAAGTGTTATTTACGGCAGAGAAGCGGACAAAGAAATTATCTTTAATTGGCTCACTTCGGAAACTGACAATCATAACCATCTATCTATACTTTCCATTGTGGGCATGGGTGGACTGGGTAAGACCACACTCGCCCAACATGTGTACAATGACCCAAAGATCGACGATGCAAAATTTGATATCAAAGCCTGGGTATGTGTTTCAGATCATTTTGATGTTTTGACAGTGACAAAAACAATTCTCGAGTCAATCGCTGATAAAAAAGATGATAGTGGAACCTTAAACATGGTTCACAAAAATCTGAAAGAAAAATTGTCAGGGAAGAAATTTCTTCTTGTTTTGGATGATGTTTGGAACGAAAAACGAGAAGAATGGGAGGTTGTGCAAACTCCTCTTAACTACGGGGCTCCAGGAAGTAGAATTCTTGTCACAACACGTGCTGAGAAAGTTGCTTCTAACATGAGATCTAAAGTGCATCACCTAAAGCAATTAGAAAAGGATGAATGCTGGAAAGTTTTTAAAAAGCATGCACTAAAAGATGATGATCTTGAATTCAATGATGAGAAAAAGAAGATTGGTAGAAGCATAGTTGAGAAATGCAAAGGATTACCTCTTGCTTTGAAAACAATTGGATGCCTTCTCTACACAAAAGCATCCATTTCATATTGGAAAAGCGTATTGGAAAGTGACATATGGAACTTACCAAAAGAACTTGGAATTATCCCTGCTCTGCTTTTGAGTTATCAGCACCTTCCTTCTCACCTTAAGAGGTGTTTTGCTTATTGTGCATTATTTCCCAAAGATTATGAATTTGATAAGAAGGAGTTAATTTTATTATGGATGGCTGAAGATTTTCTCTGTCACTCTCAACATATGGAGAATGTAGAAGAAGTTGGTGAACAATATTTCGATGATCTATTAACAAGGTCTTTTTTTCTTCGGTCAAGCATTAAAATGCGATTTGTCATGCACGACCTTTTGAATGATTTGGCAAAATATGTTCGTGGAAACTTCTGTTTCATGTTCAAATTTGATAAAGGAGACCGTATACCCGAAACAACCCGTCATTTTTCATTTTTAATTGATAATGAAGTATATGATGATGGTATGAGGAGTTTAATTGATGCTAAAAGACTTCGTTCATTTATGCCAATTACAAATAAGATAAATGACAGTTTTCCTTGTGAATTGATTCTGATTGATGAATTGTTCTCCAAGTTCAAGTTTTTGCGCGTCTTATCATTGAGTGGATATGTTGATCTTATTACAGAGGTTCCTGATTCTGTCGGTGCTCTTAAACATCTTCGTTCGTTAGACCTTTCATATACTAATATACAAAAGCTACCCGACTCAATATGTTTGCTCTTTAACTTACTAATATTGAAATTGAACCGTTGTTTATATCTGGAGGAGTTGCCCTCAAATATACATAAACTTACCAAATTACATTGTCTGGAATTTGAACATACAAAGGTGACAAAGATGCCGATGCATTTTGGAGAATTGAAGAATCTTCATTTACTGGATGCGTTTCGTGTCCATAGTGAGTCCAGTATTAAGCAGTTGGGAGGACTCAATCTTCATGGGAGCCTATCAATTTATCAAGTGCAAAATATTGTTAATCCTTTGGATGCACTAGAGGCAAATTTGAAAGATAAACAGCTTGTGGAGTTAGGGTTAATATGGAATTCAAATCATGTCCCTAATGATGCAAGGGAAGAAAAAGAAGTGCTTGAGAATCTCCAACCTTCCATTCACTTGGAGCATTTGTCAATCTGGAGCTATCACGGTATAGAATTTCCAAGTTGGTTATTTGATAATTCATTATCTAATTTGGTGTTCTTAAGACTGAATAACTGTAAAAATTGTCTATGTTTGCCTTCCCTTGGAGAATTGTCATCTCTGAAGAACCTCGAGATTGAAGGGCTTGATGGAATAGTGAGCATCGGTGTTAGTGATGAATTTTATGGGAGCAACTCTTCTTCCTTTGCGTCCATGGAAAGACTAAGCTTCAGGAACATGAAGGAATGGGAAGAATGGGAATGTAAAACTACTTCTTTTCCACGTCTTCAATATCTTTTTGTGGATCAATGTTGTAAACTGAAAGGTCTGCCAGAGCAACTTATTCATTTAAAGAATATATTTATTGGTGGCTGTGATAAGCTCACAATTAGCGTAAACAACATGGACACATCGTCGCTTCAGTTCTTGAATATTAATTCATGTCCACGTGTAAATATTCCTATTACTGCTTTCAATTCCCTTGAAGTAATGAGGATTACTCATGGCTGCCCCTCTCTTATAATCTTTCCGCTAGATTTCTTTCCAAAGCTCCGTACACTTCTACTGTTCCACTGTCAAAACCTACAAAGAATTTCACAGGAAGAGACTCATAATCATCTCAAGGAACTACAAATTTTATGTTGCCCTCAATTTGAGTCATTTCCCAGTGAAGGATTATCTGCACGGTGGCTACAAAAAATCGAAATTAAAGCAGCGCCAAATTTGAAATTGTTGCCAAAACGTATGCACACCCTACTTCCATCTCTTAGTAGTCTGGAGATAACTTATTGTCCACAAGTGGAGATGTTTGAAGAAGGAAGTTTGCCATCAAATTTAAAAGAGGTGTCTCTTTCAAGTTTCAGACTTATAACCTCCCTGAGAGAGGCTTTGGATGCCGAGCCTTGTCTTGAAAGGTTGTATGTTGAAAATGTGGATACGGAGTATTTTCCGGATGAAGGTTTGTTGCCACCCTCTCTTACCTTTCTAAGAATCTTTAATTGCCCAAATCTCAAAAAGTTGGACTACAAGGGTCTCTCTCACCTCTCCTCTCTCACAATTATTCGATGCTTCAACCTTCAATGCTTACCAGAAGAGGGTTTGCCCAAATCCATCTCTTTTCTTGAAATCCGGTCGTGTCCATTAATCAGTGAGCGTTATCAGAATCCACAAGACCAAGACTGGAAAAAGATTGCTCACATTAAAGAACCGATTATTGTATAATTCTCCAATATCTCTGTCCAAACATTTATAAAAAACATCAAATAAACTTGATAGAGAATCTGTACTACTTTGTTTTCTATTTTGATGTTAGTGATGAAAGTCTATATATAATACTATTTTATTTATCTTTATCACATTGCTTTTTTTTTTTTTTTTTGGATATTGCAAAACTTATGGATGGCTACTTGTGTGTTGACATCCCCATATCAATACATTACAGTTGATTGTTGTGTACTTACTGTTTGAAGTTATTTCAACTATTTTCTTGTTGTTAATTAGATGTACAGTGAATGGATTTTATTTTTCATGCACCCATGTCACTTTATGACTCTACACCATTGTTTTGGTTAATTAAATTATTAAATATATTTAATTAAATACATTAAATTACAATTGTATAACTTGTTTTGGATATACCTTGATAAGTTTAATTATTTTATGTTTTTAGTTTAGATATTAATTGAATTCAGTATTGACATAATTTTGATTTATTAAATGAAATGTTATTTGTAAATTTTATTAAGAAAACATATTTTATTTCACTAAAGAAAACGATTTGGTAACATTTATTGATTTTTACAAAATATTTATATTGGTCGCAGTTTTGATAATGTTACCTCTGTAAAAAAATACGTTACCAAAAAAATTTAATAACAATTTTAAAATGTTACCTTTTATTAAAAAAATGTTACAAAATTTCCAGCACCGCTATTATAATATTATATTTTTCTCTGTGAAAAAAAAGTCATTAAATTTCTTAATAACATTTCTAAAACAGTTTCATTTCTACTAAAAAAAATATTACTAAAAGATTTAAATAACATATTTTTAAATGTTTCTACTAATAAGACGTCAAAATGTTGTCAAATATTATTAATAACATAAGTACGTTTTGAGAACCTAGAAAATAATATTTTAGAATTGATAAGGTGCTTAAATTAATGAATACTAAAATATAAATAGAAATCTTATAAACAAGTTTCATTAGTTATAAGTGTCTTATCTTTCTAAAAATCCTTTATTCTATAGCCCTCTCTCTTAATTTCTCACTCCTCCTGTGTTCATTTGTCTGACGATCATCAAAGACCACTAGGGTGACCCCTGAGACAAGTTCCCTAATTCTGCTCGATCAATTTTTCCAACAAAGTAAGTTATGTTCTACTCTTGTCTCTTGCTCAATTTAGATCTTTGGTGCATGCAAGAGATTTCCACTCGTATGTGTCATCTGAGTTTTATTCATGTTTTTTCCTTGATCAATGGTTCTGATGATGTTCCCTAATTATGTTCTTGTTGTTTTTAGGTTGAGTTGTGGTCTCTGTTAGGTTTAAAAAGCGGTTTGATACTCGCTTTGGGTGGTCTGTGTTGTTTCACAGGTAAGGAAAGCTAGTTGTATTATTTTAAAATTCAAACATGTCAGAATTATAAAGCGTATGATTGTATTTATTTTGATATATGAGTTGCAAAATGAGAAATGTTTTGTGAAAGCTATGAAAATTAGATTATCTTTCTTGAGAATAATTAATGTTTTAATTGTGCATCTGAGATAAATTGATATTGGTATTCATGATGAATTTTTGTTTTGGTATCTAGTACGGTTGTTGGGAGGTTTGGCCTGATTTTCGTAATGTAGAATTATACAGCAAACAAGTTCTACATAATTATGCACACTCGTTAGACGAGCCATTACTCGTTGGATGAGCCATTACTCGTTGGGTGAGCCATTACTCACTGAGCGAGTTTTCAAGTCAAAAGCTCCCAAACTTTGGAAGTCGCTAGGCGATGCTACTCGTTGGGCGAGTTTCAAAGTCATAGGCTTTCTGACTTTGAAGTCGTTGAATGAGTAGTTCTCACTGGGTGAATTATTTAAAATATTTTCTGCTGGAGTCCCAGCCCAACGAGTTTAGGCGAGCCATTTTATCGCTGGTCAAAAAGGACAATTTCACACTTTTAGGTCAGCGAGAGGATGTGCTCGATGAGCGAGTAGATCACAACCTTAACATTTACTTACTGAGTTATTTGAGAAAGCTTTTGACTATTATGAATGTTTAGTTTGAGAAATGATTGATGAATGAGTATGTAATAATACTAATTCAAGGACAATTAGTAGTGGTTGTTGTAGTGTAAGCATTGATGTGAGAGTTCAGTTGGAAGTTATCTTAATGCTCTAATGACCATCAATTTCTCAAGTAGAGAAGGATAAGACATGTAGTGAGAGGAGCATGAGGTCCTAGTTTTTGGATTTTACCTTGTGTGTGATACTATCTACGGCTCCGTAGAGTACTAGATGCCACCACAAGTGCATAACTTACTAGGACTCGACATCAATGCTTGTATCCGGATTAATGGGGTCTTAGTTTTAGATACCTGTATGCAATGGGGGAACTTGGACAAAAAATGTAGGGGGGTCAAATTAGATTTGTTATATATAATTTTTCTTTAGAAGAAAAACTCTTCATTTTTTCTCTCAATTTCCTCTCCTTAAAACAAACACACATAATAGGAGAATTCAAAAAAATATTACTATCATTCGCTATTATATCATAATACCAAACCATGAATACCATTTTAGATAAGTCATTCGTATCTCATCAATTTGATTTGGTGATATTGTCAAATTTGATGTCGTTTTTCCCAGATCACGTTCTAATGAATTTTTAAATTCATGATATGTAACTCTGAGAACTTTAGAGATTTGTTTTTTATTGTCTTAAATTCTTAGTTCTTATTAAATTTCTCAAGTTTAGTTATCTTTATCACAAACCTTTCTCCTTGAAAAAGAGGAATCAATGTTTTTACTTTTTATCATAATCTTTCTAATATAAATTTATCATCTCTTGCCTATTTAGAAAAAATAAAATTTATATTCACAAATCACAATTATTACAATGCAAAATATAACAAAACTCATACTACTTTAATTAAATAAGCAATATTGTATAAATTCAAAACTTAAAAAAAAATACCACAAGTAGCGAAAAACACAAAATCCCTAAATTTCATAATTAAGGGTTATAATAATTTAGGAAAAAATATTATTAGGGTTTATACCAATTTCATAAAAGAATCCCTAAAATCATAATTAGGGTTTATATTAATTTGGGATAAACTTAATTTGGAAGAAACATCATAAAAAGAATCATAAACTAACATACATAAACCATAATAAGATACTAACTTTGATTTGTGAAAGATCATGCAAGAATGTATACACAATCTCAATCTATGTGTTTCCACACTCTATTTCCTAATTTATCTCTTTGTATTTATCTCTCTTCACACACTTTCATGATAATTTACATGGTGGAAAAATCTTATAGTCAGAAAAAAAAACTAATCTCTTTTATAAATTAATGTCTCCATTAAAACTTTTTATTTATCTTTTATTATATTTTTTCATAATATAATCTTAATATAAATAATATATAATATAATTTTAAAATATAAATATATGTAAAAATATTTCAAAAAAAAAGAAATGGGGGAGCCGTGGCTGCCCCTGTCATCACCTAGTTCCGCCAATGCTTGTATGTAAATAGTTGATTGTTTGTGTATAACTTAACTATTGTATTGTGAGTTAATGTGTTTTTTTTTTTTAAATTCATTAGCTTACCCTTACTCCTGTGTTTTGTTTCCTTTGGTGTTTTTTTTTTTTTTTTAGCAATAATCACCTGATTGGTGTGAGCAGTTGGAGATCTTGGAATTGGATTATAAGCATTGACATGAGAGTTCAATTGGAAGTTATCCTGATACTCTAATGACCATCAATTTCTCAAGTAGAGAAGGATGAGGCATGTGGTGAGAGAAACATGAGGTCCTAGCCTTGAAATTTTACCTTGATCAGAGGTTTTAACGGACTAACCTTGTGTGTGGTACTGTATACCCACTCTGTAGAGCACTGGATGCAATAATCACTTGATTGGTGTGAGCAGTTAAAGATTTTGAAGCTGAATTAGAGCAAGGAGAAGGAGATGTCGCTGTATAGTTATATCTAGATTTTCTGGTGTTAGATCCTAGTTTTCTTTTTGAAAAATCTTTGATAGTTATATTTATATTTTATTTTGTATTTCAATTGATCTACGTTGGGATGAGTGTAATATGAGATTTATGTATTAACTTTTATGTTTTGATTTTATTAATTATGTAAATGTTTTGTTTGTTAATTTATACCGTTAACTCGGATGTTACAACAAGTATTTTATCTCATATTACTAAATCACATCAATAAAAGTTGATTAAATGTTATCAATATTTAGTAATAATTTTGATGATTTAGTAACATTTTCCATTAACTATTGTGCCAAGATTGTTGGAGAAAGTGCAACGTGAACTGAATCTATTTAGGGGATTTTCAGTTTGCTGCATGTGGTTTAAAACTGGATGGTCGTGTTATTCGAGAGATTCAACGTTGAGTAGATCCCAGTTTCACACCACACACATATATATCATTTTTTAACTTCTTTGATGACAATATAGAATTAATATATAATTCTATTATGTTATCTTTCATACATGCTTTCCAGTAACTTCTACTAAATTCAAACAAAGCAATAAATATTACAAAGTGTCCTAAAATCACAAATCTATACAATTAGTTATTAATAGGACAACGATACTTCAACTCATTTTTTTACTCACTTTTAATTCATATCATTAAATCATTACATCACATCACTAAAAAAAATTAAAATAGATAATTTAATAATGATCAAAGTAGTGTGTTAAAACTAAATAAAAATAGTGAGTTAAAATATCATTTTCCTTATTCAAAACAAACAAAACAGTTGCAAGAATATTTTCATCACACTGATACACATTGATGAGACACCATACCATTTTTCAAACAATTGCAAAGTTACACTAAGTTTATGAAATAAAATAAATGTATAATCAGGATAATGATATTTTGACTATTTTTTTTATTCATTTTTAATTCACCATTTTAATCACTTTTTAATTATTACATCACAATATTAAATAAAATCAAAATAGATAATTGAAGAGTGATTGGAGTACTTGGTCAAATGTGGATCAAAATATCATTATTCAATTAACAAATTGCAAAAAAAAATAAATTAAAATCATGTAGAATATTAAAAGATTTTTATATGATTGACTCATGAAGTTTTAACATATAATAAACTCTTATTCAGGGGCAGAGCATTGTAGGGGCGGGGAGGGGCATGGCCCCCCAAGATTTTTTTTTAAATTAAATATATTTTGAAACTTTTGAATTTTTTTTAAAATTTTTAAAATTATAGGTAATGTATTTTATAAATAGATAAATGATGAAAATTAAATTGTTTTTATTTTATTTCTTTTATAAAATATAACCAAAATTAATGTTAATAGATAATAAAACATAAAATTAAATATATAAAGAATAAAAATATTTAAGTTTAATTAATCTTTTGGTAACTATTTTCATCTAAAAATGTCAAGTTAGTCATCAAGTTTTTTCTAGTCTCAATTTGATATTGACTTTTAAAAAATTGATGTAATTTGATCATTCTCGTTAAATTTATTGAAGCGGATGAAGGATTTTCATCAAGATTGATAATGAGATTATGTTAATTACATCAACAAAACAAACTATCTTTATTTACAACTTTAATTTTAATGAAGAAGCATTGATCTATTTTAATAAATTTAATGAAAATAACCAAATTGCATCAGTTTTTCAAAATTCAAAACCAAATTGAAACTAAACAAAATTGGAGAACCAACTTAAGATTTCTGAACTAAAACAATAACCAAAAGAATAACTAAACCAAATATTTATTAAGATATTTTTTATGTCCTTTCTTATTGTCTTGTTAGTTTTACAAAAATTGTACTCATTTCTCACTGTCATATTTGTTTTAAAGAAAAAAGGTAATTATTTTTTCTCTCATTTCTCATTTGTCTTATTTCTTTTTTGAAGAAAAGAAAAATAATTATCTTTTATCTTACTTGATAATGAAATATTAATTTAATACTTAACATTGTTTCTTTTATCTCATGAACCTTTGATATATTCATTTTTTATGAATATAGAAGAAAAAATAATATATTATGTGTTTTTTCATAATCGATTTTTAATTGTGACTTAACTATACTATATTTTTTCTTTAATATATAAAATTCTCAATTCTTTTTAGTAAGGTATGATAAATTATTTTAATAATATTTTAAAAAATAGGTATATTGATGAATAATAAAAGAATAAATTCATTATTCAAAAGTGATAAAAGTGAAACTATTGGTGGAGATGGAAACAAGATAGATTATATTTTTCACAACATTATACTAAAAATTAAATTATTCGGTTAGAGAAACCAATTTTTAAAACATTATTAATAATCCAATAATGGTTAAATAATTATATTATTTTGGCCCTTCTAAATTTTATGATTAAGATCCACCACTACTCATACCGGACTTGGTCATTCTACTGAACTTTGGAATTATGTTTATAAATTACGTAATTACTTGTTGATTACAATAGTTTTTTCTATAAACATAATTACTTCTCGATTACAGTTGTATTTGATTTGGAATCCTATGTTATTTTTTATAATTTTTAGGAGTTGAACCCAGATTTATTGTAAATGAACCGCAGGATTTGCATATTTTTTAATTAGGCTCGTAGACCTTATATTAGAGACCAAATTGCTTTATGGTTTTGTAAAATTAAGGTTTAGGTAAGAGCTTGCCCAAAATCAAAGATCATAAATCAATTATTTTTTCTATTTTCGCTTTTGATATTAAATAACGAAAAAGGATCAATTAAGGGGTTCAACATCAAACAACACAAATTGAATTCTTGCACTCATCGTTAGCTAATTTGAGTTTGTTCTTTTTTTCCTAATATTGGAATCTAATATCTAGAGAACTATAATTTTCAAATTGTTTGAGTGTTTGAGTATGTGGATCGATATATTGATTTCGATTTTTAATTTTGCTTCCCAATTTACGTTTTGCATACTTAAATCCTAAAGCCCCAATTTTAATTGGAAGAAAAAAAAAATTAAATACAATTTATTACGTGTACTATAATAATTGACCAAGATCTGTGCTACATAATTTAAAGTACCTTAACATCTTTTTATGCTAATTGGTGAACCTTATTTAGCACAATTTATTTATTTATTTTTATATAAAATTCCATCTTAGAGCTTATAGCTCATAAAATGGGGATATATAAAAGATAGAAAACAGAAAGAACAAGGGAAAGCATAAGATACATACATCTATTTAGCACAGGTTGAGCTACAAATGTTATTAGAGATAAACAAATAAGGAAAAAGAAAAATGTAACAGTTGCCTTTTAATTTTTTTTCCTTTTTTATAAATATAAAAGTTAACTTTTTTTTTTTTAATAACTAAATACCTGGTGGAAGTGGTGTAATTATTGTTTCACACATTAAATTCATCAAAACCGTTGAATGCGTATCCAACCGCTCAAATTTAGATGAGATTGAATCAAACTCATCCTATATTTCAACCATCCATTCTTAATCGGACAATCACGGTTTACCAGTGACTTAACCTTCGATTCCAACGGATCATTAAGTTACAAAGCTCATGTTTTTATTATAAAGGATTGTTGCAAGAAAATTAAAATAAAATAAGGAGAGAAAAATTTGCTAGTGTATATATCACATCAACTAAAACCTTTGATCAAATACAAGATGAAGTGAAGAAGTTAAACTAATTGCATAACTAGTCTATTGATGGTTTACTTATTTTAGAATAATCTTTCTTGTTTTACACGATAGAGAATGAAAAATTTTGATGGAAGAGAGTCATCACATATAGAAAACATTATCATATGACACCTAAGTTTAAGAATGACGAGGAAATTAAAAGAATCATTCTACCATAATCTCAATCATTATCTCTAAATTTATAATAGTTTTATTTGAATCACAAATTTTTTTTTTTTCAATCAAAATACCTTTATGAGGAAAACAGAAAAAATAGGAGAACACTAACCTAAGCTACTAAGAGGTGAATTCATATAACATTTATTTCTTTTATTTTGTTTTTATATAATTTATTAGCTAATTACGTAAATTTGATTATGGAAGATATCCTATTTTTATTTTATCTAGGAAATTAAAAGATCATAAGGTTAAAGTGGTGTTGGAGCCATGAGTTGGTGTTTCACCTTGGGTATAAATAAACAATATGTTAGGAGAAAAGACTGTTCCAACAACTCTGTAGAAGTGTTGTCTGTTAAAAAATTGGATGTGGAGTCTTTTCCTGATGAAGCTTTCTTGCCTTTCTCTCTTACTTCTCTACAAATCAGTAACTGTTCAGATCTTTAAAATCAAAAGGCTAAGACTGGGTCAAGATTGCTCACTTGAAAACATAGTGATTGAAGATGTGAGACATGAACTTGAAGTTTGAAATCACACATCAGGTAGTTGTTTGAAGTTTGAACCTTTTGAAATACAATCTTGGGCTATTGCCAAATACTTCAGATCAAATTACCGATTTCCATTAGTCACTTTGTTTCCAATTCATAGGATGGCAGCAGAATTTGTTGGTGGTTGACAAGCTGGTTTCCCCTAAAGTTTTTAGACTTATTTTGCGGAAGAAAACTTGCTAATAAGCTACTGGGAAACTTGCACATCACACTGCACTCCATCAAAGATCCACGCTAGAAAACATGGCTTTTTGATGTCAAAGAGGTCATGTTTGATGCAGAGGACCTCTGGGATGAAAGAGACTATCAACTCACCAGATGCAAAGTGGAAGCTGAATCTCAACTTCTAACTTTCATTTATAAGGCATCAAATTTCTTCAACTCCACTTTCAGTTCATTTAACAAGAAAAACTAGAATATCTTGCAAGGCAAAAGGGCGCACTTGGTTTGAAAGAATGTAGTTATTCTGGTGCTGAATCAAGTATTAAATTGTCACAGAAATTGCCGTCAACTTCTTATGGAGGAGCTGTTCTGTGTTCCATGTGTTCTCTATGTAAAAAAATGAAGAATCAATTCACCATCTATTTTTTTTAGTGTAATACTGCTGTTTATCTTTGGTTGAATTCAATTCCGGGTAGTGCTCTAATAAAACTTGTGTGATTAGGAGCTTTGACTTACACTACTTGGATGATTTGCCAAAGAACTATGACAGATTTTAGAGAATCATTTCACAGCAAACAGCTTTTCAAAATATGAGAGGGTTAGTGAGTTTGATTGTTAACTCTTCCAGCAAACGTATGCACAATGATATAAAGCAATTTTGCTTCTGAAATTTTTTGACATCAATTCTAGCCGGGTAAAGGTACAACTACTATACAAGTTCTTTGCCAATTTCCTGATATATATAGATTGGGTTAACGTGATCACCGATAGTTCTTGAAACTTTTTATCAATCATTTCTCAGAAAGGAAACTTATTCTTCTATTAATCTATGTAGATGACAATGATTGTTGTAGGGGTGTTGAAGTATAATTGTTATTTATAGAGAAGCTTGTTTCTTAGTTCAAGATGAAGAAACTTGAAAAATTAAAATACTTCAATATGTTATTTATCTTCTTAAAGAATGAAAAATTGATTACAAGGCCTCTAGAACTCATACAGAACAAAGTCATAGAACTGAGAATGATGACTCTATCAAAATAAAGGTCCATATTACTTGTTTGTAGTGAAGCTCAGTTATTTAGGTCACACAAGATGAGACATAGTGTGCTTTGAGTGTGGTCAATCATTTCATGCATAATCAAGAGAACAACATTTACAGGTTATGAATAGAATACTTCAATATTTAAATATTTTAATAAGACAAATCAATATTTTATCAAAGCAAATTGGATAATGGGTCTTATTATTGCCCAGATTTACATTCAATTTTTTTATCATTTTTTTTTCTTTTATCTTATTTTTTAATATGAAACATGTTTGAGATACTAAATTAATAATTTGTAAAAAAAATAAAAGTACTCAAATTATTACAAAAAACTAAATGATACAATTCTATGTTTCATAAGTTATAATTAGCTAATCATGGGCCAATTTAAGCTCTAGTTCATGTACGTGCTTTATGGACTACAAATTGTTGGGTTTTTCTCAAATGGGTTACCTATCTTCATGTTAAATACCTTAATTACCTGCTTTCCCTCAATACTTGATTATGTACCATTACATATGAAATCATCTCATATTACTTTATTAAAAATACCGACAAATTACTTTATTACATATGGCACTACCACAATTCACGTATTGTCTGTTTTCAAATTCGTGTTTGATAAGGTATGATGAATTGAGTTAGAATGACTGTGTCCCAGTTTCTGATATTTGTATAAAAATGTTGTCTACATTAAATCACAATACTACATTACTTGAAATAAACAAAACCTTGTTTGAACAATATTTTAATCACACGACACCATTACTCATTGGAACAATCACGACAACATTATTCAAATAATTGCAACGAAGTGCACTAATCCAAGACATGCCAGCTATCGACCACCACCGTATTCTTCCAAAATCGCATATCAAAATCTCATCTCGCAAATAATATTTAAAATTTTACCGACTATCTTTTAACAATTAAAAAAATGATCAGAAAGACATTATTGCTTCACTGGGCCCACAATCCTCTCTCCATTCAGAATTTCATCCTTTCATTCATCACAGTCGTTGAATGAATATCGAACAGGTCACATTTTATAATGATGAATAAAACTTATCAAATGTTTGAGCCGTCCATTCCTAATCTAACGAGAAAATTTGCGATCAAAGAAAATGATGTTCCACTATCCTTAAAGTCAAGTCCCCGTCGTAAATTACACACTTCCATTTCCAACTCTTACGATGGCAGCAGAAGTTGTTGGTGGTGCTCTTCTTTCTGCTTTTCTTCAGGTTGCATTCGACAGGCTAGCCTCTCCTCAATTTGTAGACTTCTTTCGTGGGAGAAAACTTGATGAGAAGTTGCTCGACAATTTGAACATCATGTTGCACTCCATTAATGCTCTCGCTGATGATGCAGAACAAAAGCAGTTCAGAGATCCACACGTCAAAGCATGGCTTTTTGCTGTCAAAGAGGCTGTCTTTGATGCAGAGGATCTCTTGGGGGAAATAGACTATGAACTCACCAGATGCCAAGTGGAAGCTGGATCTGAACCTCAAACCTTTACTTACAAGGTATCTAACTTCTTAAACTCTACCTTCAGTTCGTTTAACAAGAAAATTGAATCAGAGATGAAAGAAGTCCTAGAAAAACTAGAATATCTTGCAAAGCAAAAGAGTGCTCTTGGTTTGAAAGAGGGTATTTATTCTGGCAATACATCAGGTAGTACAGTGTCACAGAAATTGCCATCATCTTCTTTGGTGGTTGAAAGTGTTATTTATGGCAGAGATGACGACAAAGAAATGATCCTTAATTGGCTCACATCTGAAATAGACAATCATAACCATCCATCAATACTTTCCATTGTAGGCATGGGTGGGTTGGGTAAGACCACACTCGCCCAACATGTATACAATGACCCAAAGATAGAGGAGGCTAAATTTGATATCAGAGCTTGGGTTTGTGTTTCCGATCATTTTGATGTTTTGACTGTGACAAAAACAATTCTTGGGGCAATCACTAAGTCTAAAGATGATAGTGGAGACTTAGAAATGGTTCATGGAAGATTAAAAGAAAAAGTATCAGGAAAGAAATTTCTTCTTGTTTTGGATGATATCTGGAATGAAAGACGTGAAGAATGGGAAGTTGTGCGAACTCCTCTCAACTATGGGGCTCCAGGAAGTAAAATTCTTGTGACAACACGTGGTGAGAAAGTTGCTTCTATCATGAGGTCTAAAGTGCACCGTCTAAAGCATCTAGAAGAGGATGAATGCTGGAAAGTTTTTGAGAATCAAGCACTAAAAGATAACGATCTTGAATTGAATGATGAGAAAAAGGAGATTGGTAGAAGGATAGTTGAGAAATGCAAAGGATTACCTCTTGCTTTGAAAACAATTGGAAGTCTTTTTCGAACAAATTTATCTACCTCAGATTGGAAAAGCATATTGGAAAGCGACATATGGGACTTACCAAAAGAAGTTGAAATTATCCCCGCACTACTATTGAGTTATCAAAACCTTCCTTCTCATCTGAAAAGGTGCTTTGCTTATTGTGCCTTGTTCCCTAAAGATTATGAGTTTGAAAAGGAGGACTTAATTTTGTTGTGGATGGCCGAAAATTTTCTATACTGCCCTCGACAAGTCAGACATCCAGAAGAAGTTGGTGAACAATACTTTAATGATCTATTCTCAAGGTCTTTCTTTCAACAATCAAATAGGCGTTTCGTCATGCATGACTTTATGAACGATTTGGCAAAATATGTTTGTGGTGACATTTGTTTCAGGTTGAAATTTGATAAAGGGAAATGTATACCTAAAACAACTCGTCATTTTTCATTTTCATACTTTGACGTCGTTGACTTTGATGGTTTGGAGAGTTTAAGTGATGCTAAAAGACTGCGTTCGCTTATTCCAATGGTAAAGAGTAATTATCCTTGGACATTCAAGATTTCGATACATGATTTGTGTTCCAAGCTTAAGTTTTTACGCGTCTTATCCTTCCATCTTTGTATGGGACTTACAGAGCTACCAGATTCATTAGGTGATCTTAAACATCTTCATTCGTTAGACCTTTCAGATACTATCATACAGAAACTACCTGATTCAACATGTTTGCTTTATAATTTGCTAGTACTGAAGTTGAATTATTGTTCAAGTCTGACGGAGTTGCCCTCAAATTTGCATAAACTCACCAAATTGCGTTGCTTGGAATTTGAGAAGACAAAAGTGACAAAGATGCCAATACACTTTGGAGAATTGAAGAATCTTCAAATATTGAATATGTTTTTCATTGATAGAAATAGTGAACTTGGCATTAAGCAGTTAGGAGGACTCAATCTTCATGGAGGACTATCAATTAATGAGGTGCAGAATATTGCGAATCCTTTGAATGCATTAGAAGCAAATTTGAAAACTAAAAACCTTGTGAAGTTAGAGTTAAAATGGAATTCGAATTACATGGCCGATGATGGTCCAAGAAAAGAAATCAAAGTGCTTGAGAATCTACAACCCTCAAATCAATTGGAGCATTTGTCAATCAGGAGCTATTGTGGTACAGAATTTCCAAGTTGGGTATTCGATAATTCATTATCAAATCTAGTGTTCTTACAGTTGGAGGACTGCAAATGTTGTCTGTGTTTGCCTCCCCTTGGACTACTGTCATCTTTGAAGACCCTCGAGATTAAAGGGCTTGATGGAATAGTAAGCATTGGTGCTGAATTTTGTGGGAGTAATTCTTCTTCGTTCACGTCCTTGGAAACATTGAAATTCTACAACATGAAGGAATGGGAAGACTGGGAATGTAAAACTGCGTCTTTTCCACGTCTTCAACATCTTTATGTGGATCGATGTCCGAAGCTGAAAGGTCTACCGGACCAACTTCTTTATTTAAAGGAACTAATTATTTTTTTTTGTGATAAGCTCATAATTGGTGTAAACAGCATGATCACATCGTCGCTTCAATTCTTGAGAATTTATTCATGTCCCCTAGTGAGTATTCCTGTTACCCATCACGATTTTCTTGAGAAAGTGATGATCGAAGGTGGTTGCGACTCTCTTACAAACTTTCGACTAGATTTATTTCCGAAGCTCAGTTTACTTCATTTTACAAGGTGCAGAAACTTACAACGAATTTCAGAAGACCACACTCATAATCATCTCAAGGAAATGATAATTAGAGAATGCTCTCAGTTCGAATCATTTCCTATTGAAGGTTTATCTGCTCCGCACCTACAGAGAATTCATATTTCTGGAGTCGAGAATTTGAAATCGTTGCCAGAACGCATGCAAATCTTGCTCCCGTCTCTTAATAAACTGTTGATAATTGAGTGTCCACAAGTGGAGATGTTCCCAGATGGAGGTTTGCCATCAAATGTAAAAGAAGTGTCTCTTTCAAGTTTAAAACTTATGACCTCCATGATAGAGACCTTGGATGCCAACACATGTCTTGAAAGCTTGTCTATTCGAAATGTTGATGTGGAGTGTTTTCCAGACGAAGGTTTCCTGCCACGCTCTCTCACCTCTCTAGTGATACAGAATTTCCCCAATCTTAAGAGATTGGATTATAAGGGTCTATGCCACTTGTCCTCCCTCACAATTTTTGACTGCCCCAGTCTTGAATGCTTACCAGAAGAGGGTCTGCCAAAATCCATCTCTTCTCTTGGTATCTCCGGTTGTCCATTGCTCAAACCGCGTTGTCGTTGTCGTTGTCATAATCCAGAAGGCGAAGATTGGGGAAAGATTGCTCATATTCAATACCTTCGGATTGACTGATAAGATGAATCACAGGTTCAGAATCATATCTACACAATTCTCATTTGTCTGTCTCGGAGTTATCTAATTGTTTTTGTTTGATGCTATGTTTCTTTTGTTAAGCTTTATTAAGATATGCTTAACTGATATTGACGAGGTTATTTTTCTCTTGATATGGATCAAAATTGTTTTCAGACGAAGATGATCCAATTAGTTAGGCTGACATCATTCCATATTACTTTTCTAACATCGTTAATTAATATGATTTTCTTTTTTGGTCTTTTAGATGGATATTAATGACCAATTAAGATTTAACTAGTAGTGTACCATAATCCCAGAAAGAATGTGAATAGAACCCAAGTATCCAATCAAGCTTCAAAGTTCAAACCTAAGATTGATTATGTGATTTGTTTTTCTGAACCCAGCAAGGCAGAAACAAAAGCAATATGAAAAATGAAAGTAGATCTCTTTGGTCTTGCTTAGGTAACAGCTTGGGTATGGATGAAATATAAAATCCCATTTGTAAGGTTCTCATACAGTGATTGGTATCTTTCTTCCTATGTTTGTTTAAAATCTTTTTGATAGTAACTCTTGTGTGTCTAAGTGTGACAAGTAAACTATTTGCAGGACTTTCAGATGAAGGGACCAAGTTAATCAAAGAACACAACTGAGAGTGATCTTTAAACTCCATGTGGGGTCTATCTGACTATGACTTTTCTCTTCCTAGGAGCTGGAAAATTTGCCAAAACGTTTATAATAGGAAGTGGGAAGTCTGATTTTTTGAATGTAATGTAATTCTTAGGTGTGGCATGATATATGGTGTATACACATCTTGTTTTATTGTTTGTGGACCACGTAGCAGCAACTGGAGCATTTTGCTACGCTTTTATTGCTTTATTGTTTTAGGTTGTAACCATTTGGGTTTTGTTTTGTTGAGGCTATGATGTCAACCTTCGGCATTTATGTGTACAGTTTATGCATATTTATATAAGGGTTAGGGTACTTCTTAAGTACTCTCCTTAATTATGTTTATTCTTTGTTAATAAAAAAAAAATTATCATCTCATTTATCATTCATGTATATTCAAAACAAACAAAGAAAATTAATTTGAAGGAATGGAAAAAAGCAATATAAAGAAAAGGGATTTTTTTTTTCTTAAAAAATGTGCAATTTTTCCATCACCTTTGGAAAAAAGCTAGAAATTTCACTGAAATTTCACTGTTTGATAAAATGCCTGAACGAAACTGAAATATGATATGAGAGAAATTGGAACACACTTTAATCAATACAACAATGTAATAAACGACTTCAGAATCATAAAACTAAACTAAAACAACAAATTGAAACCAAGAAATAAAATTAGACAGCAAACTGAAACGAAAACAGTGAGTAGTGACGATTGATAAGCAACACTGAATTAAGATGCAATAAAATGGTTTGAATCATGGACGCAACATGCAATGAAGTCTAGAAACATACTAATTGAAAACTATAACCGAGAATTGATACTAAGAACAAGTGCAGAATTAGATTTTTAAGATGGGGAAAACTAACTAAACTAATACACCTAACTTTCTAAAATGGGCTAAAAACTGAAATATGCAATCAAAACTGGAATTAAAGCCATGAACAAGATTCAAATGATGAAACTAAACTTAAACAATGCATAAAACTGTAAAATGAATTCAGAAACTGAAATCTAATATGCAGAACCGGTTCTAAAATCTGAAAATGAAAGATCAACTATATTAACTACCATAACTATATTACCTACCGTGATGAACAAATGAGAACTCTGAATTGAAATGTGAATTATGCAATGGAAACACAAATTGAATCATGAAAACAGATTAGGGACTAAGTTAACAGGTTCAGCATTTTACAAATTGTTCTTCAATGATTGCTTAAAACTGCTGAACTCCAATTCTCTGCACCACAGCTGCTGTCAACATCTTTATTCAACTCCAAAGATTATTCTCAGCTGCAGCTTTTTTTTTTGTTTATGAAAATCCTAAAATCAACAAATATAAAATACTAAAAAAAAAACTAACTGTTAGAATGCCAAATTAAAAAAGATTTAGAAAAACTAATATTTATTGAAGGAAAACCAAATCTGTCCTTAAAAAAAGAAATAAAAGCAAAAGGTCTAAAAAAAAGTATAATTAGTCTAGAAAAGAGTGAACAAATGGAGACTTATCAGCAGGTTATTAAAAAGGACTTAAAGTTCATGATGTATAAAGAGATAATTGTTTCCTGTGTTCATTGTAATATTACAGCAGGGTCATGAGGCTGTAAAATTCTACAACATATCATATAGATAAATCAAAATATCATGAAAACCATCGATACCACTTATTTAAATTAACAATCTTAGAGGAAGTAAGATGGGATTCAATTAGCAGCTCAATCTTGATCTACTAAACAAATAATTCTTGGGAAATGTTTTTAGTAAGATGGTGACTTCAACTCTCCAAATCTTATACACTCATGATGTCTTTACATCATGTTATCATGACTTTATTAACTAAGAACAGAGATATGAAAGGACGTAATACGCTTACTATTAAACCAAATTGAAAAAATGATAAAAAAGAGGCGAAGAAATACTAATAAATTAAATCTCGGCTAATTAGAAATTACTGACTACATCTACTAAAATAGCTTAAGTACCTCATGATAGCCAATTAAGTGAATAAATGCAGGATGAGAATTAGTACATCAAAATAAATTTGCATGAATATAAGATCATTGAAGAAGAAAAGATATTTACTTTTATATAAAGTTTCGGTTTCAAAATACGATATACCAAGTCAGATGTCACTACTGCTTTATAATCAGACAAGTTTTGCTTTATATTCATGGATTACAGCTGTGAGCAATTTTTGTGATTCGAAAGACTCAACTGTTATTGCTTCACGGGGACTCAACTTTCTCTCCATTCACAATTTCATACTTTACGACCTTTGAATGAATATAACTACTCACATTTATAATGGCGAATCAAACTTATCGAATGTTTGAACCGTCCATTCGTAATCTAAAGAGAACTGTGGAACAAAGCTGAGAAAAATTGCGATAAAAGAAAATGATGTTCCACTATCCTTAAAGTCAAGTCATCGTCGTAAAATAGCCAACTACTCATTTTATCGGTATAGCATCCCTGTCGTAAACTTCAATTTCAAATTACACACTTCCATTCACCATTCACTCCATTTCCAACTCTTACCATGGCAGCAGAACTTGTTGGTGGTGCTCTTCTTTCTGCTTTTCTTCAGGTCGCATTCGAAAAGCTGGCTTCTACTCAGTTTGCTGATTTCTTTCGCGGCAGAAAACTTGATGAGAAGCTTCTCGGCAATTTGAACATCATGCTGCACTCCATCAATGCTCTCGCTCATGATGCAGAACAAAAACAGTTCACAGATCCACACATTAAAGCATGGCTTTTTTCTGTCAAAGAGGCTGTCTTTGATGCAGAGGATATCTTGGATGAAATAGACTATGAAATCACCAGATGCAAAGTGGAAGCTGAATCTGAACCTCAAACCTTTACTTACAAGGTATCAAATTTCTTCACCTCTACTTTCAGTTCATTTAACAAGAAAATTGATTCAGGACTGAAAGAAGTGCTAGAGAAACTAGAATATCTTGCCAAGCAAAAGGGTGCTCTTGGTTTGAAAGAGGGTACTTATTCTGATGATAGATCACGTAGTAAAGTGTCACAGAAATTGCCATCATCTTCTTTGGTGGTTGAAACTGTTATTTATGGCAGGGATGCGGACAAAGAAATGATCTTTAATTGGCTCACATCTGAAACCGACAATCATAACCATCCATCAATACTTTCTATTGTGGGAATGGGTGGGTTGGGTAAGACCACACTCGCCCAACATGTATACAATGACCCAAAGATACAGGAGGCTAAATTTGAAATCAGAGCTTGGGTTTGTGTTTCCGATCATTTTGATGTTTTGACAGTGACAAAAACAATTCTTGAGGCAATCACAAAATCTAAAGATGATAGCAGAGACCTAGAAATGGTTCATGGAAGATTGAAAGAAAAAGTATCTGGAAAGAGATTTCTTCTTGTTTTAGATGATGTTTGGAACGAAAGGCGAGAAGAATGGGAGGCTGTGCAGACTCCTCTTAGCTATGGGGCACCAGGAAGTAGAATTCTTGTGACAACACGTGGTGAGAAAGTTGCTTCTAACATGATGTCTGAAGTGCATAGGCTAAAGCAATTAGAAGAAGAGGAATGTTGGAAACTTTTTAAAAAGCATGCACTAAAAGATGATGATCATGAATTGAATGATGAGAAAAATAAGATTGGTAGAAGGATAGTTGAGAAGTGCAAAGGATTACCCCTTGCTCTGAAAACAATTGGAAGTCTTCTCCGCACAAAGCCATCCATTTCAGATTGGCAAAGCGTATTGGAAAGCGACATATGGGACTTACCCAAAGAAGTTGAAATTATCCCTGCTTTGCTATTGAGCTATCAACACCTTCCTTCTCATCTCAAGATGTGCTTTGCTTATTGTGCCTTATTCCCCAAAGATTATGAGTTTGACAAGAAGGAATTAATTTTGTTGTGGATGGCTGAAAATTTTCTCCATTACTCTCCAAAGAGCAACAATCTAGAAGAAATTGGTGAACAATATTTTGATGATCTACTAACGAGGTCTTTCTTTCTTCAATCAAGCTTTAAAATGCGATTCACCATGCATGACCTTTTGAATGATTTGGCAAAATATGTTTGTGGAGACTTCTGTTTCAGGTTGAAATTTGATAAAGGAAATTGTATACCCAAAACATCTCGTCATTTCTCATTATCATTCCTTGACACAGAATACTTTGATGCTTTAGGGAGTTTAACTGATGCTGAAAGATTGCGTTCATTTCTTCCACTTACAAGTAACGCTTTCTATGAGAATCTTCCTTGTCAATTCAAGGTTTTGACACATGAATTGTTCTCCAAGTTGAAGTTTTTACGCGTCTTATCTTTGAAAGGATATTCTGATCTAAAAGAGGTCCCTGCTTCTCTTGGTAATCTTAAACATCTTCGTTCGATAGACCTTTCCTGTACTTTGATACAAAAACTACCCGACTCAATATGTTTGCTCTATAACTTGCTAATACTGAAGTTAAACTATTGTTTTTATGTGGAGGAATTGCCTTCAAATTTGCATAAACTCACAAAATTGCGTTGCCTGGAATTTGAAAAAACAAAAGTGACAAAGATGCCTATGCATTTAGGAGAATTGAAAAACCTCCGTGTACTGAATATGTATTGTGTTGATAGAAATAGTGAGTTTAGTACTAAGCAACTAGGAGGACTCAATCTTCATGGAAGGCTATCAATTAATGATGTGCAGAATATTGTGAATCCTCTGGATGCATTGGATGCAAATTTGAAAAATCAACACCTTGTGGAGCTAGAGTTAAAATGGAATGCAAATCACATCCCCGATGATCCAAGGAAAGAAAAGAAAGTGCTTGAGAATCTACAACCTCCCAAACACTTGGAACATTTGTCAATAGAGAACTATGGTGGTACACAATTCCCAAGTTGGGTATTTGATAACTCATTATCAAATTTGGTGTTTTTACATTTGGAGAACTGTAAGTATTGTCTATGGTTGCCTCCCTTTGGACTTTTGTCATCTCTGAAGTCCCTCAAGATTACGGGGCTTGATGGAATAGTGAGCATCGGTGCTGAATTTTATGGGAGCGACTCTTCTTCATTCAGGTCCTTGGAAAAATTGAAATTCCACAAGATGAAAGAATGGGAAGAATGGGAATGTAAAACGACTTCTTTTCCACGTCTTCAACATCTTTCTATCAATAAATGTCCCAAGCTGAAGACTCTGCCAGAACATCATCTTCATTTAAAGGAACTGTTTATCAAGTCCTGTGATAAGGTCATCATTAGTGGAAACAACATGGATACATCGTCGCTTCAAGTCTTGAGTTTTTATTCATGCCCACTTGTAAATGTTCCTATCACCCATTACCATCTCCTTGAAGAAATGAGGATTGGCGATGGTTGTGACTCTCTTACAATCTTTCAGCTTGATTTCTTTCCAAGGCTTCGTTTACTTAAATTGAAAAGGTGCCAAAACTTACAGAGAATTTCACAGGAGCAGACTCATAATCATCTCAAGGAACTAACAATTGTTGAATGCCCTCAATTTGAATCATTTCCCAATGAAGGATTATCTACTCCGCAACTACAAAAGATTAAAATCCGAGGAGATGAGAATCTGAAGTTGTTGCCAAAATGCATGCAAATCCTGCTTCCGTCTCTCGGTGAACTGCGAGTAATTGAGTCTCCAAAAGTGGAGATGTTTCCAGATGGAGGTTTGCCATCAAATATAAAACATGTGTCTCTTTCAAGTTTCAAACTTATCGCCACCCTGAGAGAGAACTTGGATGCCAACACATGTCTTGAAAGCTTGTGTATTGAAAATGTAGATGTGGAGTCTTTTCTTGATGATGTTTTGCTGCCACACTCAATTACTGTTCTAAGAATCTCTGATTGTCCAAATCTTAAGAAGATGGATTACAAGGGTCTCTGCCACCTCTCCTCTCTCAGACTTTTTGATTGCCCCAACCTTCGATGCTTACCAGAGGAGGGTTTGCCCAAATCCATGTCTTCTCTCTCAATCTGGAACTGTCCATTGCTCGAACCTCGTTGTCGGAGGAATCCAAAAGCCCAAGACTGGAATAAGATTTCTCACATTGAAGAGTTGAGAATTGGGCACAGTGATGAAGTGGAAGTTTAAAAGTTTTGAACAATATCAGCAAGTATGTTACAAAGATTTAGTGATCAAGAAATTGTAAACAAAAATTACTTTAGTATTTTTTTTTATTAATTTGTTGCTCTGCTAAATTTCATGTTGAATCAATTTATTATTCTAAACTACTCTCAGTTAGCTAGAACTATAATTTAAAATTTATTATATCTAATATTTCTCATTGTGGTGATTTTGCTTTAGAAGTTGTTATTCACAAGTTCAATTTATTTCTACGAAACTTTCATTGTTAAAAAAAAAATCAAGACGTTCAATTTGAACTTATGTCATCTCAAATTGTGTATTATTTTTTAATGTTACTTTTAGATAATTTGATTTAAATTCATTAGATTTTCATTTTTTTGTTTGGTTAGAATATTTCAATTACCACTAATTGGAAAAAAATATTTAAATATAAAAAAATTGTTAATAATTTAAAATATTAATATTAATAATTTTTACTAATATTGACAAACGTTTTTTTCTCTATAAACATAGATCGAAAATGTTTTCATTGAAGATGACCCAATTATTTTTTTTATCAACGTTAGGGGATAAATTTTCCGATTGATATTGGGAGAAACAATCCTATTTAAGGTTCATTGAAAATTTTGAAGTCAACATTTGAAAAGCAATCCGAAACCATTAATGAATAATACTAAAATTTAATGGCAAAGAATAACATTGGTAAGGACCAACAATAAATTATGTCTATATAAATATATAAATTATTAATTTTACATATTTATATTTATTTGTGTAAGCTGTGTTTAGAGAATCAATTATTTAACAAAATATAGATATTTCTAATAGGAAAAATAAAGTTGACAAATTGTACTGTACTAATGATAATTAAAAAGAATTTAAATTAGCATAATTAGTAACCAATGACAATAAAAAAGAATAATAATAATAATGACAATAAAACTATATAATAAGTTAAAATTCGAGAAAATAAAATATTTTTAATTTCTTTTGAAGGAGAAAAACTATTTTGAAAATATTTTTACCATTTTCAAATTAACTTGTCTCTCTCTTTTACTGGTCTCCACAATATCACTCCACCTTTTCATTTGCGTTTTCCTTAATTACAAATAGTTCACTCTATAATCAACATTTAAACAACGACATTCCAATTTGTTAAATTTTATTTTTTTTAATAAATTGTTTCAATCATTAGTAAGTGAAAAAATTATTTAAATATCAAGGAAATATTAGTAATTCAAATTATTAAGTAATCATTTTTGGTTGATGTTAGTTTTTTTTGTCAAATTTTATTATAAGATATTTTTAATTAATATTGACGAATTTTTGTCTTTATTGAAGATCAAAATTGTTTTGGGTTGAAGTTCATACCAGAAGTTCATTTTACAATGTTGTTAGGTGAATCTTCTTTTGTCTATTTTTTTTTTTATCAAAGTTAACGGAAAAGTTTCCCAATTGACATTAGCAAAAGGAAAAGGAATGTTAGATATAAGGTTGATTGGAAATTCCCAAGTCAACTTTGAAAAAACAATCGTAAAAAATTATTAACAGTGAGAAACCAATCATAAATTACGTCTATGATGAAAATATAGAATATTAGATTTATTAAATTTAATTATTGAAGAAAAAATAAAATGTTTTTAGTAGATAAATAATGTTGACAGGTTCTACTGCACTAACCACAATTAAAAAGATATGAATTAGTTTAACTATTCATAAATGATAATTTAGAAAAATAATAATCCTAAAATTGTAATTTTCTTATTGGAAGGGAAAAAAGTATTTTGAAAACATGTTATCTCCAGTATTTCAAGACTGATATGAAATATAAGGAAGGATTTTTTTAAATAATAATTATAATATATTATTATTATTGTTGTAATTGTTTTATACTTGGTTAAAATTAGAGAAAAAAAATATTTTTAAGGAGGAAAGATATTTTGATAACACATTATAGTTACGTGTTCAAAAACTTATGTGAAATGTATGGAAATATTTAGTACATGTTTGGTATCAATTCTAACTCATCCCATGAATCCATTCAGCCACAGAATCAATTTTTAAAAGCAAAACCAAACACACCCTTAGTTAACTGAGGAGAAACTTTTTGATTTAAGTTTTGTGGTATCTTAAGAAAAACAATATGATCAATAAGATTGGAATAATAGATGATGGATAAATTATGAGTGGAGATGAAGCTTTGATAAATATAGATATTTGGTTATTGAAGTTGATAATTAGTTAACAGTAATATTCTTAAATTTGTTCACGTAGTTGATTTGATTTTATGGTATAGAAATTTCTTCAATGAAGTGAACATAATGTAATATTTTAGTAAAAAATATTATATACTTTGACTATATAAAAAAATCTAGAGTAAGAAATAGATATAAAAACTGTTCATGGTGTAGTTTTTTTATTAAATTATATGGAAGCAAAATATTGTTACAATATGCAATAAATTTTGGCTATTATGTTTTATTTGATTAATTTCCTTTGGAGTAATGAATTATACTTTGAACAAAAAAATTAGTTAGAATTAAAAAAAATATCTAAATAATGATCAATTTTAGTGATAAAAAATAATTAATTATTATAGTGATCAATTTATAAACTAAAAATTATTGGTAACTAAAATAATTCTTACAACTTCAATAGACGCTTAGTCCCATTCGTTTTCGGCGGAAAAGAGTTTAATCAGTGAGCTATAATGCATTCTTTTGAAGGTAGATGCTACTAGGCAAATCTCTTGGTTGTTTCTGCACCCTTACCTCTTTTATCATTAATCGAGCTTATCCCGTCTCACTGGTCGACCTTAACCCTTATTATTTTGAAATCATATTTAATCTTTATATTGCTAATTAATGAATTTCTTTTTAAATTACTCACTAATATTAACTACTAAAATTTTAGTTATAAAAAGAATTAATTTCTAAATAGATATATTTATTAACATCCCATTTGTTTCGTTTATTAAAATCTATATTAAAATAAGAACTTATTCCTGTTTTATTAAAAATCTCAATAAATAAAATTATTGTTTTATAACCATAAATTTTATTAAAAAAAAAATTAAGACTATAACATTATCTTACCTGTCTATTGTCTACCGATATTGATTAATTCTGTGGTGTTATGCATATCTTTCTCGATATATGTAGAATTATCTATTCCAGTATAAAATACAATCATTACATATGAAAATTACAACTATTGAAATAGATGATTGAATTAATATACAAACATCGAAACATCAATTCTTTTCTTTTAGCCAAAATCTTGATAATTAATGTTTAATAATCATTTTTTTTATAACTAAAATCTTAGTACTTAAATTTTAAAAATTAATTTAAAGTGCAATTATAATATTTTATTCATAATAATAATTATATTATTAATCAATAATTTTTTGTTTTATAGATAAATTAATATTAGGAACTACCAACTTGTTACTAAAATTAGTTGTTAATGAGATATTTCTTTTGTAGGGTTAACTTTAACAATTTTGTCCACATATTTCATTTATACTATTTTACCTTTTAATTTCTTTTCTTTTTCATAAATATAAAAGTTAATTTTTTTTTTAATAACTATAAACTTGGTCGAAGTGGTGTTAAAAAGTATTTTCCCAAAAAAAAGTTTCTCTCGCCTAAATGCTTTAGAAGTCTAAATCCATACTTTTTACTAAACACCTACAAATGAAGTGTCTAAAAAAGTTTTAAAAATCAAACGAAAAAGAATGAGCTACTAATCTATCTGATTAACTTATAAAGGTTTGTAGTATTCGAAAGTGTCCACTATTATTGTTTCGCTGGGGGCCTTTAGCCTCTCGGGATACATATATTTCCTACACTAAGGACTAAATTATTGTTTCACACTTTAAATTCATCAAAACCGTTGAATGCGTATCCAACTCCTCACATTTATATGGGTCATTCAAACTCGTCATCCTATATTTCGATCATCCATTTCTAATCGCACGATCACGGTTTACGACTGACCCAACCTGTGAATGCAACGGATCATTATGCCTCAAAAAAATTGCGAAAGACTTAAAAGCTATTGGTTGGTATTGATGTTAGTGGTTGAGTATTGATGTTCACTGCTCTTAAAGTCTTGATAAAATAGCTAACTACTCATTTCATCACTATAGCATACCTGCACTCATGAATCATTGTGAAATCATCACACACTTTCGTTAATCATTCACTTTCTTTCCTTACCATGGCAGCAGAACTCGTTGGTGGTGCTCTTCTTTCTGCTTTTCTTCAGGTTGCCTTCGACAGGCTGGCTTCTCCTCAAGTTTTACAGTTCTTTCGTGGAAGAAAACTTGATGAGAAGCTGCTTAGCAATCTGAACATCATGCTGCACTCCATCAATGTTCTCGCTGATGATGCTGAACAAAAACAGTTCAGAAATCCACACATCAAAGCTTGGCTTTTTGCTGTCAAAGATGTTGTCTTCGATGCAGAGGATCTCTTGAAGGAAATAGAGTATGAACTCACCAGATGTCAAGTGGAAGCTGGATCGGAGCCACAAACCTTTACTTCCAAGGTATCAAATTTCTTCAACTCTACTTTCAGTTCATTTAACAAGAAAATTGAATCAGAGATGAGAGATGTCCTAGAAAAACTAGAATATCTTGCAAAGCAAAAGGGTGCTCTCGGTTTGAAAGAGGGTATTTACTCTGGTGATGGATCGGGTAGCAAAGAGCCACAGAAATTGCCATCTTCTTTGGTGGTTGAAAGTGTTATTTATGGCAGAGATGCAGACAAAGAAATGATTTTAAATTGGCTCACATCTGAAACTGAGAATCATGACCAGCCATCAATACTTTCCATTGTGGGAATGGGTGGGTTGGGTAAGACCACACTCGCCCAACATGTATACAATGACCCAAAGATAAAAGAGGCTAAATTTGATATCAGAGCTTGGGTTTGTGTTTCCGACCATTTTGATGTTTTGATAGTGACAAAAACAATTCTTGAGGCAATCACTAAATCTAAAGATGATAGCGGAGACCTGGAAATGGTTCATGGAAGATTGAAAGAAAGAATATCAGGAAGGAAATTTCTTCTTGTTTTGGATGATGTTTGGAACGAGAGACGAGAAGAATGGGAAGTTGTGCGAACTCCTCTTAGTTATGGGGCACCAGGAAGTAGAATTCTTCTGACAACACGTGGTGAGAAAGTTGCTTCTAACATAATGTCTAAAATGCATAGGCTAAAGCAATTAGAAGAAGAGTTGTTGGAAACTTTTCAAAAAGCATGCACTAAAAAATGATGATCATGAATTGAATGATGAGAAAAAGGAGATTGGCAGAAGAATAGTTGAAAAGTGCAAAGGATTACCTCTTGCTCTGAAAACAATTGGAAGTCTTCTCCGCACAAAGTCATCCATTTCAGATTGGCAAAGCGTATTGGAAAGCGACATATGGGACTTACCAAAAGAAGTTGAAATTATGCCTGCTCTACTATTGAGTTATCAACACCTTCCTTCGCATCTCAAGAGGTGCTTTGCTTATTGTGCATTATTTCCAAAAGATTATGAATTTGACAAGAAGGAATTAATTTTGTTGTGGATGGCTGAAGATTTTCTTCATCACTCTAAACAGATCAAGAATGTACAAGAAATTGGTGAACAATATTTCGACGATCTATTAACAAGGTCCTTCTTTCTTCAATTAAGCTCTGAAATGCGACAAATCAAGAATGTTGGAGAAATTGGTGAACAATATTTCCATGATCTATTAACGAGGTCCTTCTTTCTTGAATCAAGCTTTGAAATGCGATTTGTCATGCATGACCTTCTCAATGATTTGGCAAAATATGTTTGTGCAGACTTCTGTTTCAGGTTCAAATTTGATAAAGGAAATATACCCGATACAACCCGTCATTTTTCATTTTCATTCGATGACGTAGAATATTTTGATGATTTAGGGAGTTTAATTGATGCTAAAAGACTGCGTTCATTTCATTCAATTATAAATGACTGTAGCTATGACTTCAATCCTTGTCAATTCAATATTTTGGTACATGAGTTGTTCTCCAAGTTCAAGTTTTTACGCGTCTTATCTTTGAACGGATATTCTCAGCTTAGTGAGGTCCCTAATTCTGTTGGTGATCTTAAACATCTCTGTTCGATAGACCTTTCGTATACTCATATACAAAAACTACCTGATTCAATATGTTTGCTCTATAACTTGCTAATAATGAAGATGAACTTTTGTTCTTTTCTGGAGGAATTACCTTCAAATTTGCATAAGCTCACCAAATTGAATTGTTTGGAATTTGAACATACAAATGTTAGAAAGATGCCAATGCATTTTGGAGAATTGAAGAATCTTCAAGTACTAAGTACGTTTTGTGTTGATAGAGATAGCAAGGTGATCAATATTAAGCAACTTGGAGGACTCAATCTTCATGGAAGGCTATCAATTAATGAGGTGCAGAATATTGTTAATCCTTTGGATGCATTAGAAGCAAATTTGAAAAATCAATACCTTGTGGAGCTTAAGTTAAAATGGAATTTGAATCATATCCCCGATGATCCAAGGAAGGAAAAGAAAGTGCTTGAGAACCTACAACCTCCCAAACACTTGGAACTTTTGTCAATAGAGAACTATGGTGGTACACAATTCCCATGTTGGGTATTTGATAATTCATTATCAAAATTGGTGTCCTTGTGGTTGAATGACTGTAAATATTGCCTATGTTTGCCTCCCTTTGGACTTTTGTCATCTCTGAAGAACCTCGAGATTGGAGGGCTTGATGGAATAGTGAGCATTGGTGCTGAATTTTGTGGCAGCAACTCTTCTTCATTCAAATCTTTGGAAAAATTGGGATTCTACAACATGAAGGAATGGGAAGAATGGGAATGTAAAACTACTTCTTTTCCACGTCTTCAACATCTATCTATCTACAAATGTCCCAAGCTGAAAGGTCTGCCAGAGCAACTTCTTTATTTAAAGAGTCTAGATATTAATAGCTGTGATAAGCTCGTAATTAGCGTAAACAGCATGTTCACGTCGTCGCTTCAACTCTTTAGTATTATTGTATCTCCACTTGTGAATATTCCTATGGTCCATTACGATTTTCTTGAAGCAATGGAGATCAATAGTGACTGCGACTCTCTTACCATCTTTCCGCTAGATCTCTTTCCAAAGCTCCATTTACTTCAATTAAGTAGGTGCCAAAACTTAAGAAGAGTTTCACAGGAGGAGCATGCTCATAATCATCTCAAGGTACTAAGAATTAGCGAATGCCCTCAATTTGAATCATTTCCCAGTGAAGGATTATCTGCGCCGTGGCTACAAATACTTTCAATTCGAGGAGCGGAGAATTTGAAGTTGATGCCAAAACGTATGCAAATCCTACTCCCATCTCTTACTGAGTTGGAGATAATTGATTGTTCAAAAGTAGAGATGTTCCCAGATGAAGGATTGCCGTCAAATTTGAAAAAGATGTCTCTTTCTAGCTTAAAACTTATCGCCTCCCTTAGAGACACATTGGATGCCAATACATGTCTTGAAAGCTTGATTGTTGAAAAGTTGGATGTGGAGTCTTTTCCCGGTGAAGTTTTGTTGCCACGCTCTCTCACCACTCTACACATCCGTTTTTGCCCAAATCTTAAAAAGCTTGACTACAAGGGTCTATGTCACATCTCCTCTGTCACATATTATGGATGTCCCAACCTTCATCAAAGAAAATTACAAAGTTCTTAGTTACAAATACTTCACTCTGTTATCGGCACTTACTAAACAACAGTTGCCTTTAAAGGAGACGGTGAGACGAGTTTTAATGGATTACTTATTAATTGACAACAATATAACTTTGTTTAGGAAATCAAACATTTTTTTATAAGCTGCCTCTTGCTGTTCTTATCTGTTATTGCTTTTGAAAAATATTAGTAAGTATGTTGCAAATATCATTATGGATTTATTGATTAAAAAAATCTACTATTAATCACTTTAGTATTTTTTTTATTGTTTTGTTGCTCTGCTAAATTTTATATTGAATCACTGTGTTCTATATTGAAACAGTTATGTGATATGGATTATTTATATACTTAATCGATTAAATCCGTAAACAACTGATAAACTGATAAAATTTGAGCCTTCAAATTTTCTTAGAACAGGGTCCAATGCAGTCACGCCATTGTCAAATTCTATTTTCCTTAAGAACTCTAGGCTGTTGTGTATTGATCTATTATTCTTCCTGAGACTGACTTGTAAATTTTTATTTGTAATTCAAGAGTATTACCGAGTTTGGGATGTGCTTACACGAGTTTCTTGCAATGGCTTCCAATGTCTTCTTCACTTCAAGTGATCGCTCTAGGCATCTTCTATCATGTTGTTTCTGCAAAATTTTGTCTTAAGGTACAAAATTTTATTAATTATTAAAATTTCTTTTGTCTGTATTAAAGATTGCTTAAGGTACAAAATCTTAAGGTTGTGTAAAATTGAACTTATTTTCCACCCTTTTCTTTGTACAGGTATGCTTGCAGTTTACTTAGAAAAGACATGAAAAAGATAGTGATCACTCTTGATTCCTCATATATCCTATACTTGGAAAAACAAAGGGACAAGCAGGCTCTAGCAAAGGTACACGGCCTTAGCATATTTTTGGAATTTAATTTTCTTTCACTATTGTAGATCTTTGATACAAAAATTTCTTAGGCTTCTCTTGAAAGCATCAAGAAGCAAATTGGAGAAGGAATCTCACAAATTAACTCTGCAAAAGAGAGTTGTAATGCAAATAAAGGAAGTTCTTCTGGGTTTGGCTTGATAATCGATGGGAAGTCCTTAGATTATTCGCTTAACAAGAATTTGGAAAGGTCCTTCTTTGAGCTTGCCACTAATTGTGCTTCTGTCATATGTTGTCGATCTTCACCCAAACAAAAAGCTCGTGTGAGTACTATGGTTGTTGTGTGTGTGCTGCTACCCTATTTCTCCTTTAGCTCTTTCCAAAGTCGCTTTCTGCCAATATACCATGATATTACACAAAAAGAAAACAAGTAGAAGGGATTCAAATTGGCTTATCTGATGATGAGTTACCTAAACAGGTCCAAGGAAACTAATACACCTGAGAGAGATTGAAGCAAAGGGAGTTATGAAATGTAAATGCTTCTAAACATATATGCTTAGAGCTTTGAAATTGTATTTGATTTCTCTTTTTCTCTTGGGTTTCCATTTGTTTATAAGATTAGGAGAGGATAATTTGTGTAGGAGTCACGTGATGTAGATTAGGTAGATAAAGCTTAAGTATTTGTTGTACCGAAAATAGTCCTTGTATTAGTTAATGGAAGAAGCAATAGAAGCAATTTACAATATAATTTACATATAAATGATCTTTATTATTATCTGATCCAAGTTCCAAAAACAACTAGAAACATGATACCTCTATAAAGTGAGGTTCATGATATTAATGTCAACTACAATACTATATAATAATAGTTCAATATCAGTATATGACCTTTCTTTTACATGTTCCAAGATAAAGAGGGTTTGATTTTGAAATTGGTGTATGGTAAACACATGTTGCAAGAAAGAAAGTTTATTATCTCATGGAGATGAAACTGTGTCAAAATTTTGTAGGATGAGATAATTGTAGCAGAATGTTCTTCTCTAAGAAATTATTATCAAGGCATCCACACAAGCATAGGTGTTGATAATTAAGATAAAAGGAAATCAAAGAAGTACGAAAAAAAAAACTCAACAATATAACGATCACTTGAATAAGAGTGATATACTATATAATTCTACATTCGTCACAAGACCTCTTCCCTTCCTAACAAAACACCAGGGTACATAAACATGCATCAATCCAAAATTATTACAGACACTAATTTTCTCAACTTGGCCATCTGTAAGATTGAACTAAGCTCAATGCTAGATAACTGACACTCTTAAAAAGACATTAATAAGAATTTCTATAATACATCCCCATGTTAAGAAAGGACATTGATGCAATTACAAGAAAGCAAATGTTGAACCCTTTATCGCATTCAGATTCAAACAAAATCCGATGTTAACCCCTAAAGTGGTATAGGGTCAACCAAGGTATCAATCCAAAAAAACATGATTCAAGTAGTTGATTGTATAAGTCTGTCAGAGAATGAAATGCAAAGATTGTGGGGTTTTTAAAACAAGAAAGTGTAAATGACAATTAAAACTAAAAGGGCTATCCTAAAGCATGACATAGGCACAAAGAACTACGCTAATAACAATATCAGAAAAACACATGAATGCAGAGTTAAAATGCATGACAGCAAAGTGAATAATGTTGCAAAATTCAATGAGAATGAATTAGAGTGGCAAGAATTGACTAATGAAAACATATAAAGCAATGAAAAGGGGAATATAACACGAATCAACAATGGAAAGCAAGAAAAACAGTGAGTTACTTTGAAAAAAAAAAGTGTTTGATGGAATGTCTGAGTGAAAATGAAAACTGGACAAAACTGTTTGATAAAATGCCTGAAGGAAACTGAAAAATGAAATGGATTATGAGAGCAATTGGAACACACTTGAATTAATACAACAATGTAATAAAAGACTTTAGAATCAGAAAACTAAACTAAAACAACAAATCGAAACCAAGAAACAAAATTAGACAGCAAACTGAAACGAAAACAGTGAGTAGTGTATGCAACTGAAAACTAAATTATGAAGATTGATAAGCAAAACTTTATTAAGATGCAATAAAATGATTTGAATCATGGACGCAACATGCAATGTAGTCGAGAAACATACTAATTGAAAACTATAACTAAGAATTGATACTAAGAACAAGTGCAGATTAGATTTCTAAAATGGGGAAAACTAACTAAACTAATTAGCCTAACTTTCTAAAATGGAGTAAAAACTGAAATTTGCTATCAAAACTGGAACTAAAGCCATGAACCAGATTCAAATGATGAAAGTAAACTTAAACAACAAGATTCAACATTTTTACAAGTTGTTCTTCAATGATTGCTCAAAACTGCTCAACTCCAATTCTATGCAGCACAGTTGCTATCAACATCTTTATTCAACTCCAAGTATTTCTTTTTATTTTCTGAAAATCCTAAAATGAAACAAATATAAAATTCTAACAAAAATCTAACTAAGAATACCAAATTAACAAAGACTTAGAAAAACTACTGTTTATTGAAGGAAAACCGAATATTAATCTAGAAAAACATGAACAAATGGAGGCTTATCAGCAGCTTTTTCAAAAGGACTTAAAAGTTCATGATGTATAAAGAGATAATGGTTTCCTGTCTTCATTGTAAAAATAATATCAAATAGATGTTATAGGTCTCACTCTCGAGTTAGTCGATGAAACAATATTTAAAAAAATTAGCGTACTATTTGTAAATAAAAGTGGAACTAACTTAAGACCTTATAAAATAATAAGATTAAAGTGAAACAATTGTAAATAAAGAGATGAAAATTACTGTTAAACCAAATTAAGAAAATGTTAAATAATGGAACAAAGAAAGACTAATAAACCAAATCTTGCCTAATTAAAAATTACTCACTGAATACGCTAAACTAGCTTAAGATAGGCAATTAAGTGAATAAAGAAAGGATGAGAATTAGTACATGAATATATGATAATTGATGCAGAAAAGATATTTACTTTTTTATATTTTCAAGTTAGAGAATATCCAAACAATTATAGTTTTCTTCTCCCATTTAAAGTTTTGGTTTCAAAATACTATATACCAACAAGATATCACTGCTGATTTGTTATTGTGAGACAACCATTCATGGATTACAGCTGTGAACATTATTCTTATCAGAAAGATTCAACAATTACTGCTTCACTGGAGCCCATAGCTAGGATTTCATAATTTCATTCATCACAACGTTGAATGGATATTCAGCTGCTCACATCTTATATTGCTCAATCATAACATCAGTATAGCATCCCTGCACTGAATCCCTGTTGTAAACTTCCATCTCAAATCTCACACTTTCATTCATCATTCAATCCATTTCCAACTCCTACCATGGCAGCAGAAGTTGTTGGTGGTGCTCTTCTTTCCGCCTTTCTTCAGGTTGCATTCGACAGGCTGGCTTCTCCTCAATTTGTAGATTTCTTTCGTGGAAGAAAACTTGATGAGAAGCTGCTCGGCAATTTGAAAATCATGCTGCACTCCATCAATGCTCTTGCTGATGATGCAGAACAGAAACAGTTCAGAGATCGACACGTCAAAGAATGGCTTCTTTCTGTCAAGGAGGCTGTCTTTGATGCAGAGGATCTCTTGGGTGAAATAGATTATGAACTCACCAGATGCCAAGTGGAAGCTGAATCCGAACCTCAAACCTTCACTTACAAGGTATCAAACTTCTTCAACTCTACTTTCAGTTCATTTAACAAGAAAATTGAATCAGAGATGAAAGAAGTCCTAGAAAAACAAAAATATCTTGAACAGCAAAAGGATGCTCTTGGTTTGAAAAACGGTACTTCTTATTCTGATAATAAGGTGTCACAGAAATTGCCATCATCTTCTTTGGTGGTTGAAAGTATTATCTATGGCAGAGATGCAGACAAAGAAATTATCTTTAATTGGCTCAGATCTGAAACCGACAATCATAACCATCCATCTATATTTTCCATTGTGGGCATGGGTGGATTGGGTAAGACCACACTCGCCCATCATGTGTACCGTGACCCAAAGATGGAGGAGGCTAAATTTGATATCAAAGCTTGGGTTTGTGTTTCCGATCATTTTGATGTTTTGACAGTGACAAAAACAATTCTTGAGGCAATCACTAACTCTAAAGATGATAGCGGGAACCTAGAAATGGTTCATGGAAGATTGAAAGACCAAATATCAGGAAGGAAATTTCTTCTTGTTTTAGATGATGTTTGGAACGAAGGAGGAGAAGAATGGGAAGCTGTTCGAACTCCTCTTAGCTATGGGGCTCCAGGAAGTAGAATTCTTGTCACAGCACGTGCTGAGAAAGTTGCTTCTAACATGAGGTCAAAAGTGCATCTCCTGAGGGAATTACGAGGGGATGAATGCTGGAATGTTTTTAAAAAACATGCATTAAGAGATGATGATCTTGAATTGAATGATGAGAAAGAGGAGATTGGTAGAAGGATAGTTGAGAAGTGCAAAGGATTACCTCTTGCTTTGAAAACAATTGGAAGTCTTCTCTGCAAAGAGTCATCCATTTCATATTGGAAGAGTGTATTGGAAAACGACATATGGGACTTGCCGAAAGAAGTGAAAATTATCCCTGCTCTATTACTGAGTTATCAACACCTTCCTTCTCATCTCAAGCGATGCTTTGCTTATTGTGCATTGTTTCCGAAAGATTATGAATTTGACAAGAAGGAATTAATTTTGTTGTGGATGGCTGAAGGTTTTCTCCATCACTCTCAACAAATCAATAATGTAGAAGAAATTGGTGAACAATATTTCAATGATTTACTGACGAGGTCTTTCTTTCTTCAATCAGATTTCAAAACCTATTTCTCCATGCATGACCTTCTGAATGATTTGGCAAAATATGTTTGTGCAGATTTTTGTTTCAGGATGAAATTTGATAAAGGAAACTGCATCCCCAAAACAACCCATCATTTTTCATTTGCTCTCTGTGACGTAAAATATTTTGATGGGTTTGGGAGTTTAACTGATGCTAAAAGACTGCGATCTTTTTTTCCATATAAAGAATTTGGGAGAAGATATAATGATCTTTATCCTTTGCAATTCAAGATTTTGGTACATGAATTGTTTTCCAACTTTAAATTTTTACGTGTATTATCTTTGGATCAATATTATGAGCTTAGAGAAGTCCCTGATTCTGTTGGTGATCTTAAACATCTCCATTCTTTAGACCTTTCGAGAACTAGGATACAAAAATTACCCGAATCAACATGTTTGCTCTATAACTTGCTAATCTTGAAGTTGAACTATTGTTCAATGCTGGAAGAGTTGCCCTCAAATTTACATAAACTCACCAAATTGTGTTTCCTGGAATTTGAAAATACAAAAGTGACAGAGATGCCAATGCGTTTTGGAGAGTTGAAGAATCTTCAAGTACTCAGTGCGGTTTTTGTTGATAAAAATAACGAGTTCAGTACTAAGCATCTAGGAGGGCTCAATCTTCATGGAGGACTATCAATTAATGAGGTGCAAAATATTGTAAATCCTGTAGATGCATTAGAAGCAAATCTGAAAAATAAAAATCTTGTGAAGTTAGAGTTAAAATGGAAGTCAGACTACATCCCTGATGATCCAAGGAAAGAAAAGAAAGTATTGGAGAATCTACAACCTTCCAAAACATTGGAACATTTGTCAATCAAGAGCTATGATGGTACACAATTCCCAAGTTGGGTATTTGATAATTCATTATCAAATTTGGTGTCCTTAAGGCTGGAGGACTGTAAATATTGTTTGTGTTTGCCTCCCCTTAGACTATTGTCAGCTCTGAAAACCCTTGTGATTAGAGGCTTGGATGGAATAGTAAGCATTGGTGCTGAATTTTATGGGAATAGCTCTTCTTCGTTTACATCTTTGGAAAGATTGACATTTTCAAAGATGAAGGAGTTGGAAGAATGTGAACGTAAGACTGCTGCTTTTCCACGTCTTGAAGTTCTCATAGTGTATCAATGTCCCAAGCTAAAAGGTCTGCCAGATCAACTTATTAATGTAATGCATCTTTATATAACTGACAGCATGGAAGCATCGTGCCTCGAAAGTGTATCTCATAATTCACTTGAAGCCTTGACCTTTTGTGTTTTTCCAATTATGAATATTCCAATGAGTCGTAGCTTTGATCTGCTTGAACAAATTCAGATCGTTAGAGGTTGTGATTCTCTAACAACCTTTCCACTAGATTTCTTCCCAAACCTTAAGGCTCTTTCATTGTTTTCCTGTCGTAAGGTACAAATTATTTCACAGAAGCACACTCATAATCGTCTCAAGCATTTGACAATTGGCGGTTGCTCTCGATTTGACTCATTTCCTAGTGAAGGTTTATCTGCTCCGCAGCTACAGAGAATGTATATTGATGGAGCGGAGAATTTGAAGTTATTGCCAAAACGGATGCAAATCCTACTTCCGTCTCTTCTCTTAATGCACTAATGATAATTGATTGTCCAAAAGTGGAGATGTTCCCAGACGGAGCTTTGCCACCAAATGTAAACGAGGTGTTTTCTTCAAGTTTGAAACTTATAGCCTCCCTAAAAGAGACCTTGGGTACCAACACATGTCTTCAAAGCTTGTCTATTAAAAATATGGATGTGGAGTTTTTTCCCGATGAAGTTTTGCTACCACACTCAATCACTTCTCTACGAATCGATCATTGCCCAAATCTTAAAAAGATGGAGTACAAGGGTCTCTGCCACCTCTCCTCTCAATGCTTACCGGAGGATGGTCTCCCCAAATCCATCTCCTCTCTTCGAATATTGAACTGTCCATTGTTGGAACAACGTTGTCAGAATCCTGAAGGCCAAGACTGGAAAAAGATTGCTCACATCGAAAAACTAAGTGTTCGCTCAAAAGTTTAAAATTAGATGTCCAATAATTCCCGTTTGTTTGCCTCTTCAACAGGTGTTGATACTCTTCACTATCTCTCTACCTTTTCAATTACAAACTTGTTAGGCGCAAATATATATTTGACTATGTAAATGGAATTTACATTGTTGTGCTATTACATTCATCACTTTGTCTAATGATTTCTTGTGTGAATATTCAAAGCAAAGGAAGCATATATACTTAAGTTGGAGGAATCATAAATGTAAATAAATAGAAGGCAAAACCATTTTTCCACGATATGCCACATGATTGTTGTTAAGTTTTGGAAATATGACACAGCCAACACCCTTTAGAGATTTTGATTTTATTATATGATATTTTGTAGTTATATTTTGGTTATCATCTCTTCTCATATCATGTTTTTATTATAAAGGATTATTGCAAGAAATTTAAAATAAAATAAGGAAAGAAAAATTTGCTAGTGTATATATCACATCAACTAAAACCTTTGATCTGATACAAGATGAAGTGAAGAAGTTAGACTGATTGCATAACTAGTCTATTGATGGTTTACTTATTTTAGAATAGTCTTTCTTGTTTTACACGATAGAGATGAAGAATTTTGATGGAAGAGAGTCATCACATATAGAAAACATTATCATACGACACCTAAAGAATGACGAGGAAATTAAAAGAATCATTCTACCATAATCTCAATCATTATCTCTACAAATATTTTTTTTTTTTCAATCAAACTACTTTTATGAGGAAAACAGAAAAATAGGAGAAAACTAACCTAAGAGACTAAGAGGTGAAATCATACAACATTTATTTCTTTATTTTGTTTTTATATAATTTATTAGCTAATTACGTAAATTTTATTATGGAACATATCCTATATTTTTTTATCTAGGAAATTAAAAGATCATAAGGTTAAAGTGGTGTTGGAGCCATGAGTTGGTGTTTCGCGTTGGGTAAAATCAACAATATATTAGGAGAAAACACTCACAAGTTCAATACTAGTGGTGATCATGGATTGGATTTTTAATGATCCGATCTACATCTATTTTGGATCCAAATAATTGAATTAGATTTTCGATCCAAATCTATTTTTTCACGTCCCACGTCCCACATGTCACGTCACACGTCCCACGTCTCACGTCCCACGTCCCACGTCCCATGTCACACGTCCCACGACCCATGTCCCACGTCTCATGTCCCACGTCCCACGCCTCACGTCCCACGTCTCACATCTCACGTTTCACGTCCCACGCTCACGTCTCACGTCTCACGTCTCACGTCTCACGTCTCACTTCTCACGTCCCACATCGTCTCACATCCCACGTAGCACTTCTCACGTCCCACGTCGTAGGTCTCACATTATTGCACTGAAATACTTGATTCTTTCATAAAATAATGGTGTTTTGGTTTACTGGTTGCAGGCTAAGGTTCTTTTTTGTTGTTTATCCTTCTTCAGTTAATAGCTTCTTATTGATAGAAAGAAGGAAGAGAAAGGACATTATTTTACCGAAAATAGGAAAGCTAACCTTATGCAACAACAGTAATTTGAAGCTTTTGCAGATGTCTGCTATCATTACATGGAAGATTTTAGAAAAGTGTTCAGATGTTGACAGGCAATATTTTTTTATTGGTTTTCTGTTCTGACATTCAATATGCGAAGAGATGTGTCACAAAATTCTAATTAAGGGTGGGCAAAAAATCCATTTTTTATAATCCAATCTATTTTTTCTATGATCTAATCCATTTAATATCTATTTTATTAAAATTTCAATCCATTTAAAATCCATTTTATTGGATATGGATATCAATTTGATATATATTTTATATATTTTATGAATTGGATATCCATTCTCTAAATCTAGATTTTCAAAATGGATAATCCAAAATATCTAATCCAAATTTTCAATTTATATTTTTGGTTAGGTTATGCTAAGAGTTGAGACCGATTAGTCCAAATTTAGTCGTATTTGATTGAGTTGACGTGACCTTATACAAAATTTGGTCGAATTCTGTCAAGTCAGTCTCGATCGAAATTTGGCCCAACTGGTCCTGGACAAAATTTGGAAGTTTTCGGTTGAGTTCACCTCGACCTAAATTTGACTGCATTGGGCTGAGTTGACCTAGACAAAATTTGACCGTATTCGGTCGAGACAACCGCGACCAAAATTTGGCTGTATTCAGCCTAGTTGGCTCCAGTCAAAATTTTGTCGAATTCAATCGAGTTGACCCCGATTGAGATTTGGCCGAGTCGGCCCTAACCCAAATTTGGTCTATTTGGCTGAGACGGCCTAGGATGAAATTTGGCCGTATTCAAATGAGTCGGTCACGATCAAAATTTGGTTGTATTCAACTGAGTCGGCCACGACCAAAATTCGGCCGAATTTAGTCGAGTCGGCTCCGGTCAAAATTCGATCGTGTTGGCCTCGACCAAAATTTGACCGAGTTGGTCCTGACCTGAATTTGGTCGTATTCGACAGAGTCGATCGCGACTGAAATTTGGTCATATTTAGGTGAGTCGATCCTAACCTAAATTTGGCCAAATTCAGTCGAGTTGGTCATGACCACAATTTGGTCAAGTCAGCACTTGCCCAAATTTAGCCGTATTCGGTCGACTAAGTTCCGAACGAAATTTGACTATATTCAATTTAGTCGGTTGTGATCGAAAATTGGCCATATTCAGTCAAGTCGGTCCCGACCGACGAATTTAGTTGAGTCAACCTTAACCGAAATTTGACTGATTAGGCCCTAACCCAAATGTGGCCATATTTGGCCAAGTCGGCTCTGGCTAAATTTTGGTCGTATTAGGCAAAATCGAGCCTTGCCGAAATTCAGTCGAATCTAGTCAAGTCGATCTCGACTGAAATTTTGTCGAGTCGACATTAGCCTAAAATTTGGTCACGTCGTCTCTAACCGAAATTCGTTCGAAAGTCATCTAAGTTTATCCCATGCTGAAATTTGACCTTGACAAAAAATCTACCAAATTCTATGGTGTCAACCCTATCAAAAATCTAATCCACATCCATTTTGGATCCAAATAATGGATGTGGATCCAAATTTGTGTCCATAGGGCTGACACCAAAGAATTTGACAGATTTGGCCGAATACTTCCAAATTTTGTCCAGGACCAACTAGGTCAAATATCGATCGGGATCGACTTGATAGAATTTGGCCTAATTCAGCCAAATTTTGTATAGGGTCACGTCAACTCAATCAAATACGACTAAATTTGGACTAGTCTGTCTCAACCTTTAGCCTAACCTAACAAAAAATATAAAGTGAAAATTTGGATTGGATATTTTGGATTATCCATTTTGAAAATCTAGATTTCGAGAATAGATATCCAATCCATAAAATATATAAAATGTAGATTAGATTGATATCCAGATCCAATAAAATGGATTTTAAATGGATTGAATTTTTAATAGAATGGATATTAAATGGATTAGATCATAGAAAAAATGGATTGGATCATAAAAATTGGATGTTTTGCCCACCCTTACTCAATACCTATAGGTTATGCATTGAAGATGGTGTTTTGATTTCTTAAGAGTTTTCACATGGTTTGTAACACTAAACTTTTTTTGGGTTTCCTATGGTGCATAGCTACACGAATAATTCTATCTCTTATAATTACTATAAAAATATTGTCTCACTTTATTTAAATCACAAATAAAAAAGAAAGGTTCATGTATTACATCCGGGTAAAATGTAATTTGATAAAACTGAAAATAAATAATAATAAAATCTTTATAAGACTGTCCAAGCATCTGGTCTTGTTCAACTCTAACTCCTCGTTGTTGTGCATCTTTCTTTACACCTATACGATCATATGTTTCTGTATAAGATATGATTGTCACAAGTGGAAACTACAAAGGTAAGGAAAAGCTAAAAATTCAACATAAAACATCAATCTTGAAAACAAATTCACAAATTATTTAAAATATCCGAAAACATTTGAAAATATAAACTTTTTTTCGAGAAACATTTTCTTCATTAAAAGTAAAAAATATGAAAGTTTATCAAATAGACTCTAATGAAAAGTGTTCGAAGAGAAGTGAGTCACAACAGAAAAACTTATAAATCTGGTCCTTTTTTAGCAAGAATTTTATCTAGGTAACTTTCACACATCTTATTTCTAATTAAAAAAATGAAACTCGCTCCAAAAAACACAACGAATATTAACAAAATCCAAAATTTTTAGAATTTAAAAATCAAAAGTAGTAAATCAAATACATAGAAGAAGTTTTCTTGAATTTATAGAGTTCATATAAGATGGCTAAAAGTTTTTAATATATGTCCTTCAATATTTTCTTAATTCAGCATATCTTTTTATTACGATTCTCTCTACTTTTCTAAACTGAAAGTTCATCAGTTTGACACCAACATCTCAACCAGTAAGTCTGAGATTGAAAACCTCCAAAAGAGACAAAGGGAAATCCAGGAAGCTGTAAATAAGCTTCAACAGCACTAGAGGTTCAGAAAAACAAACCAAGAAGAACGAAACACTTCTGTTGTTTACACAACCAAACAATTAGAAGAACTTGAAGAGAAAAGATTGAGTCTTTCCTGAGGTTTTTTCTTTTGATGTAATTTTTATTTGAATCATTCCACAGATAAGTTCCTGAATGTAAATAAGTGTGAAACCTCTTCACATTTAAAACTATCTTCAATCGTCAGTGAGATTTTTTGTTTGCTTGCTAATTCATAAAGACATTAAAAAATGATTTCAAATTTCAACTGTAGAATCAAGGATCATTAATTTATTTCACCTTATTGTCAAAAATGCATTCAGGGATTACAACAATGAACATCTTTCTTATCAGAAAGACAACAATTATTGTTATACCAGGCCCTCAAAACTCTCTCCGGACAGATTTTTCGCTCTCAGTTATAGTCTATTCTAACAAAATTTGATGATTGTCGATCTATTGTTCTACCCGTTATTGGACCGTTATTGGATGCAATCCCACCATCGAAGTCGTGCATCATAGTGTGTAGTGCTGCTGGATTGCCTCGATGTCAAGGCCTTTGAGCTTCACAACAGACTCAACATGACCCTTCAGGGTGTGAAGCTCCCTGAGCCTGGCAACTTCGGCACGCTTCTTGGCCTGTTCTGCAAGCTCAGACAGCTCCCTGTAGTTGTTTCTCTCATTCAACATATCATGAACAGCTTGAGGTGGATTCAAGCCATGCAATGTACGTTGAGCTGCAGCCCACTGCGCTTCTCTTTCTCCCTTTCCATAATCGTTCTTTGAGGTGAAAGCAACCCTATTCTCAGTGATATTGTTCCAAGCCTTTCCGGTTAAACTGTATCGGATGATGAACTTGAGAATATCCATTGGAATATAGGTGATGATGCTGTAGAGCCAAATCACACCAGCCCAACCCCATCCAATGCCTTTAATCTTCGCAAATTCCCAGTCTGCATACACTGCTATGACCGTCGCAATGAGCTGTGCTATAAGAAAAGCAACGACAAGAAGCACACCGGGGCGTTCAACGTAAGACCAGCTCCTCGACCGTGTCACAAAAATGAGTGCCTGACTCACAATGCTCACCTGAAGATAAATAGCCGCCGTGAGCTCGCCGTGGTTTTCCCTGATGGATCTCACTCCGAATTTTTCTGTGAAAAAGTCAGATGCATATGCAGCCCAGAAGAATACAACAGTCATGACAGCTAGGTAGGCACCGAGAACAATGCCGGTGATGAAAATCTCTCTCAACTTCCATGAATCTGGAAGTGGAGATGGCTGGACCCTGTCCTTGGAAATGGTCATGATGGTGCCATCGTTGAGAATGGCAATGATCAAAACCATGAAGGGTGAGAAATCAAACTTCCAGATGAGAGCAAGGAGCAAGAAGCCTAACACCACTCTGATGGTGATGGAAACAGCATATATGGTGTAGTTCTTCATCCTTTGGAAGATGGCTCTGCTTGTCAACACGGCACTCACGATCACACTCAAACCAGGCTCGGTGAGAACTATGTCGGATGCACTTCGAGCTGCGTCGGTTGCATCAGCAACAGCGATACCAATATCTGCTTTTTTGAGTGCAGGAGCATCGTTCACGCCATCTCCTGTCATCCCACAAATGTGTTTCCTCTCCTGGAGTCTCTTCACAATCTCGTACTTGTGCTCGGGGAAGACACCGGCAAAGCCATCAGCTTTCTCAATGAGTTCATCAATGGGAAGTGCAGCGATGGACTCATCCTTATGCTGACCCAGGAGTGATGAAGAAGGATACATGTTGCTTCCCATGCCAAGTCTGCGACCAGTTTCCTTGCCGATGGCTAGCTGATCGCCGGTGATCATCTTAACGTTAACTCCGAGATGGAGCGCGCGCCTTATGGTCTCGGCACTGTCATGCCTTGGTGGGTCAAAAAGTGGCAACAGACCCACGAACTGCCATGGTCCTCCGGGACTCTCCTTTGTCTTCTCAGGCACCTCTTGTTTGCACACAGCAAGCGAGCGAAGACCGCGATCGGCGAATTTACCGATGATCCCCAAAGCCTTCTTCTTCACGTCTTCCCGGAGGTTGCAGAGCTCGATAATCTGTTCCGGTGCACCTTTGCTCACTCTGCACCACTTACCTTCACTGTCAATGTATGTTATGGCTGTGCGCTTGTCCACTGGGTTAAAGGGCAGAAAATGCACCTCTGTGATGCCATCTCTTGCCTCTTTTGGATCACCCAACATTCCAACAATGCAAGTATCAATAGCATCCTGGTTTTCAATTCTGGAGGCTCTAGCTCCAAGCAAAATCACTGTATCCTTGTCGGCATCACGTGAGAAAACCTCAATCAAAGACTTGTCCACTGTAAGCTTGTTGAGTGTGAGAGTGCCGGTCTTGTCACTGCACAGAACATCCATCCCAGCCATCTCCTCAATGGCCGTCATCCTCTTGGTGATGGCACCTTGCTCGGAGAGCCTGTGGGAACCGATCGCCATTGTTACTGACAACACTGTAGGCATGGCAATGGGAATCCCTCCGATGAGAAGGACCAAGAGGTTGTTGATTCCACTCCTGTACTTGCGGTGCTGGATTGGATACATCACCACAATTTCAATGATCATCCCCACAGCAATGGAGCAGATGCAGAAATTTCCAATCGCCGTCAACACCTTCTGGAAATGCCCGACTTGGTTGGTGCTGTCGACCAGGTGTGCAGCCTTACCGAAGAAGGTATGAACCCCGGTGGCGATCACAACTGCTTCAATCTCTCCCTGCTTCACCGTCGACCCGGAGAAGACTTCATCGCCGGGGCTCCTGGTAACAGGCAATGACTCACCGGTGAGTGCAGATTGATCAATCTTGAGGGAATCACCTTCCAAGAGACGAGCATCGGCGGGGATGATGTCTCCCAGTTTGACGCTGATTATATCTCCCGGTACCAGAATGCAAGCCTCCACTTCAGACCATTTCCCGTCTCTCAGAACCTTGGCTTTGGGAGCAAGGCCTGCCATGAGTGCGGCGGCGGCGTTGCCGGCATTGTTTTCTTCGATGAAACTGATGGTGGAGTTGATAACCAGCAACACCACGATTCCGACAAAGTCTTCCCAATCCGGGGGCTCACCCCCTCCGTTTGCCAATCCAATGGCCATGATGGCTGCGGCTTCCATCACCCATGAGAGAGGGTTCCACATAAACCCCAAGAACTTAAGGATTTTGCTTTCCTCCTTTTCTTCCAACTTGTTTGGTCCAAAAACTTGCAACCTCTTTTCGCCTTCCTCAATGGTGAGGCCTTCCTTCGTACAATTCAGTTCGCGGAAGACTTCATCGACAGGAATCCGTTCCAGATCCACTGTCTCTTTTTTGATATCTTCGAGACCTCCCATGTTGTTGTTGTTGTTAAGCTAAAGAGAGAAAGAAGATGGTTGCTTGAGAAAGATAGTGTCACAGATGGCTATATATACACAAGCAAATGCTAACTATTTTGGTGAGATGGCAGTTTGTGAGTGAGAGTTTCTCTCTACAGTTATTCTAAAATCACTCCTTCCCACTCGTTCACTAACTAACTTGCTCTCTTTACTCTATATTGCTCGATCAAACTAGTTTCAGTTGATTTAACAAGAAAATTGGATCAAGAAGTAAGTTTTTATTAATATGTAAAAATATTACTGAAAGTCATTCTTGACAAAAATATATATATTTAACAAAATGTTACTGAATTATGTTAATGACATTTTTTCTAGTTTTACCAAATGTCATGTATCTGGTATATATGAGAGGAGGAGAAACTTTGATAAAATATAAATATTTGGTATCGCACTTCTAAAGTTTTGGAATACCTTAAAACATTTTTTTTTAAATATTTGATAAATACAAATAGTGGATGATTGACAACTTCAAAAGAAAACGATGTTCCACTATCGTTAAAGTCAACTCTTCGTCGTAAAAAAGCCAACTCATTTCATGAGTATTATATATCATCCCCGCACTGAATCATTGTGGATCGTAAACTGCACTTGAAATCACAAACTTTCGTTAATCATTCACTTCCTTTCCTTACCATGGCAGCAGAACTCGTTGGTGGTGCTCTTCTTTCGGCTTTTCTTCGGGTTGCATTCGACAGGCTAGCTTCTCCTCAATTTGTAGACTTCTTTCGTGGAAGAAAACTTGATGAGAAGCTGCTCGACAATTTGAAAATCATGTTGCACTCCATCAATGCTCTCGCTGATGATGCAGAGCATAAACAGTTCACACATCCACACGTGAAAGCGTGGCTTTTTTCTGTCAAAGAGGCTGTCTTTGATGCAGAGGATCTCTTGGAGGAAATAGATTATGAACTCACCAGATGCCAAGTGGAAGCTGAATCCCAACCTCAAACCTTTTCTTACAAGGTATCAAATTTCTTCAACTCTACTTTCAGTTCGTTTAACAAGAAAATTGAATCAGGGATGAAAGAAGTCCTAGAAAAACTAGAATATCTTGCAAAGCAAAAGGGTCCTCTTGGTTTGAAAGAAAGTACTTATCCTGGTGATGGATCAGCTAGTAAAGTGTCACACAAATTGCCGTCAACTTCTTTGGTGGTTGAAAGTGTTATTTATGGCAGAGATGCAGACAAAGAAATTATCTTTAATTGGCTCACATCTGAAAGTGGGAACCATCCATCAATACTTTCCATTGTGGGCATGGGTGGGTTGGGTAAGACCACAATCGCCCAACATGTATACAATGACCCACAGATGGAGGCTAAATTTGATATCAGAGCTTGGGTTTGTGTTTCCGATCATTTTGATGTTTTTACAGTGACAAAAACAATTCTTGAGGCAATCACTAAATCTAAAGATGATAGCAGAGACCTAGAAATGGTTCATGGCAGATTGAAAGAAAAAATATCAGGAAAGAAACTTCTTCTTGTTTTGGATGATGTTTGGAACGAAAGACGAGAAGAATGGGAAGTTGTGCGAACTCCTCTTAGCTATGGGGCTCTAGGAAGTAGAATTCTTGTCACAACCCGTAGCGAGAAAGTTGCTTCCAACATGAGGTCTAAAGTGCATCACCTAAAGCAATTAGAGGAGGATGAATGTTGGAAAGTTTTTGAAAAACAAGCACTAAAAGATAATGATCTTGAATTGAATGATGAGAAAAAGGAGATTGGTAGAAGGATAGTTGAGAATTGCAAAGGATTACCTCTTGCTTTGAAAACAATTGGAAGTCTTCTTCGCACAAAGTCAGATTGGAAAAGCATATTGGAAAGCGACATATGGGACTTACCAAAAGAAGTTGAAATTATCCCTGCTCTACTATTGAGTTATCATCACCTTCCTTCTCATCTAAAAAGATGCTTTGCTTATTGTTCATTATTTCCGAAAGATTATGAGTTTCATAAGAAGGAATTAGTTTTGTTGTGGATGGCTGAAGATTTTCTCCACCACTCTCCACAGATAAAAAGTGTAGAAGAAATTGGTGAGCAATATTTTGATGATCTATTAACGAGGTCTTTCTTTCTTCAATCTAGCTTTAAAATGCGATTCGTCATGCATGACCTTCTGAATGATTTAGCAAAATATGTTTGTGGAGACTTATGTTTCAGGTTGAAATTTGACAAAGGAAACTTTATACCCAAAACAACCCGTCATTTTTCATTTGCATCTGATGATGTGCTATATTTTGATGATTTAGGGAATTTAACTGATGCTAAAAGACTACGTTCATTTCTTTCGATTACAAATAAAACATACAATGTCGGTGTCCCTTGTCAATTCAAGACTTTGATAGATGAATTGTTTTCGAAGTTCAAGTTTTTACACGTCTTATCTTTGTATGGATATTCTGGGCTTACAAAGGTCCCTGATTCTGTTGGTGACCTTAAACAACTCCGTTCGTTAGACCTTTCATACACTTGGATACAGAAACTACCTGACTCAATATGTTTTCTCTATAACTTATTGATACTGAAGTTGAACTATTGTTCAGTTCTTGAGGAATTGCCCTCAAGTTTGCATAAACTCACCAAATTGCGTTGCCTGGAATTTGAAGATACAAGAGTGACAAAGATGCCAATGCATTTTGGAGAATTAAAGAATCTTCATGTATTGAATACATTTTGTGTCGATAGAAATAGTGCTTCCAGTACTAAGCAACTAGGAGGACTCGGTCTTCATGAAAAACTATCAATTAATGAGGTGCAAAATATTGTGAATCCTTCGGATGCATTAGAAGCAAATTTGAAAAATAAAGACCTTGTGGAGCTGGAGTTAAAATGGAATTCGAATCACATCCCTGATGATGCAAGGAAAGAAAAGAAAGTGCTTGAAAATCTACAACCTCCCAAAAACTTGAAGCATTTGTCAATCATTAGCTATTGTGGTACACAATTTCCAAGTTGGGTATTTGATAATTCGTTATCAAATTTGGTGTTCTTACTGTTGGAGGACTGTAAATATTGTCTATGTCTGCCTCCATTTGGACTACTGTCATCTCTGAAGACCCTTGTGATCAGAGGGTTTGACGGAATAGTGAGCATTGGTGATGAATTTTGTGGGAGCAACTCTTCTTCGTTCTCTTCCTTGGAAATATTGGTATTTTACAACATGGAGGAATGGGAAGAATGGGAATGTAAAACTACTTCTTTTCCACGACTTCAACATCTTTCTATCGATAAATGTCGCAAGTTGAAAGGTCTGCCAGAGAATTTTTTGCATTTAAAGAAACTAAATATTCATTATTGTGATAAGCTCGTGATCAGCTTAAACAGCATGGTCACATCTTCACTTCAACTCTTGAGTATTGATTCATGCCCACTTGTGAATATTCCTCTTACCCATTGTGATTTCCTTGAAGAAGTGACAATTGATAATGGTTGCGACTCTCTTACAACCTTTCAACTAAAATTCTTTCCGAAGCTCCGTTTACTTCATCTGAAAGAGTGCCAAAACCTACGAAGAATTTCACAGGAGCACGCTCATGATCATCTCAAGGAAATATCAATCTATGATTGTCCTCTATTTGAATCATTTCCCGATGAAGGATTATCTGCACCGTGGCTACTAAAAATTGCAATTCGCGAAGCAAAGAATTTGAAATTGTTGCCAAAACGCATGCAGATCCTGCTTCCATCTCTTGTTGAACTGCGGATAATTGATTGTCCACTGCTGGAGATGTTTCCAGACGGCGGAGGTTTGCCGTCAAATGTAAAACATGTGTATCTTTTCCGATGCTCAAAACTTATTGCCTCCATGAGAGGGACTTGGGATGCAAACACATGTCTTGAAAGGTTTTGGGTTAACATGGTCGACGTGGAGTGTTTTCCCGATGAAGGTTTGGTGCCACACTCTGTTACTTGTCTAAGAATCAGTGAATGCCCGAATCTCAGAAAGTTGAACTACAAAGGTCTCTACCACCTCTCTTCTCTCACACTTTTTGATTGCCCCAACCTACAATGCTTACCAGAGGAAGGTCTACCCAAATCCATCACTTCTCTTACAATCTTGGACTGTTCATTGCTCCAACCGCGTTGCCAGAATCCAAAAGCCGAAGACTGGGAAAAGATTGCTCACATTGAAAACCTAAAAGTTGGCCAATAAGACGAAGCAGAAGTTCAAAACATGTGTCGAATTCCCATTTATCTCTCTCTTCTAGAGGTACTAATTCTACCTTTTCAAAATTTGAAAGAACATATTTTTTTTTTACTTTTGACATTTTCTTCCTGTAACTTAAATTTTGACCTTTTTCTTATAACCTGAAGATAATATATTTTAAGTGATTTTAAAATATAAAAAAATAAAAAGTTATTTAAAAAATGTCATATCAAATTATAAAAGAAATTTGTAAAAATTTAATTATTAAAAAGTTATTTTCCTTACAATTTTAGTTGCAAATGTTTCACTCTATGATTGACTTTTACTAAAAATAGGATAGGAACACTGAGTTTTAAAGGAGTGATAAGATAAGTTTTAAATGGAGTATTTTAACAATAATACAATTCTTTTCCAAACATCATAGATCCATTTATTACAAATATGTAAAAATAATCACTTTAGTATTATTGTATATACTAAATTTTATATTGAATCACTTAACGATAACAATAATTTGAAATTTATTATACCTAATATCTCTCATTATGTGATTTAGTATTTATTATTTAGAAATTCAATTGATTTATAGGGTAATTTCACTATTAATAAAACCTCCTACACATTGAATTTGAATTGAATTGATTTCTTCTCAAATTTTTCATTTTCTCAAAAAAAAATTATTTCAAAGTTTGTTAAAATATTTTCCATAAGTGTTCAATTTACTTGTTATTATATCTACGTCTCTCAATTTTTGATTAGATTTTGATAAATTATTTTTTATTATAAAACCTTTTTTTAAATAGATATATTGCTGAAAAATAAAAGAATAAAATGATTGTTTTAAAATGATAAAAGGATCCAATTGAAGTATGATAATAAGAATCCAATTGTTGAATTAAAAGAATCATTTCTTAATATTCAAATAATTACATGTAGGTGAGAAGTTTCATATTAACCCTTTAGAACATATATAAATATTCAGTATATTATTTTGACTCATCCAAAACTTATAGTTAAAATCCACCACTCTTTAAAAACATGTGATTTTGAATGTTTCAAGATTGATATGAAATATAAGAGAAGTGTTGGTTATTTCACAAAGGTACCAAAGTCAATTGTAATATAATAATTCTACTAGCAAACGAGTTGGATATTGTAATTCGTCTTGTCTTAGGTAAGTTCCTACCACTTTAATTTTAAACATAAAAAAATAAAAAATAAAAGTTGGTGGACCATGATGAGCTAGCCTGCCAAACTAGTGGACTAGACAAGCCTTACTACAATGGGTTGGCGGCTTAGAAGTTCTAACCTTTCCATTTTTTCTTGACGGATCAATGCATTTGGTCTCTTTTAACATTCCTACCTCTTTTACTAAAAAGATATTATTAAAAGATTTTAGTAATTTCTTAAAATGTTTTTATTAATATGAAAAATGTTACTAAAAGTTATACTTCGCAATTAGCGGATATAGTGAGTATGCATCATCCTCTTGAAGTCCTGAGAATTCATTCATGCCCAAATATGAATATTCCCATGATCAAATTACAACTTCCTTGAAAAAAATGATGATCGATGATGGATGATGGTTGTGACTCTCTTACAATTATTTATATGTTTTACACAATGATTTCTTATTTCAACCAGAAAACAGCATTCAAGTTGTTTGCGAGCATTGAATATAACTTCCACTTTTTATTCCTTTGATTTCATCTGTATACTAAAAAAATGTTACGGTTCATAGGCTGGACTAAGGAGTGAGTATGGGTCGAATCCAGCAAGTGGAAAACTGTAAATTAGTTCTGGGCCGATCCAGCCCTAGACGCTTCAATCAGGCCCCATACATCTAAAAAGGCCGCCATACTATAACGATAACTTTTGGGTTTTTCTTCCTGCACCCCCTATTTTTATTCTTACACCCCCAACTATTTTATAATTCTCCTGCTACCCTTTTGATTTATAATTACCAGCTTTCAAAAATTGGAGTTATGAACTTTCAAAAACCAGTGTTACCAGCTTTCAGGATCAGGTGTTATCGATTTTCAGAAATTGAAAATTTCATTCTTGGGGTGTCGATTACGAAAATATTTAGTTTATAATTTATTTTTATTTTTTTAAGGGCATAATGATCTTCTCAATCAAACTTAGAGGTATAGAAAGAAAAATTGGGGCTGCAGGAAGAAAATTCCTAACTTTTCCACTCCCAGTTTGGGACGGTTGTAACAAAAACTACCGATTCTGAAACTTATTTTAATAAAATTTATTATTTATTTAAATTTCTACTATTAGATTGTTATCAAAGCATACGTAAATATTTAGTTTTATACTCCAAATACAATTGTAGTTAAATGATAGAAAAGAATTAGAAAATAATAGCATAAACAATGCAATAAAAAAATGAATGTGTACTTGTGTTAAGGGTTGTACTATTTGTCGGAGATAAAATGTGAACTAAAAATATAAAGTAAATTTATAATTTATAAATAGATATAAATCTTAATTTTCAAACTGATTCTAGAAGATGTTCATTTTTTAAAATAATATCAAAATTATCCATAACTTATTTTAACAAAAATTATTGTATATTTAAAGTTATCATAGGTTATTAAATCACACATAAATAATACTCAAAATGTATAAGCTTGAGACTCAAGTACTCCCCCATGTCAGTGATGATGTTTCTTAGTGTTACAATTTTACAGAAAAGAGAATAGCAAGAGTGGGTTAGTATGGAGAGAAGATAAAGGCTGCATGGAAAGGTGTGTCATTATTAATTCCTGTGTATGTGCTGTCTCATGCAGCCATCATCCATTGAAGGTAAGAAAAACATTATGGTGGCCAATTAATATAAGCAATCATTTAATATATAATGTATACCTATCCACACAACCCACTAATTTCATATGCTTGACCTAATTTTTTTTTTGGCTGCTCATTAGAAACTTATTATTATCTAACTTTTCTAAATAGGATTGTTAAGAAAATGTGATGTTGTTTAAGCAAATTTATTTTTGGGAATAAGTACGAGTCAAAAGTCATAT